>WASV01135021.1_pt1 | contig 75946 bp, 67 predicted proteins | sample 5698531 | NCBI WGS metagenome assembly WASV01 (sample SAMN11175559, study PRJNA528189) | sponge metagenome | isolation source: marine sponge | host: Myxilla | place: Antarctica: Western Antarctic Peninsula, King George Island | collected 2013-01 | reverse complement strand
GACCCGGTAATAAACTTCTCTATATCATGCTTATAGATTTTTGTATCTTCGGCGTAGCATTTGCACTGAATGGCTACTAAAGTTCCATTGTTCAGTTCGGCGACAAGGTCTATGCCATCATCGATGCCCGTAAGGGTATCGCCTACGCCATCAGCAGTATTAAGCCCCTCTTGGTGGCGTGCCGCTACCCACTCCGACCACATCCAAATGTGTCTTACTTCCAGCTCGGGTATCAAGGGGGCGGCTTCGCGAAAAAGACTCTCAAAGCTACTGCCCTTTCCCCTCGGGGTTTCATACTCCGAGGCAATCTTGTCTAATTCCGACTTAACGGTGCGATCTTTTGAATTGGTTTGCGCGTACATATTCTCTTAAACAACCTTTGCTTAAATTTTCATGATATTAAACACTTTTGAGCCGGTTTTTCAACCAGTTTCGCAAGATTTTGTGAATTGATGGCGTGGCATATTTTGGGACGTGAAAGCCTTGCAAGGTGGGAGGAGAGAGAAACTGCTGATTTATAGCGGTGGCTTTAAATTATTTTCATCAATTCCATATTGCTACCCATGAAGTCTTGCAGGACTTTATGCAACGGTTGGTGTTTTGGGTCTGTGATGTTGGGATCCTGGTCAATAAGACGAAAGGCTTCTTTGCGGGCTATCTCCAGCACCCGGATATCGCGGATCAGGTTGGCGATTTTTAAAAGAGGCATCCCCGATTGCCGGGTGCCCATAAAATCTCCGGGACCGCGGATTTTTAAATCCTCTTCAGCGATGACGAATCCATCGCCGGAGTTTTGCATGGCTTTTAGCCTGGCCTGTCCTTCTTCGGATACCGGATGGTAGGCCATCAAGAGACAATGAGAGGCATGTTTTCCCCGGCCCACACGTCCACGTAATTGGTGCAGTTGGGCCAGGCCGAACCGTTCGGCCTGTTCAATTATCATAACTGTGGCGTTGGGAACGTCGATGCCCACCTCAATGACCGTTGTGGAAATCAGAACCTGAATTTCTTTTTTGAGGAACCGGGCCATGATGTTCTGACGTTCTTCTTTTTTAAGCTTTCCATGAATCAGGCAGGCGCTGAAATTTGGAAAGCGTTTCTGGATAAAATCAAAAACCGTAGCAGCGGCTTTAAGGTCCATGACCTCCGACTCTTCGATTAACGGACAGACCACAAACGCCTGTCTGCCTTGTTGTAACTGTTCTTCCATTATGCCGTAGGCTATTTCCCGCCGCTTCTCAAAAAACAGGTCGGTGGAAATTTTCTGCCGCCCGGGCGGCAACTCATCTAAAAGCGACACATCCATATCCCCATAGAGGGTGAGCGCAAGGGATCTTGGGATGGGTGTGGCTGTCATGATGAGAAGATGCGGATAGTCGCCTTTTTTGCCGATGGCTTCTCTTTGCATGACTCCGAATCGATGTTGTTCGTCAATCACTGCCAACCCGAGTTTTTTAAATTGAATATCTTTTTGAATCAAGGAGTGGGTTCCGACAACAATCTGTGTTTTCCCGGTCCGTATATCTTCAAAATAGCTTTGCCGTTCTTTGCCTTTGAGCGCGCTGGTTACCAGGCTGAGTTCGATGCCCAGTTTTTCACAAAAGGGGCGGATATTTAAATAATGCTGTTCGGCAAGAATTTCTGTTGGAACCATTAACGCAGATTGCGTTCCGTTACTGACAGCGGTCAACAGGGCGATAAGAGCGATAATTGTTTTACCGCTCCCGACATCTCCCTGAATCAGTCGGTTCATGGGTTTCTCTTTTTCCAGGTCTTCCATAATTTCACCGAGAACCTTTTTTTGTGCTCCTGTCAAGGTGAAGGGCAAAAGCTTTACAAACCTCTTGATGAGTTCTCCTCGGGTTTTAAAGGGCGTCCCTGTGTGCTCTTCTCCCGCACGGTTTTTTCTAAAGGCCAGGGCTAACTGGATCAGGAACAGTTCTTCAAAGACCAGTCGTTTTTGCGCAGGGGTTCGAAAGGTATCCAGCTCTTTCAGAGAGGAATCTTGTGGTGGAAAATGAGATTGGGCAAGAGCCTCTGACCGGGGAAGGAAATTATGACGTCGGACCAGATCATCGGGAAGAAACTCTTCGACCAGATGCAGGTATTTATCGAGCACATTTTTAATAATGACTTGCATGGATTTGAGATGCAACCCATCGGTGACATGGTAAACGGGGACAATCTTGCCGATTTCGAGAGAGCTGGCATTGTCTCCTGATACTTGCTCGGTATCAGGGTGAATGATCTCCAATCCAGAACGTTTGTTGTTGCTGGGTTTTCCTGAAAGAATTATTTTTTGCCCTGTTTGAAACTTTGCTTTCATATAAGTTTCGTTAAAGCGGAACCATTTGGCTCGGACGACTCCTGTCTCATCCTGAACGATGACTTCAAATACTCTTTTTCGACGTCCCATGAATATTGTCCCTGCATTCAGGACTTCTCCTGTGAGTGTGACATATTCACCGGAAACAGCTTGGGAGATTTTTTTGACTTGGGTCCGATCTTCAAACCGGAAAGGCAGGAAATAAAGGCAGTCTTCAATGCTTGTTAGACGCAACTTTTCAAGAAGAACTGCTTTTCTGGGGCCGACCCCTTTTATAAATTGTATGGGATCGTCCAGCGAAGGTGTGTGTTTCATGGCCCAATATTAACGTGCTAGTCGTGTGAGGGCAAGGAGTTCTGTTGCGATTGAGCGTTGACAGAAAAATCTTGTGGAAGTATCATTAACTCAAAGGTTTATCCTTTTTTTATCGACCTTTGGTTCATCCTTTTTTCATCGACCTTTTTTCTGGCCTCTGGTCGAGTAAAAAAAAATGGAGGTTTCATTCCTGCCATGAAAGTTCAGGATCTTACAGATGCGATATTGGAATACATGCCTGATGCCGATGTCGATATCATTCTGAATGCCTATATTTATTCCGCCAAGGCTCACCGAGGGCAGAGCCGAAGGTCCGGAGAGGCCTATATTTCACATCCCATTGAAGTGGCCCATAACCTGGTGAAGCTAAAGCTGGATGCGACCACTGTAGCCGCCGGCCTGTTGCACGACACCATTGAGGACACCCTTTCCACCCCGGAAGAAATCCAGGAATTATTTGGTGAAGAAATTTTCCAGCTTGTCGATGGGGTAACAAAGATCAGCAAAATCCATTTTTCCAGTCATGAAGAAAGCCAGGCAGAAAACTACCGCAAGATGATCTTTGCCATGGCCAGTGATATTCGGGTGGTTTTGATTAAGCTTGCTGACCGGGCTCATAACATGCAGACTCTAGGTTCTCTTTCAGAAGAAAGACAAAGAAGGATTGCACGGGAGACCTTGGAAATATACGCTCCCATTGCCAACCGTCTGGGTATCGGATGGTTAAAGACCGAGTTGGAGAATGGTTCGTTCCGTTATCTTTATCCGGAAGAGTTTTGCACGATTAAGGAAAAAGTGGCGAAGGGTAAGGACTATCGCGACAAGTATGTGGAAAAAGTCACCTCCTGTTTGGTGAAGGAGTTGGAAGAGGCGGAAATCTCAGGAAAGGTTGCGGGACGGCCCAAAGAGTTTTTCAGTATCTATAAAAAGATGGCGGACCAGAATATAAGTTTTGAAGATGTTTATGATCTGATTGGCGTACGGGTTTTGGTCGAATCCTTGCGCGACTGTTATTCGGTTTTAGGGCTGGTGCATTCTCTCTGGAAACCCATACCGGGTAAATTCAAGGACTATATTGCCATGCCCAAGCCCAATATGTATCAGTCTCTCCACACCACGGTGATCGGTCCGAAAGGGGAAAGGGTGGAGGTGCAGATTCGCTCTGATGAAATGCATAAGGTTTGTCAGGGAGGCATCGCGTCCCACTGGCGTTATAAAGAAAAAAAGGATGGTGATGAAAAGCCGATGAGCCAACAGTTGTTATGGGTCCGGCACCTTCTTGAAAACCAGAAGGATTTAAAAAATCCGAAAGAATTTCTCAACGCCTTCAAGGTGAATTTGTTTCCGGATGAGGTTTATGTGTTTACCCCTGGAGGGGATGTGATTGCCCTGCCGTATAATGCTACTCCAGTTGACTTCGCGTTCCAGGTTCATACCGATGTAGGGTGCCATTGTCAGTCCGTGAAGGTGAATGGGAAAGTGGTGCCTCTGCGTTATAAATTGCAAGATGGTGACCGGGTGGAAATCATTGTTTCCGAGGAGGCATCCCCAAATCGTGACTGGCTGGAATTTGTTAAAACCTCCAAGGCGCGCAGTCGGATTTCCAACTTTATAAACAACGAAGAGAGCACAAGAAGTTTGAGTCTTGGAAAAGAACTTTTGCAAAAAGAAATACAGGAATATGATCTGGACCCTGCAGTAGAAATGGCTGGTGAGGCCTTTGAAGAAGCCGCCCAGGCCTGCGGTTTTAATTCCACCGACAGCTTGTTGACGGGAATTGGAATTGGCAAGCTGTCGCCCCATCATGTTATCGAAAAACTGATCCCGATGGAAAAGCTGGAGGGCAAAGAGTTTCGTGAGAAGACATTAATCAAGCTAAAGGAAAGCAAGCCGCCGGAATCCTCGCGTAACGCCATCAAGGTACAATGTTTCAATGAAAATATTTTCATCCGTATTGGTAAATGCTGCCATCCTCTTCCAGGGGAGCCGATCATCGGTTATATCACGAGAGGCAGAGGGGTCACGGTGCATCATATTGACTGTCCGAGTGCCGGGAATGCTATCAATGATCCGGAGAGGGTAGTGGGCGTTGAGTGGGACACTGGTATGAAGACCATTTATCAGGCTCATATCGAGATTGTTGCGGCTGACAAACCCGGAATTATGGCCACCGTCAGTCAGGCTTTCGCGGAATGTGGAATCAATATTACTCGTGCTAATGTTCAACAGGGATCAAACAAAAGAGCTTACTTCGACTTGTCCATAGAGATTCAGGATGTGGAGCACCTGAATCAAATTCTTGAAAAAATACGTCAGGTCGATGGTGTGATTCACCTGGAGCGGATCAAGGATTTTAACAAAAACTCGCCGATAAAAAGCAGGTTGGAGGTCTTGGGGGAAAAGCTGGAGGCACAGGGAGAACGGGAACTAAGTACTACCTGATAGCCTTGGTTATTTTTCCGGACTTGATGCAACGGGTGCAGACTTTCATGGTCTTTATAGAACCCTTCATCACCACACGCAGCTTTTTTATATTTGGTTTCCATTGTCGGCGGGTTTTATTATTTGCATGGCTGACATTATTGCCAAATAGTGGTTTTTTATCACAAGCTTCGCATTTTAAGGACATCAAATTCTCCAAAATAGATTGTCTTGAAAGTGATTAAATGCTAGCATACCCTTGGTAAATGGGCAAGAGCGAATGATCAATTATGATTTTCGATAAAAATACCACGATCAACGATATTCTCCAGGCCTACCCTGAGGCCATGAAGTTTTTTAATGAAAAACAAATGGCCTGTGGCAGTTGCTTTGCTGTAAAGTTTGATACCTTGGAAAACGGGGCCTTAATGCATGGCATGGAGGTCAGCATCCTGATTAGTCAACTCGAACAATTTTTGCAAGCCCTTCCTGCCCGTACCGCCTCCGCCCAGCACAAATAGCTCGTTTCGCCTCAACTTCTTATCTTTGTTTATGTGGGTTTAATGTCCAACTTAGGTTGGAATGAGTAGAAGAACTGCCTTTTCGAGGAAAAAATCAGGGTAGGGGTGAGGAATTAGCCGAGAAACTCCGAATTTCTAACACTCCAGGGTGAAATTTGATCTTCTGTTATAATTATGGGAATCCGTTGAGAATACTTTACGTTGAGAATACTTTAGCCTGACTGTATAACCCAGACTGTATAACCCAGGCTGTATAACCCAGGCTGTATAACCCAGGCTGTATAACCCAGGCTGTATAACAAGGAGGATTTTTAATCCGGCACCTCCTTTAAACTAAATGGTTTTCCGAACCTGGTAATCCAGAATTTGAATATTGTTTCTTTGGTCTAGCTGGCGTTGGGCTCCGAGAAGCAGTTAAAACCTTGAAATTTTTTCCCTTATGAAACGGTTAAGACAGGTTCGAAATTTTATGGCGGTTGGGAGCATGGTTTTTGTGCTTTTCTGGAGCTTGCCTGGTTTTGGCAATACTCTCGATTCCGAAAAATACTCCAAAGTAATCTGGAATTATCTGGAGACTCTTTGTGCTTTTGGCCCAAGAAATCCCGGCAGTGAAGGCTATCGCGAAACCCTGAATTTGATCCGAAAGAGGGGTGAAAAATATGCGGACCAGGTGGTGGAATATCCATTTTCGGTTCGCACCTCCGAGTCGACCTCTGTGAATATGGTCAATTTGGAACTCAGGTTTGAAGGCACTGAGGGTGGTGCCCCAATTTTAATTGGAGCGCATTTCGACACCCGGCCTTTTGCCGACGAGGACCCGGATCCTGAAAATTGGTCAAAACCGATACTGGGCGCTAACGATGGTGGTTCGGGCACTGCGGTTCTGCTTGGACTCGCCGAATATCTCAATCAGCATCCTGTGGCCCGGCCTGTCCACCTGGTATTTTTTGATGGAGAGGATTTTGGTGCCGATGGTTCCGGATTAAAGCTGTTGGGTTCCACCTTTTATGCCGGGCAGTTGGCCAAGGAGGAAAGGGCAAAATGGCCTTACTGGGTGCTGGTCATCGATATGATCGGTGATAAGGATTTAGAGATATTTAAGGAATCTTATTCCCTTAAGGGCAGTGCGAATTTTCTGGACAGGATTTACCGTGTCGCCAAGGATCAGGGTATTAAGTCCTTCAACGAGAAAACGAAATATACGATTTTTGATGACCATTATCCTTTCCACCGCATGGGTATTCCATCAACGGTGCTGATTGATTTCGATTATCCCTACTGGCACACACTTCAAGACACGCTGGACAAATGTTCCATTGAGAGCATGCTTTCTGTTTTTTCTGTTGTGGTGAAGACGATCGAGGATTTGTAGCTGAAAGCCAATTCTATCCCTTCGTGCCCCGAAGGAGTAATCTCTGGTTATGCAAAGCTTTCCTCTAGCGAAGAGTTAATGTGCTATGGGAAGTTCGGAAAGTCTTTTTTTCGCTTCTTCGTTGAAGGGATCGATTTCCAGAATGGTTTTCAATTCTTTTTCTGCGTCCTGGATTCTCTGGTCTTTTTTGTGGATTTCATAAAGCTTCCAATGCATGGAGAGAAAATCGATGCCCTGTTTTTGGGAAAGCTCAAACATGTCGCGGGCTTCATCCATTCGATTGAGCGCGAACAGGGAATTGCCCAGGTTGAAATTTGCAATGGCAAATTCAGGGTCCAGGGCCAGAGCTTTTTTCAAAAACCTAAGGGCTTCATCAGGGTGTCCCTGCTTGTTCAGCGCTGAACCTAAATTGGAAAGAGCCTGGATGAAGTTCGGGTAAACGTGAACCGCTTTTTTAAACAGTTCTACGGCTTTATTCAGTTTTTCCGAACGAAAATAATATCCCCCAAGATTCGATAAGGCTTCCGGAAAACCAGGATTCAATGCCAGGGTTTTTTCATATTGGCCGATGGCTTTTTCGATCATCCCCAGATCACGGTAGGCAACGGCCAGATCGTAATGGGCCAGAATAAAGTTTGGATCCCTTGCCAGTATTTTTTCAAACTCAGCGAGGGCTTTATTGGGGTCTCCCAATCCATACAGGAAATAATTCCCCCGATAATACATGGTTTCCAGAGAAGTTTGGTCTTCATCCAGAAGCTTCTGCAGTGAAAAAGTAGTTTTAGAATCCAAAAACTCCTTATCCAAAAACTTCTTAACAGGGTTTATAGGAAGCGCAAGATTGATGGATTTTCCCTCTACCGTGGCTAATCCAACGACCTTGTTAGATTTGTTGACCACTGGTCCTCCGCTAAAGCCCGGGCCAAATGCGGAGGTTGTATAAATAAAAGGTATTTTGGGGTTGGCTTGAGGGTGAACCCCGAGAACAAATCCATAGGTTTGCATGATTTGGCCAGTGTCCTCGGTTACCTGAGCGGAGAGATATCCCAAAGCACTGGTGTAGTCATAAGGTTTCAGGGAGGAAGAATCACCGATTTCCAGAGTGGAATAAAACCCTTCCTTTAGTTTTATGATTGCAAAATCTCTGACCCGGTCAACCTTGAATACTCCTACTACTTCGGAACGAGAACCATCGGGGAATCGCACATCAATACTATGGGCATCGACCAGGACGTGGTAATTGGTGATCAGGGTTCCTTCGGGGCGGACCACAAAACCTGATCCGGTTCCAACGGTTTTTCCGGCTTTGTCTTTTGCGATGAGCAATGCCACTGCATTTTTATTGACTTCATAAGCGTTTACGGGTCCCGAAAGGAACACCAAGCTAATGATGAAGCAATATATGGCGGATAGGAATAAACGGTTTCGCATATCTTACTAGTCTATGCCTTTTTTAAAGACCATGCTTAATTGAGAAAAAAATTATTTTTGTTGTGATCTATTCTATAAATTGACTGCAGTGATTACAACTGAATTCAAAGGGAATTAAGAGGAAGGGTGATCTAAGGAAAACCGGGGTTGATGGCATGCGGATTGGGTGGAAATAAAAATCCGGGCCGACTTTGGAGCCGACCCGGACTATTTAAGAGTCTTTTTACTTAACGGTAATCATCACCATTGAGCTCAAAGCCGGATCGTAGGGGACGTGATTGCCTTTGGCAAACAGGGTGTGGATGGTGTGTTTGCCTGCAGAAAGTTTAATTTCCTTGCAGGTGGAACCATCTCCCATATGGATGTGATTCATGTCTTTTCCAATCGGCATACTCAAGTCTTTTGGCAGGTCCATATCGACGATAATGTGATGATGGCCTTTTCCTTCGTTAACCCCTTTTTTAGCCGGTTGCACTTCGACTCCTTTTGTTTCCATGCAAACTTTTACAGGGCTTGTTACCATAGCACCGTTAGGAGGTTCGGTGATCATTACGGCGTTCTCGGCAAAAGCACTGGTGGTTACCCCGGTGATGAAAAGGAAGGCAAATAGCATAGTCAGTTTTGAATAAATGGTTCTCATTTTTTCTGTGTTCCTTATAAAATTGTTGGTTTTTTTACTGCTTAGATGAATCCAGTTTGATGAATCCAGTAGGGTACTTCCTGAGTTAGATTTAAAAAACGCAAAAAAGTTTCTAAAAAAAACAAAGATCTCTGGTGGGTATTAGTGTTTTTGCCTATTTCCCTTGACATCGTAATCCGAGTTTCATAACCTCTGGTATTCAGTTTCATAATCCCCACGGAGTTCGTTGGAATAAAAGCCCGTGCGTCCCGATATGTTTTTTTAGGAGGTTTAGATGGTAGTTACAGGAGAATGTCGACTCCTTCACACTTGTGAAATGTGTGAGTTTAATAACGAGACCGACTGCAAAGCCGATAAAAATGAGCACAACCGCTGGCTTGTCAACCATCGGATGAATGACATCAAGCACAAGCTTATTATAGGCAGCAATAAAGGTGGGGTCGGCAAAAGTACTGTAACCACCAATCTTGCTATTGCCCTGGTGGAAAAAGGCTTTGCTGTAGGGCTGGCAGATGCTGATCTTCACGGTCCCAACATTCCTAAATTATTGCAGGCCGAGGACGTCCGATTGAAAGCTACGGATACAGGGATCGATCCTTATGAAACCAAGAATGGTCTGAAGGTGGCTTCATTAGGATTTCTCATTGAAGACCCCAATATGCATATTGCCTGGCGGGATGCCGTTAAGTATGACTTCATTATTGAGTTGCTGGGAAATATAAACTGGGGCAAGTTGGATTATCTCCTGTTCGATCTTCCCCCTGGTACCGGAAATGAGCAAATTACCATCATCGACTTTATCGGTGAGGTCGATGGTGCTGTGGTGGTCACAACCCCTCAGGATCTGGCGATTCTGGATGCCCGGAAAATGATCTCTTTTGCCCGCGACAGCAATGTCCCCATAGTAGGGGTGATTGAAAATATGAGCACGATGTCCTGCCCGCATTGTAATGAGAAAATCGATGTGTTCAAAAAAGGCGGAGGGAAAAAATTAGCCGAAGAACTGGTATTGCCTTATCTTGGCAGTATTCCCCTTGATGGGGAGATTGTCGCCAATTCCGATAGAGGAGAGCCTGTTGTTTTGTCTCGCCCGGATTCCGTAGCCGCTAAAGCCTTCATGCAATTGGCTGAGAACTGCCACAAGTTCCTCAATCCTGAATAGTCCTGCAAAAATTAAAAAACCGAACTTCGCTAGTAGGAAGACTCCCCACTTCGCCAGTGGGGAGACTCCCCTGAAACAACCCTTTTTGCTTTTTCATCCCACCTTGGTCGAGGTTTGAGTCAGGCGGAAAAGTGCTTATTTGAGAAAAACCTGAATGCAAACAAATGGATTGCGTTTCCAGGCAGGGTTGAGAGATAATAAATACTATACGGTCGGTTTCTGGATTATAAAAACTGTCCATGACTCTTCGATAAGGGCTTTTCCTTAAGGGCTTTTCCTTTCTTTTATAAAATCCATATGTGTATTCGCTTTTCTGGCAAACTAATAATTAAGAAAATACTAGCAGTTTCCTTTTTGCTTTGTGTCGTTGGAACTGCTGAAGTGTTTGCAGACTCAACCCGGAATTCTATTTACTCGAACAATCCGATAGCCGCTGAAGTGGATGGGAAACCTGTTTATCTGGACGACCTCAAACATATTCGTATCCAGGAAGCTCTCAAGCAACTGCATGAAATGCAGACCCGCGCCTTGAAAGAAAAAATTCTCGATAAGCTTGCAGAAAAGCATCCTGATCTGGCTGCGGAAAAGCCTCCCAAGGTTACGAAAGCGAAAATCAAACAGTTCTACGAAAGCAATCCAGGCATCAAGGAGGTAGGAAACCTTTCTCAGGTAAGTGCTGAAATTCGCGATTACCTGGAAAAAAATTTCCAGCAGCTTCATGTCGAACAGCAATATCAGCATGCGGTGCAGCAGGGCTGGGTTAAGGTTTATTTGACGCCTCCAAATGATTTTCGTTTGGTTGCAGGGATCGGTACAGCCATGGTGTGGACGGAGGAAAAAAATCCTTCAACCACCCGGCGGGTTTTTGTATTGGAATATTCTGATTTCCAATGTCCGTTCTGTAAGCGGGTACAAGGCACTTTGAAAAAGCTTAGAAAACGCTACTCTAATGAGGTTCAGTTTGGCTACCGCCATTTTCCGCTGCCCTTTCACAAAGAAGCCCATGGGATGGCTCAGGCTGTTGAATGCGCCAGAGACCAAAATAAATTTTGGGAACTCCAGGATCTTTTATATAAAAATATTTCCAATGCCTTGAATGCTAAAGAAGTTATAGAACTGGCCAGGCTTTCGGGAATCGAAGATATGCGGGATTTTGAGTTTTGCTGGCGAAACGGGAAATATGCAGAGCGAGTGCAAAACGATATCCGTGAAGCAGCTGAGTTGGGAATTCAGGGAACCCCGACTTTTATTTTTGGAGCCTACGATCCGGAAACCAGAACCGTTTCCGGCGAAATGTTTTCCGGCGCGGTGTCAGAAGAAAAGTTTGTCCATGTTATAGAAAAGTATCTCTCCTCTACCCGAACCGAAGCCAAGTTGAGCCGATAGCTTTTTCCCCCTTGCCATGATCAGGATACTGATTTTTATTCTAGCCGGAATGATTGTTCCGGTTTCTGTATTCGCAGAATCCATTCCGTTTTCAGCCCCAAGTGCCTCATCAGGTCCCAAGATAAGATTGTCCACTGTGACTGATCCGTTTTCAGCCCCAAGTGCCTCATCCGGCCCCAAGATAAGATTGTCCACTGTGGCTGATCTGTTTTCAGCCCCACCAAGTGTCTCATCTGGTCCCAGGATAAGATTGTCCACTGTGACTGACAAAGACCCTGTCTATTCGGGTGACCGTTTCAAGTTATACCTGTCTGCCCTGATTGAGGAGGGCTGGCATATTTATTCCCTGAAACCTATGGATGGTAATGAGCTGCTGGCAACTCAAATTATCCTTGAGGATAATATTTTTGAAAGCCAGGAGCACTGGGAGGAATCTCCAACCCGTCTGATTCAGGATGAGGCTCAGGAAAAACTAGTCAAAGGTCATGTCATTACTGCGGAGTTTCATAACAGTTTTCGCGTGCCCAAAAATGCCAAACAGGGAAGCCACTCCATAAACGGAGAGCTATTTTACCGAGCCTGCGACAACAATATTTGCACCCTTCCAAAAAGCTTTCCTTTTTCCAGCCAGATTCATGTGGGCGGCATCAAATAGCAGGATCAAATTTAGCCAGTAGAATCGCTTTTCCTTATTCAGATACAATAGGATAAACTCGTTACAGATGCTGATGAGAAAAGGAGATAAGGGCGGATGAATAGCCTGATTAAAGAAAGGCTGGACAAGGATGTACTCCAACTTCTTGAACGTATTGCCGGGATAGGAGACCGTCTGGGAGTATCTGTTTATGCAGTTGGGGGTTTCGTGAGAGACTGGCTTTTAGATATTCCTGGCAAGAAGGATATTGATATCGTCATTGCAGGGGATGGAATCCATTTTGCGGCCTGCCTGGTAGAAGAATATGGTGGTAGTGTTAAACCGCATGAGAAATTTGGGACATCTGTTGTTATTTTTCCCGATGGCAATCGCATAGATGTAGCCACCGCGCGTGAAGAGTATTACGAATATCCTGGTGCTTTGCCCACGGTAAAAAAAAGTTCGGTCAAGTTAGATCTTTTCCGGCGTGACTTCACCATAAACAGTATGGCAGTTAAACTGACTGTTCCTGATTCATTTTTTCTGATCGATTTTTTTAATGGCAAAAATGATTTAGGAAGCAGAGAAATCCATGTTCTGCATAATTTGAGTTTTATTGATGATCCCTGCAGGTTGTTCAGGGCCATACGGTTTGAACAGAGATTTGGTTTTAAAATAGGCAAGCAGGATGAGGTTTTAATACAAAACACCATTAAACAGCGCTCGATTGATTCTTTAAGCGGAATACGCTTGTTTAACGAGATCAAGCTATTGCTCAGTGAGCAAAGCCCGATGGATTGCATACGCAGGATGCAGGAGCTCGACCTGTTTCAGTTTGTTTCCCCTGAAATGTTGAAAGCTCCCAAAGACATTGAGGTCCTTGAAAGGCTGGAGTCGGTATTCCTGTGGGCGGATAGGGTTATTGTTCCCGGAAAACCGGAAATCTGGTGGGTCTATTTTCTGGGACTGTTTTATTCTCTGAAGGAAGAAGCGTTTTTAAAAGTGGCAGATCGTCTGCATCTGCCAACGCGCATGAAAAACTCCTTGAAAGAGGATAGAACTCGTTGTCGGCAAAGTTTGGATCAGCTGGTGTCCCAAAAGGAGTGGGGTCCCAAGGAGATTTACCACACCTTTGCTAACCTTTCTGTTGAAGCGGTTATTTTTTTGATTGCATTATCTTCCACGGAACCTTCCACAGAACCTTCCACAGAACCATCCACGGAATTTTCCACAGAACCTTCCACGGAATTTTCCACAGGACCTTCCACAGAATCTTCCACGGATCGGCTCAAGCGGTATGCGAGCATTTATTTTACCCAGTACCATGGCAAGGCGGAGCCTGCATTGACAGGGGACGATCTGGTGAAAATGGGACTAAAACCCGGTCCGGTTTTCCAGTCTGTGTTCAATGCGCTTCGAGAAGCTCGGGTGATGGGCAGGGTGAACTCTAGAGAAGAAGAAGTTGCTCTGGTGGAGGAGCAATTCCTGAAATCCTGAGCACTGTCCTGTTCCGATATGTCATGCTCGCCGGTTAAAGCCGGATAGGGATGTGCTATAATGGCGATCTAAATTTTCCCTTTAAACATGTGAAGAAGGTGGTGGCTCGTGGCAAGTGTTGAATACCTTATTAAGCAGTTTTTAACTACAGATAAAAAATCTCTCGATTTGAGCAACCAGAATATTGGGGATAAAGGGGCTATCTCATTGTCCACATCCAAGAATCTTCACCGACTGAAAAGGCTGATTCTGCCTAACAATAATATCAGCGACGAAGGAGTTACCGCGATTGCCAACACGGAACATTTCAAAAACCTGACCGACCTGGATATTTATGGCAATGTTATCAGCGATGACGGGGTCAAGGCGATAGCCGAATCTCCCTATATGAGCAACCTGAAAAAACTCAGCCTTTATGGAAATCTGGTTGAAGATGAGGGAGCCATCGCCATTGCCGAGTCCCAAACGCTTTCAAAACTAAAACATTTGTTTATCACTTCAAACCGAATTCGGCGTGAAGGGATTGAAGCGCTGCAAAAAGCAAAATGTCGCACCCGACTTTGCCATCTTCATGTGGATGACCTGAAGGATTTTTACTACGAAGAGGTTTCTGAAGATGATGACGAAGACTTGATCAATAGCTGGGAAGAACTCAAGGCCCGGGCTGCCAAGGATGGGGATTCAGAGGATTAATCTTTCCATGCCGAAGCGAAAGTTTATTTTCCTGTTAATGTTCTTTTTCCTGCCAGCAAATTGGGGTGAGGCTCAAACCGATTTGTCCCGGCCGGTGGATTACGAGAAACTCTTTGCTGAAAACCTGTCGAGGGGAGGCAAGGTTTTAAATCTGTCGAGGAAAAACATAGGAGATGAAGGCTTGAAAATTCTCCTCAAACAGGACTTCATAAAAAAACTTAAAAAGCTCGACCTGAGATACAACGACATCAGTCCCAAGGGAGCCAAAATTCTGGCTGATGCCCCGCCTTTATCAAAACTCAAAACATTGATCTTGAGACATAATTTTTTTTCAGATGAAGGCACATTGGCTTTTGCTAATTCTTCCAGCTTTCCTAATCTGGAGGCATTGCAGTTGGGGTGGAATGAAATTCGGGATGCGGGTGCTTTGGCCTTGGCGAGTTCAAAAAACTTCCCTAAATTGAAGAAACTTGATTTAAGGGGAAACTTCATGGCTGGAAAAACAAAAGAAACCCTCAGAACCTCCCTGGCTCACCTGAAATCCTTACGCATCTTCCAATCCGACTAGGCGTTAGGCCAGAGCAACTTTAAAAGCCGCCGGTGCCAATTTTCTATTGGGGTGCCCTTGGTCTATTGAGGTGGCCCTGTCTATTGGAGTGGCCCCTGGTCTATTGGAGTGGCCCTTGGTCTATTGAGGTGGCCCCCTGGTTAGACTTTGACGATGCCGCTGTCTTCATCATAAAAGAAGGAATCCCCATCTGGTCCGCGGTAGGCGATTTCCTTAACTTCCCAGATTTGTTTCATTTTGACATCCGCTTCTGCGGCGTGAAATCGCCCGTTATCTTCCCGCTGCAAAAGGAGAAATTTGTTGTTGTTATTCGAAATAATTTTCCAATGGAAGAAATCACTTTGAACGGTTTCTTTTTCGAAGTCGATACTGATGATGTTCATTTCTAGAGCCTCTTGAATCTGAATGTTTGACTAAATATTTGACTAAATTTCTGACTAAATGTTTGACTAAATTTCTGACTAAATGTTTGACTAATAGTTGATATTGGCGGCAATTTCACGGGCTTTTTCCATAGACCGCTTTTTGCTGGCAATGGTAGTATTTTTCAAAATACGAAGAGCCAGTTCCACGGTTGAATCGTGTTCCGCACTCAAAGCAACGTCCTGCTTTTCAAAAAACTTATTGAGACTAGATGCTTTTAAGGTTAGCAAAGATTGCATAGGGCTGGCCTTGTCTAGTTTCTGACCCTCGTCCTCTACAACATGATTGACCTCGTCCTCCACAACATCATTGACGATATGAATTTCCGGAATAATACCATGTTTAGTGATGTCGATTCCCGAAGGTGTGTAATATTTTGAAGTGGTGAGGCGTAGTCCCGAACCATCGCTTAATCTGAAGATGGTTTGTACAGAACCTTTGCCGTAGGAATTTTCACCAATGACCAGGGCCTTTCCTGAATCCCGCAATGCTCCGGCGACAATTTCTGATGCGCTGGCGCTGTACTGATTAATGAGAATCGCAACCGGGACTTGATGCAGACTGTCTTTATATAAGCTGCGGTACTCATGGTAATTGTCTCCCCCTCGGCCTTGGGTATAAACAACCCTTCGTTCCTTGAAAAGGAAATGACTGGCCACTTTTACCGATTGGGTGAGCAGTCCGCCTGGGTTTTCACGCAAGTCCAGAATGAATCCTTTTACGTTATCTTTTTCAGCTTGTTTCAAACCTGTTTTCAATTGTTTCTCGGTTTGCCTGGAAAAACTGCTGATCTTTAAATAACCGATCTGGTTATCGAGCGTTTTATATTCAACGGTGTTGATTAAAATGATTTCCCGAGTGAGGGTATAGGTTCGGTTTCTTTTTTCGCTTGGCCGCAAAAGGGTGAGGGTGACCTTGGTTTCAGGGTATCCTCGAAGCAGGTTGGCGAGTTCCTCAACATGTATCTCGGCGATTTCCTTACCGTTCACGCTCACGAATGAATCATTGGCAAGAATTCCAGCCCTTTCAGCCGGTGAGTTTGCCATGGTTTTGACCACAAACAGCTTGTCATCTTTCATGATGATCACCATTCCCAAACCGCCATACTTTCCTTCTGTTTCGCGCATGGACTTTTTAAAGGAGTCCTTGTTCATAAACTGGGAATAGATGTCAAGCGAACTTATAATCCCTTCAATCGCTGAGTTTTCCAGATTTCTCTTGGTAATGGCTTTGTTAGACGGGTCGTGGAGAAGGTAATAAACTTTCTGGAGTTCGTCCCAATCGTGGTTTTTGTCATAAGTCAGTTTATATTGGATGCCTTGACCCTTATACCTTACGGTATTGATGCCGTGGTTTTTGCTGAGTGTCACTAACTTGGAGTCCGCATTTTTTATCATTCCTTCAATCGCGGCGGAGAATAGTTTTTTGTGGTCAGGAGGGTAGACATAGTTTTCTGAGACCAAATCTATGACCTCTTCAAATATTTCCAGATCGCTGTTGAAAAAGCCTGCGTCAGCCGTTCCCTTAAAGCCAGAGGAGCCTGGAATATTGACATGAGGCAAACATAGAAGGGCAAAAACCCCCGCCACCAGGCCCAATGAATATTTTTTTAAGTTTTTATTCGGGTTCATTTTTAGATTTTTAGAGCAGGGGTAAAATTGTGCGCGCAGATGGCCTGAAAATTATCCATTGTTTTTCAAAATGTCTTCGAAAATTATTTCCAGATTGTCGATCATCTCATCGATGCTTCCATTAGTCATGCTAGGCGCAACTTTCAGGACATTGTTAATGATAACCGTAGGTGTTTCATTGGCTTTGACCTGCTTGGCCAGTTCCAGCGAAAGATCTGTTTTAGCCTTTATGGAAGCTGACTGCATGCCTTTGGTCATCTCTTCACCTATCTTGAAATCACGGGCCAGAAACCTGATAACTTTAGGTTGGAAAATATCGACACCCAATTTAAAACTGGTGTCAAATAATTCCTGAGTGAATTCTTCTTCGAGCCCTAGTTCGTCGGCAATATAAAATGCCATTGCCGGGTAAGCCGTTTGGTTGCCCCAGTAAATGGGAAACTTTTTATGATGAAGCTTGTCCTTGAACTTGGAGTGCAGGCGTTTAGAGGCTTCCAGGAACCGGTAGCAATGTCCGCAGGAATAATTGAAGAATTCGGCCATCTGAATTGTTGTGACATTTTTGAGTTTGCTGATGTCACCGATCACTTCATACTTACCGCGAATTTTTTCATCAGCCTGAACCCATCCGGGTAAAAAGAAAAAAACAGCCAGTAAAACGGCGGAAACCTTTTTCATGAATGACTCCTTGTATTTTTAAAATAGAGGCTCAATTAATGTTTAATTTTTGGCCAATATTTTGCGTAATTAAAACTTGGACTGTGATTTATTACATGGCATTGCTTGCAAGCTTCTGTGGCCTGGTTCCCAAAGCCCGACTGCGGGGCTGATGCGTGGCTCCGCCCGGGACCGTGGCACACCTCGCATTGGACGTTTTTCAGGTCCGGTGTGTCCAGTTCGCTGATAAAACCTCCTGGAAGGTTGAAACCGACCACGTGGCAAACCAGGCATTCAGGATCGAACGCCTTGTTGATTTTCCTTAAAGTATCATAAGCCCGACCATGGCGCGAACTCGACCAAACCTTGTGTTCTGCAGGATGGCAGGTTTTGCACAAGGTGTCGCCAGCGTAAACGGATTTGTTTTTCTTGTCCCGCTTGCCAGCCAGAGTTTCGAAAAACATGGCTTCGACTTTTTCATTATACTGTTCATATAATTTTACCATTTCAGGGTCAGACTTTACACTTGAATCCAGCTTTACCATGTTATGACTCAAAGATTTATGGCCTTCAGGATCAATCTGTACCCTCAATTCCCCCATTTTTTGTCCCCGGGACGAGGACTGAACGAAAAGTTTGCCGTTTTTTCTCACTGGTTTCATATCAATGACATCTGATTCGGTGGCAATATGTCCATTGATCACAATATCGACCCCATCAATATCCAGGTAATCCAGTGCGGCCTGCCGTTCGGCATGAGTGAGAAGAACAATGAGGTCGGGACTTTCTGTCTCACGCATACGGGTGATCAGGTTTAAAGCTGTCTGCTTTGGGTCTTTAATGTTCAGACCAGCATGGTCATAAAACAAGCCGGGATCAGCCACCGCCAGGATGCCCACTCTCAATCCGTTTGGCAGCGATTTCACCTTTGACCGGATGGGCTCAAATTGATCGATCATCAGGTTTCCCGCTATCCAGGGGATTTGCGTTCGATCCTTTAAAAATCTGGAACCATAAACCAGGTCTCGATCCCCCAGTGCGACTGCGTCGTATTGCATTTTTTCCGTTGCGATGAGAAGCGTTTCGGCTTTTAGTTTTCCCTGACGTGTGGGTTCTTTAAAATGGTCGCCGGTATCGACAAGTAAAAGGTTAGGGTGTTGACTACGTGTATCTTTGAGGTATTGCATTCGCCGCTCGATGCCGCCCTGGTCTTCCTCCTTGGCACATCCGCAGGGTTTCAGCTCCGCTAGCAGGTTACCGGTATAGATAATTAAAACCTTCCGAGGGTGCGCCATTGAGGTTGTGCTCTGACTTACCGAAAGACATCCCACCACAACAACTACCAGAATAATCAATATCATTTGTTTCATGATCATTAAGGTATCGGAAATTCCTTTTTAAATCAATCGTGGGAGCCGGGACACTCGTGTTTCAGGGGCCAGAAAACCAGTATTTTAAAGGGCAAAAGGGTATCGGGTTGTCTAAGAAAACTGTATTTAGTTATGAAATCTCCGAAAAACCCGCTAATATACACGGGAAATGGGGGTTGTTAATCTATGCCAATGCGTAAATCTGAAATTCATATGCACTCCATCTTTTCCGATGGTGCATTTTCGCCTGCAGATTTGATTGATATTGCGGAAAAAAATAAGGTGTCCATTCTATCCCTCACCGATCACGATACTTTTGATGGCATTCCTGAATTTCTGCAATCTGCGGAGAAAACGGGGATCACTGCTTTCCCCGGCATTGAAATCACAGTCAAGTTTCATGACTTTAATATTCATATGCTGGCTTACTTTAAAGACTACGAATCCATCAAACCGGAACTCAGGGATCGGGTGAAAGCAATGACCGATACCCGGGAAAAACGTATGCGCCAGTTGATCGAGCGAATCAACGAGGTCATTCCTGAAAGGTTTCAAGGCACGATTGAATTTGAGAATGTGAAAAGAGCAGCCGAAGGGGTTCTTGCCAGGCCACATCTCGCACGCGAAATGGTGAGGCTTGGCATTGTGTCGAATACCGGTCAGGCCTTTGAGCGCTATCTGGTGAAATATAATGTCGAACGGGAAAACCTGGACGCGCGAACCGCCATCAGAATGGTGCGGGAAAGTGGCGGTGTTCCGGTCATGGCCCACCCAGGAGAGCGATCTTAATCGCTCATCTGTCCTGAAAAGGGGCGACAACCCGAAAATGCCCCTGTTTTGCTGGAAGAGTTGAAGGATATGGGGCTCTTGGGCCTCGAATGTCATTATCCCTATCACGAAAGAATGGGGACGGTGGATTACTTTGTCGACATGGCTAATAGTTTCAATTTAATTGTCACCGGTAGCCGCGACTTTCATGGATTCAACCCAAACCAGAAAGCCAACATTTTTGGCACCACCAAAATGGAACCTGTTTTTCTCGAACAATTCCAGGAAGTATGGTCTTCCTGAGAAATGATCAGATAAAAAGCTGATCCGGATTCTTCACGACTCCTTCACGACTCCTTCCCGGTTCTTCACGACTTCCTCCCGGTTCTTCACGGACTTCTCCCAGCCTTGGTTTTTCATTCTGTTTGGAGTAAGTGGTCCGTCAGGCTTCCACCACCGCGTGGATGAAGTCGGCCGTCAGTCCGGCGGGGATTCCCTGCTCCTGACTTTGAGCAGGGGAGGGGATAAACAGGAAGAACAGAGCGATACGGAATGCGAAAGATTTCATAGGCCTACCCACCCCTAAAAGGTGCGCTTACCGTAAATATCAGACCCCAAAAGGTTAAAACTCAATACCGTCCAGATGGGGAGAGAATAGGGTTTTCTATTCCCACATGGCATAGAGTGTGAGTATCGCCATCATGGCACCCATAATTATTCGAATCCAGATGTCTGTGCTCATTAGTCATGTCCCTTGGCAGAGGCGACAGATAGTAAGGTGAAACCGAGAGAACTTTTTTTCAGCCGATGAATGCTATTGCAGACTGCCTCGCACTGAGTGGCAGGGCTGCGCTTTGAGTGGCAGGGCTGCGCTTTGAGTGGCAGGGCTGCGCTTTTAGGAAGTGAGCAAAAACCTTTGGCTGCTAGCAACGATATTCTCGACTGTACGGGTTATTCCCAGCTTCCTTACTCTTCATGCTACTCTTCATGCCTCAATGGGATAATCCGGGGTTATGCAAAGCTCTCTCGCTAGAGGGCCAGCGTCACGCTGATTTCCAGCGTTTAACGTCATGCTGATTTCCAGCGTTTAACGTCTCGCATGAATTTTCTACGGTCCATGTCTGTGTCCCAGGGAAAAATATTCATCAAAGGTTCCAGGGCATAATTCGACTTGTCTTCGGGGGGGAGTTCGAATCCGCCATCGGTGATGCGGTAGATATTATTAAACGTCCGGTAATTGCCACACAGGGCGACATAATCCCATGCGGTGTTCCCTTCTATCAGGGCGCAGAGTTCCGATGAAGAAATGCCTTCGTAAAGGTTGATTTTTCCGATAGCACTTTTTTGAAGTTGAGGTTTTCCAGGTTGACCAAAATCTACGGCCCATGTCTGGGGGCCGTCTTGCCCAAACACTTCGAGTTGATAAACGATCTGCCAATGTTGCCAACCTTCCAGCAGTTCGCTGTTTAAAATCCGCGGAAGTAAACAGTCTTCAATGAAGTCACCCACCACTTTCATTTCCCTTTTATACTCTTCAGGATCGGTGGTTTGAGTGGTGATCACCGGAACGTAGGCGTGTGGTTTGAATGTGATCAGGTGGCTGTCGTCTTCTTTGACACGCACAAAATCAGACGATTGCTTTTCAATGCGAACTTCATCAGCCGAGATATGCGCTACATCTCCAGAAAAAAACGGTGCACTGGGAACTTTAGGGCAGAATGCTTTCAGATCGCTTAGAAACTGATCCTGCGTTATAGGAAACGAAACCTGGTTCATGAACAATAACTCGTCTCGGTACCGGAACGCCGCCGAACCGGGCACGACAAACCTGGGGTTGAGGGCCTTCACCACATTCAGGAAAGTGCAGTACTCGTCAACGGGCAGGGTGAGCGGTTTATTGTAGGAGAGGTTTCCCTCAATCAACGGAACAAAGCGGGAATGAAAAAAATCTATCTGACCGTATAATTCACCGATCCGCTGGATGATGTCAGGGTTCACCAGAGAATCCACCTGATTCCAGATCGTCACTTCTCCGTCATTGACCAGCAGTCCATGTTCAGGAAAAGGATCTTCAGCGGTGCTCAACTGGTTGCGTGAAGGGGTCGGGGTGATGGTGACATCCTTGACTTGAATGGGTTCGAAATCTGCAACCACTTTCACATTTTTAAATTCCAGTTCATTAAGAATGTCGAGCAGAAGATTGTCCTGAGGCGCGAGGATGAGTGTGTCGGGCGTGATGATCCTCTTATTTTGTACCAGATAAGCCAGGGTCTGCACATCGAAGTGGTCCTGATGCCGATGTGAAATGTTGAGAACATCAAGCGGCGGCACTTTATCTTTTTCCAGAACGATGCTGGGGCACAGCGTGTTGATCTCTTCCCAAAGATAATCAAACCAGACAGGATCGGTCAGGATGGTAGTTTCTTTCGATTGTATGAGTAGGCAGGCGTGCCCGACCAGGGTCGTCTTGATCATTATTCAGTTCTCAATTTTATAAGAAGGGTCGAGATTAACCGATCAGGATAGGTAATTCAAGCACCCACTGCATTTCTGGTTCCGCTGCATTTCTGGTTCCACCAACTTTTACATTCTAACAATCTCTGCTATAATGCCCGATTTGGGTGGAGTTATGGGACAACGATTTGTTGAAAATGGCAACAGGACGGTAAAAGATGTTCGCACGGGCCTGGTTTGGCAGGAGAGCTATGCTTATGTTGAAACGGGGAATAATATTAGCTGGTATGATGCCCAGGACTATATCAGCAAGCTAAATCGCGAAAAACTGGGAGGCCATGAAGATTGGCACCTACCGGACCGACTTGAAATTCAAAGCCTTTATGAAATTGCCAAACCCTTCCGGTCGCGTGGAAAAACATTCATTCTTCACATTGACCCGGTTTTTGAATTCAGTTACGGCAGTTGTTTTTGGACCAGTAAGACCCGGCTTTCTGCTGCCCTTGGCTTCGAGTTTGACAGGGGAGACATTCACTGGTATCCCAAGGGGAGCCATAAGGGAACCGTTCGGGCTGTACGAAATGATTGGCAGCCTCTATTAATGATTGACCCTGGTTGGGCAGAAAAAACCAAGGACTCCTGAAGCTAATATGGACGAGCAACAATTCAAAATTGAAAAATCCAAGGCGCGAAAACTCCGCCAGTCAAAGTGGTGGAAAGAAAAAATCCAGCCTGGCGTTTGCCATTATTGCGGAGGCGGGTTCACGGCGGAAGAGTTAACGATGGATCATATTGTCCCCATTTCCCGCGGTGGAAAAAGTAAGCGTGGAAATCTGGTGCCCGCGTGTAAAAAATGCAATGTGAATAAAAAGTACTACACCCCGGCAGAGATCATCCTTCGTGAAAAGCTAGGTCAGAACATTCGATTTTGATAGAATGGGTGGTGGATACCTGAGATACCGCAGATACCGCAGATATCGCCTCAAAAACTTCTTCCAATAAATTTCAAGGTTTAAATTAATTCATGCAGATTCTTTTGGATGAGGATTGCCTGATTCAGGCATCGAAAAATATTGCGGACTCGGCGGTGTTAAGTCTGTGCCGTCAGAAGCGTTGCCATGGCTGGGTAGCGTCCACTACCATTCCTGCCATTTTGCAGGAAGCGGGAGCACGAAATGTTCAATCAATTTTGCAGGACTTGGCTGTTTTGACTCCCACGGCTCATGATATTGGCTTGGCCCTGGGTTCTAAAAACTCCTTTAGGCAAGCCTTGGCGACACGTCTGGTAGAGGTCAGCAGGTTGGATGCGGTGGTCACGCTTGCCCCTGAAAGTTTTTCCGGCTTGACAGTAGAAGCCCTGACTCCCGGACAGTTGCAGGAAAAACTGGATGCTCCGCCAGAGCCGGTTGAGGAAGTTCGTTTACTGGATATCACCGCCTCGTATCACCAGATATTAAATGAAGTGGAAAAAGAGATGGCGGAAACGATTCGATCGGGACATTTCATCCTTGGCCCTAAAGTATCCCGGCTAGAAGAGAGGATGGCGGATTATTGCCAGACCAAATATGCCGTTGGAGTTTCATCCGGAACCGATGCGCTACTGATTGCGCTGATGGCTTTGGGGATTGGCCCGGGTGATGAAGTGATCACCTCCCCCTACACATTTTTTGCAACGGCGGGTTCTATCATTCGCGCCGGGGCTAAACCGGTTTTTGTGGACATCAATGACATTACTTTCAATATCAAACCAGAACATATTCAACGTTGCATTACCCCGAAAACTAAAGCCATTATTCCAGTGCACCTTTATGGGCAATGTACGGATATGGACCCTGTTCTTCAGCTGGCCGGGGAAAAGGATATAGCGGTGATTGAAGATGCTGCGCAGGCGATTGGTTCTGAGTACAAGGGCAGGCGGGCAGGTTCGATGGGAGATATGGGATGCTTCTCATTTTTCCCCGCAAAAAATCTTGGGGGATTTGGAGATGGTGGTCTGGTGACCACTAACTCGAAAGAACTTTACGAACAGTTAAAGATTATCAGAGTGCATGGTTCGGAACCGAAGTATTACCATAAGGCGATAGGCGGAAACTTTCGTCTCGATGCTTTGCAGGCTGATGTTGTGAGTGCCAAGCTGAACTTCCTGGAGAACTGGACCGAGAAAAGGAGGGAAAACGCGCAAACTTATAATCAGCTATTTAAAGATTCCACATTGACCCCGTTTGTCCAACTGCCGCCTGAAGTGTTTTCCCGTCATGTTTATAACCAGTATGTCATTCGCGTGGGAAGCCGGAGGGATGAACTCAGAACTTTTCTAAATGAAAAGCGGATTGGGTGTGAAATTTATTATCCGATCCCGCTTCACCTTCAAGACTGTTTTAAATCTTTAGGCTATAAAAGTGGTGACTTCCCTGAATCTGAAAAAGCTGCAAGGGAGACCTTGGCACTTCCCATATCTCATGAAGTCGATCGAGCTCAGCAGGAATATGTTGTTCAAATGATCCACCAGTTTTTTCTGGGGGAGTGAGTCCGCACCTGGCTCAAAACAGGGGCGGTTTTTCTTCCACAATAATTTTTTCGCGGGGTATGTGAACCTGACTTTCGCAAACCATAATGATATGCAAGCCTGATTTTGTTTTGAGGGGTTCTTTAATCTTGAATTTCTCCGATTTCATGATGCAATCGATCAATTCCTGATTCATGGTATTAGAGGCTACTTCCATTCCCTGGTAAATCCAGCCTAACGACCCTCCTAAGGCTTTACTCATGCAAGCGCTGTATTTTTTTGCGAGACGGGTGAAAAATTTCTCCATTTTTTCCCAGTCATGAAAAGGCTTGTCGGGATCGTCCATTTCCTGCTGTGCCAGTTCATTTTGATAATCGACAAGTGTTTCCCAGATCATTTTTGCAGACTCGACGGAGGTCATGCGGATAGTTCTCACCCTGTGTTCCATGGGTTTGTCAGTGGTAAAAGTTTTCTTCGTCGCGACAAAGGCTTTTTTAATTTTTGGTTTGGGCTTGATAGGGACTTTAGGGCTATCCGCGACAGGCTTGGGTTCCTTGGCGGTTTTGTCCCGTTCGAATATGGTCTTCTCAGGTTCTTTGGGTAGCTCAGACATAATAATTCGTTAGAAAGGTTATTTTTATAGGGCGTTAGAAAGGTTATTTTGGTAGAAAGCTTATTTTGATAGGGCGATGGTTGTTTTCAGCAACAGTGTAGTTTGAATGGGCTCATTTTTCAAGCCATATAGACTCCAGATATTGCAGGACAGCTCCTTCGGCATTGCTTCCGATGATCTCATTAGCGGATTCCTTGACTTCCGGCAGAGCATTTTCCATGGCAATGGCCCGGCCGGCGATGCGAAACATGTCGAGATCGTTCAAATAATCTCCGAATACGACGATGTGCTCTAGCGGGACCCCCAGTTTTAGAGCAAGAATCTCTACCATATTTCCTTTACTGGCCTCCTGGTGAAAGGACTGCAGCCAGTAATAGCCTTTCATGGACACGTCTTCGGCGAAATATAAATTGAGGTGGTCAAAGTATTTTTCTTTAAGTGATTGGTAAACGTGTTCGAGCCGATCATGCGTGTCGATCAACAAAAACCCGGAAACTTTTTCATCCTCCTGGAAATCAAAATAGTTAACCCGGCAAAGTCTTGCGTCACTTTCAAGGCTTTTGACATAGGCTTTGGAGCCGGGATTTGTGGCATTCAGATAATAAAGTTGGTGTTTTTCTCCAAGTGTATAGATGAAGGGATCAATGCCCAGAGGCAAGGCCAGATCAAGCATGCTTTGAACGACTTTTTTTTCAATGGAGCTGGAATGTTCCAAAATGTGCCCGGTGCTGAAATCGGCCATGTAAACGCCATTGAACAAAATGACTGGCAGGCTCAGGTTCACTCCTTTCAAAATCGGATGCACGGAATCGTAGTTTCGGGCGGTGGCGATGGTGAAACGCATTCCCATGTTGATCAGACGGTTGAGACGCTTCTTGTAATCATCGGGGAATGAACTATCGGGCCGTAACAGTGTGCCGTCCAGATCGGAAATATATAAAAGCTCTTTATCCATAATGGGGTTTGAATGAACGGGATTCTCGCAGGACTGTTTGTAAGGAATCGCTTAAAGAGTATACTAATAAAACTATTAAATGAACAACCTTGCTGCCAACGGACAGGATATCCTGAATAAAGTGTTATTTTAAAAAATGTGGCAAGCCAGGGAGAATAAAACCCACTTGTGGGATTTAATTATTTTGCGAAATAAGGAGTTGGGGTTCATGAGAGATAAGAGTTTTGTCCTGCACTTGCGGTCTTTAGTTTTGGGAATATTTCTTGTTTTTGGTTTTTATTCCAATGGTGAAGCTTTTGATTTTTCTGACTGGGATGTGCTAATCAAAAAACATGTAACTCCTGAAACGTTGGAGGGTGTTCCGCTCAACGCGTTCGATTATGTCAACCTGAAAAAAGACCCTCTTTTTTCGGGTCTGATTTCCAGGCTCGATTCGTACTCTCTAAAGAGCTTGGAATCGGATGAATCCAGATTGACCTTCTGGATTAACGTTTATAATATTTTGGCGGCAAAAATGATCACCGACCACTATCCCATAGAGAGTATCAAGGATGTGGGGAGCGTATTTAAATCTGTCTGGAAGCGCCCGGCAGGCAAGGTGGGAGGCAAAGAGCGCACTCTCGATGACATCGAACACGAAATCATCAGGAAGATGAATGACCCTCGTATTCATGCGGCTATCGTCTGTGCTTCTGTCAGTTGTCCGGATATTCGCCTGGAAGCCTATACGGTGGAAAAGCTGAATGACCAGTTGGACGACCAGATGAAAATGTTTTTGCGATCCCGAGAAAAAGGGATGACACTGGACGAAAAGAAAAACCGGGTTTATCTTTCATCCATATTCAAATGGTTTGCGGAGGACTTTGAAAGCCGTGGAGGAGTTTTAAAGTATATCGGTCAGTATGTTCCGCCAGAAGAAAAAAAGTTTTTGAATGATCCCAGAATAAAGATTTCTTACCTGGACTACAACTGGAAGATCAATGGCCGCTAGGCCTTAAGCGTGATACCCCATTAGCGTGATACCCCATTCGGGGTATCATGCTGGTTAGTCTGCGTGTTTGCGGAGAAATGTTGGAATATCAAAGTTTGCAGTCAGGCTTCCCTGATCCGGATGTTCTTCTTTAATGGAAGAGGCCAGGGATTTTAAATGTTTATGAGAAGTTGAGCCTGAATCATCATTGGGCATCGGGTCTCCCCCGACCACTTTTTTCAAGGCTGGTCTTTCTTCAGGTCTTATTGAGACCGTCTCCTCCTCCTCAAATCCTGTGGCGATGACGGTCACCCGCATCTCTCCGTCCATTTTTTTATCGATCACCGCTCCAAAAATGATGTGAGCGTCTTCATGGGCGTTTTCCTGAACCAGCATGGAAGCCTCATTGACTTCATTAAGGGTGAGGTCTTCACCGCCAGTGATATTAATCAGAATGCCCTTCGCGCCATTGACCGTTGCTTCATCGAGTAAAGGACTGGAGATGGCTTTCTGTGAGGCTTCAACGGCCCGCCCTTCTCCGGTGGCGGTCCCGCTGCCCATCAGAGCTTTGCCCATGTTACCCATGATGCATTTAACATCGGCGAAGTCGAGGTTGATGAGGCCGGGTATTACGATCAAGTCAGAGATGCTACAGACTGCTTGCTTCAAAACATCGTCGACCATGGAAAAGGCTCCAGTGAATGAAGTTTGTTTGTCGACATAACTGAGAAGCTTCTGGTTGGGGATGACAATCAAAGTGTCAACCGCATCTTTCAGCTCCTGGATTCCTTCATCAGCCTGCCGCATGCGCCGTTTACCCTCAAACGGAAAAGGTTTGGTGACTACGGCGACAGTCAAGGCTCCCACTTCCTTGGCGATACGCGAAATGATGGGCGCGGCCCCGGTACCCGTTCCACCACCCATTCCAGCAGTGATGAAGACCATATCCGCTCCTTCCAACATTTCTCGAATGCGGGCTTCACTCTCTTCGGCGGCATCCCTTCCAATTTGAGGATCAGAACCCGCACCAAGCCCGCGGGTCAAGTCTTCTCCGATTTGAATTTTTCCAGAGCAGTTAGATTTCTCAAGCGCTTGCATATCTGTGTTGGCGATAATAAACTCCACACCAAGGATATTGTCCCGGACCATGGAGTTGACAGCATTATTGCCCCCACCCCCTACACCAACGACCTTGATTGTTGCTGAATAATCGTTTTCGTTATCAAACTCTATTAAACTCATTGTATCCTCCGGTTTTAAAAAAATTCATCTGCCCAATCTTTCATACGTGTAAAAATTTTGTCGAACAGGTTCCTCCCTTGAAGTTCCCGAATCGTTCCTGACTTAAACCTTCTGGCTCCGTACTGGATCAATCCTGTACAGGTGGCATACATAGGGTTGTTCACGACATCCATCAATCCCCCGAAACCAATGGGTATTCCCACGCGCACAGGGGACTGGAAAACATCTTCGGCCAATTCCGCCATGCCCTGCATGCTTGCTGCTCCGCCTGTCAGGACAATGCCTGATGAAATGATTTCCCTGTAGCCGGATTCGCTGACTTCATGATTCAGCAGTTCAAACATTTCCCGTGTTCTGGCTTCGATAATTTCGCTGAGAATCTGGCGTGGAACCGTTCTAGGCTCTCGTCCGCCGACACTTTGTGCTTCGATATTTTCTCCTTCTTGAACCAGGGGTGGGTAGGCGCATCCATAGGAGTGTTTGATTTTTTCTGCTTCCGCGTTTGGAGTGCGAAGTCCAATGGCTATATCATTTGTCATTTGAGCACCGGCAATTGTCAAAACTGATGTATGCTTGATGGCTCCCTGGTAAAAAATAGCCAGATCAGAGGTGCCACCACCTATATCAATCATCGCAACGCCGAGTTCTCTTTCATCCTGAGATAGAACAGATTCACTGGATGCTAGTTGCTCCAGCACAATGTCCTGAACTCCAAGACCTGCCTTGTTGACGCATTTGACAATATTTTGAGCGGAAGTTACGGCGGCGGTAACGATATGGACCTTGGCTTCAAGCCTTACTCCTGCCATTCCCAGTGGAGTTTTAATCCCGTCCTGGCTATCGACGATAAATTCCTGGGGAAGCACATGGATGACTTCCCGGTCAAGGGGGATGGCAATGGCTTTTGCGGCTTCGATGACACGATCAATATCCTTCTGTGTGATTTCTTTTCCTTTGACCGCAATAATGCCATGACTGTTCATGCTGTTGATGTGGCCTCCTGCAATACCTACAAAAACAGACTCGATTTCGCATCCCGCCATCAACTCGGCTTCTTCAACAGCGCTTTTTATAGATTCCACGGTGCTGTCTATGTTTATAACCACGCCTTTACGCAAGCCCCGTGATGGATATTGACCCAGTCCGATGACATTTATTCTTTCATCATTAACGACCTCGCCGATAATGCAACAGATTTTGGTCGTTCCAATATCCAGTCCGACTATATAATTGCTTTTTCTGGCCATGCGTCCCATCTCCTCCTATTTGGTTTGCCGCTTCATGGATGTTGATTTGACTAAAATTTGGTCCCCGACAACGACTTGATCTTTGAACGACAGGTCGATCATCCGGGTCTTCATGTTGTCACCTTCCAGAGTATCGAGAACAATCATAAATTTTTTGAGCCCTTCCGTTAACGCTTCCATGGACATTTGAATTTGCAGATCACGATTGCGAGTGAGAAATATGATTCTGGAATCCCCCTTTAGCTCGGCGGTGTCAAGAAGGTTATTTTCAAAAAAAGAAAGTTTGTTGAAATAATGCATGGTCTTGAGGCTCTGTATGACCTTGTCCCCGGAAAAGTTTTCTGGCTTTGCTCCCTTGGAAGACTGAACGATCAACGGTAAATACCTGTACTCTGGTGTTTCTTCAGAGAGGAGCACTCCAGAATTATCGATCAAAAAAATCTTTTCGAATTTAACCCGGGCATAAGGCACACGCTCGGTCAATTCGATTTGAACCTCCCTGGGGAAATTTCGCTGGACAGATGCGGAAAGAATCCGAGGGTGTTCTGCGAGTCTTTCTGCAGCTTTAGACAGATCATAGGTAAGCAGGTTTTCTCCATGAACCGGCCCCAGCCAGTCTAAAAGTTGGTTTTCCTGCAGGGAATGATGGCCACTGAACAAGATGTCCGTAATTTTAAATCTGGGATCGGAAATCAAAAAACTATAGCCGGCATAGGTTAAATAAAGGACCACCCCTGCCAGGAAAATTTTTGAGGCCATTTCAAGTAATATTCTCGTCCAGGAAAAATCAAGGCGCAATGTTTTTGAGGGAGCTTTCTTGCTCAAATCGCCACCACGTTGCTGCTTTTTCTTTCTTTCAGAGCGCAGGTCTGACCACGCCATGGAGGGACTCTTTTGACCTGTGATTGCAAAATCCATAATTATTCAGAGTAATCCCGTTGAGCGGTTTTTAATATTTCAACGACTAAATCATCAAACCCTAGTCCCATCTCCCGAGCCGCCATTGGTAGAAGGCTGTTGGGGGTCATTCCCGGGATGGTATTCATCTCCAGGACCTGAGGCACTCCATCGTTATCCAGAATAACATCCACGCGAGGGAAACCTCTTCCTCTTAATACCTGAAAGACTTGTTTTGCGGTTTGCCTGCACCGGCCTGCTTCGTTTTCCTCAAGGTCGGCGGGGCAGATGTATTCGGTTTTTCCTGAGGTATATTTTGCCTCGTAGTCATAAAACCCGGACTTGGGACGGATGTGAACAATCGGCATGGGTGTCATTTCATTCATTCCAATTGCCAGAAGTTTTCCTTCAATAAACTTTTCTGCAATCACTTCTTCAGAATAAGTGAATGCGTGTTCCAATGCCGGTTTCCATTGGCCTTCAGTTTTAACGATGGTTACTCCCAGACTCGACCCTTGATTGGTTGGCTTGACGACTACGGGAAGATCCAGGCTCCGGTTTGTTTTTTGGTTTTTATAGAACACTTCATAAGCGGCTGTTGGTATTCCATGGAATTTTAAAATTTCTTTGGATTTTAATTTATCATAAGCCAAAGCACTGCCCATAACCCCTGACCCGGTGTAAGGAATTTTGAAATATTCAAGCAAACCTTGAATGCATCCGTCTTCCCCAAAGGTCCCGTGCAGGGCAATAAAAGCCAGGTCGATCGGATTTGACTTGAGTGTCTCTCCAATATTATGGTCGACGTGAATCGGCAAGGCGGTCAATCCTTTCCTGTTAATGGCCTCAAGGACCGAGTTTCCGGTGACGACTGAAACCTCTCGCTCAGGAGAAAGTCCTCCCATGAGCACTCCAATGGTTTTACCTTTTAAATTATCCAAGGTTTTATCGTTTAAATTATCCAAAAGTCTTTTTACAAACTCCCTTTAAGCAGGTCCGCCCCGGCCCTTGGCCAAAAGGGCCGGAGAACAAAGGCTTGAAGGGGCTACCTTTGTTTTGCGGACCAATTTAATATTTTTGCTCACCTCTAATTTGGCATTTTGCGTTTTGGCAATTCGTGCACACTTTAAAAAAGAGTGCGTTCATGCCATTCGTGCGCACTTTAAAAAAGAGTGCGTTCATGCCATTCGTGCGCACTTTTAAAAAGAGTGCGTTCATGCCACCAGAGGTGGATTCCCTCGTGCTTTTTCAGTTCATTCTCCTGCACTAACAATTTCGGTTTGCAATTCAATGCCGGTTTTTTCTTTAACCTCTTTTTGAATGTTCTCAATCAAATAGGTCACATCTTTGGCTGTTGCGCCCCCTTTGTTGACAATGAAATTTGCATGCTTGATCGAAACCCCTGCATCGCCAACAGAAAGTCCTTTGAGTCCTATGGACTCGATCAACCTTCCTGCTGTGTCGCCTTCGGGATTTTTGAAGACAGAACCCGCGTTGGGTATCGTCAATGGCTGGGTCCGCGATCTTCTGGAGAGATGCCGATCCATCATGTTCTGGATTTCAGTGCGGTCTCCTTCTTCAAGTTCCAGCTCTGCTTCAATAATAATTCCGTTGTCATCAGGGAAAATGGTCTTTCTGTATTCGAAAGAAAGCTCTTTGCGTTTTAAGGTCTGAATTTCTCCATCCTGGGTGATCCTGGTTACGCTACGGAGAACCTGGCCTGTTTCGGTTCCTTCCGCCCCGGCATTCATGACAATTGCACCTCCCAATGATCCGGGAATGCCTGCCAACTGCTCGATTCCTGTCAAGGAATAGCGGGCCGCGTATTTGGCGAGGTAGGACATTTTTACTCCGACCCCCGCTTTGATCACTGCCCGACGGTTTCCAGTTTTCTTACGGAAGAACAGAGGGCGTTTAATTTCCTTGAAGCAATTTTTTAAAGAGATGACCACTCCCCGTATTCCCCGGTCTCCGACAAGCAAATTAGTGCCTTCGCCAAGAATGAAAAGAGGTTGGGAACCTTTATGCTTCAAAATCGTTTGAATATCGCGAATATCCTCAGGGAAAATTAATACATCCGCTGGGCCGCCAATTTGAATGGAAGTGTAGGAAGCCAGAATTTCGTTTTTCAGGACGGTGCCTTTTATTTTGTGTAACCAGGGAAAAGAATAACTCATAGTTTTACTCTGATGAATTTTGTGACCCAGAACGGTTTTGGGGTACTCCATTTTGGTTTTGAGATTGAACTCCCTTCCCGTTCCAGAGTGGGCAATGTGAATCAATCGGCGTTTCCAGGCTTCGTTAAGCATAAATGAGGGTCCTTCCTATTGAAAACGATCAATCATTGAAGTGGGATGTGAGCTTGTGGCTCAACTCCCCGATATTCCCAGCACCAAGAGCCATGACAATGTCTCCCGGTTTGAGAATCTTTTGTAAATGCGGGATCACGGACTCCGTGCCCCCGATGCATTCCACATTTTTATGTCCAAACTCTTTCACGCCTTCTGCGATCCTCTCAGAATGGACGCCTTCTATTGCCTCTTCGCCAGCTGAATAAATATCAAGCAGAAGCAGTTGGTCGGCATCGTTGAAAGCGGAGAAAAATTTTTCCATGAGATATTTCGTGCGCGAGTAGCGATGTGGCTGAAATATGACGATAAGTCTTCGGTCTGGCCAGACTTCTTTAGCGGTTGACAGGGTGGCCTGGATTTCTACCGGATGGTGGCCGTAATCATCAACGATTATCAAAGACTCGGACTGTTTCAGAATTTCAAACCTTCTCTGTACCCCGGTAAAGTTTTTCAACGATTCGGCGATCGTTGGGAAATCCATCTCCAGTTCCATTCCGACAGCGACCGCTGCAAGGGTGTTGCAAACATTGTGTCGTCCCAAAGCTCCAGACAATATCTTGCCCAGCTTTTTATTATGGTGATAGACAGTGAAGTATGTTTTTAACCCCTCCACCGAGATATTTCTGGCGGTGTAATCAGCTTGGGATTTCAAACCATAGGTAATGGTTCGTTTCTCAATCCCAGGAAGCAGGGACTGAAGATTGGCATCATCCAGGCATAAGATCGCGGCACCATAGAAAGGGATTTTGTTTAGAAACTGCAGGAATGTGGATTTCATATTCTGCATTGTCTTGTAAAAATCCATATGTTCTTCGTCCAGGGTCGTGACCACTGCTAGCGTGGGAGAAAGCTTGAGAAAAGAACCATCACTCTCATCGGCTTCGGCAATGAGGTACTGGCTCTGGCCGAGTTTTGCGTGTCCGCCCATATTCTTGATTCTTCCGCCAATCACTACTGTTGGGTCAAGATTTCCAGCCGCTAGAACCGTGGCGACCAGCGAGGTTGTTGTGGTTTTTCCATGCGTGCCCGCAATGGCGATACCATGTTTCATCCGCATCAGTTCTGCCAGCATTTCAGCCCGGGGAATGACCGGTATGGATTGCTCTCTAGCGGCCTGCACCTCTACATTGCTGTCACTGATGGCACTTGATACGACGACAACGTGTTTGCCCATGACATTTTCTGCACTATGGCTGTGGCGGATGTCAGCCCCAAGAGTTTTCAGATGGTCGGTCACCCGGTTGGAAGAGGGATCAGAACCGCTCACCTCATAATCCTGATTGATTAAAACTTCAGCGATTCCGCTCATTCCCGACCCTCCGATCCCGACAAAATGGATCCGTTGTGTTTTTCCTAGAAACATGACAGAACATAATTCCCTTCTTTTTTTCCGGCTTGCCCGGATGTCTGCTTTGCATCATCCAGTAAGTCCATGCATATCTTGCGAACTTTTTCCGTAGCGTCCCGGTCCCCTAGCTGATAGCTGTTCTCTTCCATTTCCTGCAATCGCTCGGGATCTTCCATGGCACGAAGTATGGATTGGGTAATACGTTCTCCTGACAATTCATTGTCCAGCACCAATTCGCCGGCATTGGCGGCATTCAGTACCTGGGCATTTTTTTCCTGATGATTGTGGGCTGCATGAGGATAGGGAATCAAGACGGATACTTTTCCGCAAGCTGTCACTTCCGCCAGAGTGGTTGCGCCAGCTCGAGAGATCACTAATGAGGCTTTACGATATTGCTCTGCCACGTCATCGATAAAGGGTCTGACATCATGGGAGAAACCACTGCCTTCATATTTACTTTTCACCATCTCATGGTCCTTTTCACCGGTTTGATGGGTGATATGAATATTTTCCCGTTTGGAAACAAGAGACTCCAGCGCTTCGACCATGGCAACGTTAATGGAGTGGGCTCCTTGACTGCCTCCCAGGACCAGTACACGAAAGGGTCCTTGAGGATCTTTTGGGAACTCTTCTCGAGGCTGACAGAATTCATCGCGAATCATGTTGCCCGTCACCTCGACTTTATCCCTGGGAAAGAACTTTGCAGAGTCCTTGAATGAAACCGCCACTTTGTTCGCGATCTTTCCCAGCCACGTGTTGGTGAGACCAGGAAAGGAGTTTTGTTCGTGGATAAGAATGGGCACCCGTAATATCCATGCAGAGAGAACCAGAGGTCCTGACACATACCCGCCGACACCTACAACGAGGTCCGGCCGCTTGCTGATCAGGAAACACATGGACTGGGCTGTGCCTACTGGCAGCTTGACCCATGACATCCAGCGGTTGAGGCGTTTTTTACCGAGCAAACCTGCTGAAAGAATAGTTTTCAACTTGAATCCTTCGCGCGGAAGAAATTTTGCTTCGATACCTTGCCGAGTTCCCACAAATGAAATTTCAATATCCACATCGTGCCTCATGAGAGCTTTTGCTAAAGCGACTCCTGGGTAAAGGTGGCCTCCAGTACCGCCACCGGCTATGACAACTTTTTTTTTCATTGAATCAATATTTTCCCGTTTGTTCCGAAATACTCAATTGAATCAATATTTTCCTGTTTGTTCCGAAATATTCAGCAGAACACCCACTGCAAGCATGGTGATTAACATTGATGACCCGCCCATGCTAATGAAGGGAAGGGTCAATCCCTTGGTTGGAAGAAGCCCCACAGCCACTCCCAGATTGATAAAAGCTTGAAACCCGATCAAAAGGGTCAGGCCGGTTGCCAAATGAGTTCCAAACGGATCTTTGGCCCGACAAGCGATAGCAAAACCTCTCCATATTAAAAGTGAAAACAGGAGAATAATTGTTATAGCCCCTATAAACCCTAGTTCTTCTCCGATGACGGAAAAAATGAAATCCGTGTGAGCTTCGGGAAGATAAAAAAGTTTTTGATGGCTGGCTCCCAACCCGGTTCCCCAATAACCTCCCCGACCAAAAGCGTAAAAAGACTGGATGGCCTGAAATCCTGAGTTCGAGGGGTCTTGCCATGGGTCGAGAAAAGCCATGATCCGCCGGGTGCGGTATTCCGCGCCCATGATTGCCGCTGTGATGAAAGGGATGAGTGCAAGTACGGAAAGAAATAGAAACTTCTTTCTTAGACCTGCGATAAAAAGCATTGTGAATGTAACCATGCAGATAATTATAGCGGTGCCAAAATCGGGCTGGAACAGAATCGGGATGAAAAAGAAACCCAGCACAATCAGGTTGGGAAGATAGCCGTAAGCGAAGTTTCTCAGTTTGTCGGCTCTTTTGACCAGAGACTTGGCGATAAAAAGAACAAGGGCAAACTTTGCCAGCTCCGAAGGTTGAAAAGAAAGTCCTCCAAGGCTCAGCCATCTTCGTGCTCCACCGACTTCCTTGCTGATTCCCGGAAACATGACCGCAAGCAAAAGTAGAAAAGTCGCTATCATGACGAGGTAAGTGTGCTGATGCCATTTGTGGTAGTCCACCTTTTTGGTGAAGAGCAGAACCCCTGTTCCCAGAAGACACCAGACGGCCTGGCGTTTGAGAAAATAATAGGAGTCGTTGTGTTTTTCCATTGCATATACCGCGCTGGAACTGAAAACCATAACGATTCCGATCAGAACCAAAAGGGCTACGGTGATGCTCAACAGAGAGTCTGAATTTTTTGCCTGATACGTTATCAAAATTCATTACCCTTCCAGATTTTTAACGATGGTTTTAAAACGGTTTCCCCGATCCGCGTAATCCTTAAACATGTCAAAGCTGGCACAAGCAGGGGAAAGAAGAACAACATCGCCATCTTCCGCTTTTGCTTTGGCCAGAACCACAGCCTCTTCCAGGCTATCGCTTTCTTCATAACCGAAGGAGCCGTTAAGAATCTCTTTGAATTTATTGCGGGTCTCTCCAATTAGAACCAGATGCTTGACTTTTTCTTTCATCAGGCTTTTTAAGGGAGAAAAATCCGTGTCTTTGTCTATTCCGCCGGCGATGAGAATAATGGGGCGGTTAAAAGTGTTCAATGATTTGCAAACAGAGCCCACGTTGGTTCCTTTGGAATTGTTGACAAAATCAATACCGTTCAGGTTGCGGACCCATTCCATACGATGCTCAAGGCCAACAAAGTTTTTTAAAGCCTGTTGAATAGCTTCCAGCGGTACGTTGAGTAGCAAAGCGGTGGCGATGGCGGGGAGGATGCTCTCGACCTGCCATTGCATTCCTCTGGATAGCGACTCAAGAGATATGGTTTCCTGCTTGCGATTTTGCAGCCGGGCTATGATCTTGTTGCCAGACAAAAAGACTCCTTCTTCCAACTCGGTTTGAGTGCTGAAAAAAATACGTTTTGCCGGGCAGTCTTTCCCCATGTCGCGAGTATTTGGGTCATCTTGATTCAGGATCAAAAAATTGTCCTGAGTTTGATGGGCGAAGATTTTTTTCTTCAACGCAACATAACTCTCAAAATCCTTATGTCGGTCCATGTGATCGGGGCTTATATTAAGAACGACGGAAATCACAGGGTGAAGCCCTGATGTAGCTTCCATTTGAAAACTGGAAAGCTCAAGAATTCTGTATTCAGCATCACCCTGGTCTAATAAGGAAATAAAAGGAGTTCCAAGATTACCGCCTGCATGCACGGTTTTTTCAGACCGTCCAAAAATCTCAGCGATCAAGCTGGTGCATGTGGATTTACCATTGGTCCCCGTGATTGCAATAATCGGAACGGTATTGAACCGGTTTGCCAGCTCAATTTCGCTGATGATTTCTATTCTTGCCCGGCTTGCGTTTTTAAGGAACGGTGAGTGAATATCCACTCCCGGACTCAATACCACCATTTCTGTGTCTAAAGGAGGTTCAGGGTTCTGGAAACGGATTTTTACATCCTGGCGCAATTGTTTCAAAGGCTCCAATAATTGATCACGGGACTTGCTGTCTGTCACAGTGACGTTGGCTCCGTGCCGGGAAAGGAAATTGGCAACAGCGATGCCTGTTTTGCCAAGTCCGATTACAGATAAATTTTTATTTTTAAGTTCCATCTTTACCGATTACAGATAAGTTTTTATTTTTAAGTTTTATCCTTACCGTTTACAGATAAGTTTTTATTTTTAAGTTCCATCCTTGCCGTTTATAGATAAGTTTTTATTTTTAAGTTCTATCCTTACCGTAGCTTCAGGGTGCTGAGACTGATCATGGCCAAAACCACGGCGATAATCCAGAACCGCACAATGACTTTGGGCTCTGACCAGCCGAGCTCCTCAAAATGGTGATGAAGCGGAGCCATTTTGAAAAAACGTTTTCCACCTGTGTATTTGAAATAACCAACCTGAATGATGACGGACAGCGCTTCAATCACAAAAATTCCACCAACAAGAATCAACAGAAGTTCATGCTTGACGATCACTGCGATGGTGCCCAATACAGCTCCAAGAGACAATGACCCGACATCGCCCATAAATATTTGTGCAGGGTAGGAGTTGTACCAAAGGAAACCTAAGCTGGCTCCAACAACGGCTGAGCTGGCGATCGCGATTTCTCCTGCATCTTTAATGTGTTGAATGCTCAAGTATTCCGAAAAATTAAAATGACCAGAGATATAAACGATGCCGGTATAAGTGAATGTGGCCACGATAATGGGGCCAATGGCCAATCCATCGAGACCGTCCGTCAGATTAACGGCGTTAGAGGTACCTACCACTATGAAGACAATAAAAATCAGATAGCCAAATCCCAGGTCGGGTTGGAAACCTTTAAAGAAGGGGACTGACAAACGTGTGGCATATTCAGAACGCGCAGGATCGAAATACAGCAGATAAATTCCAATCGCCAGGCTCAACAATATCTGGAGAAAAATCTTTTCTCTTGCTGAAATACCATCCCCTTCTTTTAATTTGATGAAATCGTCCCATAGCCCGATAGCTCCAAAACCAATAGCGGCAAAAATAACGACCCAGATATAGTGATTGCTTAAATCAGCCCAAAGCAGAGTAGAGCCTATGAAGGTCGCTAGTATAAGCAGTCCACCCATCGTTGGAGTTCCAGACTTGGAGATGTGATGCTGTGGGCCGTCACTGCGGATCTTTTCCTTTATCTGCAGTCTTTGCAAAGTGCGAATCATCAACTTGCCCAGAATCAGGCTCAATGTCAGCGCTGTAATTCCAGCATAAGCAGACCGGAAGGTGATGTACTTGAAGACATTGAATATCGAATATTCCGCACTGAGCGGGTAAAACAAGTGATAGAACATTTTTAATTTTTATCTGCGATAAAGATTTGTAATACTTTTTCCATTGCGGCTCCTCGTGAGCCTTTGAACATCATGCAATCGCCACTTACTGCTTTCCGGGTTAAAAACTCTGCTGCCTCCTGATGGTCGGTGCATTCCAGGATATGAATTTTTTTTCCTGCAAGAGTTTGAGCACTTTTTGCTGCCTGGCCTGCCAATTCCCCGACTGCGACCAGAATATTTGTTTTAGATCCGGCTATTTCCTCTCCCAGCTTTTGATGGATGGCGATAGATCGATCTCCCAATTCGAGCATGTCTCCGATCACGAATATCCGTTGGCCCTCGGTTTTAAAGTCATCCAGTGTTTTCAGGGCTTCGGTCATAGACTTAGGATTGGCGTTGTAAGTGTCGTTAATCAGATCAATCCCTTTGTGCCGGATCTGTTCGTTGCGCTGGGACATGCGTTGGTAATTCTCCAGTCCAGAGGTCATGGCCTCTTCCTGAATCCCCATCGAATAACCAGTCGCCAACGCGGCCAGCGCGTTATAAATGTTGCAGTAGCCAAGATAAGGAAGACGAACGGAAAGGGTTTTGTCGAAAAGGCTGACTTTGAATTGAAACCCAAGATTGTCCTTGCTTTCGATTTCGCTGGCTCGCACATCCGCAGGCTGATCAATGCCAAAAGTAACGGTTTTCGCGCGAAGTGACCGAGCAAGTTCCAGAACTAGCGGGTCATCGGCGTTAACAATGGCCGTGCCTTCTTCTGTCAATGCCTGAAACAGCTCTCCTTTTGCGGACTGAATGTCTTTCAGACTCTTTAATTGCACCATATGCCCTTCGGAGATATTGGTGATCACACCAATATCGGGTTGTGCGATCTCTGCCAGCTTTTTAATCTCACCCGCTGCACTCATCCCAAGTTCGAGAACTCCTGTTTCATGAGAGGGTTCTCTTTTTAGAAGAGTCAGGGGCAGGCCGATATGGTTGTTCAGGTTGCCTTGTGTCTTCAAAGTCTTGAATTTGGTTTCCAATATAGAAGCGATCATTTCTTTAGTGGTCGATTTTCCGTTTGTTCCAGTAACGGCAACAACCTGAAACGGAAACCGTTTTCTCTGAAAGCCTGCTAAATCCTGCAAGGCTTTAAGCGTGTTCGGGGTATGAATCACAAAAGGTCCTTCCTCTGTCCTGGCAGGATTATCCGGAAGCTTTTTCAGAAGCTTTTCCGAAAGCTTTTTCTGAAGCTTTTCCGGAAGCTTTTCCGGATTAGACAGAATGATTCCCCCAACCTTTTTATCAATCACGTCAGCCAGAAAGTCATGTCCGTCAAACCGTTCCCCTTTAATACAAATGAACAATTCCCCTTTTGAGACCGTCCTGGAATTTATGGAAACCCCCTGAAAAGGACGAGCGAGGTCTCCTTCTAAGAGTCGGCCTTCAAATGCATTGAGGCAATCTTGTGTTTGGCCTTTCATCAATGGCTTCGTTTCCTTAAAGCTGAACGGGCAACTTCCCGATCATCAAAGTGGATAGTTTGTGTTGCCAAAACCTGATAGTCCTCATGACCTTTTCCGGCGATGAGAACCGAATCGCCTTTTCCGGCTAAGCGGATGGCGTGTTCAATAGCCTCTTTCCGGTTGATGATGGCGTCATAATCATCACCCTTATGGACAGAGGAGGGAACACCTTGAAGAATGTCCTCAATGATCTGTTCGGGATCTTCTGTTCTAGGGTTGTCAGAGGTGATGATAGAAAAATCGGCTTCCTTCAAAACGGCTTGTCCCATGGCTTTTCTTTTGCCTTTGTCCCGATCTCCACCGCAGCCGAATACAACAATCAGTTTTCCTTCGGTAAATGCTTTTGCCGCAGAGATCGCATTGCAAAGTGCGTCATCGGTATGCGCGTAATCCACCAGTACAAAAATCCCCTGGCTGTTATCAATGCTTTCAAATCGGCCGGGAATAGGTTGGATGTGGCGAAACACTTCCTGAACCTTTTCCAGAGAAACATCCTGAACCATAGCTCCTGCTGCCGCAGAGAGGAGGTTGTGAATATTGTGCCGACCGAGGAGGTTGGAGTGGATTTCTCCAGCCCCAAAGGGAGTTTTCAAGGTAAATTGGCAACCTGATTTTGTGAGCACAATATTTTCAGCCTTAAAATCCGCGTTATTGTCGATGCCTGTGGTGAAGGAATCCGTTTTAAATTCTCCAGCGAATTCTCGACCTGCCGAATCGTCAATATTGAAAATTTTCTGTTGCACCCGGTTATCCAGAAAAAGTTTTTTCTTGGCGTTTTTGTAGCTTTCCATGTCGCCATGAAAATCCAGATGATCACGGGTCAGATTGGTGAAAATGCCCACCTTGAATTGCATGTCATGAACACGGCTCTGGTATAGGGCGTGGGAAGAGACCTCGAGAAAACAATGTTCAATTTTTTCTTCGATCATCGCGTTCAGCATCCGATTCAAATCCAGGGATTCAGGTGTGGTGACAGGGGCAGAAAGTTTTTTATCCCCGTAATGGTAATTGATGGTGCCAATAACTCCCGTCTGCACTCCTTTTGCCCTGAATAAAGCCTCAAGAATATAGGACGTGGTGGTTTTTCCGTTGGTACCGGTGATTCCCGTTACGGCTAAGCGCTCTGATGGGCGGCGGTAAAAATTGGTGCTGACGATAGAAAGTGCTTTTCTAGAATCTTCCACGCACAAGGCTGTTACGTCATGTGACCTAAGGTCGATCCCACCCAGGGAATCAAGAGGGGTTTGGGTGATAAACGCTGAGGCTCCTTTGGTGACCGCATCTTTTATGAACACGCCGCCATCCAGGTTTTTCCCGGGTATGGCTACAAACAAGCTGTCCGGCCCGGATTTTCTGGAGTCGAAGGCGATTTCTAGAATGGCCCGGTCCATGGTTCCCAAAATATTGGTAACCGGCAAACCCTGGGTTAAGCGCGAAAGTTTTTGTTCGTTATGATCAGTCACGTTAAGGTAATCCCTTTCAGGGAATGTCAGCCAGTTTGTTGAACTTTTTGAACTTTTTGAATTTTTTGAACTTTTTGAACTTTTTGAACTTGTTAAACTTGTTGATTCCATCATCAGGCTCGATCAAGGATAAAAACACGTTCTTTGCTTGACGGAACGTTTAAATAACGCAGTGTCTTTTTTGCTATTTTCTGGAATACTGGTGCGGCCACAACACTTCCCCAATGCTGTCCCTTGGGGTTGTCGATCATCACCAGGATCACAACCCGTGGAGAATCTGCCGGAGCAAAGCCAATAAAAGAAGAAATGAATTCTGTTTTGGAGTAGGACTGAGTCTCGGTATTATATTTCTGCGCTGTCCCGGTTTTGCCTGCTACGTCAAACCCTTCCAGGCTTGCTGGTTTCCCGGTTCCGTTTTTCACCACCGACTTTAGAATCTCCACCATTTGAAGGCTGGCTTTTTCAGAAATGACTCGCCGCACTTTTTTTGGTTTAAATTGTTCCACGACCTTCCCGTTTTTAATCAGCGACTTGGTGATATGAGGCACCATAAGATTTCCGCCATTGGCGATTGCTGCTAGAGCGCTGACCATTTGAATGGGGGTCACGCCGATCTCATGCCCAAAAGAAATAGAGGCGAGAGACATCCCATCCCAGTTTTTCTGGTCTTTAAGCTGACCTGCGGATTCGCCGGGGAGTGACAGGCCGGATTTTTCACCGAACCCGAATTTACGGATGTACTCATAAAAAGGTTTCCTGCCAACCTGCTGGGCAATTTTGATCGAACCGATGTTGCTGGACTTGGCAATAATGTCGCGCAGGGTCAGCCAGCCAAATTGATGATCGGAAGCCTCTCCGATATAAGCTTTCCCGATTTTAAATGTTCCATTTTCACAAAAGTAAATATCCTCCGGCCCGGCCAACCCTTTATCGAGGGCTGCGGCGGCAACGATGGGTTTGAAAATCGATCCAGGCTCGTAAGAACTGGCGACGATATTGTTTTTCCAGACTTTCCGGGGGAATGCTCCATAATGGTTTGGGTTGAATTGGGGGACATTAGCCATGGCATAAATTTCCCCCGTGTAAGGAGCCATAACAACAGCCATCCCCGAGTCTGCATTAAAACGTTCAACTTGTTCTTTTAAATGATATTCGGTGGTGAATTGAATGACCTCATCCAGAGTAAGAACCATGTCATAACTTCTGGATAGGTCTAATCCATCAAGGGTTTGAATATTTCTTCCGCGGGCATCGCGTTCTGTAACCTGCCTGATGGTGGTGCCCTTGAGCCTGGATTGGTGGGCATGCTCAATACCGGCAAGCCCTTGATTGTCTATGCCGACAAACCCCAGAACACTTGCTGCAAGTTCCCGCTTTGGATAAAACCTTTTTTGCTCAGACACGAACCCCACACCTGAAATATCGGCTTGCTTTAGCGCGGCAACTTCGTTAAGACCGCTTTTCCGTTTAATCCAGGCGAAATGTTTTTTGGAAGATATCTTTTTATAGACCTTATCTCGGTCTAGTTTCAGTATTGCCGAAAGAACACGGGCGGTTTTCTTTCGGTCCCGTATTTCCGAAGGGGTTACATAAACAGATTCCACTTCGACATTTCGTGCGAGCTCATTCATGTTCCGGTCATAAATCACTCCGCGCCCGAATTGAGTTTCGACAGTGCCCATGTACTGCTTTTCGGATTGAGCCAGGAGGGTTTCATGCTGAATGATCTGCAGAAAAGCCAGCCTGGCGACCAAGGCGGCTCCGAACAAGAAGAAGAACCCTGAGATAACCCACAGCCGGGTTTTGATTCCATCTCGAAACGTTCCAGAGGCCTGTTTGTTATTTTTTGCTATATTGTTATTTTTCGCCATATTGTTATTTTTTGCCATATTGTTATTTCAGGAAAATGGTGATCACTTTACTTTCCTCAGGTTCTTTCATTCCCACTGCGGTTTTAGCCAAAAAATGAATACGGTCCAGAGATACCAGGCTTTCGCGTTCAAGGTTGAGCAGGTGGTTCTCTCGCAACAGTTTCCTGCGTTCTTTGGCCAGATCCTGATACTCATAAGCCAGATTAACTTTTTTTACATTAGGCCAAACCAGGGCCATTGCTCCGAGCATGAACAGGATGGAGATCAAAATGACCATCCAGAAATCTTTAGATGAAACATGAAGCCGGCCCTTGATAAGCTCACAAACTTTGTCAAACATAAACTCTTTCGGCGACCCTCAATTTCGCACTTGTTGATCGCGGATTTTGTGCCATCTCTTCTTCTGAAGGCACAAGGGGTTTACGAGTCAAAACTTTTAAGGTCTGTGCTCTTCCACAAATACACATAGGTATTTTGGGTGGACATGAGCATCCTTTTTCCTCGGCTCTAAAAAATGTTTTTACGATCCTGTCCTCGAGAGAGTGAAACGAGATCACTGCAACGCGGGCTGTTGAATTGAGCAGTCCCATCATGTCAGCCAATGCCGTTTTCAGTTGTTCCAGTTCATCATTGACGGCTATTCTCAGAGCCTGAAACGTCCTTGTTGCTGGATGGATCCTGGAATGCTTAGGAGATGACACCCTCCTGGCTACAATTCTGGAAAGCTGACCGGTGGTGGTGATGGGACGCTCAGTCTGTTCCTTGCGAATTGCGCGGACGATCCGTTTTGAATAACGCTCTTCGCCAAAATTTTTGATAATGGATGCTAGTTCCGCATCAGAAAGTTTTGTCAGAAGATCGGCGGCTGAAGTTTTCTGGGAGGAGTCCATTCGCATATCGAGCGGACCATCATGCCGTATACTGAAGCCACGCTCGGCTGTATCTAGTTGGGGCGAAGAAACCCCAAGATCCATCAGTAGTCCAGCTACACCTGTGATCCTGTTTTCGGCTGCGAGGCTTTTAAGGTTTCCCAGATTGCCGTGGGCCAGAGTTACCCTGTCGCCAAAAGGAGACAGTCTTTCGCTGGCCCGCTCTATAGCGGAGCGGTCCCGGTCGATTGCGAAAACCCGGATTTTGGGAGCTGTGTTTTTAAGGATGAATTCCGTATGGCCTCCATCCCCGAGTGTGCCATCCACGATTACACCCTCCATGTGAACATTCAGGTGATGAAGCACTTCGTTTTTCATTACCGTTTCGTGGTACGTTGGCATGATATTTTGGCGACCCCTTAGGATGGCTAATGTCTACAGAATGCCCTTTATGCTTTCTCCTGCTTGGACCATTCTTCGGAAGACCAGACTTCAAAGGTTTTGGACATTCCCACCAGAATGGCTTCTTTGCTCAACCCTGCAATGTTTCTCAGGTTGGCAGGGAGTAAAATCTTTCCTGATTTCATTTCGCACTCAGTTGCTTTAGAATAAAATTTGCGTAATCGGTCACGGTCGGCCTGGTCGAATGCGTTCAAATCGCTCAGCTTGGCCTCGTTGTCGGCCCATTCTTCTTGGGGAAAAACGACCAGATAATGGTCCATCACACACACCACTAACTGTGGGTCAAACTGTTCCAGCGTATTGCGAAACTTCGCTGGTACGTTGAAACGGCCCTTGTCGTCCAGGCTGATACTGTAGGTGCCTAAAAAATTCTTCATTGACTGTGTTTTACCGGTTCCGTGTAACTCTGACATAAAATTACATTTTATGACACTTTAGGACATAATCCTATCATAACGAGACAGTCTGTCAACTGAAAAGGAGACATAAATACTGAAAAACTGTGCCGGGGAAAACGGGCTAACTTTTTATTTAAACAGGGGTTGGTCGCTTTCAAACGGGTCAGAAAAAGGCTTTTTTTCTGGAGACAGGGTAAAATGGGGTTGTGACACCGCTATTATCGGAACCGGCCGAAAAAGTGCTATTTCCCAGACCGAATCGACGAAGGTAGGACAATGGGGGAGTAGAACGACATATTTGAGTTAGTTCATTAATATATATAAATTTCCTTCTTCATGAGTTTTTGGCCAGGGCTTGTTTATCCCTTTCCTTTACAATATGAGTTTTTGGCTAGGGCTTATTTATCCCTTTCCTTTACAATGGATTTGCTTTGACAAGGTCAAATTCTGGGTGCTACTATGAAAAGAGCCTCAATAAATTAATAAAATTCTTTCGCCAGAGGACGTGGGCCGGTTATGAAGCAGAAAAAAATAAGATTTGTAGTGGGTAGCTTTCTGGTTGTCGGTGCCATCGGTTATCTGATTACAATAGGCATCAGTAATACCTCGCAATATTTCTTTACCGTGGATGAGTTGATGAACCAGCAGGTCTCTTATGCCGGTGCGGGATTAAAAGTAAAGGGCAATGTGGTGGATGGCTCTATCCAAAGGGATCCTGACGATTATTTAAATGTGAAATTTTTCATCGAGGAGAACGATGCCTCGTTAAAGGTGGCTTATCAAGGGGTAACGCCGGATATGTTTATAGATGGCGGTGAGGTGGTGGTCGAAGGAACTTTGGGAAAAGACGGAGTTTTTCACGCCAACACTTTATTGACCAGTTGCCCGTCAAAATATGAAGCTGAAAAAGAGGCTGGAAAGATGCACCCGGGAGCATTCCCTAAAGCCGATAAGTATGGGAAGCCAGGCCTCAATAAAGTGGAAGCCTTGCCGAAAACAACAATCTGAAAACAACCTGAAAACAACCTGAAAACAACAATCTGACCTCCCCTGTAAAATCGAATAACCCAGCGATCCAGCATTAGTGCGGGATTATAGGCGTTTGCATAGAAACCATGAACGATATTGGTGAGTTTACATTACTAGTAGCCCTGGCAACGGCTATCTATGGTTGCGTTGCCTATGTAATGTCAGCCCGTGGAAACCGCATTGATCTTTATCTTAGCGCCGACAAGACCCCGTTTATTGTCTGGACGTGCGTTATGATCTCTTCCATTTGTCTGTGGAAGGCTTTTCTCACCGATGACTTCAGCCTTCAATACGTCTGGGCCTATTCCAACCGCGAGCTCGACACGTTTTATAAAGTGTCCTCATTCTGGGGCGGGCAAAAAGGTTCTCTGCTTTTCTGGGTCCTGCTTCTCAGTACCTATATGCTCGTGGTTTATTTTCAGAACCGGAGTAAAAACCTCAGAGTGGTTCCCTATGCGATGGCAGTCATGCTTGCCGTCGTGGTGTTCTTTCTTTTCCTGATCAATTTTTCCACCAATCCATTTGAGCGCATCCCTCTGCCTCCCGAAGATGGGCGCGGTCTGAATCCACTCCTGCAAAATTACTGGATGGTGATTCATCCGCCAACATTATATTTGGGATATGTTGGATTCACCGTCCCTTTCGCATTCGCAGTGGCGGCCCTTCTCAGCAAAAATCTGGATGACGGTTGGATTCGTATGACCAGGAAGTGGTCTTTGATCTCCTGGTTTTTTCTTTGCATGGGCAATTTATTCGGGGCTTCCTGGGCTTATGTGGAACTAGGCTGGGGTGGTTACTGGGCCTGGGATCCTGTTGAGAACGCCGCATTCATGCCGCTACTGATCGCAACCGCTTTTTTACATTCAGTGATGATTCAGGAAAAAAAGGACATGATGAAAGTCTGGAACATGTCCTTGATCCTTCTGACATTCGCGATGACGATTTTTGGAACGTTTATTACCCGTAGCGGTCTTATCCAGTCGGTGCATACCTTTGATGAAGCGACCCTGGGGTATTATTTTCTGGCATTTCTTTTTGTAATCGTTGTCGCTTGTACAGCATTGATCATTGCCAGGCTTCCCCTGTTGAAGAGCACGAACGAGCTCGACTCTTTTTTGTCCCGAGAAAGCAGTTTTTTATTTAACAACCTGGTTTTACTAGGGATTGCTTTCGCAACGTTTTGGGGAACCATCTTCCCGATTATTTCAGAAGCCGTGCGGGGTGTGAAGATCACCGTAGGGCCGCCCTTCTATAATCAGGTTAACGTGCCCATAGGCCTTGCTCTGTTAGCACTCATAGGCATTGGGCCTGTAATTGCGTGGCGTCGGGCGACATTTTCCAACTTAAAAAAGAACTTTTTAAAACCTCTCAGCGCCGGAATTCTGATGGCAGTGGTGTTGTTCCCGATCATTCCGTTAGGAAGTCGAGCCGAGATTTATACTTATTTGACGTTTGTGCTTTGTGCTTTTGTGCTGACCAGTATCTTAACGGAGTTTTACAAAGGGACAGTTTCAAGAATAGGCTCGCATGATGAGTCTGTTGTTGGAGCTTTAACAACGATGATCTGGCGCAACAAGAGGCGGTATGGAGGTTACACCGTTCACATTGGCGTGGTGTTGATTTTTGCTGGCATTGCAGGTTCGCAGGCTTATGGAACCCATACGGAAAAACATCTGCAACTAGGTGACTCCTTTGAGATAAGAGGGTACACGATCAAATATGAAAAACTGGTCGCAGTGGAGGCGACAAGCATCAAGACTCGAATCATTGCCCAGCTTGCCGTAGAGCGTGATGGCAGGCGATATTGGACGGCCCGCCCTGAAAAAGAATTTTATAAAGGACAGAACCAGCCGGTCTCGGAAGTGGATGTCCTGTCAACCTGGAAGGAAGATTTATATATGATCCTTGCAGACTTCAGGGAAGACGAGTCGGCAACGATAAAAGTGTATGTGAACCCGATGGTCAGCTGGATATGGACGGGCGGATGGGTCATTGCTTTTGGAACAATGATCTCCATGTGGCCGGATCGATTGGAGCAACGTCGCCGCCTGGAGAGAGTCCGCAGGCAGGAGCAGTTGTTCCCCTCTCCCGCACAGGAGTGACCGAATGAGAACTTTAAAAAAAGTATTGACGGTATTGTTTGTGTTGGTAGGGCTTTCAATAGGCTCAGCGTCCAGCGCCGGGGCCGGGGCTGTTTTGCAGGATCTTGAAAACGCTTTGATGTGCAAATGTGATGACAAGTGTGGGAAAGTTCTTCTTAATTGCACCTGCTCCACTTCTGATAAAACCCGTGCCAAATTTTCGAAAATGCTGGGGTCAGGTCTTACCGTTGATCAAATTATAAAAATGCAGGTGGATGAATATGGGGAAACCGTATTGTCCTCTCCTACCAAATCCGGATTCAATCTCACAGCCTGGATGACCCCGTTTGTAGCTTTAGTTGCCGGGGGATTTGGGCTTCGTAAATTTTTTCAGTCATGGGTCGGGAAAAAAGAGGGTGACGATTCTTCCGAGATGCCTGTGGACGAACCTGAAATTCCAGAAAAATATTCCAAGCGTTTAAAAGATGAGCTAGACGGGATCGAGCTATAGGAATGGGATTTATCCACTTCTTAGAGTTGATTTTGGTTGTTGGGATCCTGCTTGCAGTGGGAATACCGCTTTTTGGGAAATTGAAACTCAAAAAGCTGGTGGAAGCTGTGGACCCTGCTGTTGACGAGTATAAACATCTTTTAGTGCGTAAAGAAGAAACCTTGATTTCCATCAAAGAACTGGAATTCGATTTCAGTACCGGAAAAATTTCAGAGCCCGATTATAAAGAACTTCGCCATAAGCTGGAAACAGAAGCGACGAAGATTCTGGAGCATCTGGACCAGCTGGAAGAGGAAGGCAAAAAAAATAAATCCTCCCATTAAACCTAAGGCAATCGTTTAGCAGGGGTCCTGTTGAGAATGGTAGACAATCCCAAACCCTCCGATTTTGCTATTGAAGTCCGCCAGCTACGCAAAGAGTTTGGGGTCTTAAAGGCGGTGGATGGCGTCAGCTTTGATTTAAAGCGCGGGGAATTTTTATCGGTGTTTGGTCCCAATGGAGCGGGTAAGACCACTCTGATCAAGATTCTTGCGGGATTGACCAGGCCTTCATCAGGAACAGCCCGGGTTGCAGGCTATGAGGTGGCAGAGGGGATACCCGAAATGCGGCGCGAAATCGGTGTTATTTCCCATTCACCCGCTTTATATGCAGATTTGACCCCCATGGAAAACCTGGTTTTTTTTGGCAAGATGTATGGGCTGGAGCATCCTCAGGAGTCAGCACTGGCGGTTCTTGAAGATGTGGGGCTGGCAGTACGGAGACATGACCGGGTGCGGACCTTTTCCCGGGGCATGTTGCAGAGGCTATCCATCGCCAGGGCCATCCTGCATGATCCTTCCATATTATTTCTGGATGAACCTTTCACCGGCCTGGATATCCATGCTTCCAACGTGCTCAAAGAGCATCTTCAAACTTTACATAACAATAAGAGAACCATATTGATGACCACGCACGATGTTTCATGTGGGCTGGAAATGTGCGACAAGGTGGCCCTGCAGGTGATGGGCCGGTTTGCCTTTTTTAAAGATATTAAAGATGTCGATAAAGAAAATTTTGAGAAGATGTATTTTGATGCGGTTCAAAATAACCAGTTCACCATGGGTATTAACCAGTCCACCATGGGCATTAACCAGACCACCATGGGCATTAACCAGACCACCATGGGCATTCGCCCTCACTGAGGCAGGTTGAATCCATGAACCTTTTTTTGAGTCAAATAGCGGCGATTGTCTGGAAAGATTTCGTGACGGAACTCAAGACTCGGGAACTGTTCAGTGCGATGTTTGTTTTCGCATTACTGGTGATGCTGATATTTATTTTTTCTGTGAACCTGAGTATCGTCAAAGCTAGTGAGGTCGGGCCGGGGATTTTGTGGGTGGCGTTTTTATTTTCCGGAACTCTGGGTCTGAACCGATCTTTCATGCTCGAAAAAGAAAATGGTTGCCTCATGGGGTTGATGCTGGCGCCGGCAGACCGAACGGCTATTTATTTCGGAAAACTGATCAGCAATTTTGTTTTCCTGATCATTATGGAATTATTCATCCTGCCGCTGTTCATGATTTTTTTTAATATTGATATTATTGAGCACCTGCTTCCGCTTTTACTTGTTATATTTCTGGGGACCCTTGGGTTCTGCGTCCTGGGGACCCTGTTGTCTTCGTTGGCCTCAAACCTTAAAACCAGGGAAATCATGTTGCCCATTTTGCTCTATCCCCTACTGGTGCCGATCATTATCGGAGTGGTTCGGATGACCGGGCAGATTCTGGATGGGGAACCTTTGTCGGAAATGATGAACTGGATTGGTTTGACGGCTTCCTTCGATATCATTTATATTGGTGTCTCCATTATGACCATCGACCATATTCTAGAGGAGTGAGTAAATGGATAACCTGGGGTTTTTATTTATGGCCAATGTGTTTGTATGGGGCGGTATTATTTATTATGTGTACACGCTCAAGCAGCGTAACAGGGCTCTTGAAAAAGACATGGACTTGCTGAAAGAAACTTTGAGCAAGGAAGGATAATGAATCTCGATGTGAAAGAAAAAGAGGAAGAAAGTAATGTCCTGATCTGGTTGACGGGTTCTGCGCTTCTGGCGGCGATGATCGGTATCTTTATTTATGTTCCCACCGAGCGGACTGAAGGCCTGATCCAGAGGATCATGTATTTTCATGTGCCTTGTGCCTGGCTGTCATTTTTTGCTTTCTTTGTGGTTTTCATATGTTCAATTCTGTTTCTTTGGAAGAAAGACCGGGAGTGGGACATTTATGCCCACGCCTCGGCAGAGATCGGGGTGGTTTTCTGTTCTCTGGTATTGATCACGGGTCCGATCTGGGCAAGACCTATTTGGGGAGCCTGGTGGGTGTGGGACGCGCGCCTCACCTCCACTCTGATACTTTGGATCATATATGTGTCCTACCTCATGCTTAGGACGCAAAGCGATGCCGGCTCTATGCGGGCTCGTTATGCTGCGGTGCTTGGCATTGTCGGGTTTCTGAATATTCCCTTCATCCATTTTTCTGTACTCTGGTGGAGGACATTTCACCCTCAACCCAAGATCCTCACTAACGAAGGGCTTGGCAAGGGGATGGATCCTAGCATGCTAGCGACGATTGGCATGTCTTTGTGTGCCTTCATGCTGCTTTATTTCTTGTTGATGGGTGAGCGGGTGCGGCAGGAAAAACTGAAAGATGAAATTGACCGTCTTAAAAGAGAAAAACTTTACTCGTCTTAAAGATGGATTGCTGGGCCTGTTGATCCTTGTGGCTGTGGCTTTACTTGTACTCCGTATTCTTCAAAGTCCCGGCTCGGAAAACCCGCAACCAAAAGTCAATCAGTTCAAGTCAGAAGAAGGCTATCTGGCTCCCCGGTTTACTTTAAGGAATCTCAATGGCAACCTTGAGGGGCTTGACGATCATTCCGGTAAAGTGATTGTTGTTAATTTCTGGGCAACCTGGTGCGTTCCCTGTGTTAAGGAAATGCCAAGCTTCGAAAATCTATACCGCCACTTTCGCTCGAAAGGGCTGACTGTTCTGGCGATCAGCCTGGATAAAGGCGATTCTTCCAAAGTTCAGGAATTTGTGGATAAGTATAAATTGTCTTTCCCTGTTTTGCTGGATACCGAAGGGGTCGCCGAAAAACTTTATCCATCTTTTACTATTCCATTTACCTATGTGATCGATAAGCAGGGCAGGGTTGTCGCCCGTGTCGATGGTGCTAAAAACTGGGAGTCGTCTGAAACGTTCGAGGCGGTGGAGCATCTTTTAAAACAATAAACACGTGAGGAAAGCATTTAATGATAAATGAAGATAAAGCCCAGTCTGCCAATGAAAGTTTTTATGAAGCTTTTAATAAAAGGGATATTGAGGCGATGCAAAGGGTGTGGAGGAATGATGAAAACATAACCTGTGTTCATCCCGGCTGGCCTCCTCTTAATGGGTTCAAGCCGATTTTAAATAGCTGGGCGGGTATTTTTAAAAACTCGGGAAATATGGAGATTCAGATTTCTGATGTGCGGGTTCTGGCTTCGAATGATCTGGTCTGGGTTTCCTGCATCGAGAAGCTTTATACCATCGCTGAAAACGGGGTGTTGGCCTCTAAGGTTTTTGCCACCAATCTGTTTCACCTTGAGGACGATGTCTGGAAGATGGTCATGCATCATGCTTCGCCCGTCCCCGATATCCGTGAAACGGAAGATGTATCGATGAACTGAAAACGAGCCGGAGTCCAGCGAAACAGGTCATTATTTTAAAAAACACGCGACATGATGTCCGGGGGCGATTTCTTTAAGAGTAGGTATTTCTTCTTCACATTGCTTTTCCTTGATGGGGCAACGGTTGTGGAAGGCGCAACCTTTGGCGGGATTAGCGGGATTAGCGGGATTAGCGGGATTGGCGGGATTTTGGATATCTCCCCTGATAGACGCCTTTTGTTTGATCCGTCCTGATTCCAGATTTGGAATCGCGTTCAGCAGAGCCGTAGTGTAGGGGTGCTGGGGCGAATTATAAATTTGTTCGCTATTGGCAAGCTCAACAATTTTTCCGAGATACATCACCGCGACCCGGTCGCAAAAATATTCTACCACCCCCATATCGTGAGAGATAAACAGATAGGATATGTCCAGCCTTTCTTTCAAGTCGAGTAAAAGGTTGATGATCTGAGCTTGTATAGAAACGTCTAAAGCTGATACCGGCTCATCCGCCACCACTAGCTTCGGGTTCAAGGCGATGGCCCTGGCAATGCCCACGCGCTGGAGTTGGCCTCCGCTCAATTCGTGAGGATACCGGTTAAAATGATCGGAGGTCAGGCCTACGAGTTCTAAAAGCTGTGTTGCTTTTTCGGCATTTTCTTTCTTGTCCTGGTAGCCATGAATTTCAAAAGGTTCTTGAAGGATATGGCCAATGCGTCTTGCCGGATTGACGGAAGAATAGGGGTCCTGAAAAATGATCTGCATTTCCTTTCTAAGACTTCTCATCTCAGCTTCTTTGAGATCAAACAGGTTAGTGCCACAAAAGCTTACCTGCCCTGAAGTCGGCTCGACCAGGCGGAGCAAGGTTCGAGCTGCAGTGGATTTTCCGCATCCACTTTCTCCCACCAGCCCCAGTGTTTCTCCTGCTTTAAGGGTGAAGGAAATACCATCTACCGCACGAACCGGTGGGGCTTGTTCTTCGAAGAATTTTTTTTCGGGCAGAAAATGTTTTTTAAGATTCCGAACCTCCAGCAAGGGAATGCTTTTTTTTATGGTCATATTGATCCTGGTTCCAGGTGGCAACTCCATTGCCGCTGGGTATCCGCCTGACGCAATTCGGGTTTTTGGGTTTTACATTTTTCAATAGCCCATGCGCAACGAGGGTGAAACGCGCACCCTGAAGGTCGCTGATCGAGACTGGGAACGTTGCCCGAAATTTCCTCTAGTCGTGCACCTGCTTTTTTTATGGTTCCCAGTTTTGGAATAGAGGCGATGAGTCCCTTGGTGTAGGGATGAAGTGGATTGTTCAGAAGAGTGCGGGCAGGCCCGGACTCGACTATTTCTCCTGCATACATGACGAGAACCCTCTGAGCGATTTCTGCTACCACCGCCAGGTCATGGGTGATGATGAGAATGGACATCCCTGTGTCTTTTTTTAAATTCTCCAGTAGCTCAAGAATCTGAGCTTGAATCAAAACATCGAGAGCGGTTGTGGGTTCATCGGCGATGAGGACTCTAGGAGCGCAAGCCAGGGCCATTGCAATCATGACGCGTTGCCGCATTCCCCCGCTGAGTTGATGGGGATAGTGTTTTAGTTTTTCTTCCGGTGAGGGGAGTTCCACCCGACCCAACAGGTCTGCCGACTTTTTTAAGGCTTCTTGCCGATTCATAGTTGTATGGCGAAGGAGTGTTTCGGCCATTTGTTCTCCAATGGTCAAGACCGGGTTGAGAGAGGTCATAGGGTCCTGGAAGATCATGGAAATAGAGCGACCGCGTATGTCCTGTAAGGCTTTTGCATTCACGGATAACAGATTCTGGCCGGAAAACAGAATTTTCCCGCTCAGAATTTCCGCCGGAGGCTCTGGCAAAAGGCGGAGAATAGAAAGGGCGCTGACTGTCTTTCCACAACCGGATTCCCCGACCAAAGCCAGGGTTTCTCCCTGGTTTAAATGAAAGCTGATTCCATTGACGGCGGTCAGCTTTCCCCTGGGAGTGGAAAAAGAAACCTTCAGGTTTTGAATATCGAGTTCCGGTGATGACATCGTTATTTTCGCAATAAACAGGTTGAAACGAATTTAATCCTGCATAATTCGGTTTTCGAATCGATATTATAATAAATCATTTACGCGCTTAATGGTCATTCTGCAAAATTTTAATTATTCTTGAAAAGACGATCAAAAGGCGCAGGAAGCCGTCCAGACCGGGGTTCAGGACTATATTGTGAAACCCCTTAATGTTGAGAGTTTTAAACGAAATATCCGTGAAATGCCAAGGCTGGACTGGGTCTGAATCGAAACGGGGGAAATGAATTTTTGTTTGTTAGAGCCAAATAAAAAGACGGCCTGACGACCGCCTTTTTAAGGATTTGGTTTTCTTTGAAATTCTATTTGGATTTTACAAGGCATTCTTTTTCAAGTTCCTTGCTCACGATATTGTCGCATTTTTTTGGGTCGCCTTGAACCACCCCATAGCAATAGGACTGGCTATCCCGGTTCAGGATCAGGGTACAGTAATAAATGCTGTGGTCCTTCTGTTTGTACCGACTTTCGGGGTTTGAAACTGGGGTCAGGGCGAGACAAAGGTTTCGCTCATCTTCTTTTGAAAGCTTTCCTGTTGGTTTTGCTGCAGACGAGAACAACCCTGTCTTCTTCATTTCTGTCAAGGGTCCTTGTCCATCAACCACGGTTACCGGATCTACACCAGGGCGTCCCTTTCGAACATCCTGGGTTATTTCATCACAAGACTTTGTATCCGCAGCATCAACCGCCACGGAGGGTGAAACTCCAATAAAAAAAGTTAACGACACTACTACCAACCAACTCATGACCCTGTTCATCCACATATCAGTCCTCCTCCCCGATAGCCTGTATTCTATATGACATCTGGCATAAAAGAAGTAACGCAATGGTTGTAAGGATACCCTAATTTGCAGGGAAAAACCAAAAATTGTATTCAAACTATTGAAAACAAATGGGCTCATGAAGGCCTGGGGGGTGAGGATTGAGAACGCACTGATAAGCGAGCCTTCCTCCTTCAAAGATATGAGAATGGGTTGAACAATGAACCTGGGTTTGGTTACTTTGTTTCGGCTGGTTTTTTATTGCACATGGCTCCAAAAACCATTTTTGCTACAGTACCGATCATCTTTCGCTGCAGTACCGATTCAATAGTAATAAAATGATTAAAATGTTACGGTTATGTCAAAGGTTCGTCGGTTCGCCAAAGGTTCGTCGGTTCGCCAAAGGTTCGCCAATGGTTCGTCGGTTCGTCAATTATTTGCGTTTCGGACATCCTGAATCCGATTTTGTTTAGGTGATTTCATGAAATCATGGGAAAAGTCGGAAATAAGAAAATATCTTGGGCCGCTATTAGTAGCCGTTGGACTGGCCTATACCTATCATTCTCATATTACTGGTTGCCCCCGCTATGTCATTTTCGCAGGCTGGGCACTAGGACCGCCGGTTTGGTTCCTTCTGGAGTATGCTCTGCTGTTTGATGCTGAAAGTGAAGATTTAAACACCTTCAGGCATTACCAAAGCCTTTGCAGAAACCTTTGGCTGGGATTCCTCGCCTATTTAGCGGCGTTTTACCTTGGACGCTGGAACTGAATTATTTTTGGGATAAAAATAATTCGAGCCACATTAGATGTTTTTTTATTTTTTCAAGATTATACTTCCCGGATTTGTTTATACTGGCCTGCTTCACGAACCGGAAAATAAATGTGAGAATTTCAAGATAGCACTCTGCACAAACTCTGGAACTGTTATATGCGAATTTTAAGTTGGAATGTCAATGGCGTGCGTGCCGCTGTCAAGAAAGGATTTTTTGACTGGCTGGAATCTGAATCACCGGATGTGGTGTGCCTGCAGGAAATCAAAGCGCGAACCGAAGACCTTGATGAATCCATAAAAAATCCTGACGGCTACCACGCGGCTTGGAACCCGGCCGAGCGTAAGGGATACAGTGGTGTTGCCATTTTTACCAAAAAGAAACCAGAAGCAATTCATAAAGGGATAGGCATTGAACGGTTCGATGTGGAAGGACGCGTAATTAGAGTCGAGTTTAAGGAATTTGATCTGTTCAATGTCTACTTTCCCAATGGCACCAGCGGTTCTGAAAGGCTGGAATACAAAATGGATTTTTATGATGCCTTTCTGGATCATTGCGAACAATTGCGGGCTGAGGGCAGGGAGTTGGTGATCACGGGAGATGTGAACACTGCGCACAAGGCCATTGACTTGAAAAATCCTAAAGCCAATGCAAAAAACTCGGGGTTCTTACCGGAAGAGAGGGCCTGGGTAGATAAATTTGTTTCACATGGGTATGTGGACAGCTTCAGAGAGTTTCATCCGGAACCGGATCAATACACCTGGTGGAGTTACCGGTCTAATGTGCGGGCTAAAAATATCGGTTGGCGCATTGATTATTTTTTCGTCACAGAAAAACTTATGGCAAAGGTTAAAGATTCTTTCATTCAACCAAGTGTCATGGGCTCAGACCATTGTCCCATCGGCCTGAATATCAAGGCCAAATAACTGGAATATCCAACGTTTACTGATTGCATGCGTCTAATGGTTTGCCATCCTGTGGTTTGCCATCCTGTGGTTTGCCATTCTGATAAATCGGACTTCTCAAACAATCGTCATAACAAGAATCATTTTGAATTGGAGTGGGAATTTTATGGTATTTGAACTCAACAAAAGTTATAGCGGATTCAAACTGACCCGGAAGAAGGAAATTGCTGAGCTGAAATCTCTCGGCCTTTTTTTTGAGCACGAGGTTACTAAAGCTGAATTGATGGTTCTTGAAAATGATGATGATAACAAGGTGTTCAGCGCGACATTCAGGACTCCGCCGGAAAACGATAGCGGAACTGCCCATATCATGGAACACAGTGTTTTATGCGGGTCTAAAAATTTTCCGGTCAAAGAGCCTTTTGTCGAGCTCATGAAAGGAAGTTTGCAGACCTTTCTCAATGCAATGACCTTTCCGGATAAGACCATGTATCCCGTTGCCAGCAGAAACCGGAAAGATTTTTTCAACCTGATGAATGTCTATCTGGATGCAGTTTTTTATCCCAATATTTCCGAAGAGACCTTCAAGCAGGAAGGTTGGCATTATGAGTTGAACAGCCCGGAAGATAAAATTATTTATAAAGGAGTGGTGCTCAATGAGATGAAAGGCGAGTTCTCCAATCCGGAAAGCTGTATTGATCGCCAGTTGGCCCACTCCCTGTTTCCTTCCACCGCATATGGTTTTGAATCGGGGGGCGATCCTGAAAGTATTCCCGACCTGACGTATCAGAATTTCAAGGAGTTTCACAGAAAGCATTATCATCCCTCCAATAGCAGATTATTTTTGTACGGAGATGGGGACACCCAAAGCTATCTCGAGTTTTTGCAGGAAAAATATTTAAAGGATTTTGGGCTTATGGATGTCAACACTTCCATTGCCCACCAGAGATCTTTCAGGAAGCCTAAAAGGAAACCTATGGCCTACCCGGTTTCCAGCGATGAATCGCTGGAGAAAAAGACCTATGTCCTGGTGGGCTACAAGCTGGATAAGGCCATCAACCATGAGCATTGTCTTGGGTTTAGCATACTGAGCCATCTTCTGCTGGGGTCTTCTGCGTCTCCTTTAAGAAAAGCCCTCATCACTTCAGAATTGGGCAGTGAAGTCATTGGCGGAGGATTCGATGACAATCGCGCCGATACTATGTTTGCTGTGGGGTTAAAAGGCACAGATCCCGAGCACGAAAACAAAATTCTTGCACTCATAGATTCGACCCTTAGCGAACTAGCGGAAAAGGGGATAGAGAAAGACATGATCCTCTCGGCGGTCAATTCTATAGACTTCAGGCTTCGGGAGGCCAATTTTGGCGGGTTTCCCAAAGGCATTGTTTATAATATTCAGGCATTGGGTTCATGGCTTTATGATAAAGATCCTTTCACTCATCTCGGATTTGAGAAAGTCATGCGGAAAATCAAAAAACAGATGCACGAAGGATATTTCGAGGATTTGATTCGCCGTTACCTGATTGAAAATAATCATCGCAGTATTCTGGTGGCTACACCCAAACAGGGTTTGGGCAAGAAATTAGAAGCCAAGGAAAGAAAAATTTTAAAAACGGTTAAAGATGAGCTTGCCTCCGATCAGATTGACAGCCTGATCGCGGATACCAAAAAACTGCAGGAACTGCAGCTGACTCCAGATTCGCCAGATGCGCTTGCCACGCTGCCTTCGCTGGAGATTGAGGATGTTCCCAAAGAAATTGAAAAGTATCCCTTGGAAATAAAAAATCAAGGTGACTCACAGATACTGTTTCATGACCTGTTCACCAATGACATCGCTTATACCCAAATAGGATTCAACACGCACTCGGTACCGGCCAAAATGATCCCCTACATCCCGTTACTGGGAACTCTGGTGATGGGGATGGGGACCAGAAAGCATAGTTACACGGAGATTTCCAAGTTGATCGGCATGCATACCGGTGGAATCCGCACTTCCCATTTTTCTTCGGCAACGGTTCAAGACCGTCAGCAGGTTCTCTCCTATATCTTTTTTAGCGGTAAGGCGTTGATGGAAAAAGTGGACAACCTGTTCGATCTTTTTGATGAACTGTTAGGTGAGTATAGTTTTGATGACACTAAACGACTTGTTGAAATCATTCGCAGTACCAAGTCCGATATGGAAGATTCGATTGTCCCTCATGGCAATCATTATGTGCTGGCGAGACTTCAGTCCTACCAGTCCCGGCTCGGAAAGTTTGATGAGCTTACCGATGGAATCACCTATTACCGGTTTTTGGAGCAATTGCTGGAGCGTGTGGAGAAAGATCCGGCGGAGGTTGCTGGCCAGTTCCGACAGGTCGCGGAACGGGTCTTTACCCGCAAGAACGCTCTGTTTAATATCACCTCAGGGGAAAAGGATTACCAGATTATAGAAAAGAGAATCGTCAGAACGGTCGGCGTCCTTTCGGATAAGGAATGGAGTAAGGAGGAATGGGACCTGAAAGCGGCACCGCTGAACGAGGGTTTTTTGACTGCCAGCACCGTTCAGCATGTAGGCAAAGGGGCCAACCTGTATGATTTAGGATTCAAATATTCCGGCCAGTTTGAGGTGCTCAAGAGCCTTCTTCGCACAGGATTCTTATGGGACAAGGTTCGCGTGCATGGTGGCGCCTACGGCAGTGGCAACTCGTTCGATTTTTTTACCGGTGATTACAGCCTGGTTTCCTATCGTGACCCTAACCTTTCCGAAACGTTGGCCGTCTATGATGAGATCGCGGACTTCCTGAATCATCTGGAACTGCCCTCTGAAGAACTGACCAAAATCATCATCGGCTGTGTTGGGAAAATGGACCCTCCTTTAACCGCCGACGGCAAAGGTTCGGCTTCCATGATCAATCATCTCACAGGCCGCACCCACGAATTGAAACAGAAAATTCGTGAAGAGTTGCTGTCCACCCAACTGGAAGATTTAAAGGGTTATGCTCCGTTGTTTGAAAAAATCCGCGACGGCGGCAATGTCTGTGCCCTGGGTAATGAGGATAAGCTCAAAAAATCCAAATCTGTATTCGGTCAACTGGTCAAAGTGTTTAACTGACCGGCGGAGCCCCGGTGGATAATAGTGTCACCACCACATTAGACCAGCGTAGCGCTGGACTTCCGCAAACCAGCGTAGCGCTGGACTTCCGCAAACCAGCGTAGCGCTGGACTTTCGCAAACCAGCGAGCGCTGGACTCAAAATAGAATGACCCAGGTTTGCTCAGTAGGGGGCACATTGTTGCAGGTTAGATAAAGCTATTGCCCATTGCCTCCGGTCGCTGTTGCAGGCTAGATAAAGCTATTGTCCATTGCTTCCGGTCGCTGACTAGTTGCTTATTAGGCTCCGCGCCAAGTGGAAGGCTTTTTCCATTTCAGGCAGTTGGGCCAGTTCTGGGACCACTTCCAGATACCGGATGACCCCGTCACGGTCGAGCACAATGACGGCCCGTGCCAGCAGGCGGTTTTCCTCAATCAAAAGCCCTGTCGATTGACCAAACTCGGCATCCCGATAATCCGACAAGAACTGAATATTGTGAATATTGGCCCCTTTCGCAAAGCGTTTTTGTGCAAAAGGCAGGTCGCGGCTGATCGTCACCAGGTTGGCGGTTTGATCCAGCCCCTTGTTCTCTTCGCTGAGTAGATGAGTTTGTTTTTCGCAGATGGGAGTATCCAGGGAGGGAACGACGCTCAGTATTGTCACTTTGCCTTTGAACGATTGCAGGTCAATCATGTTCAAACCAGTGTCAGGGAGGCTGACAGTCGGGAGTGTTTGACCCACCTGCGCTTTTTCTCCGATCAACGTCACCGGTTTTCCTCTTAATGTAACTGCCTGTCTCCAACCCGATCCCGCAAAAATAGGGAGGCGGATATTCGAGAGTGTTTGACCCACCCGCGCTTTTTCTCCGATCGACGTCATCGGTGTTCCTATTAATGTAACTCCCTGTCCCCAACTCGATCCCGCAAAAATCAGGACCAGAATCAGACTTCCATATATTTTATGAAGCATAGTGAACTCTCCTTATCAGCTAGATTTTTCTACCTTATCCTACCATTTTAGATCGATGACTTTAACACCCTCATTATCATCTGGATTTTTCTACCCTATCCTACCATTTTAGATCGATTTTAGATCGATGACTTTAACACCCTCATTATCATCTGGGTTTTTCTGCCTTACCCTACCATTTTAGATCGATTTTAGATCGATGGCTTTAACACCCTCATTTTGATTCAGGAAAAAGGTCCAGGTCTGATAAGATCGGACTAATCCACACTAATACTTGGTTTTATCATGGTCGAATTCAACACCATCTTAGAATTAAAGAGACATGTCAAAGCCTGCACTCTTTGTGAGGTGGAACTTCCTTTTCCGCCCAAACCTATGCTCTCATTTTCTGCGACATCAAAAATACTTATCGTTGGGCAGGCTCCGGGAATCAAAGTGCACGAGTCCGGTATTCCCTGGAACGATGCCAGCGGTGACAGGTTGCGCGAATGGATGCAGGTCTCGAAAGAACAATTCTACAGCACGAAATATTTTTCAATCGTGCCGATGGGGTTCTGTTACCCCGGAAAAGGTAAATCAGGGGATTTGCCTCCCCGCCCTGAGTGCGCAAAAACATGGATGTCACCCATTCTCGATAAACTGCCCAAGCGGCAACTGACTCTTTTGATTGGCCAATACGCACAAGGCTGGTTTTTAAAACTCCGGAAGAAGGCGACCCTGACAGAGACGGTAAAAAACTGGCAAACGTATCTGCCCGAATATTTTGTTTTGCCGCACCCTTCACCGCGCAATAATATCTGGCTTAAGAAAAACCCGTGGTTTGAAAAAAAGCTGGTGCCGCAATTGGGGAAAAAGATAAATGAGTATCTGTCCTGATTTCAAAACTCGACAATGGTGACACCATCACCACCTTCGTGGCGCGAGCCTGGGGTGAACTGTTTGCAGAGCCCTGCCTTTTCCAGGTAATTGCGTACCAGGGTCTTGATCGTTCCCATACCGTGACCATGAATGATGCGCACTCTTTGCGCTTTCTGTACAATGGCCCGGCTGATGAAAGCTTCCATAGTGGCTCCGGCTTCTTCTGAGTTCATGCCCCTCAAATCACAGAAGGACACTGAACCGCCCTCTGACTCGGCATGGACAGTCAATGAAAATTTCTTTTCGGATTTTTTGCCCTTTTGTCGCGAGTTGCCGCGAAGGGCACTGGCTTCCACAATAGTCGGGATATTGCCCATTTGTACCCGCAGTTTTTTCTTTCCTTCAGGGGATTCCAGGAGAGTGCCGAGGGTGCCCAGGTTCAAAATTAAAACGGGGTCTCCAGTTTTCAGGTTTCCGGTCGGTAGGGACCATTCGTCGATATCGTCCACTTTTGGAGATAGAGGCATCTGACTCATGGACTGTATTTGTTTTTCTACCCTGCGAATTTTAGGGAGGTCTTTTTCGCCTTTGATCTCTTGAATCATTTTCCGGATTTCAGTTTTTCCGGCATGGACTTCCGCCTGTAATTTTTTGGTTTTGTTTTTTTGGAAATCTTTTTCTGCATCCCGCAGTCGATGAGTCAGGATTTTTTGTTCTCTCATCAGGGATTCAGCTTCATCTTTCTGCTGTTTTACTTCTTCCTGATCTCGGCTGAGTTCCAGTCTCTGACATGTCAAATCTTCCAGCAGGTCTTCGGCACGGTTCTCCTTGGCCTGATACAAACTGCGCGCCTGATCAATGATACTTTTTTGCAGGCCCAGCCGTTCGGCGGTGTCGAAGGCGGCGCTTTGCCCTGGTGCTCCAAAAATCAAGCGGTAGGTCGGACTCAACGTGTCGAGATCAAACTCCGTGCAGGCATTGAGGAAACCTTCGTGAGTTTGCGCCAGAATCTTTAAAGTAAAATAATGGGTGGAGACCAATGTCATGACATTTTTGTTTTTAAGATCAAAAAGAATGGCTTCTGCTAATGCCGCGCCTTCTTGTGGGTCGGTGGCAATTCCTAGTTCGTCCAGAAGTACCAGGGAACCTGAGTCAACATGATTCAGAATATGAACAATTTTTTTCAAGTGCCCGGAAAAAGTGGATAGCTTTAATTGAATATTCTGGTCATCACCGATGTCGGAATAAACCTTCGGGAAAAACGGGATACGGGAACTCTCTTTAACGGGAAGATACAGTCCCATCCTGGCCATGAGAGCCAGCAGACCCAGAGTTTTTAGCGTTACGGTTTTGCCTCCAGTATTGGGGCCGGAAATGATCACCACTCGAACCGAGTCGTCCCACTCAATGGTATTGGGAATCACCGTTTCACCATCCAGAACCAGTTCCGGGTTCCGGGCTTCCTTAAGCTCCATGATTGAGTCGCGGTTCATGGGACAGTTCACAGCCGACATGGTTTTAGCCAGTCGGGCTTTGGCGTGAATGATATCCAGAGATATCAGTGTTTCAAGGTTTCTTTCCAATGGTTCCTGTAACTGTCGGGTTTGAAAGGCCAGGGCTTGCAGGATTTTAATTTTTTCCTGTATGACTTGAAGCCGGGCTATTTTCAATTGATTGTTCAGCGGTACGATGGAAGTGGGCTCTATAAACAGAGTCTGTCTTGTTCCCGAAATATCATGCACAATGCCGTCCACTCGGGACTTGAACTCCGCCCGCACCGGGATGACCATACGCTCGTCACGTTCGGTGATGTAGGAATCCTGCAGCGCTTCTCGTATGCTATCCGAACTGAGGAGACGTTGCAGGCGTTCTTCCAGTTTGCTTTTTGTGGTGTTAACATCACCTAGAGCCTTCTGCAGTTCCGGTGTGGCATTTTCCCTGATGTTCCCATCATCATCGATACAACGGACCAGATCATTGAAAAACTCTTTGAGAGGATCAAGTCTTTCCAGCCAGACCAGTAAGCGGGGATAAACGGGTTTTTTATCTCGACATAGATTTCGACACAATCGCAAAAGTTTAATGACCGACAGACATTGCTCAGGCTCGATCATTTTTTGTTCTTCAACGTCCTGGAAAACAGGGCGAAGGTCCTCAAAATGATCCATAGGAAAGGAGTCCACAGAATCCAGCAAGGCCACCATCTCGACGGTTTCTTCGAGCAGGGTTTGTGCTGAATCAAAATCCTCTTCGGGTTTTAACTCCTGGCAGTGATCCTGGGTGATGGGGGAGCAGGCATGGTTTGCCAATGCCGAAACCACTCTACCCCAGCCCAAAAGTTGCATGGATTTTTCAATCAGGTGAACTGAGCCGGATGAGGGGGTGTCGCTCATTACACTAAGGTGGACTCGAGAAGAATGCTCACTTTGGCATCATAAAGGCGGCTGGGGTCGCGGAACTTTTTATATCCGTACAAAAGAACCGCGATATCTTTTTCGACTTTCTTTTTATAGCTGGTCTTTTTTTCTCCAGGGATAAGCGTACTGCCGTGAATCTGGAGTTTTTGTGTGGTGATGGTGACGGGTTTATCGAAGTCAATGGTTTCGCTATTGAAATACAAATCATATTCAACGATGTGCTGGCCCATCACTTCAAACTGGTTTTGTCCTTTACGGGCGGCAAACAGGGTGGCGATTTTGCCATCACGTTTAATCGGGTTCGGGCTTTCTGGTCCTGGCAGTTCCAGCAAGGCAAGGCTTTGTCCTTTAATCAAACGGGCCCAGTGGATCGCACCGAGGTGGTTGCCTTCCCGGCTCATGCGTACAACATCAGGGTTCAACTGGCGTTTCTGTTTGCCTATCCATTCCACCAATGCAGGTACTTCCGATTCAGGCAGGAAATGGCCGCCGTGGGCTGTTCCTCTTTCTCCGTGTTCCCGATAGCGGACGGGGTATTTCATATCGGAGAGAATTTTATGAACTCGACGACTGAGCTGGATAGGGAAAATGGGATCGTGTGCGCCTTGAATCATATAAATCGGCGTGTTGCGAAGATTCACCAGAAAATGCATGTACCGGGGTGTGATGCTTCCGGCGATGGGAATCAGTCCGGCAAACCGGTCCGGATAAAACATGCCGATCATGTAAGCGCCGATAGCGCCATTGGACAACCCTGCAAGAAAAACCCGATCCGAATCTATATTGTATCTTTCACGAACCTGGTCGATGAGTGCGAGTACCATTTCCTCGGCGGGCCGAGACCACCAAGCCCCCATCGGGTAAGTGGGACACAACACCGCAACCTTTTTATTCAGGCGCTCGATCCAGGCTGGAATGGTGTTGGCACCGCTACCGCCCAGCCCATGCAAAATGACTATGAGCGGGATATTTTCATCCGATCCCGATGACTCGGGAAGAAACAAGGCATAAGGATAGTCTTTTCCATTATGTGTGATCTGTAAATTTCTTTGAAGTCCAGCTGGACCCGGGTTTTTCTTTGCCCGTGCGCGTAGGATGGATTTGATGGTTTCGTGTTGGACCTGGCCCGACTGTAAGCGTTTTAGCACCTGGGTTTCCACATCGAGGTCCTGGGTGGAAAGAAACAAATCCACTTCCGATTTGATGTCCAGTGTTTCTTGCACTTTGCCGGACTCCTGCATCGCAGATTTGGTGTCCGGTGTTTCCCGCACCTTTTCTGATTCCGATTTGGTGCCCAGTGTTTCCTGCACCTTTTCCGATTTGGTGTCCAGTGTTTCCCGCACCTTGCCGGACTCCTGCATCGCAGAGCACGCCACAACAAACAGCAGGATAAAACTAATTTTGAGAGTATTCATGCTCTACAGAATATCGAACTTTAAAATCTTTGTAAAGGCTTTAGGGTTGGCCTAAATAACTAATTTTATTGGCATTCTATGTCCTCATGCGGTAAAATTTATCTCTGTTTAGCTACGTTGTTCAATTTAGCTACGGTGTTCAATTGGTGTTCAATTTTTCAGGAGCCCTTCAAAAATTTCCTGTGACCGTGAGCGTACCCCCTCTAAAAGGGATGCGAATTGCCAGTCGAAAAAATATTAAATTAACAAACAGATATTTTAAATCTTCTTAATGGCCTGCCTGATGAATTCATTAAAAGCACAGGTTCAAACTCTGGTTAAAACTCTCAACTTGGGAACTCTCTCGCTGGGAAAATGTCGAATGGATGCAGGTGAACCTGCGGCACTGACCCGGATGTTTACGTTAAAGAAAAATGGGATGGATTATGTGGGGCAGGTCCGGGTGCGTCCCGGGGATCCGGCCGTTCGCATCGAAGTCTTCAATGAACATTATTTTGAGGAGTTTGACCAACCCGAATCGGCTGTGCTCGACAATCTGACTGGGAAGGTTCTGGGTCAGTTGCTAAAGGATAAAGAATTGCCGGAAGAGGTGAAAACCCCGATCCTGGAGCATATTGAAGAGATGGAATCGAGTGGCGAGAAAGAAGAAGAAGTTATTGAATCCGGCAACGAACGCGATCTGGACAAAATTTTTGAGCGTTTGAATCAGGAATATTTCAGTGACAGGATTCAAGCCAAGGTCATGTGGGGGCGCGATGTGAAATCGCGGAACAAAAGTGGTTTTCGCTATGGTTCCTATGATGAGGGGAAAAAACTCATCAGGATTCATCCACGGTTGAAGCAGGACTTTGTGCCTCTGTGCGTACTAGAACTTACCGTCTACCATGAAATGTGCCACCAGTTTGCCCCGTCTTATAAGAAGAACGGAACCTGGCAGAGCCATCACCCTGAATTTAAGAAAAAAGAGCGGGAGTACAAGGAATTCAAAGACGCCCGCAGTTGGGAGAAGCACAACTGGCATCGTTTGCTCCTTCCCGCCGAAGAAAACACCGAATTGGTGACAGCCTGACCCTCTAGTATCCCTCAGGTTGCAAATGCCGCTGATTTGGCCTAAATTGGTTCCACGCCATGAAAATGATCAAATGTTACATTCAGTATGAAAAACTGGAAGCGCTCCGGGAAAAGCTTTTTGAACTGGGAGTGCCTGGAATTTCTGTGGTCGATGCCAAAGGCATTGGCAAACCGATGAGCCATTTAAAATCAGACCCCGAATTGAAGGTTCCGCAGTTTCACCCCTGCGTGGAAATTTCGGTGGTTCTTGAAGCCGAAGCGGTGGATGAAGTGGTGGACATGATCGTGAAGACGGTGCAGACCGGTAGCCTGAGCGATGGAAAGATTTTTGTCCTGCCGGTTGAACAGGCAGTCAGGGTCCGCACTGGGGAGCGGGGCAAGCAGGCCCTCTACTAATCGGCGAGTCCGGCCTAGGCAGCGAGCCGGAACTTGATTGAGCCGAGTACACGGGTTGCTGGCAGTCAAAGAGATTGCTCATTGGTAATGTTATGACCCTTCATCAGTCTTCATGCCCCTAAAGGGGTACGCATAGTGGTTGCCTTAGAGAAAATTACCGATGATCGCTGAAAATCTCGCTACGGTTCAGGAACGGATTTCCCAGGCCATCCAAAAATCGGGAAGAGAACCTGGCAGTGTCCGTCTGGTTACAGTTTCCAAACAAGTAGATATTGCCCAAATAGGTGAAGCCCGTACTGCCGGATCCGTGATATTCGGCGAGAATAAAATCCAGGAAGCGGTTCCCAAGATAGAGCAAATAGGATCGCAAGATATTACCTGGCATTTTATTGGCCACTTGCAAAAGAACAAGGTCAAGTTTCTCGGTGAGCACTTTGACTTGATCCACTCGATAGACAGCCTCGAACTGGCGGAGAAAATCGCTAAACAGTGTCAGTCAGAAAACCGGGTGCAGAGGGTTTTGTTGCAGGTCAATGTTTCGGGCGAAACCGCAAAGTTTGGCATGGAACCGGACGAACTGGAAAAGCAGATGGATGATTTTTCCCGGTTGCAAGGGATCATGATTGAGGGCCTGATGACCATCCCGCCTTTCCACCCTGACCCTGAAAATTCCCGCAAGCATTTTTCCCGATTGCGGGAGCTTCGTGAGCAATGCGAAAAACAGAACGGAGTGCGCCTTCACGAACTTTCCATGGGCATGAGCCACGATTTTGAAGTTGCGGTGGAAGAGGGGGCGACCCTGGTTCGCGTCGGGACAGCTATTTTTGGTTCCCGTCACTCGGCGTGAGGCCAGTGAGCCGCCAACATAGTTCCCTCTTTGTCAAAGAGGGCTAGGCTGATTTACCACAAGGGGTCTACTTTTAATAAAAACTTCCTCTGAGAAGTACCCCTCAGGGGCATGTGTGATGCTTTCTCGGGGAAGATGGCGAACTACCTCGTCAAATACCCCTTCAGGGGCATGTGTGATGTCTTCTTCATTTGTCTTCGTGCCCGGAACGGGTAAAGATAAAGGGGTAAATAAATGTTTTCAGATTTAAAATCAACGGGGAGAACAAGCTTGTGCTGAAAGATAAAAAATTAGGATTCATCGGTGGCGGCAATATGGCTGAAGCCATGATTAAAGGGCTGCTTTCCGCTTCCTTTATCAAATCGAAAAACATTTTTGTCTCGGAGCCGTCTAAGCAGAAAGGCGATGCTTTGCACGCAGAGTACAAAATCAAAGTCACCTTTGACAACCGTGAACTGGCGAAGAAATCTGACGTCCTCGTGCTAGCGGTCAAGCCGCAGATATTGAAAGAGGTTCTCTGCGATATTAGTTCTCTGGTAGATCATGACACTTTGGTGATATCCATTGCTGCGGGTGTTCCCATTTCCGTTATAAATGGCGCCCTTTGTGGCAAGAGCAATAAAAAGTTCAGCGTGGTGCGCACCATGCCCAATACCCCGGCACTGGTTCAGGAAGGAGTGACAGCGATCGCTTCTGGTGAACATGTTACTAAAGCGGATGTGAAAATCGCCCACCGTATTTTTGAAGCGGTGGGTCTCACTGTCAATGTCGAAGAGGTTCACCTCGATGCCGTGACGGGTTTGAGTGGTAGCGGTCCTGCTTATATCTTCATACTGATCGAAGCGCTTTCTGACGCAGGAGTCAAGATGGGTCTTTCGCGCGAAGTGGCCAATACCCTGGCCATTCAGACGGTGCTGGGTTCCGCCAAACTGGCGCGGGAAAGCGGCATGCATCCGGGCGAACTTAAAGACATGGTTACTTCACCGGGCGGCACCACTAGCGCTGGCCTGCACGCTCTGGAAGAGGGGGGTCTGCGGAACACCATGATGAATGCTGTGGAAGACGCCACCATGCGGTCGCGCGAATTGGGCCAAATCACTATTAACGAAAATCAGTCAGCAGCTGAAGATAAAGAACAATAACTTTGCTTCCCACCTGCGCTGGAGCATTAAGTAGCGTTAAAGGAGTTAGGGGGAGGATGGTTTTTATATTCCTTACCCAGGGTACAGACATTCACTCCCCATGGCACGGACATCCACTCCCCAGGGCACAGACATTCACTCCCCATGGCACAGACATTCACTTACATCTAAACTTCTTATATTCGCCGTAGCCGACGATGGCAAAACCGAGGAAGAGAATCCAGGTGGGATGTAACACGTGTTCCGGTTTATTGAAGAAAAGGATCAGCATCAGCACCACGCCCGCCATGCAGACGACCAGGCCGAGGAAGACAGCGTTCAATCCCTTTTCAAACCCATCAGGGTCTTTAAGTTGTTTTCTTATTTCTGGACGCAGTTCATATTTAAACATGATCTTTGTTTTTCAATAAGGCTGAAATGAACGACCCTGTTGCGAGGGGGCGGAGTATTCCAATAAAGCGTTATTTAAAAAGACGTGGCAAGCCCAAGGGGAATTAAACCCCTGGTGGGTTCAGGCTTCCCATCCGATACCCTTCTGGATCCAGCACTACACTGCTAAATCCCAAAGCCTTTAATTTTTCCTGAACAGATTTCTGCATGGATTCATCATTCTGGTAACGCGGCATTTCATCTATGCCCAGTTCAATACGGGCTTCGGTTCCAATATGCCGGACACGCACCTGCTTGAACCCTGATGAGAGCAGGAGGTCTTCGGCCTGTTCGACCCTGAAAAGTTTCTCAACTGTGACTGGCTGGCCGTAGGGAATTCGGGACGACAGGCAGGCCATTGCCGGTTTGTTCCAGATGGAAAGCTTCATCATGCGGGACAAATCCCGAACATCCTGTTTGTTGAATTCGGCTTCCACCAAGGGGCTGCACACGCCCTGCTCGCGAGCGGAATCGATCCCGGGCCGGTAGTCACCGAGATCATCAGTGTTGATGCCATTTAAAACATGAGTGATATTTTCCTGCCTGGCGATTTTTTTCAGGCTGGAATAAAGTTCCGTTTTGCAGTGGTAGCAACGGTTGACCGGGTTGGCCTTGTATTCAGGATTGGACATTTCATCTGTTTTTACTATCTGATGCCTTGCCCCGATTTCCTCGGCCAACTTGCGGCAGGCCTGCATTTCCCGATTTGGCACGCTGGCCGATTGCGCGGTGACGGCCAATGCTTTTTCGCCTAGAACCTCATGGGCAAGGGCGAGAACCAGTGTGCTGTCCACCCCGCCGGAAAAGGCGACGAGTGCGCTATCCATTTCGAGGAACAGTGATTTAATTTTTTCTGTTTTTTGTTCCAGCATCATGAGGGGATTTTAATATTGGTTTTGCTTTAAGAATAACACAAAGAAGGGTTTGTCTCACCTTGAGATCAGGGCTCAAATTCTCCTTAGAGTGTGAGGGTCAGGATAAATCGGCTTTGAGCCTCAATTCCCGCAGTTGTTTCTGGTTCACTTCCGAGGGGGCCTCGGTCATCAGGCAGGTGGCTTTCTGGGTTTTGGGAAAGGCGATCACGTCCCGGATTGATGCGGCACCTGAAAGTAACATAACGATTCGGTCCAGTCCCATGGCGATGCCGCAATGTGGCGGGGCTCCATACTGCAATGCGTCCAGCAGGAATCCGAATTTAGCCTCGGATTCTTCCTGGCCGATGCCGAGAAGTTTGAACATTTTCTCCTGCACTTCTTTTTGATGGATACGGATACTGCCGCCACCGATTTCGTTGCCGTTCAGCACCAGATCATAAGCCCTGGCTTTAATGGAACCGGGATCACTCTCGAATTTTCCCAAATCTTCTTCACGTGGAGCGGTGAAGGGGTGATGCATGGCGGTATATCTTTTTTCCGCATCATCATATTCCACCAGGGGAAACTCGGTGACCCAGGTGAAGGCATTTTTCGATTTATCGATCAGGTTCAACTGCTTGCCTAAAGCCAGCCGTAAGTGTGCAAGGGCACTGGCCACAATTTTTGGGGTGTCGGCGATGAAAACAACTGTGTCGCCGGGTTTGCTATCCAGGGCTTTCAGCATTTTGTCGAGCATTTCCTGCTCAAAGAATTTGATGATGGGCGACTGCAATTCGTTTTCCTGAACCTTTATCCAGGCCATGCCTTTAGCACCATAAGTTTTGGCAATTTCTGTTAAATCATCCAGTGTTTTGCGGGACAAAGATTCGGTACTGTTTTTAACATTGAGGGCGCGAACCTGTCCGCCCGATTCCAGCACCTGGGCAAACACTTTAAACGAGGTGCCCCGGACAATTTCTCCAAGGTCGACGATTTCCATGCCGAATCGCGTGTCTGGTTTATCGGTTCCGAACCGGTCAATAGCATCCTGGTATTTCAGGATAGGGAAGGGCGTTACGAGTTTTATGCCGAGGATTTCCTGATAAATTGCCGCCATCATTTCTTCAGTTATCTGAAACAATAATTTTTCATTGCCGAATGACATTTCGATATCGATCTGGGTGAACTCTGGCTGCCGGTCCTGGCGCAAATCTTCATCACGAAAGCATTTAACGATCTGGTAGTACCGGTCCATGCCCGAGACCATGAGAATCTGTTTGAACAATTGTGGCGACTGGGGCAGAGCATAAAACTTTTGTGGATTGAGTCGGCTGGGCACCAGATAATCCCGAGCTCCTTCCGGGGTGCTCTTGGTCAACATGGGGGTTTCTACCTCCATGAATCCATGCCGGTGCAGTTCGTTTCTCGCCACTCGGGTGGTGTCATAGCGCATTTTCAGGTTGCGTTGCAATTCCGGCCCACGCAGATCAAGAAATCGGTATTTCAGGCGCAGGGCTTCTGAGGTGTCCTGTGGTTCCCAGGGTGAGATGGGAGGAGTTTCCGATGGATTGAGAATGCTCAAATCATCGACATAAACCTCAATCATGCCGGTTTTCAGTTTTTGGTTCACCATATCATCCGGTCGGGCGCGAACCTTGCCGACAACACCGATGACAAAATTGCCGCGAATGGATTGCGCATGCTCGTGCGCTAGTTGGTCGATCTGAGGATTCAGCACCACCTGGGTCATGCCGTATTTGTCCCACAGGTCAACGAAAATGAGTCCCCCGTGATCGCGCCGGGTATGCACCCATCCGCACAGAGTCACTGTTTCGCCGATATGCTTATCCGACAATGTCCCGCAATCATGCGTTCTTTGAAGTTCGTTGCTCATCTAATTATTTGTAAGGGATGATGAAGGAGCCAAAGTTCAATAAGGTACTGAAAAGAAGGCAGACTTGCAAGCGTTAATCTGGCGGGGGAGAAGGTTCCTGCTCTTCCTGGGCTTCCTCGTTCTCCTGACTGATGAGAGATTCTTCCTGCTCTGCCTGTGCGGCCGCCTTTTGCTCAGCTTCGATTTTGGCGATCTCCTGTTCCTGGCGTTTTTTGTGAAGCTGGTATTCGACCACCATCTGCGGCTTGATCTTGATCGCCAGAGGAATATTGACGGTGCTGCAAGAGCGCATGCAGACTCCGCACCCGGTGCAGATATTTTTGTCGATGATGGGCTTGTCGTCGACCTGGGAAATCGCTCCGGGAACAGGGCAATCGATCACGCATTGCTGGCAGAACGTTTCGCCGTAGGCCTGGCATTTTTTCTTGTCCAAAATGGCGTAGCCCATATTCACATCCGTCAGTTCCTGGACCGGGAGCAAGGCTTTATCCGGGCAGGCTGAGATGCAGGGTAGGTCGGTGCACATCACACATGGATTGCGCATGGGGTCGATATAAGGTGTGTTGAAAACGAGGAACCCCATTTTCTTGGGTGCGCGCAGGATGGCATCCTTGGGACAGGCGTGGATGCATTCGTCGCAACGGGAACAGGCTTGCAAAAACTGTTTTTCAGAAATCGCACCCGGCGGTCGTAATAGAGGAACCCGCCTGGTGATCTTGTCCACTGCCTTGTTGACACTGTCGATTTTGCTTTGAACTTTTTCAACGGCGGGCTTGGCGAGAAAGTGGACGCCTTGACGCAATATATTGCGGCGGTCGTATTCCTTATCCTCAACCTCTTCGAGTTTAAAAATATTATGGCCCACCTCGGCTTCGGTGGATGCTTCTACCGGTTCGACCTCTAGTTCCGATTCAGGCTCAGGCTCTCTTCGAAGCAAACGCTTCTCTTCGGGACTTTCTTTAAACCGTGATATCAGGTCCTTAAAGAACCCTTTTTTCGGGGCAGGCTCTTCTATTTTTTCGGCACCTTCGACTTCTTCGGCACCTTCCACCTGTCCGGCGCTTTCGACTCCCTCTGCCTCTTCAACGAGTTCAGGCTCAGCAGGAGTTTCGAGTTTCTCATCTTCTATGGGTGCTGGGGATTTCGTTTTGGCTCCCTCTTCCACTGCAGCTCCGAAATCGAGGAAGTTGCCGAACGAAAATATGTCCCGACGCGACATTTCCGAGGGTTCTTTTTTGACCGGTTGAGGGGTGATGGTGTCTTTATCGAGGCTCAGGGGGTTCGGTTCAATCTGGGCGCTGGACTGATTTCCTCGCTGGTCCTCGTCGATAAGATCTTCAACGCCCCGTTCAGTGTTCTTCTTTTTCCCTTTAAAGGTTTTTTTTGCGAGATGATGTCTGAATTTCATGATTATTTCCGGCGAGCCGCCGAGGGCAATTTGTAATGACTCGTTGAGCCAAGAATACGGTTGCTAGCAGTGATAAGTTATTGCCAGTTGTACCCCTTCGGGGCATGAAACTTTTGGAAGAGGATATTCACAGCCCCCTTGCCTTCGGCAGTTGCGTTCGCGTTACTGCCCTGCTGTGCTACCGGCGGCCTCGCCGGCTGCTTGCCTTCGGCAGTCGCGTTAGCGTTACTGCCGTGCTGCTACCGGCGGCTTCGCCGGCCCACTCCTGGGGTAGGGAATTAGCCATGGCTCTTTATGCTATCAATACCTATTGTTAGCTAGTAAAAGATATTGCCTGGCCCTACGCTGAGTAGCTAGAGCCAGCCGTTTTCCTGAGCGATGTTGTTATAGTCGTGCCAGTTTTGCGCGTTTGCGTTTTCCAGCATATATTCATCCATAGCCAGTACTAATGGATGGCCCTTGTTGACGAAGGATTGTACCGTTGGAAACCGCAAAACAAAAGTGGTGACTGCGGCTTTACCCAAAGTCATGATATTCGGATCTTTTGCTACAGTCTTGAGGACTTCTTCAGCATTTTCGGTAGTGATCGACTGGAACAATTCCGCTGTTTTTTCTTCCAGTTCAGGGTGATCATCGCAAGCTATGGCGGCGAGCATCTGCAACTCAAGAATCTTTTGATAGTCGGCTTCGTCATATTCCCCTTCCATACGACCTTCTTCCCATGCCGATCCCTCCAGATTTCGTTCCCCCGTACTGTCTCTACGTTCAGACGTTTCTGAAAATGCCAGATTTGCTTCATCCAGCAGGATTTTGGCTTTAACTTCCGCACTGGTCTCTGTATTGGACATGACTTGTTTTGTGCTCCATTTTAACTATGGGTTGATACCTGGGGTCACTGCCGAGTCTGGCTCCCCTGAGTATTTTAGGAAACTTTCCCGATTTTTGCTCAATTTTGATTAAAGGTATAGATGGCGATATGTTAGCATTAAGCCAGTAGATTCCAAAAAATTAAAAGCGATTCATCGAAAGAACTGCGTTTAGAGGAACCTGTATGAAAAAGGTCATGTTGATATTTCCGCCGGAATGGGTGCCTACTGCCCCCTATCTGGCCCTGCCGAGCCTCGCCGCGGTTCTGCGTAAAAATGGCATAGAGACCGTGCTCAAGGACATCAATGTGGAGATGTTTGACCACTTCTTCACGTCCGGATTCCTGTTGTTTGTCAAAAGTAAAATACAAGCCCGGCTGAAAACGCTGATACAAAAAGAGTACGGAGAAGCGTTGAGTCCGGAAGATGCCGAATTGAAACAAATGCTCACCGATTACCAGCAGATCGACCTCGACCACCATATCAACAAAGTGGCTCGCGCCAAGAGGATCATGCGTGGGCCGGAATTTTATGAGATCGAAAAAGCCGAATGGGCACTCAACGCTTTCAGGGAAGTGATGGAATATATTTCTGTCTGCTACTTTCCTGCCAGCATCAATTTTTATCCGGTCGAGAGCAACCTCAACGTGTACCGGCCCTGGGTTTCTGAAG
>WASV01159634.1_pt1 | contig 77160 bp, 73 predicted proteins | sample 5698531 | NCBI WGS metagenome assembly WASV01 (sample SAMN11175559, study PRJNA528189) | sponge metagenome | isolation source: marine sponge | host: Myxilla | place: Antarctica: Western Antarctic Peninsula, King George Island | collected 2013-01 | reverse complement strand
GACACTCCAGGTATTACCCCATTATAAAGTGTCCGTTTTAATCAGGTTGCTCCAGAGACCGCTCCATCGATGCGCGGATGCGGCTCGTCGGTATGTACTGCTTGGGTGTCGATTGATCGATTGAAATTGATTTTATCGGTTGGCATGGGTTAAATCTGTAATCTCTGAATGATTTTTCCATTGATTAAATGTTGCTCGATCACCTCATCGAGATCTTCATTATCGACATAGTTATACCAAATTCCTTTAGGGTAAACCACGATAACTGGTCCCTCCGCGCATCGACCAAGACAGCCACAACGATTAATTCGTACCATGTTAGGCCCGTGCAAACCAGCCTCTTTCATCCGATTTTTTACGTAATTGTAGGATGCGTCGGCATCATGGTCGGCGCAACAACGTTTGCCATCCTCGCGTTGATTGACGCAGAAAAACACATGATTCTGATAATGCAGTTTGGTTTTAGGCTCTCTCATTGCGGTATTATAATAATAATTCATTGGTATAATGGAAAAAATCGACAGTATGGTAGTTGCCCTGGTAGCCTCGTTGCAAAAGACTTCCTATTGGCGAGCTTGAGAGTACGCCTGATGTGATTAGTAACCCATTCGGCAGTGTTGCATGATGGATGCAGTTTAGTGCCGGAAGCATGCAACTTTGTTTCTGCGCTTATCTAAAGAACCAAATTTTTGCGGCATTTTTTAGCGGTATCCTCTTCCACGATGGAGTACAAATGGTAAGTATCGACGAACTTCTCAAACTCGGTCAGATCATTTTAGTAGATCTGGTGCTCGCTGGCGACAACGCAATTCTGATCGGATTGGTCGCGGCAAAATTCACCGCCGCACATCGCCGCAAAGTGATTCTCTATGGGGTTGGTGTGGCGGTATTGTTGCGAATTGCATTTGCTATTCTCACCGTCGAATTGCTTGCCATCAAAGGGTTATTGTTGGTTGGCGGATTATTGCTATTGTGGGTTTGCTGGAAACTATGGGGCGATTTGCGGATCCCCGTACCAGATAAAAATACTCAGTCTCAAGATGATGGTATCGAAACGAGCACTAAAAACCCAACGATGGCTGTCTCGATTATGCAAATTACAATCGCTGATTTATCCATGTCGATCGATAATGTTATAGCGGTCGCTGGTATTGCCGATGGGCATACGGTATTGCTGATAATTGGGTTAGCAATTGCGGTCGTTTTCATGACAGTTGCTTCCGGATTGATTGCCAACGTGTTACAAAAACACCGCTGGATCGGCTATATCGGTTTAGCAACTATCGTCTATGTCGGTTTGCGGATGACTTACGAAGGTAGTTTGCAACTACTATTTTAGTTTTCGATGGTATAGCCGGCGACTCCGCACGTTTCAAGAATGGCGACCGCCGGTAGGGTTTCCCCGGCGATAAATTTGAGCAAGGCACCGCCACCGGTAGAAACGTACGATAATTTTTCAATCAAGTTGAATTGTTTCGCTGCTGCTAATGTGTCGCCACCTCCAGAGATAGATATTGCGTTAGAACGCACGATCGCATTGCCAAGTATTTCGGTTCCATGTGCGAATTCTGGAACTTCAAACAACCCGGGCGGCCCATTCCATAAGATCATGCCGGCGGGTTCGATGAGTTGACTATAACTTTGCGCGGTCTCGGGTCCAATGTCGAATATCATGTCGTCATCGTCGATCTGATCGAGTGTTTTTATGGTAGCCTCAGGGCTTTCAGAAAGACGTTTTGTGACAACCACATCGGTCGGTAGCGGTATGTTCCATCCGCGTGCGGCGGTTGCTTCCATCAGTTTGCGTGCATCACCGACAAGATTTGGCTCATACATTGATTTTCCAATATTATATCCGGCAGCGGCGATGAAAGTATTTGCAATGCCGCCACCGAGTATCAGCAAATCCACCCACTCCGACAGTGTATTGAGTGCGGCTAACTTAGTCGCTACTTTTGCACCACCGACAATCGCAACTAATGGGCGTTTAGGAGTTTTCATTGCGTCGTGCAAGACCTTAATTTCTTGCAGCAACGCTGGACCAGCGCACGTTTGCGGTGCATAACAGGCGATACCCACGGTGGATGCCTGTTTCCGATGGGCAGCACCAAATGCATCCATCACAAATACATCACATAGGGCGGCGTACCGCTTCGCTAAATCGGGATGATTCGATTTTTCTCCGACATTGAATCGTACATTTTCCAATAACAACACTTCACCGTTGGCAAGTTGCGGTGGGTGTTGCAGATAATTGGTGTTCAGTTTGATGCGTTGTCCGAGTGCGCAGCTCAAATATTCCGCCACCGGCGCAAGCGACATTTGGGGATCTTGCTCGCCTTCTTTGGGGCGGCCACGATGCGACATCAGCATGACTTTTGCCCCGGCTTCAATTGCCAATCGAATCGTGCCCATAGCGGCGTCAATACGGATGGATGAGGTAATTTTTTCCTTCGTAATCGGTACATTGAGGTCTTGTCGGATCAGCACACGCTTTCCACGCAACGCAAGTTCCGCCATGCGTAAGATTGCCATCGATAATTGCCAGCGAATGGGTGGTAGTCGGTTTCAGCTGGCGTTTATCAACGCCCGAGTGGTGTCCAGCATGCGATTCGAAAAGCCCCATTCATTGTCATACCATGCGCATACTTTAACCAAGTTTCCACCGAGTACGCGAGTCATACTCGAATCGACGGTAGATGATAGCGGCGAATGATTGAAATCGATCGATACCAGCGGCTCGTCGGTATAACCGAGCACTTTTCCATCCGCTGCCGATTTCAGTATTTCGTTGATTTGTGTGACCGAGGTCTTGGTAGCAGCGATAAAGGTAAGGTCGACTAGCGACACATTGATCGTTGGTACCCGCACCGAAAAACCGTCGAGCTTGCCCTTCAATTGCGGCAACACCATGCCGACTGCTACTGCCGCCCCGGTTTTAGTTGGAATCATCGAACTGGTTGCAGAGCGTGCTCGCCGTAAATCGCTATGGTTTACGTCAGTCAATACCTGATCATTGGTATAGGCGTGCACTGTATTCATCAAACCATGCACCAATCCAACCGAATCATCCATCACTTTGGCGAGTGGTGCCAGACAATTGGTGGTGCAGGATGCATTGGAGATGATCGCGTCGGTTGCTTTGAGCGTATCGTGGTTGACACCATAGACGATCGTTGCATCGACATCGTTGCCGGCGGGCGCCGAGATGATGACTTTTCGTGCACCGCAGTTGATGTGTGCGCTGGCTTTCTCGCGGCTGGCAAAAAAACCGGTGCTCTCAAGGACTACATCGATATTGAGTTCGCCCCACGGTAGTTTCGCTGGGTCACGTTCCGCGAATACTTGGATGCGGTCGCCATTGATGATCATGTGATCGTCTTCCACTTCGACATGACCGGGGAATTTTCCATGGGTGGTGTCGTAGCGTGTCAGGTGAGCGTTGGTTGAGACATCCCCGAGATCGTTGATGGCGACGATTTGAATGTCTTCATAGGCGGATTCATATTTGGCACGCAAAATGTTTCGGCCAATACGGCCGTAGCCGTTAATAGCAACTTTGATTGTCATGGCTCTCCGAACTTAAATAGACGATATGGATGATTTGAAAAATGGGAAGAATAAGTAACACACAATTTATGACAGCACCTGTTTTACACATTTGACCACATTCTCGACGGTGATACCGAAGGTTTTGAAAACATCCGCTGCCGGTGCCGACAAGCCGAAATTATCGATGCCGATAACCGCGCCATCCCAACCGACATAGTTGCGCCATGGCATGGTTACCCCGGCTTCGACCGCAACTCGTGCGCGAACGGTGCTTGGCAATACTGCTTCTCGATAGGCCGGTGCCTGTGCTTCAAAATGGTCCACCGATGGCATGGACACCACGCGAATACGTCGTGTGTGCAACTGTTTGGCAGCCTCCATCGCCAATGCCACCTCAGAACCTGTTGCAATGATAATCGCTTCGGGCATGCCGTTACAATCTTTTAGCACATAGCCACCTTTTTCGATAGCATCCAATTGTGCGGCGGTGCGCGCCTGGTGTGCAAGGGGCTGGCGTGAAAATGCCAGCGAGAAGGGGGTGTCGACTGACTCACAAGCCAGCCGCCAAGCAACCATGCTTTCAACTGCATCGCACGGACGCCAAACCGACATGTGCGGGATCGAGCGTAAATTTGCGAGTTGTTCGACCGGTTGATGCGTGGGCCCGTCCTCACCTAAGCCGACCGAATCATGGGTGAATACGAAGATGCTAGGAATTTTCATGAGGGCAGCCATTCGTAGTGCGCTTCGTGCATAATCGGAAAAGATCAAGAAAGTAGCACCGTATGGTTTAAAGCCACCGTGTAACGCGATGCCGTTAACGATTGCCGCCATGGCAAATTCACGCACACCAAAATAGATATAGTTGCCGTGTGGGGCATCTTGAATGCCTTTAGAATGAGCACACAAAGTTAAATTAGATTCTGCCAGGTCGGCCGAGCCACCGAGCAGTTCAGCAAGCATCGAACCAAATCGATCGATCGAATTCTGCGAGGCTTTGCGCGATGCGATATGTTCCCCAGCGGCCGCGGCCGCCGAGATCGCCTTGCGCGACTCGACTTTCCAGGCGTCGGGCAAATCGCCCGCCATGCGGCGTTTTAATTCACCGGCGAGTTTCGGATAAGCTTGCTGATAGGAAGAGAATTGTTGATTCCACTGTTGTTCTGCGGCCATCCCCGCATCGACTGCATTCCATGCTGAAAGCAGTTCATCGGGAATTACAAAAGGTGGATGTCGCCAATCGAGTTGCACGCGCACCTGTTCGACTTCTTCTTCGCCGAGAGGTGATCCGTGGCTGGATGCTTTGCCAGATTTGTTGGGCGATCCGAAGCCGATAGTTGTGCGGCAACAGATTAGAGTTGGACCGCTGGTGTCCGCTTTGGCAACACAAATTGCTCGTTCGATAGCCGCCGGGTTGTGTCCGTCGACAGCCGGAATGACATGCCACCCGTATGCTTCGAAGCGTTGCGGTGTGTTGTCGTTGAACCAGCCTTTCACGTCACCATCAATAGAAATGCCATTGTCATCGTAAAACACAATCAATTTACTCAGTTGGAGCGATCCCGCCAGCGAGCATGCTTCGTGCGAGATCCCCTCCATGAGACAACCGTCGCCGACAAAGACATAAGTGAAATGGTCGATGATCGGGTGTTTCAGGCGATTGAATTGTGCCGCTAATGTTTTTTCTGCAATTGCCATACCGACCGCATTCGCTAAGCCTTGCCCAAGCGGGCCAGTCGTGGTTTCAACCCCAGGAGTGTCACGGTATTCCGGATGCCCCGGCGTTTTCGAGTGTAATTGACGAAACTGTTTGAGATCATTGATCGTCACGTCATAGCCACTCAAATGCAATAGTGAATAGAGCAATATCGAAGCATGCCCGTTCGACAACACGAAGCGATCGCGATTAAACCATTGCGGGTTTTTCGGATTGTGCTTGAGGTGGTCTGACCATAAAACCTCGGCGAGGTCCGCTAGCCCCATCGGAGCACCCGGATGCCCCGATTTTGCTCGTTGAACAGCATCCATGCTAATCGCTCGGATGGTATTCGCTTTTTGTCGTCGTTTGATGTCCATTACATGCAACCATTTGATTGGTTGGGTAAATATTCAGAAAAAATACGGTGTGATAGTTTTTTTAGATCAGGGATGATACCCATACGCTGATCGATCCAAGTACGCCCCAAAATATACCCTGCTTCCCCAGTCTTATCAAGAAGAGTGATGCTATCGGTATTTATTTCCATGGTGGTCAATTGCTCTAATCCAAATAATGCAAAAAAATGGTCAGCATTGCAATCTTTCATCGGCCATAGAATAATTGCGCATTTAGGGGTGCACTCCGTCTGCGTATTAGCATCAACTGCATGAGCGATATTGACGGCCGGGACTTTCAAGCCATGCCATTGAAGATCACCGTAGAGCCAATCGTGTTGCCGCGGGTTATGTGGCTCCAACGAAGCGCACACCTCGGCACCGACAACTCCGGCCACCATGCCGGCCGGTACCAGTACTATACCCGACTCACTTTCCAACACAACCACCGAGAACATATTTTTGGATGAGCTCGGTTGGGTATGTGTGTGGCTTGCAATTAATGGGAAGGTATTTAATGCATCCGAACAAAGTGTCGAACGATCGATAAAGGCGTCAGGGTCGAGTATGGCAACCGATGTTGAATCGAGCAATACTGCAATATCGGCGACCCCATGCAGCGAAGCGAGGCGGCTTTCCGACTTGCGGGAAATCGGCAACAGTTGTCGAATTTTATCCACCTGAAATGCAACGATTCGATCGACTAAACGAAGCAATACGAGCGGTGCAAGTAGCGACGCTGATTGTGTATCCTCGGCCCCCAACTGGTTGGCTAGATTAACAACGGGTATCCGTTTCGTATCCAGATTAACGTAGTATCGCCCGTCCTCCTCCAATAGATTGTCCTGGTGCAATGACAACAGGCGTTCAATTTTGTGCGTCGGGATCACAAACGGGTAACCACCAGCATCTATCATCAATGCGGACTGCAACGGCGGGCACGGTAGGCAAAACTGAACGCCTAGACCGGTGCTGTATTCCGACTTCATTGCCATACAACCGCCCAGTTCGCGTACTGCATGATAGACCTTATCCATACCGGGCCAAGTGATATTTGCTGCTCGGTTTGCTGAATCGGCATCCGCAGGCTGGGTAATAATTTGTAACAGGTGCTCATCAGTCACCTGGTCGGTGGACTCGGTCATGCCGAGGGAAACAGCGTAGGCGGCAATTTGTCGCTTGTCGAAACCGTGACCATCATCGGTGTAGTCAATCACTAATGTGGTGCCTTGTTGGGTAATGCTAATACGAATGTGCCCACTTTCCGACTGGCTCGCATTGGTGTTACCAATGCTAGATTCTATAGAATATTGGATAAGATGATCGAGAGGTGCTTTCATGCAATCCATCATCCGTCGATCTACTTTGACTTCACCACCATGCAAAGATAACTCCACACTCTTATTATTCTTTTTAGCGGTGATGAGAGCGGTATCCAGCAACCATGGCAAGTAATCGCCCGCTGTACACATGCGGACATTCAGCAATTTATCATGCAGGTGTTCCCCAAGCGTGTGTGTATCGTTCAGGAGGCATTGTAAAACCGATGTTTGTGCGTTGATCGAGGCACCCCATTCGAGACTGGTAAGGGAGTGTGACTGTTTGGAATCGCGCTGTGACGCATCAAATTCCGGTTGGATATCCGCCAACAAATGTTCGATACGAAGATTATTCATTCGGCACTCCTCTGCCATCGAAATCAGCTCCGTGAGTTGCCTGTTGAAGGGGGTTGGAGAGGGCGACGGTCTACCCAGCGAAGGTACACTCGAGGTGGCGGTCAGGTCGTCGCAACTAGCGGCACTCGCCAAGTGATGATCATCTCTTTCCACAAGCTCGCGATCGGTCAATAACAATGAACACGCCATGCTGTTGAGGAATTTGACATGTTCTCTTGCTGGTGTCGGAACAAAATCCAGATCGACCGATAGACCATCATAGACTTCCTCTAACAAACTTAATAACCCGTCATCGGCGAAGTCCGTTTCTGTGTTTTGTGGATGAGCGGCTTGGGCGATCAGTTTTTCCACGTTACTACCGAGCGTAGCAACATCATCGAAACCGGCTGCCACCGCGCTATTTTTTAATGCTTGAAACTCAGTGCCAATTACCGCTAACATCGGTGCAGTTACGCCTTCGGCACGCCAGGTGTGGAGATGGGATTGGATTCGGTCAAGAATTTCACGATATTCTAATAGAAACATTTTTGTGATCGAGTGGTCTGAGACCTAGCGAAACTCAGGCGATAGGCTAGTGTCTTGGGGGGACTGGGATAAGCGCACGGGCTAATTTCTGCGCCGCTATTTGGATGTTCGAAATGCTGCTCGAAACCCGAGAATTCAATGATGCTGGCATGTCCGATGTCTGGATCGATGGGGTGTTTGATTCTTTCAAGACGGCGCTGAGATCAAATTTTTGTTTGTATGGGGGAGGGGGTATTAGCGGGCTTTCGTTGCTCTTTTCATTCAAAACTTGGCGAACCTCCATCATCAAAACGGTGCTTCTCGTCATCTCTTCGACCACCGTACCCATGTTTTTAATGACATCGGCTAGGTTGCGATGGATTGTCGCGGTTTGTTCGAGCAGCTCGGTTGTATCAAGATCGATGCGATGGACTAGTTGTTGCTCTTCTTCCTTTGTCGATTCAAATTGTTGCTCTCTATTTGCATCCGTTCCCGCGGATCGAATGTACGCATTGAAGGATAATATCTTTATCCGATCGGTGTCATTGTGTACCCGATCAGCGATCTGTGCGATTTGCTGGGCATGATCACCTGTTTTTTCGAGTCGTTCGGCAACCTCTAATGCACGAGCATGGGCGTTATCGATGCTGGTAGCCGCGGTTTGCACGGTTGTCGAGCCCTCTTTTACGGTCGCCGCCAACGAGGCTAGGCGTTTATCAGATTCAAATGTGGTTTTGCCTAGTTGTTCGGCGGTATTCGCCATGTCGGAAATTTTAATGGTCGTATTGTGTATTTCTTTCAGCAACATCGTCAGCGCATATTCGGTTCGGCGTGCACGGTGCATGTGTAGCCCCCCCCGCCGCCGAGAATTTCGATAGAGAAAGGAGAATACTGCAACCAATACCAGTATGAGAGAAATGCCGAAGATAAAAGTTTTGTCGCGGACGACAAATTTCCAACTAGAGGTGGGGATTGCTCCCCATACGGTGGCGGCAGCTTTCGCCAACCCAGTTTCGATTTTGGAGGCTGTACTCGATGTCGCATACCAGGCTGTAGACACAGCAGATTCATAACGAGCCCCATCCGCAGGATCGGATAGGTATTTGAAATAGACCACCCCAACACCAAGTGCCGCTACCAGCAAAAATATGCCATAGCGTACGATTTCTGCAAGAATGGAGATTTTTTTCGACCCCTGAGCGACATTCTTCATGTATATTGACCTGCAAGCAAGGTATGCAATATCATGATGATGCATCAAGCATAGAAAGCGGTTGCGTGGTGGTGGTAGCCGGCTGAGTAATGTCGGTGAATTCTTTCGAATGGAGCAGCACTTTCCAATCGAGCAAGCCCCAGCCCTGATTATCCGCAATCCAGTGTCTCTTTAGACTGGCGGCCAAGATGGGTGGTGCTTGGCAATGCGAATTTTCCGGCGTAGTAGCTGCGGATATATGCTCGGTAAACTCTTTCAAACAGGGCGTGCTGTCGAGTAACAATGCATTTTTTGGGGTGTGACCGGTTAGTAGCAACAGATGGGGTTGTGTGCCCAGTTTGGCTGGAGTAAATCCGAGAAAATGAGGGAAATCGATGACCGTATAAATCTCCCGGTTGACATAGATCAGCCCACTGACCCACTCTCGAACGAACGGCAACGGTCTTACGTCGCTGTTTGGCATTATTTTCAAGCCATCGACAAAGGGAATGATCAGGTTAAAATTTCCAAAGCGAAAGGTGAACCCATATCGGGTGTCAACGGAGTTATGTTGGGTGCGCAGTTCTTTACCACGGCTGGCATCTTCGAGTTCTTTTAGCAACTGCAATGGTGTGATTTCCGAAATATTCAAAACTGAAGTACCAAAACTAAATTAATGCAATTCTCGATGCAGGTTTGAGAACAATTTGATATTGATAATAAACTAAACTATACTATATTTCAGCCAGATCATTCTATCTCATGAAACCAAAAATAAAAGCATGACCGATCATTTTCTAAATAATCAGTTATTGGTTTCCATGCCAAGTTTGACCTGCCCGCACTTCCATCAAACGGTCTCGCTGATTTGCCAACACAATGCTAACGGTGCTATCGGTGTTATTGTCAACCGTCTCACAGAGCACTACTTGAGTGACATCTTTGCCCAAATAGCGTTACCGGTGAATAGCTTGGAGCAAACTAGCCAACCAGTCTTCGCTGGCGGCCCGGTCAGTTCTGAATTGGGGCTCGTCATCCATGATAGTCAGCCGAGCGATCCCAAGTGGGAAACCTCGCTAGAGATCGGTGGAGGGTTATGGTTGACTTGTTCGTGTGACATCCTCAGTGCAATTGCGCATGGGCGTGGCCCGAAAAATGTCATCATGACATTTGGGTACGCTGGCTGGGCACCCGGTCAATTAGAAGCTGAGATATGGCAAAACTCTTGGTTCCATGTGCCTGCTGACCACGCGCTTATTTTCGATACACCCATCGACCAAAAGTGGTCGAAAGCTGCCGAGTTATTAGGCATCGATTATACCCACCTATCGGCTGAGATCGGACATGCTTGATGCCAAATTGAGTCCCAAGTCCACTCGCGTGCTTGGGTTTGACTTTGGCTTGAAGCGTATAGGCACTGCCATTGGCAATATCGATAGCGGTGCTAGCCAAGCACTATCAGTAATCCACGCCTCAAAAGGCGTGCCCGATTGGAACCAAATCGAACAGTTAATCAGGCAATGGTTGCCTTCTTTCTTGATTATCAGTTTGCCATTTAACATCGATGGGAGTGAGGGGCGTATGGCCAAGAGGTCGAGAAAATTTGGCGAGCAGGTAGGGCGGTATTTTAACCTTGGCATTGTATTTGTGGATGAACGATTCAGCACCGTTGCAGCTGATGCACTATTACTGGAGACCGCCACACAGGGTAAATCATTAAGCCGCAGACGCTTAAAATTCCGCGATAGTCTGGCCGCAGAATTGATTGTTCGTGCCTATTTGGACTATAATAAAGTTTGATATATGCTTCAAATGATCGGGTAACACTAATTCGGAAAATGGTCAGCAAGTCAGCATCTCGGCGGTTTTTGACCTTTTTATCTATTGGTATCTCAATCGGTGAGCGATGGCTTCTGCAACGATGGAAATCCTGTTTAAGTGCTACCGTTTCGCTTACCGCGGGGTCGATTTCGTTCTGTTGCCACGATTCTAGCCGCGTCGATGTTAATCTCAAAACGATAGCATCTGACTTGCCGTTGGTAACAGGCGGCTGTGCTAGTGATCTATATACTTCCCGCTTTCCGCAGATACATCTGGTTCAGTAACCGACACTACAATGGATCAACCGGTCGACATTCAATTTGATGCTGATGGTAATCTCGTTCATTTTTTGACCATCAGCGGCCTTCCCAAGCAAGTATTGAACGACATCCTTGATACTGCTGAATCGTTTGTTAATTTCAGCCGCTCCGAAATCAAAAAAAAGCCGCTACTGCGTGGCAAAACGATGGTCAATCTCTTTTTTGAGCCGAGTACACGCACGCGTACTACTTTTGAAATTGCCGGCAAGCGGCTGTCCGCTGATGTCATCAATTTGAACGCTACGCGCATGTCCATGAATAAAGGAGAATCCATATTGGACACAGTGCATACATTGGAATCTATGCACACCGATCTCTTTGTTGTGCGCGATTCTGCCGGTGGCACTGCACATTTAATTGCCACGCATCTGCCCGAGCATGTTCATGTGATCAACGCTGGCGATGGGCGCCATGCCCATCCGACGCAAGCGATGCTTGACATGTTTACCATTCGGCGCATCAAAGGTGGCTTCGCCGGTTTGAAAGTTGCGATCATTGGAGATCTGTTGCATTCGCGAGTAGCTCGCTCGCAGATTCAAGCATTGACTACTCTTGGAGTTGCCGAAATTCGCGCCATTGCCCCCCGTACGCTGATCCCAACCGAAATTGAATCGCTGAATGTCACTGCCACCGGTGACATGGTCGAGGGTTTACACGACATCGATGTGATTATTGTCTTACGCCTGCAACGCGAACGCATGGAGGGTCAGTTGGTGCCGAGCAAGGAGGAATACTTCAATCGCTATGGCTTGACTGAAGAAAAACTGAAGCATGCAAGCAAAGACGTGATCGTCATGCATCCGGGTCCGATCAATCGTGGTCTAGAAATTTCATCAGCGGTTGCCGACGGCAAACACTCGGTGATTCTCGAACAAGTGACCAACGGTATTGCTGTACGCATGTCGGTTATGGTGACGATTATGGGTTGCTTAGAGGCGAACACATGAATTTGCGGATTGTGGGCGGACGCCTGATTGACCCAGCCAATCAGATGGATGAGATTTGCGATGTCTATGTGTATGGGGGAAAAGTTGCCGGGCTTGGTACGCCACCGGAGGGTTTTGTGGCGGATGAGTCGATCGATGCAGGTGGTTGCATGGTATTGCCGGGGATCATCGATATGTGCGCGCGGCTATGCATGCCTGTTGTAAGCGAGACGCGTGCGGCGGCGTGCAGTGGCATTACTCACATGGTATGCCCGCCCGATACATTTGCGACCATCGATACCCCAGCAATGGTACGCATGTTATACGACCATGCAGCGTCGAGTGGCTTTGCCCGAGTATTGCCACTTGGTGCACTGACCATTGCGCTTGCTGGCGAGAAATTGGCGGATATGGCGTTGTTGATGGACGCGGGATGCGTGGGTTTCAGCAACGGGCTAAAGACGGTAAAAAACACGTTGGTGATGCGCCGAGCACTGCAATACGCTTCGACCTACGGATTGCCAATATTCATTACTCCGAGCGACCCATGGTTGCACGGTAACGGAGTGGTGCACGAGGGTGAAATTAGTACCCGACTGGGGTTGCCTGCTATCCCGGAAGCTGCCGAGATAGTTGGTGTGGCGCGTGATCTGGTGCTCATCGAGACCAGTGGTGCGCGGGCGCATTTTAGCCTACTGTCCGCTGGGCGATCGGTAGAGATGATCGCTGAAGCGATTGCTCGTTGCCTACCATTGACCGCCGGCGTCGCCATTCACCATCTACATTTAAACGAAAAACATATCGGCATGTTCGATACGCGCTACAAAGTATTTCCTCCACTTCGCACCGAGCGCGACCAACGTGCGCTGATCGATGGCGTCAATAGCGGTACGATCAGCGTGATTTGCTCTGACCATCAACCACACTCCGCGGATGTAAAATTATCGCCTTTTGTCGAAGCCGCTGCTGGCATTGCCGGATTCGATACCCTGCTACCGTTGACCATGGATCTGGTACGGCAGGGCACGCTGGAGTTAATGACCGCGGTGGCCGCGTTGACCACTAACCCGGCGACCATCATTGGCATCGATGCTGGCCATCTTGGAGTTGGAGCAAATGCCAATATCTGCTTGTTTGATCCGGCCTGCGATTGGCGGCTCGACCACAATTCCATGCAAAGTTATGGCAAAAATTCGCCTTGGCTTGGGCAAACTATGCGGGGAAAAACGATCGCTACCATCATCGACGGCAGAATCGTTTATCGGCAATGAATTACAGATCGATCAATCCAAATTGATGGTATTACCTTACTAGGTTGTAATGTGTTGGTAACTTTCTGGTAATCATCAACAAGTTATATTTGTCGATACCGTAACAACAAAATTATCTATGAGGTCAGCAATTATGCATATGTTATCAATTTCAAAGATCAGTTCCATTCAAGGTTTCGTCCTTGTGCTCGCCTTCGTTGCAAGTGGGGGGGTATCGCCGACGTTGAGTGCCAAGCAGGCGCATGTTGCAGCCGACCTGCCCACCATCAATATTAACAACGGATTTGCCACCTTGGTGGAAGCGGTTAAGCCATCGGTAGTTGCAATTTCTGCCAGTTACTCAGCATCTCAACGACACCCGAATTTCAACAGACAATCACCGAAGTCTGAAGAGTTCTTTGAGTATTTTTTTGGTAAACCGCCGGAGTCTTCACAGCGTGAATGGGGGGCGAGGCCGCAACCACATAGCAATCCGGCCCACCCTAAACGAAAATCGACCGCTGCAGGCTCAGGCTTTATCATCGCCCCCGAAGGTCTGGTGGTCACGAATTACCACGTGATCGAAAATGCCGATGATATTGAGGTTATTTTGGATGATGGTACACGCCTCAAAGCGACTTTGGAAGGCAGTGATTCCGAAACGGATTTGGCTCTTCTCAAAATCGTTGCGGATCGATCATTTCCATATGTAAAGTTTGGTGATTCCGATACCGCTCGAGTGGGTGACTGGGTGATTGCCATTGGTAACCCGTTCGAACTGGGTGGTACGACCACTAGCGGCATCATCTCCGCACGTGGACGCGATATTCAATCTGGTCCGCTGGATGATTTTATCCAGATCGATGCTTCGATCAACCGCGGAAACTCAGGAGGCCCTCTCTTTAATATTAAAGGCGAGGTCATTGGAGTAAACAGTGCGATCATTTCTCCCACAGGCGGAAACATCGGCATTGGGTTTGCCATCCCGTCGTCGATGGCGAGCGTTGTTATTGCTCAATTACGTGAAAACGGCATCGTCGAGCGCGGATTTCTAGGTGTGCTTATTCAGCACGTCAACAAAGATATTGCCGAAAGCATTGGTTTGGAAGAACCCGCAGGTGCGCTGGTTACACAAGTGGTGATGGATAGCCCTGCTGAAAAAGCCGGTATCCAAGTTGGTGATGTCATTCTCAACTACGCTGGTAAAACAATCAACAAGATGCGCGACTTGCCTAAAGTGGTTGCGCTGACTGAAGATCAAACTAAAGTGAATATTAAAGTTTGGCGTGACGGGCGACAACATTCCTTGCAAGCGAGCATTATTACGAACCATAAAGATAGCCGCAGTGATGAGCAGTCCCAATCCTCTCATCCAAATGACTATTCAAATATGCTTGGTTTTTCCGTAGCACCACTGGATCACAAAAGCCGGAGAGCATATGGCATTGAAGCGGATGAAGGAGTGGTGGTGTCTATGGTGGTTCCATCCGGGGCAGCCGCCAAGAATGATGTCCGTGTAGGTGATTTGATAAAACGAATCAACAAACATCGCATCAGTACCCTAAAAGACATGAAAGAAGCGATACGCTTGGCAAACCATGCCGATAAAAAATCCATACTGTTATTGGTTGTGCGCGATCAACAGGCGCGGTTTGTGAGCATTCCGCTGAAGCCTAACTCGTGAAAATCTAATCCACAGATTCGGTGGGTGGGTGTTATTCGAGTAAAGAATTTGAGTAAAGATTCGCTTTGAGCCGGTGGCTGGGTATCGCTTTTCATGTCGTTCCGATTGTTAAAACGAAGTTCCCGGTTGTTTGAGAAAAGTACGTTCTGCTTTGCTCGAAAGCCGTCCGAGAGTATCGTTGCGGTGGGGGAATCGGCCGAATTTAGCGACAATATCGAAGTGTTTTTGGGCAAAGTTATAATAGTTACCAAATAAATCATACGCTTCGGTATTGGTTTCGGGATTGGTTTCGGGATTAGTTTCTTTTACTAATGCCTGATACAGCAAAATGGATCGATGTTGCTCCGACAATATTTCGCTGTGCTCAAACGGCAGGTAAGCGAATACGCGCTCGATGGGCTTGAGCTGTTGGTCAAATTCGTTGTCTGCACATCGTTTGGCAAAAGCCAATGCAATCGGATCATAAGCGAATGCTTGGGGAGAATCTCGATACATGTTGCGGGGGAATTGGTCGGTGCAGATGATGAGGGCTAGTAATCCGCGGGGAGTACTTGCCCAATCATCGAGTTTGCCAGTTGCGACCGCTTCAGTAGTTGTAGCAAAACGGCGGACGATTTCGCGGTCGATATGTTTGTTTTTCGACCACCATAATTCGGTTTTATCTTGCGCAACTTCAAGTTCGGTTGTGCCGCTACCGAACCAGAATTGGAGAATATTTTCGATGTTCTCGATCATGTTTTGATTTTCTAAGTTTATAAATTATCGGTATTCTGGATTATAATATCTGCTGATATTACTGTGAATGTGATCGCAATGCAATTAAACTACAATTGGGCGTTCGGTTCAACCCGTTCACTATCATAATGGTGCGTTAATGGTTGTCCGATTGTTGCTTGCTTTTTTGCTGTTGATTGGTGGCATGTGGCTTCTTGCTAAGTATCGTCGTGCCTCCATCGAACACCGCAAACAGATTTTTCGAACCATTCTGCTATATGGCATTGGCATTTCGATTGTGGGGTTAGTGCTTACCGGGCGACTTCACTGGTTGTTTGCGCTTTTCAGCGTGGCAATTCCCTGGCTCAATCGGTTCTTTTTAGCGAAGCAAGCATGGCGTTTTTTCAAATCATCCTCTCGGCAAGGAGCTCATGGTCAGTCTTCTGGGAGGAGTAACGTCAATGCAAATAATTCGATTGATTTCGCCGAAGCATATCAAATACTCGGACTGGAGTCTGGCGCTTCTGAGCAGGAAATTATCGATGCGCATCGAAAATTAATGCAGAAAAACCACCCTGACCGAGGAGGGTCGGGGTATCTTGCTGCGCGCATCAATCGAGCGAAGGAGATTTTACTAAAGGTGACTTGATGGGGATAAAACAGAGTGATTAGATTTCATCAGCAATTCATGCTAAACTGTTTACCTGCATAGATTTTCACGACTGGCTCAACAGAATTCTCATGACAATGTGCAAACCGATTGTTTTGGGAAACCACGCATGGTTTATTAGTAGTTACTTTTTTATATTCCTAATAATATCCACTTGGCCTGCCGATATGGGAGCGGTCGCTTCCAATCGACGTGCACCCACGACTATCGCACCCTCGCAGCTCTCCTACGCGATTACCCCTTCGATTGAAGCGGGCTATTTTCCAGAAAAAATTCGTCTGCTAGATATTCCCATTCGTGGTGATTTGACAGTGCGGTATACCATCGACGACTCCTTGCAAAAGAAAGTAAAAAAACTGTTACGGAAATACAATCCCGACTATGGCATGGTAGTTGCGATTGATCCCGATTCAGGGAAAATTTTATCCATGGTGAGTAGCACTCGTAGTGACAGTCAACCGAGCAACTTGACGCTATTGAATAGTTATCCGGCGGCATCGATATCCAAGATAATTACCGTTGTTGCGGCGCTCAATGAGAACGAAGTAACCGCCGATACCATAATCCCGTTTAACGGAAAAACTACAACACTGTATAAAAAGAATGTATTGTCACATCAAAACCATAAGTGGACGCGAAAATATTCGCTGAGCAAATCATTCGGGCTTTCGGTCAACAGTGTGTTTGGCCGGGTCGGTGTCAATATTGGGGGGGAGCGTATGCTTGACTACGCACAGCGACTCGGTTTCAACGGTCGTTTTGCTTCGGACTTCTTTTTTAAAAATGGAATGATCGAAATCGACGCCGATGATTCGTGGCAAGTCGCAGAGATGGCCTCCGGTTTTACCAGGCGCAATACGCTGTCGCCATTGCACGCTGCGGTGCTCGCAGCAACCGCTATCAACGGTGGCCAGCTGATTGCACCGACGTTGGTAAGAGAGGTCGAGGGGGAAAACGGCGAGCCACTGTACTGGACCGATCAACCCGCAAGTACCGACGTGATGTCCGAACAAACAGCACTGGAGTTGAAAAAAATGATGATCTCCACAGTGGCTATCGGTTCCGCCCGTGCATCGTTTGCCAGATTTAATCGCGGTGTATTGAAAGATGTGGTGGTCGGTGGTAAGACCGGTTCGCTAACTGGGGCTTCGCCTCAAGGCAAATACGATTGGTTTGTGGGCTTTGGTGAACTCGGCACGCAAAAAATTGCTTATGCAGTGCTTTGTATCAACAAGGAGCGTTGGTATGTTAAATCTGCGCGACTTGCGCGTGAGATGCTCGAATTTTATTTTCGGGAGACACTTTCGACGAGCAACAATGTGAACTCTTAAATGAGTTTCTTGGTGGAACAGTGAAACAATATCTGAATGCAGTTCAGGAAACGCTGGACAAAGGTACGCGTAAGCCAAATCGTACTGGCGTCGACACGATTTCGACTTTCAATATCAACTATGAAATCGATCTTGCCGACGGCTTCCCGTTATTGACCACCAAAGAAATTTCATGGAAGAATATTGTGATTGAAAATATTTGGTTTCTATCCGGCAGTACCGATATTCGTTTTCTCAGGAAACACGGCTGCAAGTTTTGGGATTCATGGGCAGATGAGGAGGGTAAAGTGCCGAGTGCATATGGAAATTTTTGGCGAAAATTCCCGTTGGAAAATAATGATACCAACGACCAAATCGCTTATGTGGTCGAGCAGTTGCAAACCAATCCAATGAGTAGGCGCATGGTCGTATCGGCTTGGGAGCCGAGTAATGCTCAGACCAGTGCATTGCCGCCATGCCATGCATTTTGGGTGGTGAATACTCAAAATGATTGCCGCGGTGAACCGTCTTTATGCCTGCATCTGACCCAGCGAAGTTGCGACATCGCGCTTGGGGTTCCCTATAACATTGCTGGTTATGCGTTATTACTCGAATTGCTATCGCGCTTTAGCGGTATTCGTGCAGGTCTTTTCGCGCATACGCTGATCGACGCGCATATCTACACCACCAAAGCGGACGGATCGATGGCAAAGTATGATCACATTCCTGGCTTGAAACAACAACTGAAACGCGAGCCACGGCAACTGCCGAAGATTGAAATTGATTCTTGCATTCAAAGTTTGGAAGATATTGAGGCGTTGTTGGCATACGATACCGATCAGATTATGGATAAGTTTCGCTTGCATGGATATAACCCGCATTCGTCGATCAATTTTAAGGTGGCGGTATAAGTGGTGAAGCAACAGCAGCGTAAATTAATTACACCACTACGCGGTGCGATTGTTGCTATGACGCATGAACGGGTAATCGGCATGGATGGTGGCTTGCCATGGCACTACACCGAAGACCTAAGAAGATTCAAAAAACGCACGATGGGTTGTGTAGTCATCATGGGGCGAAAGACATGGGATTCGATCGGGTGCCGACCATTACCTGGGCGACAGAATGTCGTTATGAGTCGCACCAAAGTGGAAGGAGTAGAGCATTATCGCCATATCGAGCAAGCAATTAACGCGTATCGGAAAAGAAGAATATGGGTCATCGGCGGCGCACAAACTTATTGCGCAGCGATGCCTTACTTGACGTTGTTGGACATTACCTATGTGCCGAGCCATATACAGCGAGACAATGTCGTTCGCTTTCCAGCCATCGATTCAACGAATTGGAGCAGTACTAAAAGGAAGAATAAAATCCCCGGCGAAAATGGCTTGTTTTATATCCTACATCGCCGCAATTTGCGCAATACAGAGAATGGCACGACGGATATTCAACACGTATAACGCCCCTGAAGAGGAAACCGAAGGCGTCAAAGCTGCTCTCGATGTGGCTAGTATTTCATACTATGAAACCTGCAAAGGGAAATGGGGGATCGGCTCGGCAGCACTTTGGGTAAGCGATGAAAAGCATTATCACGAAGCCCGTGCGGTTATCGATGTGTTTCAACAGGAGTGGATTGAAAATATTCGACAACAATCCGTACCGACAAATATTAACTGGTTGCACGTTCCTGCACTTTTGATTGTGGTTGCGGCGGTGTTGTGTTTGACTTTCTTTTGGTATTTTTGATGGGTCGAAAAGTTGTTCGATTTTTGCACATTTAATGTCAGCAATATTTGCCACACAAAATATTGATTTTCCCAGTATTCTCTCTAGTTAATCAAAGTACACGTTTTTTCGTTTCATTTTCTAAGAATGTGTGGTACTCAGGCTAACGATTGTGCCAGCGAATAGTTCGGGTGTCGGGGTACATAAGTTAACGGATAATCAAATCTCTATAGCGCATAACTCTTAATACATTCCATTGTTTCTATTGGTATTTGGAGCAATTACATACTCCTACAATATTCTGACTTACGCTCATTGCGTCGTTCAGTTTGCGCCGCGAGCACACAGAAAAATCGATCTTTTCGGGGCGGGATAACCCTCAATAGTCTGATTGGAGTCATTAGGGTCAAGAAAATCAGCCAAAGATTCAAATTGCATCCATTTGGTTACTCGTTGCTCATCAATGGTGGTCTGGCTAACATCAAGCAAACGAATGTCGACGGCACCCGCTTGTTGTAGCCACTTCTCCAATACCAGCGGGGTCGGAATTTGCCAAACATTACGCATCTTGGCATAGCGATCGGCCGGTGTTAGCACGAAGTCGCGGTTTCTGCTCTTGCCATCCACTATTAATGTTTCAATAATCACCTCGCCACCAGGGCGGGCAAAGGCAAGCAGTTGACGAAGGTGTGCATGAACATCGCGGCGATGGGATAACACGCCCATTGAGAAAACCGTATCAAAGCCGAGGACATCCATTGACGGAAACTGTTCGGCGGTCAGTGGCAAAACAAACGCTGCCGAATCGGGGCAATATCGTTTAATTGCGTCGAATTGAGTGATGAATAGTTGGGTCGGGTCAATGCCTAATGCAAGGCATGCGCCTTGTCCGAGCATACGCCACAAATAATAGCCGTTGCCGCAACCGATATCCAAAACACTTCGCCCGTGCAACGGGGTAATTTGTGCTGCCAGTCGCTCCCACTTCAGGTTTGAACGCCACTCGCCGTCAATGAGTAACCCGAATAAATCAAATGGACCCTTACGCCAAGGGCTTAACTGCAACATCAGCCGTCTGAGGTTTGCTTGAGTCTCAAAGTCACAATCTTGCGGTGCACCAATACGAACGATTGGGGCGGTGAAGTCATAAGAGGAGGCGACTATGTCGGGAAGGTCGGCAAGCAGTGCCTGCCATTTCTCGCGGTGACCGTGTGCGTTGCTTTGAGCGTAATGCTGAGCATGATCAGATAGTGGGGGCACCATTTTTCCCAAGCCGATCGACTCTAACGCTTGAGATAGGTGGTCTAACTGCGGACAGCGTATACTCATTTATAGGCGATAAAAGAGCAGAAATTAAACGCCTGAAACCATTGGGTAACACGTGGGAATCCAGCTTGGTGCAATCGGTCAAGGTGGGTGGAGGCGCTGTCGACCACCATGACATTTTCCAACGCAACTCTTTTTTGCGCAATCTCCAAATCGCTATAACCGTTAGCCAGTTTGAATCTGTCGTGTAATTGTTGCAGGCCGCCGCCAGTTTTCGCAATAGCGACCTTTTCCGATAAAACAACCACTCCACCGGTTTTTAAGTTGGCATAAATTTTGCGAAGCAAACTAAGCCGATCAGTAGGTGCAAGAAACTGCAATGTGAAATTTAAAATCACCATGCCGGCATTTTTTACTTCCACTTTGCAAATATCATCATGCAGTAAACTGAAGCGCGCTGGTGCGATTATGCTACTCAAGTTTTTTTGACATTGTTGCAACATCGGCAAGGAGTCATCAACACCGATAAAGTGAATCGATCGGTCGGTAATTTGCGATTGAATCGACAGCATTGCCGCACCCAACGAGCAACCCAAATCGTAGATATTTGAGTTGGGTTGAGCATGGTGTTTGGCGATTATGCCGAGGAGCGCAATGATGGTTTCATAGCCAGGGACTGAACGCCGGATCATGTCAGGGAAGGCTTCCGCCACCTTCTCGTCGAAGACAAAATCGACAACATGGGGGAGTTTACTGGCATAGATTTTATCGATCTTTCGCATGCGGATGAATTCAGGTTGCTCCAATTCGATCAGTGTACTGGTGGCATCTTTGCGATGCAAACAATTTCCGGGTTGCTATGTTCCCCAATTTTTGTGCTACCGTCTTCGCGGGCTCGCACCCCGCCCTCAGTCAATCGAAGAATTGTGTCCCCCAGGCATCAACTTGATACAAACATGGTGAATGCTACCTGTCGGGTTTTTACCGAAGTGAAATCAATCACGCATTCAGGGCTTATTGCGTGGCATCTTTCGCCACGAACAATTGCGTCATTCGTTGTACAAGGCGATCTGGCTTTGAGTCCATGAGCAACAACTCACGGTGATGTGGTTTGACAAACTCTTCCGCTACTGCGTAGTCGAGTATGGCGGCGATGCGGTCGTAGTAGCCGCATACATTTAATACCGCACATGGCTTGTAGTGAAATTTCAACTGTGCCCAAGTAAGCACTTCGAACAATTCTTCCAACGTTCCCATGCCACCGGGTAGCGCGATAAACCCATCTGCGAGTTCCATCATTAACGCTTTCCGTGCGTGCATATCGTCGACCATCCTCAATTCGCTGAGGCCTGAATGGGCGACCTCCTGCGATGTCAGCATGTTTGGTAGTACCCCAATGACATTACCGCCGCCATCCATCACTCGATCCGCAATTTGCCCCATCAACCCAAATTTTCCGCCGCCATAGACAAGGCCGATGCCACGCCGTACCAGTTCGTCACCCAGTTCATCCGCTGCTACACGGTATTCGGGGCGGATGCCGGGTTTCGACCCGCAATAGACACAGATTCTTTGCATGATAGCTCACTATTAGTCACACTCGTAGTGTAAAGGATGAATCGCAACCGTGGGTACAATTTCAGATATTGAAGGTCTGGTGAGTGAGATGGCATAGTCAATGAAATCGCAGGTGCGACGTGGTACACTGAAAAGGTAAAACCACAAAAGAGTTCCTCTATGACTTACCAACATATTAGATTGCCACAAAATGGCGAGAAAATTTCCATCGAAAATGGCAAACTGATTGTCCCCGATCAAGTGATTTTGGGTTTCGTGGAGGGCGATGGTATCGGTTCGGATATTACTTCGGCGGCGTTGCGCATATGGGATGCGGCGGTTGTCAAAGCCTACGGCGAGAAACGTAAGGTGCATTGGTGTGAATTGTATCTGGGCGAAAAAGCTGCCGGAATTTATGCGGGCGATTATTTTCCGGCGGAAACGATTGCCGCAATACGCGATTTGACTGTTGCCATAAAAGGCCCGCTGACCACGCCAATCGGCGGTGGGTTTCGTTCCCTCAATGTTTCGTTGCGTCAGGAGATGGATTTATATGCGTGCGTCCGTCCGGTGAAATACTTTAAGGGCGTCCCGTCTCCATTGCGCAAACCGGAGGAAGTCGATGTCATCATTTTTCGAGAAAACACCGAGGATGTGTATTCTGGTATCGAATACCAAAGCGGAAGCCAAGAAAATCAAAAACTAGCGAAATTTTTGCGCGAAGAACTGGGTGCCAAGTTTGCCGAAGATGCCGGCTTGGGGGTCAAACCGATCAGCTCGTTCGGGAGTAAACGGTTGGTGCGCAAAGCAATCCAATATGCGATCGATCACAATAAGTCACGAGTAACGATAGTGCATAAAGGCAATATCATGAAATTTACGGAAGGAGCTTTTTGTAATTGGGGCTACGAGGTCGCCACGCAAGAGTTTCGTGAGCATATTGTGACGGAAGACGAGCTATGGGATAGACACGACGGCAATCTGCCGACAGGAAAAATTTTAATCAATGACCGCATCGCTGACATTATGTTCCAGTTGTTGCAACTGCGGCCGGCGGAGTTCGAAGTGCTCGCCACCACCAACCTGAACGGTGATTATTTATCCGACGCACTCGCTGCCGAAGTTGGCGGTGTTGGCATTGCTCCCGGGGCTAATATTGCCACTCACATGGCCGTCTTCGAAGCCACCCATGGGACTGCTCCGAAGTATGCTAACCAAAACAAAGTGAACCCGTCCTCGTTGATGTTTTCCGGGGTCATGATGCTCGAATACATCGGCTGGCAGGAAGCAGCAGAATTAATTAACCGTGCTTTTGTGATGGTGATTGAGGAGAAAACAGTCACGTATGATTTCGCCCGAATGATGGAAGATGCTACGACTGTATCGACCAGCGGGTTCGCCGATGCGCTGATTGCTAAAATTGAACGATTATGACGCAGACCAAATGATGATCAACTTATAAGCCATCCGGTAGCAGGAGGTATCTATGTCTGGAAAAAAAATTATCATTCTTTCGATTCTTGTACTAGGAATCGGTTCGTTTTTTTATTTTGATCTTGGGTACTATTTCTCGCTTGACACGCTGAAAGAGAACCGTGATAGTTTGCTCGCCTACACGGATGCCAACTACTCGACGGCGGTACTATTATTCATCTTCGCCTACCTTGTACAAACTTCTTTTTCATTGCCCGGCGGTGCCATCATGACATTGGCAGGTGGTTTTTTGTTTGGCAGCGTGCTTGGCACTGTATATGTAAACATTGGAGCAACCGCAGGTGCCACGCTTGCCTTTTTTGTGGCAAGATACATTTTGCGTGATTGGGTCGAGCAAAAATTTGGTGAGCGCATCGAGCCGATCCAGGAAGGATTTGCGGCCAATGCGTTTAGCTACCTGTTAACTTTAAGACTCATTCCGGCATTTCCATTTTTTCTGGTCAACCTAGTTTCCGGGTTGACACGGGTTAATATCGGTACCTATGTCGTTGCAACTTCAGTTGGTATCATTCCCGGCAGTTTTGTCTTCGCATTTGCCGGCAAGCAACTTGGATCGATTAACTCGTTGGCAGAAATTGCATCTCCGTCGGTATTACTCGCGTTCACCTTGTTAGGGTTGTTATCGTTGTTACCGATAGCCTACCGGAAATTTGTAAAAAAATAACCGTGCGTTAGAAGCCACGTAATGCAATCTGCACTGTAATCGGATCGGTAGTGCTGGGTTGGTGAGTGGGTAGATCAGCATAGCCACAAGGCGATATTGATTGAAAAAAGATAAATGGATGGAGTTCCTGCGAAATCTCGGATTGCTTCGGCGACATTACCATATAGATAAAACGTTCGGCTTCGTCTAATTTTGGTGTCGGTGGGGCTGAAAAATAAGGCTCCTCTTTTTGCCGGGCATTACTGATCCTGAATTTTAACCACAGTCCGCCCCCAATTGGTACCGTCAAGATAGCCGCTGAATACTTTCGGCAATTCAGCAAACATTATTTCGCGTGTGGCAATTAAATCGAGTTTGCTCGGTTTCAAATCTGTACCGACTCGCCCCCAAATTTCATTGCGCATGGCCGTCGGCATTTCAATAGAATTGATACCGAGCAACGATATTCCGCGCAGGATAAACGGCATGACCGTGGTGTTCAGGTTATAGTCTTCAACCAAGCCAATGCTGGCGATATTGCCCCACGGTTTCACAGTACGCGTGAGCCACGCTAATGTTTCGCCACCGACGTTGTCTACCGCTCCGCCCCACTGCGATTTTTCCAGCGGACGGCTACCCATTTCAATCGAATGGCGGTCGATAAAATCACTTGCGCCGAGCTGCCACAGATAATCGTGTTGTTCACTCTTGCCGGTAAAAGCAATGACTTCATAGTTACGCGCACTTAGAATATTTGTAGCGATACTCCCGACCCCACCAGTTGCACCCGTGACTACTATTGGCCCGTGCTCTTTGGTTTGACCATTTTTCTCCATGCGCATAACTGCCATTGCCGCAGTAAAGCCAGCGGTGCCCAGCACCATCGCATCGCGCAGGCTCAATCCGCTCGGTAGCGGCACAACGCACGAAGATTTGACTCGCGCAACCTCAGAATAACCGCCATCTTCGGTTTCCGATAGCCCACCGCCACATACCAAGACCTCGTCGCCTTCGCGGTAACGAGAGTCGGTGGAGTCGGTAACTACACCAGAAAAATCGACCCCGCCGTTGAGCGGAAACCGCCGTAGAATTTTGCCGTGACCGGTTGCTGCCAGTGCGTCCTTGAAATTGACCCCAGACCACAGAACTTTGACGACGACTTCACCTTCGGTCAGGTCAGCGACTGTTAGCTGCTCAAATCCGGCAACAATTCTACCCTCGATTTGATTGATTCGGTATGCGCGAAAAGATGATTTGTGCAAAGGCATTGTTCTTATTTATGATTTTCCGAAGCGAGGGCGTGTATTTTGAATAAATGATACGGCTCTTAAAAATCAAGCAATTTATCAGATACTATAATGGCATAGATTTACAAATGGCATCGATTTATATTTAAAAGAATTCTCGCTATTTTCTGTCTATGGAAAAACAGTCTCTTGAAAAGTCAGCAGAGACCATACGTTGCATGCTAAAACCACAGTGCTATTTCGCTAAACTTCGATAAACGAAAAAATGGCGTGTAAACTAGGCTATAGGCGTTGATGCAATGGGCTCGAACGTGGGAAGTGCTCGCACAAGAACTCCGTTTGGTCGGCAAGAATTTTACGCCCCTGCAAATAGATGTATTCGGCACGAGTAGGCGTAAACGGTACCGCCAACAATCGCATGTTGGCTTGTTGCGGAGTGTTCCCAGCTTTGTGGTTATTACACCGCAAACATGCGGTGACGACGTTATTCCAACTATCATTACCCCCTTGCCTGATCGGTGTCACGTGGTCGCGTGACAACTGCCAATGTTGGAACCTCCCGCCGCAATACATACAAAGATACGCATCGCGCTGGAACAACGTCAAGTTATGCAATGGCGGGCGATAACGCCAGTGCATTTTCACCTGTGCACGGGAATTTCCATGCGTAGCGACAATTGAGTTAATATCGATATAGCGATGCTTACCAGTTGCTCGATTGGTGCCACCATGAACCCGCATGAAAGTAGAACCAAACCCATAGGCGATCTGCCCAAGACACTGCAATGTGGCTGCGCGTTTAAAATCGATCCATTCTAGTGGCAGCCCCGAGGCATCGGTTCTCAGAATTAGTTGGGTTGTCGACAACATGATGGCGTAATGAATAGAACTAGAGAAAATTTTAGCATATTCACCGCCGAAGTTTAAGGTAACCTGGCGTGGGAGGAAATTGGGTTATAAGGCAGTCGCTTTTGAGCGGTCGCGCATTTTGAAAAAATCTTTACTGCCGCAGTGCTGGGTGAGGTATCCGTAAATACGCGCAGATTCCGCGTAAATTTCGGGTGAAGTCGAATATCGACCGGATGATAGAATTGGATATCTTCGTGAATGCCATGAAAAATCTTTGCAGAATGGATTCTCCAACATGGATTTTCCAACATGGGTTTTCCAAAAAACAGCTACATTACAGACAACCATGATGAAGTATTATCCGTGGTCGTTTCTAACTCCCTAACAGCCCAAAAGGTAGAAATCCCCCCCACAATAATATCCACAATACTACGTTGGCGAAAATTCCGGCAATCGCATCATCCAACATAATTCCGATGCCGCCGTGCACTTTACGGTCGATATGACCGATGGGAAATGGTTTAGCGATGTCGAATAAGCGAAACAATAAAAAACCCAAAATGACAGCATCCCACGAAAAAGGAATGAAACACAATGTAATCCAAAGCCCGACCATCTCATCCCAGACGATTGCCGGGTGATCGTGGCAATCGAGGTATGTAGCAGCGGTAGCACAGAACCGAATCCCAAGCAAAAAGAAGACAACTAGTACGCCGAAGTAAGGCAGGGGATCCAGCAAGTTCAACAGCAGATAAAATGGAATTGCCGCTAATGTGCCAGCGGTCCCGGGCGCAATCGGAGCCATGCCAGAGCCCAAGCCGAAAGCAAAAAAATTGTGCCAGTGGCGAAATAGCAGATACGCTACGCGGTGCCTGCTTGGTTCAATCATTCAGATGATTGAATGTCATTTCTAACCGCGCGTGCGACTTTGTCGAGCACCCCATTGACATACTGGTAACTATTTTCTGAACAAAATCGCTTTGCAATTTCGATAGATTCGTTCAGTACCACTTTGGTTGGAATAGTATGGTCGTAGTTTAGCTCATATGCCCCTAACAACAAAATTGCTTGATCGATTAAATCAACTTGTCTTGGGCTGCGGTTGAGGTGCGGTGCAAGCAGTTTATTGAGTTCGTCGGTATGGGCTGGAATGGCGTCGATGAGGCTCAGAAAGTAGTCACGGTGTGTACCACTCAAATTGTAATTTTCGATGAAACTATCTTTAATTTGTGACGGTTCTTGTTTGGTGATAGACCATTGATAAAGTGCCTGTACCACACATTCGCGTGCAACTCGTCGGCTGTTTCTTGCCATGCTAGATTATTTTTCGATGTCAGCCGAAACGTTTCATCAAGTCGACCATTTCGATCGCAGCATAGGCAAATTCTGCACCCTTGTTGGCGGCGGTGGGGTCGGCACGGTGAATGGCTTGTTGTGGCGTATCGGTAGTCAGTACTCCGAAGATAATTGGCGTTAGGCACTGCAAATTTAATTGCGCGATGCCGCGAGCGCACTCACCTGCAACAAAATCAAAATGTGGTGTTTCTCCACGAATAACGGCGCCAAGCGCGATGATCGCTTGATGTTTACCTGCACTGATAAGTTTTTGGCAGACCATCGGAATTTCGAATGCACCTGGTACCCAAATGCATTCGATGCGTTGCTTGTCAACACCATGTTTTTCGAACGCCGCCCGCGCCCCAGCGACCAATCTTTCGGTAATCTGGCGATTAAATTTACCGGCGACGAGCACATACTGTGCCATTGTGTTATTCATGTTTTTGCCTCCATTTGCTGAGTTGTTGGGGGTCGGTGATGTAGTCGATGATTTCAAGCCCGAAACCCGATAAGCCATGCGGGCGCTTCTTTCTCCCGAGAGCGAGCACTTTGCGGACATTCAAATCGGCTAAAATTTGGCCACCAGCACCTAACATGCGCAAGTTTACTGGATTATCGGAATGCTTGGTGCGTTCCGTTGGCGCGGTGTTATGTTGCGACTTGATTCGTCCAGCAAGTTCATTGGAGGATTCATCGTAGGACAACAATACGAGCACGCCGCTTTTACCCAACACGATGTTCTCCAATACGTTTTTCAGCGACCAACTCGATGGTAATGTCGGCGTAACGACCATGTCGAACAGGCTTTGCTGTACATGGACTCGCACCGGGATCGGCTGCCTAGGGTCGATCTCACCATGCACTAATGCCATGTGTACACCACCTTCGAACATGTCACGATAGATGAAAGATCTAAAATTCCCCTGCTCTAGTTGCAGGTGGGATTCGAATACTCGCTCGACAGTCGGGTCGTTTTGCATACGATAATTGATTAAATCGGCAATCGTGCCAATGCGTATTCCATGGGTTTTGCCAAATTTAATCAGATCCGGTAAGCGAGCCATGCTTCCGTCGGGTTTGAGAATTTCGCAAATTACACCAGCCGATTCAAACCCTGCCAGACGTGCCAGATCGATAGCCGCTTCGGTATGCCCGGCGCGAGTCAACACCCCGCCGGGTTGCGCCTTAATCGGAAAAATATGCCCCGGCGTTACCAAGTGCTTGGGCGTAGCATCTGCCCGTACCGCGGTGCGCACGGTATGCGCGCGATCATGCGCTGAAATTCCGGTGGTCACGCCTTCGGCAGATTCGATCGATACCGTGAAGTTGGTTGCAAATCGTGTGTTATTGCGGCTTACCATGAGTGGCAACTCTAGTTGATTGCAGCGTTCCTCAGTCAGTGCAAGGCAGATTAGCCCGCGCCCATGAGATGCCATGAAATTGATATGTTCGGAAGTCACGCATTCGGCCGCAACCAGTAGGTCACCTTCGTTTTCGCGTTCTTCATCATCGACTAAAATAACCATTTTACCGGCACGAAAATCAGCCAATAAATCTTCGATGGAATCTATGAATATCGAATTGTTCATCATGGTGTCTTCGTATCTGTTTGCAAAGCCATTAATCGCTGCACGTACCGCGCAATCAAATCTGCTTCAAGGTGAACCTTTGCGCGCGGCCGAAGTGCCCCCAATGTGGTCTCTGCTAAAGTGTGAGGCACCAGCATGACTTCAAAACGGGTATGCGTGCCGCTGTCTTCGACTGCGTTGACGGTCAAGCTGACCCCATTGATCGCAATTGATCCTTTGACCGCAATCAACTGACCGGTCGTGCGCGTTGTTTCAAATTGCATGCCTGTGAATGTTCCCGCCGCTGTGTGTTTAATGAGTACGCCAACATCGTCGATATGCCCAGCGATCAAGTGGCCACCGAGCGGTGTTTGCAAGGTAACTGCGGGCTCAAGATTTAATCGGTCGCCGGCCCGCCAATCACCGATCAAGCATCGTGCCAGCGTCTCCGGTGAAACCGCGAAGCGTGCACAGCGTGCATGGAGTTCAGATATCGTTAAACACGCACCATCTACCGCCACGCTATCGCCTACCTGTACGTGCTCCAATTTCTCTCCAAGGTTGACAATAATTTCACAACCATGGTCGGTTGTGCAGGTTGATTGTACGGTACCAATCGAATAGATAATACCAGTAAACATGTCATCCGCTCAAAACATTCAACGACAGGCGCAAATCATCGCCCAACATATAGGCATCTTGAAACACCAGCTGGTATTTATCCAGCAGTCGTCCCACGCCATTCAGGTCAAACATGCCCCGAGCATTAGTACCGAGCAAATCTGGAGCCATGTAGACCACAACTTGATCGACTAAGCCAAGCATTAGCAGGCTCCCACCCAAGCAGGGGCCCGCCTCGACCAGCAATTCATTCGTTTCGCGTGCAACCAGTTCGCGCATGACTTGGTGAAGATCGACCCGGTTGGAGTCGGAGTTACACGTAATTATTTCGACGGTATCGTTGCTCAAGTGCTTGGCGTTGCGCTTGTTTCCTGATGTAGTCATTAGTAGCGCCCGACCAGGCGGTTGCAAAATGCGTGCTTGTGGTGAAATACTCAGCCGACTATCGACAATTACCCGAAGCGGTTGTCGCTCAATATCGTCAAGCCGCGCGGTCAGTTGTGGATCATCTTTCAATACCGTCCCGATTCCGGTTAGGATCGCGGCACTCGATGCGCGTAATCGATGTGCGTCGTGACGCGCCGCTAGCCCGGTAATCCATTGACTCTCGCCGCTAGCCATTGCTGTTTTGCCGTCCAAACTGACTGCAGTTTTGAGCGTAACCCACGGCTTTCCATCCGTTAATCGCTGGTAAAACCCACGATTCAATTTGTGTGCGACTTGCGTGCATACCCCAGTAGTTACCTCGATACCGTTATTCTTCAAGGCGATGATTCCGCTACCATTAACTACTGGATGAGGATCTTTCATTGCGATTACTACACGGTTGACACCACTTTTGATAATCATATCAACACATGGCGGAGTTTTTCCGTAGTGCGTACATGGCTCGAGTGTTACATACATAGTCGCTCCTTTAGTTCTCCCTTGTGCACGCTCGAGTGCAATAATTTCAGCATGTGATTCGCCGGCATAACGATGCCAACCCTCGCCAACCACGTTACCGTCATTGACGATGACGCACCCAACTCTTGGGTTTGGATGCGGGTGGATGCCATTCGCTGCCAATGCTAGCGCGCGTAACATCAGCCGATCGTCATTATTACGTGCAGAGTGTGGATCGGGTGCTTGCCATAAATCTCGAGGAAGCTGAGTCCGTTCAGCCAGAATAGATTGATTCATTGCGCTAAGTATAAATCGATCTGCTTGGCGACATTAAAAATGTGAAGCCATGTTGTCATGGCACTCCGCTCAATGGTTGTGAACCGCAATATCGTCAGGCGTTTTCGCTAGGCGATCATCTCTGGATAAGAGAATTATAGTTGATCAGAAGTTGCATCGGCGCCTTCCTTTTTCACCTCGATCATGTCTTCACGGGTGATGCCCAACACCAATACCATAGGGCTTGCAACAAAAATCGAGGAATAAGTTCCAACGATCACTCCGATTAACAGCGCAATCGAGAAACCGCGAATAACTTCACCGCCAAAAATTAGCAAAATTAGGACGACAATCAGAGTGGTGAGTGAAGTTAACACTGTGCGCGGCAGCGTTTGATTGATCGAAGTGTTGATGATTTCGAACGCACTATGCTTGCGAATCTTACGAAAATTCTCGCGGATACGATCATATACCACAATGGTATCGTTTAGCGAATAGCCGACGACAGCCAGCACTGCCGCTAATACGGACAATGAAAAATCAAACTGAAAAACCGAGAAAATGCCGAGAGTAATGATTACATCATGCAGCAATGCGATCACCGACCCGATCGCAAAACGCCATTCAAAGCGAAAAGTAACATATATCAGGATTGCGAGGAGGGCATAGAGCACTGCCAAACCACCTTGGTTGGTCAACTCATCGCCGACTTGTGGCCCGACGAACTCGACGCGCCGCATTTGCACCTGACAAGGACTGATTGTACCTTCATCAGCAAGACACTGTTGCAAACCATCGGCGCTATTGTCGGGCGCCAACACCTCTCCGTAGGGGGTACGCAGAGTCTGGATAACCTGTGCACTAAGGTCGGCGGCGCTCTCCGTTTGAGCACTCACCAAAGCAGATGACGGCAAACGGACCAATATATCTCGGGAAGTGCCAAAATGTTGCACCACGACGTTATCGAATTTGTTTTGTTGCAATGCAGAGCGCACTGATTCGATTTCAACGGGCTCTGCATAACCAACTTCAACCAACGTGCCGCCACTAAAATCGATACCGAAATTGAGTCCTTGAAGTGCCAGCGAGATGATGCTGATTAGCAATAGAAATGATGACAAAATCAGCGCAAGCAAGCGTTTATCGAGAAACTTGATCTTCGTTTGTTGTTTGAAAAATTCCATTAGATCGATAACTCCCGTGAGGTTTTGCCACCGTAGTACCAGTTAACTAGCACTCGTGTGAGCATGATCGAGGTAAACATCGAAGTGAGGATACCGATGCTCAGGGTAACTGCAAAGCCTTTAATTGGGCCGGTGCCGAAATTAAACAAAACTATAGCGGCAATGAGCGTAGTGATGTTTGCATCGATGATAGTCGATAACGCACGGTCATAGCCCAGATGAACACTCGCCTGTGGTGAGTTCAGGTTGTGAATCTCTTCTCGAATCCGCTCAAATATCAACACATTGGCATCCACCGCCATCCCCATAGTCAACACGATGCCGGCCACCCCAGGTAGTGTCAGGGTGGCTTGCAAGAATGACAGCACAGCGACTATAAGCACTAAATTTAGACTGAGTGCGATGGTTGCAGCGACTCCAAACTTGCGGTAATAGATCACCATAAAGAGCAACACCAATAAGAAACCGACACCCACCGAAATAAAGCCTTGGCGGATATTGGCGAGGCCGAGGCTTGGCCCGACGGTACGCTCTTCGACAATTTCAACGGGTGCCGCTAAAGCACCAGAGCGTAGCATCAGTGCCAGATCACGCGCATCGGCAACGCTATCCATCCCTTCGATCTGAAAACGTTTGCCCAACTGACTACGGATGACCGGAGCGGTCAACACTTCTTCAATTTTGCCCGCTACACGCACTGGTTTTCCTTGCTCGTTGAGCACAAAGTTGCCGTCATCGTCTTTTTTGATTTTCGAGGTGTTTTCAAGATACACTACCGCCATTCGTTTACCGATATTCTTACCGGTTATCCGTTGGTTGATACGAGAGCCGATGGCATCTAATGTGATGCTGACGATCGGCGAGCCGGTCTGTGTATCTAAACTAGCGGCTGCATCGATGATATTTTCGCCCGAGTAAATCACCTGCTTGAATAGCAAAATGTTGCGGTCGTTACGAAATTGATAAACTTCTGAACCCGATGGTACTTGTCCTGATTGACGCGCGGTACTGTCATGCTCTTCATTGACCATGTGCATCTCTAACGTGGCTGTTCGCCCGAGAATTCGCTTCGCTCGTGCGGTATCTTGTACGCCAGGTAGTTGGATGATCAGGCGGTTGTCACCTTGTTGTTGTACCACCGGTTCGGCAACGCCTAGTTGATCGATGCGATTACGCAGTGCGGATATGTTTTGTGTTAACGCAAACTCTCGAATCTCCTTAATTTCTGCTTCATCTATCAACACTATCATCGTGTTGGGGCGTTGCTCATCGGTACGTATTCTAAGTTCCGGTAACTTCTGGTTGATCAAATCCCATGCTTGTCGAACATCGGCTGAATTAGACATTGTGGCGACAATCTCGCCGTTTTCGGCAGCACTCAAATTGCGATAGCGAAGTTTGCGTTCTTGCAATATCCGCTTGATGTCGCCTATATAGCGATCGCGTGCGCGCGCGACCGCACTCTCCATATCGACTTCGAGCAAGAAGTGGACGCCTCCGCGTAAATCCAGCCCGAGATACATCGGATTTGCTCCTGTACTAGAAAGCCATGCGGGTGTACCAGGCAACAATGTTAGCGCGATGGTATAGTCATTGATGTCAAGATCTCGCTCGAGAGCATCGCGTGCTTTGAGTTGGTCTACGCTATCGGCGAAGCGAATTTTGATGCTTTCTGCGTCGTGTACGATCGAATTGACTTCGATCTCTGCCTCTTGTAACACCTTCTCGACTTGTTGCAACGCAACCGTATCAATACTTGCCCCGCGTGCCCCGCGAATTTGTACGCCAGGGGAATTTCCGAAAATGTTGGGTACCGCGTAGAAAAACCCAACGGCCAACACTAGTACAACGATTAAGTATTTCCACCAAACAGTTTGATTTAGCATTGGTTCAATTAGGGTTCAATTAGGGTTCAATTAGGGTCTAATCACGGCCGGTAATAATTGCCATGTCAGTTTCCAGATACTATCCTTACAGTTCGGATGGATTGTACTATACTTGGCACAGATACCAAAGTGTTATTGTGCAGATAGTCCACGACCGATTCCGGTGGACGACATGCTACATTCGACCATCTCGGTATCGAGAATTCCTTCGGATTGCAAAATACGGATGGCCGGTGCGAGTTCTTTTTCATAGTGTCGCCACCGCCCTCTCGAGGTGGTATAGATTTTCTGCCGAACTTGCCAGATACTGGCAGTGCGAACCGGGGTGCTGGTTTTTTCAGTATTTAAACATGCGTCGTCCCACGGCAGTTTAGCGGCCGCAACCAATTTTCGTGTTTGTTCGTCTTTGTTGCCAACCAATGTCTCGTATTGCACCCGATAGACGGCCTCGCCAAACACTTTTTGCCAATGGCTCATCAATCGATAATAGCGAATATAGTAGTGAGTCAACACTTCCAGCTCATAAACAAAATTGATGTCGGAAGCGTATAACTGAAAATAATTTGAGATGATCACATCGAGTGGATGCCGATGGCAATGCACCAAAGCGGCATGCGGAAACAACGATTTGATCAGCCACAAATGAACGAAATTAAACGGCATTTTATCGGTAAAAAAGGCAGTTTTTATCTCGTGCAGGCGGCCAACCCAGGAAAGATAGTTTTGCCGCTCCTGCTCCAAACTTGCGCTGTCGATATGTACAAAATCCCACGGATAGGTGCGCATCGGCTCGGCATGTCGCTCCAAGCGTGAGATCGCCTTTTCGATACACGGCAACTCGCCACAAGCACTGACCGCCGGATGGCGCGATAAAATTTGTTCGACTAATGTAGTACCGCTACGTGGCATTCCTAAAATGAATATCGGTGTGGCGGTTATTTCTAACTGTGCGACCTGTGTTGGGGGCGTGGTAAACACTTCGCATATCGCATCAATATGCGAAAAATACTTGTCAAAATCCATCGTTGCCTCGGCAAATTTCAGCCGATTACCGACCGCATAAGTCTCAAACGCACGGGCATATTCGCCAGTATCATCATAAACCTTGCCCAATGTAAATGCTAACTTGGTACGTGTGAAGTCGTCTATCTTCGAATCCCGCCACAGTTGTTCGATGGCTCTCACATCATCGTCATCGGTCGAGGAAAAGTGTTTCATTGAGACCAAGTTACGATAGGCTTCAGCATATGCTGGATTGAGGGCAAGTGCTTTTCGGTAGCAACGCTCGGCGTCGACTTTTTCGCCCATTGCAGCATGCGCTAATCCTCGATTGCCAGAGTATTCGGGATGACCGGGGTTGTTTGCAACTGCTTGGTCGTAACACTCGGCCGCTTTGCTAACGCTATCCAATTGAAAATATGCCCCACCCAGCGAATTCCAGACACGCGCAATATCCACCACTTGGTCCGAGTTTTTCTTCAACAACTCGGTGGCAAGATTGATCACCGAAAAATAATCCCTGATCATTTCTTGCAACGACATATCTAACAACATAATTTCTGCGTCGTCAGAAAATTGCGCGTTCAGTTCACTAACTATCTTAAATGCTTCGTCAAAACGCTTCAGGTCGATCAATGCCTGCACATATAAAACGCGATGCCGTTTCTGCGTATTGGCTTGACCAAGCAACGGTTCAATGATCGCTAATGCAGATTCTGCGTTGCCATTTTGCAACTTCGAGTTCGCTAAATTGTGGCGCGCATCTTCATGGGCAACTTCTTCTCCGGGCTGCGGTGCATGGTTGAGCAGGCTACAAAAAACTTTATCGGCGGCAACATGGTCATGTTGTTCGGCGTATAGCGTTCCCAACATATTCAACGCGCGCGCGTGCTCGGGGGAAATTTTCAATGCCATTTTGGCACTTTGCATCGCCGCTTTGGTTTGACCAAGTTCATTTTGCGAAGCACTTGCCCCAACCGCGGCATCAGCGTTGTTCGGGGCGAGATTTAATACCTGTTTATACGCCTCTAGTGCTTTGGCATGCTGGTTTAAGTGTTGATAACTGATGGCTAAATTGTACCAAACACTGCTTTGTTTAGGTATAATCGTAGTCAGTTTACTAAATCCTTTCATTGCATCTACGGCATTCCCTTGTTGCAGTTTCGTGATCGAATCATTAAACAGGTGTTTTATTTTTTCGGCGGATTGTTGTTTGCTCATTATGTCTATCGTCTATCGGTGATATGGATACGGGCGGCATTCTCGCCCAATATGAGCAGTAAATTGTAGCAGATTAGCCCGCGTGCTTATTTTATAATTTGGGACCTTTTAATATTGATTGTAGCGACATTGATTGTAGCGACATTGATTGCGGCACAATGAATTATTGTAATTATCACTTCAAACGGTTATTCACAACTTAGACCATGGCAAAAGAAGAAAATATTGAGATGGAAGGCAAGATTATCGAGACTTTGCCGAATACTCGTTTTCGCGTCGAACTCGAAAACGGGCATAAAATTATCGCCCATATATCTGGAAAAATGCGCAAGCATTACATTCGGATTTTGCGCGGCGACCAAGTGACTGTGCAACTTACCCCATATGATTTGAGCAAAGGCAGGATTACTTTCCGCGCGCGCTGAGAGAGGCGTTGGCACTATTCAGTAGTAAGTTTAGTGCTGAAAACGATCTATATCAGCAGTATCAATGCCCATGTCAAAATAACAGATCGGCAATCCAAACGTTCCGCCGATGCGACCAGCACACCCCTTTTGCGTGCCATCAATAGATTTGTAATTAATTCACTGGTATGCCCGGCCGATATCTTCCAACAACAGTAGCCTTGCCGAGTCCATGCAAATAAATCATAGACGGGTGGATCGGGTTGTGCTGAGGGTGCTAGACTTCAACAAAATTCCAGATGTACACAAATGCCAGATGTATACAAATGATCAGTTAACAATAGCGATCGCTTACCGGTATGCCACAATACTAGGGTAGAATGAAACACAAAAGAGGGCAATTGAGAATTATCGGTGGGCGATGGAAAAGTCGCCGAATACATTTTGTTGAGGTGGAGGGGTTGCGTCCATCCACCGATATGGTACGCGAGACGCTGTTTAACTGGTTGCCGCATGTGTTGCACGGCAAATCTTGTTTAGACTTGTTTGCAGGTAGCGGCGCGCTTGGTTTTGAGGCGGCTTCACGAGGGGCAGTGAAAGTTGTCATGGTTGAATCTCATCCCCAAGCAATTAATTCGCTACACGCCAACCGTGATCATTTGCAAATGCAAGATACGGTTGAAATTTTTCCGGTGACGGCAAATCGGTTTATGCAAAGATGCCACAGCGGCTTCGATATTATCTTCGTTGATCCGCCATTTGATTTGAGAATGATCGAGGTGACATGTGAAAATCTGCAAAAACATAGACTGCCCAACCCAAGCGCCTTAGTGTATATCGAATCGAAATGTGCTGATAACCCTTTACCAATCCCTTCCGATTGGCATATCATTCGAGACAAGGCATTCGGCATCGTCCAATCCACTTTAATTCAAACATGAAAAGAATCGCTGTCTATCCGGGTACTTTTGATCCGATTACCAACGGTCACAGCGATTTGGTAATGCGGGCGGCACGCATGTTTGATCATATCATTCTGGCGGTTGCCGAGAGTACAGAAAAGAGCCCGCTGTTTTCGTTGGATGAGCGCATCGACCTTGCCTCTCGGGTGTTGCAACCCATCCCGAATGTCAAAGTCGCTGGGTTTTCCGGACTACTAATCGATTTTGTTAGCAAATCTGGCGCGACCGTGATTTTGCGCGGCTTGCGCGCAGTCTCCGACTTTGAATACGAGTTTCAATTGGCATCGATGAATCGCCGATTGCAACCAGAATCCGAAACGGTCTTCTTCGCACCGGCGGACAATTATACTTTCGTGTCTGCTTCGTTGATTAAAGAAATCGCACGCTATAATGGCGATGTTAGCTCATTTGTCCACGCTGAAACGCTCCGCGCGCTAACGGATCGGCTGAGCACTAAAGCCGTTCGCTAACCGTTCCAACCTGTTTGGAAAAACCAATGGCATTATTGATTACCGATGAGTGCATTAACTGCGATGTATGCGAGTTGGAATGCCCGAACAATGCGATTTTTCAAGGCGAAGAGATCTATCAAATCGACTGGACGAGATGCACCGAATGTGTCGGTCATTTTGCGACCAGTCAGTGCGTCGAAGTGTGCCCAGTAGACTGCATTCCTTTCGACCCTGCACACCCTGAATCGCACGACCAACTGATGTTGAAATACGAGCGGTTGGTAAGTGCAGACACCCCCAATCTATAATTCTATTAGGCGATCTCTAACTCATTCCAGCGCGTAAAACTTCGAGAAACTTAGCATTTTCGGATTGAGTACCGACGGTGACGCGCAAACAGTTTTCAAGCGGTGTTTCCGCGCAGTGTAAATTTTTGAGCAAAATGTTATGCGCTTTGAGAAACTCGTAGACTCGTTGCGAGCCGCTCTCGACACGAAATAAAATAAAATTTGCTTCGCTTGGATAGGAGATCAATCCGGGCTGATCGGCCAATTGCTTTGCTAGTGTTTGTCTCGCAGCAATGATCTGTTTGGATTGGCGGTTTATTTCATGATAATGCTCGAGATAAAATTCTGCACTGCATTGCGTCAAGCTGTTGATATTATATGGTAGCCGTACTTTTTCCAGTTGCGCAATCCAATGCGGGTTACCGATCAACATCCCCAATCGCAATCCCGCCATGCCATTTTTCGATAGTGTACGCAACACTAATAGATTGGGATAACTTGCAAGGCGCGAGATAAAACTCCGATGACAAAAGCCAAAGTAGGCTTCATCTAATACGACTAACCCCGGTGCACATTCAAGCACTTGTTCGATGATTTCTTCGGCGAAACAGTTGCCGGTCGGGTTGTTTGGGTACGCGAGAAACACGCAAGAAGGTTGCGTATCTCGAATAGTCGAAAGTAGTATGTCGCCGCTCAAACTGAAATCGGTGCGTAGTGGAACACCGACAAAATTGGTGCCAGTTACTGTTGCGATCACTTGATACATGGAAAAAGTTGGCGTTGGAGCAAGGATAGTCCGCCGGTGTCCACCAACTAGCAATGTGATCATCTGAATTAATTCGTCCGAACCATTGCCAAGTAGTAGCCCATCGGTGTCAGCGATCAAAAAGGTAGTACGCAGCATGCGTTTTAGCGACTCGCTCCTCGAGTCGGGGTAGCGATTGACTTCAATTTTGCTCAAACGGTCAAGCCATGGTTGTTTCAATTCGACCGGCAACGGGTAGGGATTTTCCATCGCATCCAGTTTGAGCATGCCTTCGGCCGGCACTACTCGATAGGCATCCATCGAGATGACATCCGCGCGCACCAGTGCATCGATGCAGTCAGGACGTGCATTTTTTGAGAACGAGGTCATGAATCCACACCAAAATTTCGCTTCGGCAAGCGGTATTCAGCGGAGCGCGCATGCGCATCCAGCCCCTCACAGCGTGCCAGAGTTGCGGCAATCGTTGCTAACTCTCGGGCACCCTGCGAGCTGATCTCAACGACGCTGCTTCGCTTCTGAAAATCGTATACCCCAAGCGGCGAACTAAACCGAGCTGAACCGGCGGTTGGTAGGACATGACTCGGTCCGGCACAATAGTCGCCCATCGCTTCTGCACTGTAAGCACCAACAAAAATTGCACCGGCATGACGAACGAGATCGAGTAACCGCTGTGGTTCTGCGACCATCAATTCGAGATGTTCGGGCGCGATTCGATTGGCCAGTGAAACCGCTTGCGGCAAATCCGGTACTTTGATGATCGCACCATGTGCAGCGATCGAATGCTCAATGATTTCACGGCGTTGCATTTTCGGCAACAGCTGGGCGATCGAATGTTTAATAGCAGCAACGGTTTCATCGCTATCTGTGATCGCTATCGATTGTGCTAGTTGATCGTGTTCAGCCTGCGCGAATAAATCCATTGCGACCCAATCGCTGTCGGCAGTGTGGTCGCAGATTACTACCACTTCAGAGGGACCAGCGACCATATCAATGCCTACTTTTCCGTATACTAACCGTTTGGCGGTGGTGACATATGCATTGCCGGGCCCAACAATTTTGTCCGTTGCCGGCACTGTTTCGGTGCCGTAAGCCAACGCCGCGATAGCTTGGGCGCCACCAATAGTGAACACTCGGTCGACCCCGGTTAACGCGGCCGCCGCGAGCACCACCGGGTTGATCTCGCCGGTCGGCATCGGTACGGTCATCACGATTTCGTCCACGCCTGCAATTTTTGCCGGGATAGCGGTCATCAATACCGACGATGGGTACGCCGCCTTGCCGCCCGGCACATAGATGCCAACTCGCTCTAATGGGGTAATACGTTGCCCCAACCGAGTACCGTCGGGTGCATCGATGTACCACGATTGTTGCTTTTCGTGTGTGTGATATAAGCGAATTCTTTGTGCTGCCGAGCAGAGTGCTGAGCGAATTTCTGGGGCGATCGAAGCCAACGCGGCTTGTAACTTTTCCGGTGCCAGCTCTAACTCGCTTGCGGCGGCTACTTGGTGGCCGTCGAGCCTAGCGGTTAGTTCAACCAACGCAACATCGCCTTTGCTGCGCACCTCGGCAATGATGTTTGCCACTGCAATCTCCACGGCACGACTTTGTGTGGCATCACGTGCCAGCAATCGTTCTAGTTCGTGGTCAAAATTATTTGTGGTGCTGTCGAGTAATTTGATCACTTGTTTTAGTGAGCGGAGGTATCGTCCATGCATTCAGCATTAGTACTGGGTATGCGCCGGATGGAGGCACCGAGCTGTGACAATTTTTCTTCGATAAAATGATAACCGCGATCGATATGATAGATGTGGTCGATGAGGGTTTCGCCATCAGCAATCAATCCGGCCAATACGAGGCAGGCGGATGCTCGCAAATCGGTCGCCTTAACCTCAGCCGCATGTAATTTTTCGACGCCTGTCACCACTGCAGTATTACCGTTTAATACAATATTGGCACCCATGCGGCGCAATTCATGGACATGCATAAAACGATTTTCAAATATGGTCTCGACCACCGTAGCGGTGCCAGAGGCAACGCTGTTGAGTAATACAAATTGGGCTTGCATATCGGTCGGGAATGCCGGATACGGTGCGGTACGGATATTAACCGCCTTCAACTTGCCGCGTGGTGATTTTAGGTGAACCCAATCTTCGCCAGATTCAATGCTCACACCGGCTTCACGTAGTTTGTCCAATACGGCTACAATCTGGTCTGGCCTGACATCTTTGATTTTGATCTCACCGCCCGAAACAGCCGCTGCCACCAAAAAGGTGCCCGCTTCGATACGGTCGGGAATGACTCGATGCTCAGTACCACTCAATCGCTTGACACCATTTATGGTAATCCTGCTACTACCGACACCGCTGATGTCGGCACCCATTTTGTTCAGGCAGTTGCCAAGGTCGATGACTTCCGGTTCGAGGGCGGCATTTTCGATGATGGTCGTTCCTTGCGCAAGCGTCGCTGCCATCATTAGGTTTTCAGTACCGGTCACCGAAATCAAGTCCATGACAATTCGAGTTCCTTTTAGGCGTTTGGTGTGCGCGGTGATATAGCCGCCGTCGATGGTAATTTCCGCCCCCATCGCTTCTAACCCTTTAATGTGTAAGTTGACCGGCCGCGAACCGATTGCACAGCCGCCAGGCAACGATACTTTTGCTTTGCCGAAACGTGCCAATAGAGGCCCTAGTACCAGAATTGATGCGCGCATGGTTTTGACGAGATGATTCGGAACAACTACATTGTTGACTTTGGCCGCATTCGCTTCGATGGTCAACTTGTCATCGACTTGAAGTTTGACGCCAAGTTGGGCGAGCAATCCCATAATCGTAGTGATGTCGTGCAGATGCGGAATGTTGCTGATGGTCATAGTTTCGTCGGTCAGCAACGAGCTGATCATCACCGGTAGCGCGGCGTTTTTGGCGCCCGATATGCGGATTTCACCGCTGAGTCGGGTGCCACCGACAGTGATGAGTTTGTCCATTGATAGAAGGGGGTAAGGTGGGCGGGGTAGTAGGAATAGGGGGCGGAATCAATTCCAGCGGTCATCGCATACTTGCACTAATCCATCAACCACTTGCACTGGGAAAGTGGAGACTGGCTCATATGCAGGTGGTGCTGTTACTTCGCCGCTTTTAATGTCAAATCGAGCACCATGGCGCGGGCATTCAATCGAACCGTCGACGATGCATCCGCCGGCAATCTCACTACCGTCATGAGTGCATAGATTTTCGATGGCATAGAATGCTCCATCGAGGTTGAATAACACGATGTTAGCACCTTCAATTTCGATTGCAGTATGCTCTCCGGGTTGGAGGTCCTGCTTCATGATAACGGTGACCCAATCGCTCATGCTTTTTAAATCAAGCCTAATTCCAATCGCGCAGCCTCGCTGATTAGCTCTTGCGTCCACGGCGGATCCCATACCAGATCAACTGCTGCACCGGTAATCCCTGGGACCATTCTGACAGCTGATTCCACCATGCCAGGAAAGGTCTGTGCAACTGGGCAACCAGGTGAGGTGAGTGTCATTCCGACCGCAGCAAAACCGTTATTGATGTCGATGTGGTAGATTAAACCAAGGTCATAGATATTGACCGGTATTTCAGGGTCAAAGATAGTTTTCAATGCGCTCACAACACGCTCGCGCAACACTTCCACCGAGACTCCGGAGGGAGCATCGATTAAGTCCGGCGCGGGAGGTGCAGGAGAGTCCAACGAATCGTTCTCTTGGAACTTCCTCATGATTTCCTCTTTTTTCTTTTCCAGCAAAGGGTCTAAATTGACATGTTTCATGGCAGTATTCTATTTCAACTTGTGGTCATGAATGGAACGAAAATGTGTAGCAATCATTTCTTCCAAAAGATCCCGTAGCTCGGTGACTTCAATGTTGTACACCACATCGTTTAAAAATGAAAAGGTCAGCAACGACCGCGCTTCATCTTCAGCAATGCCACGAGTGCGTAGATAAAACAACGCATCGTCGTCGATTCGCCCGACGGTTGCACCATGCGAGCATTTGACATCATCGGCGTAAATTTCCAGTTGCGGTTTGGTATCAATTTCGACATGGGGTGATAGTAGCAAATTGTTGTTCGTTTGTGCAGCGTTGGTTTGCTGCGCCCCAGGTTCAACTTTGATGCGGCCGTGAAACACCGCTCGCGAACGTTGCGCGAGCACACCTTTGTATAATTCACGACTGGTGCAGTTCTCCGCGTCGTGTATTATGGTCGTGTGATTGTCCACATGCTGGACACCGCCTGGGGTATATAGCCCGAGCATGTCGCAGTGAGCCTGCTCGCCAGCCAACTTGACGCAGAGATCGTTGCGTACTAGTGCGCCGCCGAGGGTGATGGTTCGGCAACGGAAGCGGCTTGCGCGCGCCTGCTTAGCCCACACGCCGCAGACATGATATGCCGACGACGACTGGGTTTGTACCAGATAGTAATCAATTTCAGCATTTTCGCCGAGCAGAATCTCGGTCGCGCTGTTGGTGAAGGTATTGTGTTCGTTGACCGATACATACCGTTCAATGAGCTGGGCTTTGGCGGAATCGGAGGCGATGACTAAGTTTCTAGGCTGGGAAAATCCGTTTTCAGCATAGCTGATGCACAATATTTCCACCGGCATGTGTGTACGGGCATTCGGCTCCAGCACCACCGCAACGCCGTCGCGACTGCAGGCGTTGTTCAACGCAGTGAAGCCATGTTGGTTGCGCGGCATGACCGAGCCAAACGCGTGCTCGAGGAGCTCTGGGTGCTCTTCGAGCACACCTGCGAGGGGTTTAACAAGCACTCCAGAGGACGGTTCACCGGGATCGGAGAATTCCGGGGCGAAGACACCGTCCACAAAAACCAGTCGATGACTTTTTAATGTCTCGATTTTCAGTGAGTCAATTTTGAACGGCATGTCCTCTAAATCATACGACGGTACAATCCGGGTCGCATTAAACGTTTTATCTGTAATTCGCTTGGTCGAGGTGTAGCGCCAGTCTTCATCGCGTTGCGTGGGGAAACCGACTTGTTTGAATCGCGCCAGCCCGGCACTGCGCTGAGCCTGTAGCCAGCCGCTCTGTTGGCCAGGTAATAAACTGGCGAGGGCATGGCATTGATCGATGTAATGTGCGGTCGATAGGTTCATGATTTTTTATAGCGACATCTTGCTGGCTTGTTCGTCGAGCCAGCCGTATCCTTTACGCTCCAGTTCCAGCGCCAGAGATTTGTCGCCAGAACGTACGATGTGGCCGCTGTGGAGTACATGCACAAAGTCCGGCACGATGTAATCCAAAAGCCGCTGGTAGTGGGTCACCACTAGCATGGAACGGCCGGCGTGGCGCAACGTGTTGACCCCTTTGGCGACAATCTTCAGCGCGTCTATGTCTAGCCCGGAATCGGTCTCGTCAAGAATGCTGAGGCGCGGCTCGAGCAACATCATCTGCAAAATCTCGTTTCGCTTTTTTTCACCACCGGAGAAGCCCTGATTGATGGGGCGGTATAAAAACTCCTCGTCCATTTCCACCAACTTAGCCTTTTCCTTGATTAGTTTAATAAACTCCACGGCGTTTAACTCGTCCTCACCGCGGTGCTTGCGAATGGCATTAATGGACGCCTTCAACAGATATAGATTGGTCACGCCGGGAATCTCCACCGGATACTGAAACGCTAGGAACAAACCTTCACGCGCACGAATTTCCGGTTCCATGTCGAGCAAATCATGCCCGTTATACGCAACCGAACCGCCGGTAACTTTATAGTTGTCGCGCCCCGCCAAGACATTTGCAAGCGTACTCTTGCCCGAACCGTTGGGGCCCATTACCGCGTGTACTTCGCCGGCATTGATCTCAAGATTAATGCCCTTGAGTATGGGTTTATCTTCAACGCTAGCGGATAAGTTTTTGATGGTTAGCATAATTGATGTTTTGTTTTAATATTTATTCAGTTGTTTTGATATTTAAATGTTTTGCCGATATTTTCGAAGATACGAGAAGAAACGAGATAACCTTCTTGCCTCTACGATAATTAGATGCCGGTTGGGAAAAACCTCTTTGGACATCCTTCTCGATCATAATAAAACGTGAGTTATCGAGATGCTTCCTCACACCACCGACAAGCAAAGGTTCAGATGCGGTGTCAAAATTCTTAACACAGGCGATTACCCAACCGCCCCTTCCAAGCTAATCCCCAGTAACTTTTGCGCTTCTACTGCAAACTCCATCGGCAGCTCTTTGAACACTTCCTTGCAAAACCCGTTCACGATCATGGACAGTGCGTCCTCTTGGGACAAACCGCGCTGGCGACAGTAGAACAATTGGTCTTCGCCGATGCGCGAGGTGGTGGCTTCGTGTTCGATGATTGCCGTTGGGTTTTTGATTTCCATGTAGGGGTAGGTGTGCGCGCCGCAACAGTTTCCCATCAGCAGAGAATCGCACTGCGAATAATTGCGCGCCCCGTCGGCACCTTTGATGACTTTGACCAGTCCGCGGTAGGCGTTTTGTCCGTGCCCAGCAGAGATGCCTTTGGAAATGATCGTGCTACTGGTGTTTTTGCCGATATGCACCATCTTAGTGCCGGTGTCGGCCTGCTGGTAATTGTTGGTCAGCGCCACCGAGTAAAATTCGCCGACGGAGTTATCTCCTTCGAGAAGGACGCTGGGGTACTTCCAGGTGATAGCAGAGCCGGTTTCTACCTGGGTCCAGGAAATCTTGGCGTGCGCACCACGGCAGGCACCGCGCTTGGTGACGAAATTATAGATGCCGCCGCGTCCCTGCTCATCGCCGGGATACCAGTTTTGCACGGTGGAATATTTGATTTGTGCACCCTGCATTGCCACAAGCTCCACCACTGCAGCGTGCAATTGATTTTCGTCGCGCATCGGTGCGGTGCAGCCTTCGAGATAACTGACATGGCTGTCCTCATCGGCGATAATCAAGGTGCGTTCAAACTGCCCGGTGTTCATGCTGTTGATGCGAAAATAGGTGGACAATTCCATCGGGCAACGCACCCCTTTGGGGATATATACGAACGAACCGTCGCTAAACACCGCCGAGTTCAACGCGGCGTAAAAATTGTCGCCGGCCGGCACCACACTACCGAGATAACGCCGTACCAGTTCGGGAAACTCTTTGACTGCATCGGAGAATGAGCCGAAAATTACCCCGGCATCACGCAAGGTTTTTTTGAAGGTGGTGGCCACCGAGACGCTGTCGAACACCGCATCGACCGCTACCTTGACGCCGGCTAGTATTTTTTGTTCGTCTATGGGAATGCCAAGTTTTTCGTAGGTTTCGATGAGTTTCGGATCCACTTCATCGAGGCTGTCCAGCAACAAATTTTGTTTGGGCGCGGAATAATAGCTGATTGCCTGGAAATCAATCGGTGGGTAGTGCACTTGCGCCCATTGCGGCTGTGGCATAGTGAGCCAACGGCGGTATGCCTCAAGGCGCCATTCAAGCATGAATTCCGGCTCTCCTTTGCGCGCAGAAATGCTAGCGATGACGTCTTCATCGAGGCCGGGCGGCAACGTGTCAGCATCGATTTCGGTGACAAAGCCTTCCTTATATTCACGCTCAACCAGCGTCGCTAAACTTTTTTCGGTGGTCATCATAGGATATTATTTCAGCAGTTGCTTCTCAAGTCGGGTATCGAAATGTAATCGGTGCCGTTTGCGATGAGTGTTGGCATCGCAACAAACGAATCAAAATTGACAAAGAATACTATAACAAACAAATATTGAATGCATGAAACGATCAGTATAGATTAAAACGGTTTGTTTTTATAGGTCTTTATTCAAACAGACGTAACAGACGCTGGATAAATGATCTTAGTAATTGGCATAATGCAATCAGTTATGGAAATTGGTGGATTTCAGATCTTTTAGTAATGGCAGCCAAAATTGGACTCACTGGCGGTATCGGCAGCGGTAAAACCACCGGCGCCAATTATTTTGTCGATGTTGGTGTGCAGGTCATCAATGCCGATCAAATTGCACGGCGTATCAGCATACCTGGGACACCGCAGTTTGAAGAAATCAGGCAACAGTTTGGGGATGAGGTGCTAGATTCGAGCGGCGATCTCGACCGAAAAAGACTTGCGGAAATCATATTTTCGTCCTCACAGAAACGTAAATTGCTGGAATCAATTTTGCATCCGCCCATTCGCGTGGAGATGTATGCCCTCGCCGCACAAAATAAACAGCCCTATTGCATTCTCGATATTCCATTATTGTTCGAGAGCGAGCAATATCGCGAGATGGATCGAGTGGTGGTGGTGACGTGCCCGCGCGAAGTGAGGATTGAACGGTTGCAGCAACAACGCAATATGTATGGCGATGAAATTGCACGCGTAATGAATAGCCAAGCGAGCGATGGGCAACGGCTCGCGATAGCGGATGACGTGATCGAGAACGGTGGTACGAAGGAATATATGCAACCGCAAGTTGAGCGGTTGCATAAGCGTTATTTGGAACTGTTCAGCTAGAGTCGGCTTCGGCTTCTTCCAAACTCGCCACCGCTACAAGTATCGGTTCGACCGCTTGGAGTATCGGTAACTGTCGGATTTGCGCGGGCAACAACCATCGGGTCAGTTGCCCCTCCCGGCCAGTGACAGTGCCAATAAACGTATCCACCACAAAGACTTCCAGCCATACGCGTATATGGGGATAGTCGAACGGCAGAATGAGTAGTGGATGGCCAGTTTGCACTGCAATACCGAGCTCTTCAGCAATCTCACGTTCAAGTGCTTGATAGGGCGACTCATTCGGTTCCACTTTACCACCAGGGAACTCCCATAATCCGGCGCTTGGCTTGCCCAGCGGGCGTTGCTGAACCAGTAAACAATCGCGCCGTCGTACCACCCCGACCGCAACATGTAGCCGCCCATCCGGAGCATGATTTCCATGCTCATGTGCGGTAGTCGGCATTGATTTCGATGTAGCCTTGGGTTAGATCGCAAGTCCAAACGCGTGCACAGCCATCAGCCACACCCAGTTCTACCTCGATCAGGATTTCTTTGCCGCGCAGATGTGCAACCACCGGATCCTCGTCGAATTGATCGATGCGGCGAGCGTGTTCGGTAATTTGCGTACCACCGATGAAGACGCGGAGTTTTGCTGGGTCCAGTGCACACCCGGTTTTCCCGACTGCCATGACGATTCGCCCCCAGTTTGCATCTTCACCAGCAATGGCGGTCTTGACTAACGGCGAATTAGCGATCGATTTGGCAATTATTTTTGCTGTAGAGTGATCTTTCGCGGTGCGTACTTCCACCGTGATAAATTTTTGGGCACCTTCGCCATCGCGTACAACTTGTGTTGCCAAATCAATCATGACCTGCTGCAATGCCCGACTAAAATCATCCAATAACGGCGTATTGGCAGTTTTAGGCACCGGATTTGCGGCTTTGCCAGTTGCAAATAGCAAGCATGTATCGCTGGTTGAGGTGTCACTATCGACCGTGATCGAGTTGAAAGATCGTTCAGTCGCCGTCGCCAGCAGAGTGTCCAATATCGGGGATGGGATGGCAGCGTCGGTAAACAGAAATGCCAGCAGGGTTGCCATATTAGGCTCGATCATGCCCGACCCTTTGGCAAAGCCATGGATGCGAACGGGTATATTTTCGATCATCGCGTGTGCGACTGCACCTTTGGCAAAAGTGTCTGTGGTCAAAATGGCGGCGGCCGAACGTGCCCACGCATCGGCAGACAGGGATGCTCCCAAGCACGACACGGCGGCGACGATTTTAGCGACCGGCAATGGTTCGCCGATGACGCCGGTAGATGCCACCAGCACCTGTTCTGCTTGGCAACCAAGCATAGTTGCAACCGTCGTGCAAGTTTCTAACACATGTCGCTTACCAGCCTCTCCGGTAAAAGTATTGGCATTGCCAGCGTTGACTAATAATGCCCGTTTTTCAAGCGGGTTTTTTAATTGACTCCGACACCATAACACCGGTGCTCCGGCGGTCGCCGATCGGGTCAATACGCCGGCACATGTTGTGTTCGGTTCCAGTACAGCCAACATCAAGTCATCCCTGCCGCGATATTTGCTACCAGATTCGGTCGTCGCTAACTGCACGCCGCTAAGTGGTGACATGGTGGGGAAACCTGCCGGGGCGAGTGGGGATTTTTTTAAGCCGTTCGAGATAAGCATGATCGGATTGCGATGGCTCTCAAAGTTTGCCGTGACACTGCTTATATTTTTTACCCGAGTTGCACGGACATGGATCATTTCGCCCGATCTTCTTGGATTTACGGACAAATGGTTGGTCGTCGGAAATCATAGGATGCGTTGGCTGCGACTGTTCGGCAGGTTGCATCGATGCTTCCGGGTGAACAAAATTCAGTGCTTTTTGCTGTTGATTTTGTGCTTCCATTTCGGCGATTTCCGCCGTCGTTGGAATATGCAGGCGCGCAACCAACGAAGTCGCTTCAAATTTTATACTCTCTAACATCACGGTAAACATATCGAACGCTTCGCGCTTATATTCTTGTTTCGGATTTTTTTGCCCATAGCCGCGCAAATGAATACCTTGCCGCAAGTGATCCATATTAAATAAATGATCCTTCCATTGATCGTCCAATGCCCGCAACATAATCATCTTTTCAAACAGCCTCATACTCTCTGCGCCGACCCGCTCTTCTTTCGCACGCATCATCTCGTTGATCTCGGATTGAATTTTTGCCCTTAATGTCTCCTCGTGCAACGAAGTATCCGTGTCAAGCCATTCTTTGATCGGCAACTTGGCGCCCAAATCGGTTTCTAACGACTGCATAAGCATATTCACATCCCACTGCTCTTCCAACGCATTTGGAGTAATGTAACGGTTAATGATTTCTGTGGTCACTTCTTGTCGCGTGTGTACGATATGTTCCGATATATCACCGCTTTCAATCAGCATATTTCGCTGTTGGTAGACCACCTTGCGTTGCTCGTTGGCAACATCGTCATATTCGAGCAGTTGTTTGCGCGCATCGAAGTTATGCCCTTCAACCTTCATCTGCGCGTTGACAATTGCTCGGGTTATCCAAGGGTGCTCGATCGCTTCGCCTTTTTCCATGCCGAGCTTTTGCATCAATCCAGAGATCCGTTCGGAACCGAAAATACGCATCAAACTATCTTCAAGCGAAAGATAATAACGGGTTGAGCCGGGGTCGCCTTGTCGCCCGCACCGCCCGCGTAGTTGATTATCGACTCGTCGTGATTCATTTCGTTCGGTGCCAAGGACATGCAACCCGCCAGCTTCAATAACCTCACGATGACGTTGTTCCCATGATTGCTTTATTTGTTCCAAATCGGCATTTTCATTTTCTTTGCTCAACTCTAATTGTAGATTACCGCCGAGCACAATATCGGTGCCGCGCCCGGCCATATTGGTGGCGATAGTGACCATTTCTGGGCGTCCAGCTTCGGCGATGATAAATGCTTCCTCGCCATGATTTTTGGCGTTGAGAACTTTGTGTCGAATGTCTTCCTTGTCCAACAGCATCGATAATTTTTCTGACGATTCGATCGAAGCGGTGCCGACTAAAACGGGTTGACGGCGTATGCGGCAATCTTTGATGGCATCGACGATCGCGGTCAGTTTCTCTGATTCAGTGCGATAGACCAAATCGGATTTATCGCCCCGGATCATTGGGCGGTTGGTCGGGATGATCACAACTTCAAGGCCATAGATTTGGGCGAATTCGGTTGCTTCGGTGTCGGCAGTGCCGGTCATGCCGGAGATCGTTTGGTAGAGGCGGAAGTAGTTTTGGAAAGTGATCGATGCGAGTGTCTGATTTTCTTTTTGTATTGTCACATTCTCTTTCGCTTCAACTGCTTGGTGCAAGCCATCAGACCATCGCCTTCCCGACATCATCCGCCCGGTAAATTCATCGATTATGGTCACTTGCTCATCACGCACGATATATTCGACATCTCGATGGAACAAATGATGTGCCCGCAAAGCGGCATTTACATGGTGCAACAAGCCGACATTGCCAATTTCATACAGACTGCTTCCTTCTGGCAATAATCCGGCATCTCCTAGTAACTTCTCCGCCACCTCATGCCCTTGCTCGGTCAACACGATCTGCTTTCGCTTTTCATCCAAGCTAAAATCTCCAAACTCACTGTCGTTTTCGCAACGTTTCAGTTTGGATGCGATCGCATTGATTTTGACATATAGCGAAGTGCTTTCTTCCGCATGGCCGGAAATTATCAGGGGCGTTCTAGCTTCATCGATGAGGATTGAATCCACTTCGTCCACAATGACAAAACCGAGTCCATTTTGGAGACGACCCTCGGCAGTGAATGTCATGTTGTCACGTAGATAATCGAATCCAAACTCGTTGTTTGTGCCATAAACAATGTCGGACTGGTACGCCATTCGTTTTTCTTCCGGATCTTGACCGGAGTGAATCACACCAACACTTAGCCCCAAAAATCGGTAGACATCCCCCATCCATTCTGCATCACGAGCGGCTAAGTAATCGTTGACCGTAACGATATGCACCGGAATGCCAGCAATCGCATTCAGGTAAGCTGGCAAGGTTGCAACCAACGTTTTGCCCTCGCCGGTCTTCATCTCGGCAATTTTGCCGCTATTTAGTACTACTCCACCGATCAATTGCACATCAAAATGACGCAAACCGATCGTCCGAGTTGCCGCTTCGCGCATCACCGCAAAAGCAGCTACCAGCAACTCATCCTTAGTCTCACCGGCGGCAATGCGCGCACGAAACTCAACCGTTTTCGCCGCTAACTGCTGGTCGTTGAGGGCGGAAATCTCGGCTTCCAAGATGGTAATCTTGTCAACGATCTTACCAATCGATTTCAACAGTCGCTGGTTGCGGTCACCAAAAAAATTTTTTAGTAATTGAGTCAACATGATTATGCGGTTAATCGCAGGGGAAACTCGGCAAAATAATGCCCAGCCGCCGCCGACAAGTTATAATTCTACGATGAAAGAGTTTGAATCCATTGCTAAATTGCTAGGGGAGCTGCCTCACCAAAACGAAGTTCCTGCAGCTCAACATGAACAAGATCACATCACAGAATTCTGGTGCAAACAACTAGGGGCAGTTGGCAAGCATAGCTCTCCGCTACTATTCATTTCACGGCGGCTAGCGGTGTTCGCCACATCAGCTTCTTGGGGAAATGAGATACGCCACCAATCTAATACCTTGATAGAATCACTCGCGCAATTCGGTATTCGTGTCGATAAAATTGATGTGCATATCCTTCCCGATTCTGGGGTCCGTCCTTTCACATCTGCGCACCGAGTAGGCAAGGATTAAACCGAGACGGGAGTTGGGATAAAAGCGATCGGAACTTCCGCTTCGTTTTTGAAAGACACTAGCTCCCAAGCCGATCGATCGGCAACCAATTTTCGTAATAGACGGTTGTTGAGAGCATGTCCGGATTTGTGAGCGCTGAAAGCACCAACTAACGGGTGCCCAAGCAAGTATAAATCGCCAATCGCATCTAATACTTTATGTTTGACAAACTCGTCTTTATAGCGCAAACCATCCTCATTCAGCATGCGAAAAGAATCCATGACAATAGCGTTGTCAAAACTTCCGCCTTGCGCCAAATTGGCATTATGCAACTGTTCCAGATTTTTCATGAAACCGAAAGTACGGGCACGGCTCACTTCTTTCACAAAAGAAGTTGTAGAAAAATCTACTGATGCCACTTGGGTTGAGTTTTTGATGATCGGATGATCAAAATCAATCTTGAAAGATACTTTGAAGCCATTGAAAGGTTCAAACCTGACCCACTTATCGTTCTCTTGTACCTGCACTAGTTTTTTGATACGTATAAATTCTTTCGATTCCGATTGTTCATGAGCTCCCGCCGACTGCAATAAAAAAACAAATGGACCGGCGCTCCCATCCATAATCGGGACTTCCGGGGCACTGACTTCGACATATGCATTATCGATGCCCAAACCGGCAAAAGCGGACATTAGATGTTCGACCGTAGAAACTTGTACATTGTTCTTGCCCAAAGTTGTGGAAAGGCGAGTATCGCAGACATTTTCTGGTCTAGCCGGGATGTCGACCACCGGGTTGATATCCACCCGCTGAAAAATAATACCGGTATTCGCTGCAGCCGGGCGCAAAGTTAAATAAACCTTCTTGCCAGTGTGCAAACCAACACCAATCGCTCTGATGGTGTTTTTTAAGGTTCGTTGTTTGATCATTCCGTGGATGTGCTTTTTTTGTGTAATTGAGATTTTTTAAAATCTCGTAAGCGTGCTGGCAAAGAATGCACGCAAAAAATAACAAAGTTGGTATTGCTTCGAGTGTACATTATATTACACTTAATCTGCTTGTTTACGCAAAAATGGCGGAATATCTAATTCGTTAATGTCCAGCTTGGCTGCGCCACTAGTGAAACCTTTCGACGATGCGTGCTTTGGGGTGTATCCGCGCATCGTTTTCTCAACCGATGCCAACTTAGGTGTATTCGCCTCCGCTTGGTTATCATCTAGCCCGGTCGCGACGATAGTGACGCGAAGCTCATTTTGCATGTCCGGATCAAATACAGTTCCGATCACTACTTTTGCATCGGGAGCAGCATACTCGGTGACCAAGGAGCCAATCGTTTCCAACTCACCCATTGTCAGATCTTCAGAAGCGGTGACATTAATCAGGAGTGCTTTTGCCCCGTGCAGATTGATATCTTCGAGTAACGGACTGGAAACTGCCATTTTGGCAGCCTCTGCCGCACGGTTCTCACCGCTTGCAGTCGCAGACCCCATCATCGCCATGCCCATTTCTGACATAACCGTACGAACATCGGCAAAATCAAGATTGATGATCCCGGTGCGAGTGATTAATTCAGAAATTCCTCGCACCGCATTGAATAAAACTTCGTCAACTTTTTGAAATGCTTCGATCAAGGGGGCTTGTTGCCCGAGCACCGCCAGCACTTTTTCATTGGGAATAGTAATGAGCGAATCGACATACTCCTGCAACTCCAAAATGCCTTGTTCAGCGGTCTTTATTCGGTTTCTCCCTTCGAATAGAAAGGGCTTGGTGACCACGGCAACCGTAAGAATTTTCAACTCGCGTGCGAATTTGGCAATCATTGGAGCGGCACCGGTACCGGTGCCACCGCCCATACCGGCTGCAATGAAGAGCATATCGGCCCCATGGATTGCTTCCATGATGCGCTCCTGATCTTCTTCTGCCGCTTGACGACCAATGGCAGGATTGGTACCGGCACCCAAACCTTTGGTCAGGCTCTCACCGATCTGTAGAATGGTCGATGCATTGGACCGCCCCAATGTTTGTGCATCGGTGTTGACCGTGATGAAGCCGACATCGTCAAACCCGGCTCTTAGCATGTGCTCAATAGCATTGCCACCACCACCACCGACACCGACTACTTTGATTTCTGCGTTTGTTGTTTCAACTAATTCAATCATGTTTTAAATTCTCCAAAAAATACGATAAAACCAATAGAAACGGTGTCATGCTACCGCTTCTCAGATATTAAAAACTACTTCTAACCCAATTTGTTACTTGCTGAAATACGGATGCTGCGCGAGATTTCGGTCGCGTTAAAGTTTTCCCCCATCGTGCTCTATTGACATAGCCAAATTGCACCAGCCCAATACCAGTCGAGTAGATTGGGTTGTGAACACTTTCGGGTAAATCCCCTTTACTGCTTGGTGTACCTATGCGTACTGGCAAGTGAAAAATTTCTTCCGCCAAATCTTCGATCCCCTCGATATTTGAACTGCCACCGGTCAGCACAATACCCGAACTGAGCAATTCCTCAAACTCGCCTTTTCGTAATTCCGACTGCACTAACATCAGCAATTCTTCGACTCGTGATTCGATCACTTCGGCTAAATTTTGCCTCGACAAAGTTCGCATAGGGCGATCACCGATACTCTCTGTCTTGATGGTTTGCCCCTCTTTCACCAGTTGCACCAGTGCGCAACCATATTTTTTTTTCAACTCTTCCGCCGATTGAGTTGGAGTTCGGAACATCATTGCAATGTCATTAGTGATTTGATCGCCAGCAATGGGGATGACCGAAGTATGCAGAATCGCACCGCTTGAAAATATTGCGATATCAGTGGTTCCACCGCCTATGTCGATCATGCATACACCCAACTCGCGTTCATCTTCGGTGAGCACCGCTTCACTAGATGCAAGTTGCTCGAGAATAATATCGTCTACTTCCAATCCACAGCGGCGAACACATTTGATGATGTTTTGCAGGGCACTGTGGGCACCAGTGATAATGTGAACTTTTGCTTCCATTCGCACGCCACACATACCCGCCGGCTCACGGATACCACTTTGCCCATCGATTATGAAGTCTTGCGGCAATACATGTAGGATGCGTTGATCATTGGGAATTCGGACGGCTTTGGCAGCGTTGAGAACCTGGTCAATATCTTTTTGCCCGACTTCGTCGTTGTGGATGGCGACCACGCCATGCGAGTTTAGGCTACTAATGTGGGCTCCGGTCATGCCGACAAATGCCGAATAGATTTGACACCCCGACATTGCTTGTGCTTCTTCGATGGCGTGATGGATCGATTGCACAGTCGCCTCAATGTCTGCAATAACACCTTTGTGTAACCCGCGAGCAGGTTGGTGACCAATACCGATCACTTCCAGATTACCATCGCTACTGACCTCGCTGACGATCGCCAATATTTTGGAAGTCCCGATGTCGAGACCAACGATCAGATCAGAGTTTGGTTTGTTTATCCTAGCCATAATTTGACTCCGCGTTATTGTGCCAAACCCACACAACATGATTCAGAAATGGAATCTTTCCACGCGACCGTAAAGCCGTTCGGATATCTCAAGTCAATCGAGCGGATGTAAGATGATTTTGTAATCACTTGGTCGGAAAATATTTTGCAAAATTGCTCGATGCGTCGATCAGCATTTTGTTGCCGGACAATGATGTCGATGGATTCGTGCATGGGTGTCGAGACCGTTAAATACCACAATCCCTGCGGTGTGAGTTTCAATTTATCGAGGTGTAATCCATTCGTGGCAAACCATGTTTCCCAACGGAGAAATGTCTGCCACACGGCTCCCTTTTGCTCGTCCGGTGCAGACAATAGCGGCAATTCTTGCTCAAATGAGACGGTCTCTTTGTCAACCAAATCACCGCTTGCGTTCAACCACTGATGCTCTCCCCATTGTGCCACTGGCTGTTTCTGAACGACATCGATAAATAGCGTGTCGGGCCATCTCCGCCGCACCGAAGCATTAAATACCCATGGTAACTGTTCGACACGCATTTCGATCTGCGGCAACTTTACCGTGAAATAGTTGTCCGTGAGAAATTGTTCAACAGTGCTTAGCACTTGTGCACTGTCGATTCTGTCGAATTGTCCGCGCACCACGATGTCTCTGATTGGGAATTGTTGAGGGTTATATAGATAGTCTACGAAAAACACCACGGCCAATATTAACAGCGGCAATAGGATCAAACGGTGCAATCCTCTGCCGTGCCAGGAACGCCAAACCAATCCTGCTGTCGTCCAAATTTTCATAACCGCCTCCCGATTATGCGCACCTCTGGAACCAGCCCAACTCCAGTTTGTCGTAACACTTTCTTTTGTGCGATGGTGATGAGTTGTTCGATATCATCGGCACTCGCGGCGCCGCGATTGATAATGAAATTGGCATGTAGGTCGGAAACTACGGCATCCCCCACGCATACATTTTTTAAGCCCGCTTGTTGCAACAGATGAGCCGCATAGTTGTTGGGTGGGTTGCGGAATACGGAACCCGCATTGGCTGTTTGAATGGGTTGGCTAAGTTTGCGTTTTTCTAGCAACTTTCGAATTTTTTGCTTGCCATGCGACTGATCATTAGTGCTGATATTGAGCACAAGGTGCCCACTTAAAATCCAATAACTAGCCGGTAAATTAGCTTGACGGTAGCCTGTTTTAATTGCCGAAGCCAGCAAAGTTTTTTGCGCGCCGCTGCGGTTGACGCATTCTATCTGTTCCACACAGTCCCAGACTTCGCCGCCAAAGGCACCAGCGTTCATTGCCAGGGCACCGCCAAACGACCCCGGCACACTGGCGAGAAACTCGGCACCACACAAGCCATTTTGGAGCGCAATGCGTGTTACTTTTGCACATGAGACACCGGCTTCTGCATACACTCGATTTGGAGGTAAGAAATTCGCTACCGATAAGCCTTGCGAAGTCCGAACGATCATCCCTTCGAAGCCACCATCGCGCACCAGCAAATTGCTACCGAGGCCAATCCAATAGAGCGGGATATCATCGGGTAGTTGCGCCAGCATGCGTAATGCATCGGCTTTATCCGCCGGCGTATAAAAATAATCGGCGATGCCGCCTGTGCGCCAACTAGTATGCAACGACATCGGCTCATTAACCAATAACTGCCCGCGCAGACCATCCATAAATGGCGGTTTACATGTGCTCACAGGTTGCATCACTCTGCCTTCCCGGGCGGAGATAGCCCAGTTTCCATGAGTGAGTGGACGAAGCCAGCAATATCGCCTGCGCCCATGGTCAATAGCACATCACCATCTTGCAGGATGCTCGGTAGTGTCTCTAGCAGTGCGGGCATCTCAATATAGATTGGGTCGGCACCACGTTTTCGCAGAGCGCGGCATAGCGAAATTCCGTCACTCCCGATCATCGGGCTTTCGCCAGCAGGGTATACCGGGGTGATAATAAGGTTATCGACTCCAGACAGTACTTGCACAAAATCGTCAAATAATTCATATGTTCGGGTATACCGATGTGGTTGAAAAATGACAACCAGCCGCCGCTCGCCTCGATAAGTGTGCGCGGCCTCGATGGTCACATGTAACTCGGTCGGGTGGTGGGCGTAATCATCGATCAATTCGATTACCCCTTTGCTATTCGGCAATTTGATCTCACCAAGGACCTCAAACCGCCTGCTAATCCCTTCAAATTTTGCCAATGCATCTGCAACTACATGGCTTTCGATTTTTAGTCGATTGGCAATTGTGATCGCGGCTAGTGCATTCAATACATTGTGTTTGCCCGGCAAAGGAAGTTGATATTCGCCGATCGTTCGCCCTTCATGTTCTACCGTAAAGAAACTTGCTTGTGCAGTTTGGCGTAAATTACACGCGCGAAAATCGACATCCTCGGAAAAACCGTAACTTACTATGGGCTTGCTGAGTGCAGGTGCTATGCTACGAACTGCTGGGCTTTCAAAGCAAAGTATGGCTAGCCCGTAAAACGGCAGGTTGTGCAAAAATGCTAAACAAGCCTCTTTTAACCGATCAAAGTTGCCATCATAGGCACTCAAATGATCGGTGTCGATGTTTGTCATGATTGCTATGTCTGGTTGTAAATGCAGAAACGAAGAATCACTCTCGTCTGCTTCGACCACGATGTATTCGCCTTGCCCCAGACGCGCATTGGCATGTTCACTATTTACGATGCCGCCCACGACAAATGTCGGGTCAAAACCAGCATTTACTAATACCGAGGACACCAAACTAGTGGTCGTAGTTTTGCCATGGGTACCGGCGACTGCGATGCCTTTGCGAAAGCGCATCAATTCGCCTAACATTTCAGCACGTGCTACCACCGGTATTTTCGCTTTCCGGGCAGCAAGTATTTCAATGTTATCGTCGGCGATCGCACTGGATACGACAACAACTTTGGCACCATCGACATTTTCGGGACGATGTCCATTGCTGACCCGTGCACCGGATTTACGCAACCGCGTAAGTGTTGAACTATCAGCGATATCCGAACCGGATACTTCAAAATTCAATTCCAGCAATACTTCGGCAATTCCACTCATGCCGATGCCGCCGATGCCAACAAAGTGAACATGCTTGACAAGATCAACGTTCATGGGCTGTTCGCATCCAGGAAGATGTTTGCAACTTTCTGTACGGCTTGCCGCTTTGCCAATTGGCGTGCCAACATTGCCATTGCTAGCAAACGGCTCCGATCAAGCGCTAGCATAGAAAGAGATTCCAACCAATCGCCCTTCAGAAACTCATCTTGTGGTACCAAGTACGCTGCATCACGCGCATGCAGATAGGCCGCGTTATGAGTTTGATGATCATTGGTTGCATGTGGATATGGTACAAAAAATGCCACGATGCCAACTACGCATACTTCAGATACAGTCATTGCTCCAGCGCGACAAATGATCACATCACACCATTCATAGGCTTCTGCCATGTTGTCGATAAAATTGTTGACTTGGCAACCGATGCCAGCAGCCAGATAGCGTTCGGCGATGTGCTCTGCACTACCTCTTCCGCATTGGTGCCAAACTTCAATGGTCGTATTATGTTGGCTAGCGAGTAGTTTGGGTAAGTGATCATTAAACACTTGTGCACCTAAGCTACCACCGACTATCAAGATACGCATCGGGCCGGTGCGTACAGCCATTCGTTCTTGCGGTGGTGGTATATCGAGAATTTCACGACGCACAGGGTTACCGACCCAAGCGTAATTGGTGAAACCGTCCGCTTGTGGGAAGCCACTCAGGATACGATTGGCGAATTGTGCTAAATATCGGTTGGTCAATCCAACAATCGTATTTTGTTCATGGATCACTAGGTGTCGCCCTAGCACGGCAGCGGCTATTCCGCCAGGGGCGGAGGTGAACCCTCCCATACCGAGAATCGATTGGGGTTTGTTTCGCCAGATAACCCACAGCATTTGAAGAAGTGCCCATGGCAACATAAATGGCATAATTGCTTTACGCAGCAACCCACTGTTTCGCAAGCCTTTGATGTGAATACTTTTGAATGGGAAGCCGGCACGTGTTACCACATCTGCTTCGATGCCGTTGCGTACCCCGACCCACAGCACTAAGCAACCGCATTCGCGCAGGTACTCTGCTACCGCAAGAGCGGGCATCACATGACCACCAGTTCCACCGGCCATAATCATGATGCGTTTCATGACTTAGTCACGATTTGTTGGCGCGAATATCGATCGACCGAAAAGAGGAGCCCGATTGCCCCCATCGTACTGATCATGCTGGAGCCTCCATAACTCATCAGCGGTAGCGTCAATCCAGTGTTTGGTAAAAACCCGATGTTGACGCCTATGTGTATTGCCGCTTGCAAGGCGATCAATATACCGATCCCTTGAGCAAGGAAGCCGGCGAAAAGATGTCCTTGGCGAAGTGCGCGCTGTGCGATGGCGAACGCACGCCATAGAAGCAACATAAACAAAAACAATACCGTAACAATGCCAGCTGCACCAAGTTCCTCGCCAACCACGGCAATCAAAAAATCGTTGCTCGCATGCTTTAGATAAAACAGTTTTTGGATACTACCGCCGAGCCCGATACCGAACCATTCGCCACGGCCAATGGCGATGAGGGCTTGCACCACCTGAAAACCACCACCATGTTGATCTATCCACGGGTCCCAATAAGAAACCAACCGTTTAAGACGATAAGGCTCAACCCATATAAGCCCTGCCAACAGCATGCAGGCAACCCCGGTGCTGATGAAAAAATGTCGGATATAGACACTTGACAAAAAGATCATGCTGGCAACCGTGAGTACGATGACCACGGTCGAACCATAATCTGGCTCAAGCAACAACATGCCTCCAATCAACCCAACCACGATACCAACATTAATCGTACCCACTTTGAAACAATGCAGATCATTAAACTTGCGAGAAAAATAATCGGAAAAATAGATGATGACGATGATTTTTACCAATTCTGAAGGTTGCGCACGAAACCCTGCGATATCGATCCAGCGCATGCCACCGTTGACCTCGACCCCGATGGTGGGCACCAAGACCGCAGCCAATAGCAGGCAACCTACTACTAATAACCCTCTACTCATTTTTTGCAACCAGTCGGGATTGAGGTGTGCTCCACCGATTAGTGCGACCGTCCCCAACCCAATATAAATCAATTGTTTGATTAGAAGATTGAAGTTGATATGCAAGGTTTCACTGTCTGCTGCGATTGAGGCCGAATAAACCATCACGATTCCAAGTGATAGCAACACCGATACCGTGAGCAATAAGGTTCGGTCGAAGCCTCTATTTTTGTAGGGTCTCCACATTTGAAAGTTGGGATGCGGAGCGATCATTGTGGACTCCTGCAGGTGTTTAATTTCACCACCAGCCGCTTAAATAGATACCCGCGTTGTTCATAGTTCTCGAACATATCAAAGCTTGCACACGCCGGTGAAAACAACACCGTCTGCCCCGTTTTCGCGTGTGCGGCAGCAAGCGAGACTGCGTGCGACAGATCGTGCGCAAGGGAGGTTTCGGTAACGGTAGCAAGCGCATCTTGGAGTCTATCAGCGTCCTGCCCGAATAAAACGGCGTGAGCAACTCGCCCCGACGCGGCTTGTTTGAGTGGCAAAAAATCTGCACCTTTGCCGAGACCACCTGCAATGAGGATCAAGTTGTTCGAAATCTGGCTAGTAAATCCGTGAATTGCGGCGACAGTCGAGCCAACATTGGTACCTTTTGAGTCATTGATCCATTTCACTCCGTTAATGCTAGCGACCCACTCGCAGCGATGTTCCAATCCTGAATGAGTCAGTGCAGCATTGATGATGGGAGAGGTGATATCAACCTGAGCCGCATCCACCAACGCCAACGCTGCCAATATGTTGGTAATGTTTTGTTCACCTTGCATCGTGATTTGATCGACGGATGCCAAGCGGGTTGTACCGCGGCAGATGAAACGATCTTGACCGCTAGCGACCAACCCGTAGTCGCGTGCATGAGTAGGGTGATCGATGCCAAATGAAATGGTGTTGGGATTATTTTCCATCAACATGCTTGAAATGTGATCGTTGCGATTAAACACACGGATGGTTGCGCCGTCTAATATTCGTGCTTTAGCAGCAATATACGCGTCGATATCAGTGTACCGATCCATGTGATCGGCACTGATGTTGAGAATCGTGGCGATGTTGGCGGCGAGGTGATGGGTGTGCTCAAGTTGGAAACTGGATAGTTCCAACACGTAAAAATCTGGGGGTGATTGTGTCAAAAGATCCAATGTCGGTGTGCCTATGTTGCCACCGGCTAGGGCTGTTTTGCCGGCTGCTTTCAACATATCAGCGACCAATGTGGTCACTGTTGATTTGCCGTTCGAGCCGGTGATAGCGATGATTGGAGCATGCGCACTCTCGACAAACAAATCGATATCACCGATCAAATTGTGCGCGTTCGATATCGCTGAATCGACTGCAACACCGGGGCTCACTACAATGCGATCAAACTGTGCCAGAGAATCCATCGGCAAACCGCCAGTGAAGACTTCTACGTTTGGATATTGCGCACGCACTTTAGCAAGATAAGGGGGCAGGGAACGGGAGTCGGCCACGGTAACTTTCTCGTTGCGGTTAGCAAGATGCCCAACCACCGAATAGCCAGTTCTGCCTAAACCTAAAATCAACGTTGAAGAAGGTTGGGAAGTTTTTGAAACAGTGTTCATTGGTTCACGTAGCATGGTGTTATCGCACTTTCAAAGTAGCTAGCCCGATCAGCACCAAGATCAAACTGATGATCCAGAAACGCACGATAATCCGCGGTTCTGGCCAGCCTTTCAACTCAAAATGATGATGAAGTGGCGCCATTCGGAAAATGCGGCGCCCGACCAATTTGAAAGAAACGATTTGTAAAATAACGGATATGGTCTCTACCACAAATACGCCACCCATGATAACGAGTACGATTTCCTGGCGTACGATGACCGCGATGATGCCGATTGCGGCACCGAGAAACAGCGCACCAATATCACCCATGAACACTTGCGCAGGATAAGTGTTGAACCACAAGAAACCCAAGCCACTGCCGACTAATGTGGCACAGAATACTAGCACTTCACCGGCACCTGCAATATACGGGATACCGAGATATTCGGCGTAGATTAAATTACCGGTGACATACGCTAATATACCAAGTGCACCGGCTACCAAAACCGTCGGCATAATCGCCAAGCCATCGAGCCCGTCAGTCAAGTTGATCGCATTACTAGTACCTACGATGACAAACCAAGTCAGTACAATGAAGCCGGACCCAAGCGGAATCGCGACATCTTTGAATAGTGGGACTAATAACGTAGTTTCGGCACTCGATTCGGCAGTCGCATACAAAAATACAGCAGCCAATAAACCGACCACGCTTTGACTCATGAATTTGTTGCGCGCACTCATCCCACGCGACTTTTTATTGGTCAGTTTTTGATAGTCGTCGAACCCGCCGATGATACCGAATGCGGTAGCAGTGAGTAGAATCACCCAGATATAGCGGTTGCTCAAATCGCCCCACAACAAGGTAGTGACGATCACCGAGAGCAAAATTATGAGCCCCCCCATAGTCGGCGTACCGACCTTATGAAAGTGGGTTGGTGGTCCATCGATGCGTACGGTTTCGCTAATTTGATAGCGATTTAACATACGGATCATGCCGGGCCCAACCAAAAAGCAAATGGACAGTGCTGTCAACACACCGCAGATTCCACGAAAGGTCAAGTAGTGGAATACGTTAAAAAAGCCGTAGTGCTGTGCGAGTTGTTCGAATAGCGAAGTTAACATGGATTGATTCCTGTCAGCGTGATGGCAGGTGAATTTGTTGTCAGCTTTTCGACGACACGTTCCATCGCCGCCGAGCGCGAACCTTTGACCAATACAGTGGTGTCAGGTGACAGTAGTGGAACCACGCGATCTGTCAAGCGTTTGAGATCATCATAATACTCCGCCCCCGCTCCAAAGCCGCTCGCATAGTGCTGCCTGGAAGCACCAAAAGACATCCAGTGATCGATGCCGCACCGCCGCGCATGTGCCCCGACCTGATGATGTAATGAATCACTTTGCGCACCCAATTCGGCCATGCCCCCGAATACAGCGATACGCTCTCCGCTAAAATCGGCAAGTACATCTAATGCGGCCATACTCGATGCCGGGTTGGCGTTATAAGTGTCGTCGATAATTTGTGCACCGTTGATGCCTTTTAACGGATTTAATCGGCCCTTGATAGCAGTGAACCCTTCCAAACCCGCTTTAATTTCTGGCAATGTGGCACCCGCCGCATGCGAGGCGGCAGCTGCGGCAAGCGCATTTCGCACGTTATGTTTGCCGAGCAATTTTAATCGAATATGGGCGTGCTGCCGATCAACTTTTAATTCAAATTTACTGGGTGTGCCGCTCGGAATGTCGGCGGATATATCGGTACTCGCATCCCCCATCCTGCCACGCACACCAAATCGCAATACTTCGCGCTTGCCGATATGGCGCAAGCAGACTTGATAGTATGGATCATCGGCATTCAACACCGCGATGCCAGTGCGCTTCAGACCGGTGAAAATCTCCGCTTTAGCGTCAGCGATGTGTTGCAAACAGCCAAATCCGGCGAGGTGTGCAGTAGCGACATTGTTGATTAGCGCGATATCTGGCTGTGCCAGTCCACTCAAATAGGCGATTTCACCGGGCTGATTCATTCCCATCTCGATAACCGCATGGGTATGATGTTTTCGTATTCGTAACAGCGTTAGCGGGACTCCCCAATGATTATTAAAACTATTGTGCGGTGTAATACAATCGCCGCTTTGGTTCAGAATAGAGGCAATCAAGCCACTTACCGTAGTTTTTCCATTGCTGCCAGTCACCGCTACAATCGGAAAATCAAAACAAGTGCGCCAGTGAGCACCGAGCTGTCCCAACGCCGTAGTGGTATCTTTGACTCGAACTTGTGGAACTTCTCCGACTACCGACATGTGTGATACTAACGCACCAACTGCTCCGTGCGCGCTGGCTTTCGCGATAAAATCATGCCCGTCATAATGTGTGCCCGGTATTGCCACAAACAAATCGCCATCCTCGATGCGGCGCGAGTCGATGGTGACACTTTTGAACAAGCCGTCGTCCCCATGCAACTCGCCATGCGTGATTGCTGCCGCTTGTGATAATTGCATCACAGGTGACGCTCTTTGAATATGCGTCGTAGGTACTCGACGGCAATATCTCGATCGCTGAAGTCGTTTACGCATTTGCCGATTGTTTGCGTAGCCTCGTGCCCTTTACCAGCGATCAATACGATGTCACCGGATTGGGCGTTGGCGATGGCGGTTTCAATCGCGCGTTGACGTTCATGAATAACGGTTGCACGGGTTTTCATACCGAGCAAAATTTGTTCGACAATGTGTTGAGGTGATTCGGTGCGCGGATTGTCATCGGTGATGATAACTCGGTCGGCGTATCGTTCGGCGATTTCCCCCATCTGCGATCGCTTACCACGGTCGCGGTCGCCGCCACAACCGAACACTACCGATAACGAGCCATCGCAGAATGTACGCAGCGATTCGAGCCCGTGTTGCAATGCAGACGGCGTGTGCGCATAATCCACCACGATGGTTGGTTGTGATGGATGCTCGCGTAGCCACTCCATTCTTCCGGGTGGCGGTTTCCATTGATGGATGGTCGCAGCGATTTCTCCGAGTTTGTATCCGCAAGCGATCAGCGTGGTAATGACGGCAAGCAAGTTAGGAACATTCAACGCACCGATCAGCGCGGATCGCATGACTTCGACTTCCTTTTGATATTCAATCTCAAAGACGATCCCATTTTCGCGCAATTCCATATTGCGTGGGCGTACGTCGCCGTTCTCAATACCATAACTCAAGCAATGCACAGCACCGTGTTGTTGTAATAACCGTTGCCCAAATGGATCATCAGCATTGATGACTGCACTATTGAGACCGTCGAACTCGAATAATTTTTGTTTTGCCGATGCGTAGTTTGTCATGTCGCCGTGGTAATCGAGATGGTCGCGGCTCAAATTAGTCAGTACAGCGATGTCGAATGCCACTTGCCCAACTCGGCCTTGAGCGAGCCCGTGCGATGACACTTCAATACAGACTTCTTCGGCGTTGCGCGCAAGTAGCGAGGCGAGTGTGCGGTGCGTACTGATCGCGTCGGCGGTGGTTAGCGTAGACGGTTCTAGGTCGCAGACGAAACCGGTGCCGATGCTGCTCATCAAGGCACAACGTTGACCGAGCATATTAAGTGCTTGCGTAAGCAGATATGTACATGTGGTCTTCCCGTTGGTGCCGGTGATACCAATCACGCGCATGTGCGTCGACGGATGATTAAAAAAGCGAGCAGCGATAACCCCGACGTGTTCGTGCAGATTAGCAATGTCAAAACTTGGAATTTTATCGAGGTGCGCGTGCGCCGGCTTTGCATGGGCGGGCAAACATGCTTCGCAAACGACCGCGGCAGCACCGTTTTCAATCGCTTGTTGAATATAGCTGCTGCCATGGTGCACCGCACCGCGCATAGCAATAAACAGATCATCGGTGCGCACTGAGCGACTGTCGAGGTGGATGTCTTTTATTGCACGATCTTGATAAGGAGCAACCGTTGCCAAATTCTCGAGTAATGCTTGCAACCTCGCACCGGATTGCACTTCATTGGTCGGCTGCGATAGCGTTTGCATGTTCAGTTCGCTCTCCTGTCAGCAATCGAAGCAGAAGTTGTTGGGGCGAGTGTGAGGGCATCTGGCTCGACGTTATACAGCCGCAACAAGTCATTTATTAACTCGGCGAAAACAGGTGCGGCAACATCGCCGCCGAAATACTCCCCTCTACGGGGATCGTTGACCATGACCACCACGACAAACCTTGGATCGCTCAGCGGGGCGATACCGGCGAAGGCCGATACATATCGGTTGTCATTGTAACGGCCATCAATAAATTTATGCGTTGTGCCAGTCTTCCCGCCGACCTGATAGCGAGGAACACGCGCTTTACTTGCAGTACCTTCCTGGCTGACTACTTTTTTTAACATCTTGCGCATTTTTTGTATCGTGTCTGGAGTAAACACGCGCGTGCCGAGTGCTTGATAATCTGATGACTTTGGTTCAAGCGTAACGGGTAATAATATACCGTCAGTCGCAAACACGGTATACGCACGTGCCAGTTGTAGCGGCGTAACGGATAAACCGTAACCATAAGATAAAGATGCGTGATCGATTGAACGCGATCGCTTTTTCAAAGTACCGCGAGCATCTCCAGGTAAGTCGGTGGCATGCGTACCAAACCCGAAACGTTTAAAAGCATCAACCAAATCTTGATAAGGAAGTTGCAACGCAATTTTGGAGACCCCAACAGTGCTTGAAAACGCGATCACATCGTGCACCGAAATTTTGCCGTGGTTTTTAATATCGCGAATGGTATGAGCGTTGATCTTGAGGGTGCCGGGTGTCGTGTCGATCATCGTCTCGGCATTGATCGTATCACTTCCAAGCGCGAACGCTACGGTCAAAGGTTTGACTGTCGAACCCGGTTCAAATAAATCAGTAATACTACGGTTGCGGAATTTATCAGTGGTCATGGTCTGTCGATCGTTGGGGTTAAATTGTGGCGAGTTGACCATCGCCAATATTTCGCCGCTCGGAATCAATAACACCACCACGCTACCACCGACCGCTTTATGTCGTTGCACAGCAAATTCAAGATACTCGCTAGCGAGTGACTGGATGCGTTGGTCAATGCTGACAATCAAGTCCTTGCCATGCTCTACTTGCCGTTTGTTCTCTACTCTTTCTACATAGTTGCCGGCCGAATCTTTGAGCACTTGAACCCGGCCAGAAACCCCTTTGAGTTGGACTTCATGCGCGTATTCCAGCCCTTCCTGCCCGACATCATCTATATTGGTAAAACCAATCAGGTGTGCACCTGCCGGACCGCTTGGGTAATACCGTTTGTATTCACGTCGCGTTCCTACACCCGGAATCGAAAGCTGCATTATTTGCTCCGCCAGCATCGGTGGTAAGTGGCGTTTTATATACATGAAGGCAGCATTTTTTTTCTGTTTGCAGCGGGCATTCAAATCCTGCTCGCGCATTTCTATCGCTTCTAACATCGCTCGCCACTTTGCCTGCGCATGACAAAAAACAGATGGGGTTGCCCACAACGATTCGACCGGCGTGCTCACCGCTAATACATTTCCATTGCGGTCGAGAATACGCCCTCGTTGTGCCGGTACGATCAGTTCGCGCAGATACCGAGCATTGCCGTGATTTTTTAGGCGTTCATGATCGATGGTTTGCAATCGAATCACATAGTAACCAAGTGATATGAATGCCAATAGAGCAGTGAGCAATAGAAAGTATCGTCGCCATGTTGGCAGATAGTGGTTTTTTTTTGTGATCATGTCGAATTCACTTTATATGCCGTGCCGCTATTTACTGCTCTTGAGTTTAAGGGTGATAATTTTTTCTGGTGCCGGCACTACCATTGCAAGGCGCTCACGCGCATAGGTCATGACATGGCGATTGTCTGACCAAGTCGCTCGCTCGAGTAATAACCGCCCGTAATCCGTTTGCAACTCGCTCTTCTCGGCTTCTACTTTCCCCCAAGCCATAAATGCCAACCGGTTTTGATGGCGCACGGTAATTAGTGCCAGAGCACTGGCTAAAGTGAGCAACCACAAAAACACGATTAATCTATTTGTTTTGGACATTTTTATATTATCGACAATCAACAGTTTGAGCAATTTTTTCTGCAATCCGCATCACTGCGCTTCGCGCCCGCCGATTGCTGGCGATTTCTGTTTGGCTTGTGCGTATCGCTTTGCCGATCAATTTCAAAGTGGGGTTTTTCATGTCTTCGGTGATCGGAATCTCTGGAGGGTACGGATCACCCTTTGCTTGCACTCGGAAAAAGCGTTTCACTAGGCGGTCTTCAAGCGAATGAAAACTGATGAACACCAAACGCCCACCGAGTGCCAAGCCAGTCAATGCTTGCGGCAGCACGGATTGTACTTCATCCAGTTCAGCATTTACCGCGATTCGAATCGCTTGAAAAGTTCGGGTTGCCGGATGTTTTCCCGGTTCGCGGCTCGGTACTGTTGTTGCCACAATATTGGCGAGATCGGTGGTAGTCATCAGCAAATCATCTGCCAACGCACGCTTGATCGAGCGGGCGATTCGCCGAGCAAAGCGTTCTTCGCCGAAACTTCGTAATGCATCAGATAATTCCTGTTCGGATACTTGCAGCAACCATTCAGCAGCAGAGATACCTTTAGTACGGTTCATACGCATGTCGAGTGGCCCAGTTGCATTAAAACTAAAACCGCGTTCCGGTGTATCAAGTTGTTGCGAGGATACGCCCAGGTCAAACAGCATTGCATCGACGCGACCATGTAGCCCACGCGCTTTCAAAATTTCACTCAGATTGGAAAAGGAAGTATGAATAATCTCAACTCGCGCATCGTTGCCAAGCATATCGTGTGCACGGTGAATTGCATCCGCGTCGTGATCGATGACGAGCAACTTGCCGCTATTATTCAAGCGTGCTAGTATTGCCCATGCATGCCCGCCGCCGCCATAAGTGGCATCCACCACTAAATCGTTGGCATCAAGGTTTAACCCGTCGACCGCCTCATCTTTGAGAACAGAGATATGTTGCGGTTGGCTCATGTCAGATAGTGCTGGTTATAGCGAGAGTTGTTCCATATCTACCGATATTTTTTCCATGCTCATGTCTTCTTGAAGCCATTGTTTGCATCGTGTATTCCATAGTTCTTCATCCCAGACCTCGAACTTATTACCTTGCCCGATCAAATATACCGACTTTTTGATTTTGGCAAATTCTCGTAGCGGTGCTGGCAATAACACACGCCCGCTTTTGTCCATTTCGCTATCACTCGCATAGCCGATCAAAAATCGTTTGAGTTGCTGATGATTGGGATCAAAGCTTGGTAGAGCGACAACTTTCTGTTCGACGAGTTGCCATTCATCCATCGGATAGACCCATAGGCAATACTCTTTTGTGTTATTGATCGTAATCACAAGATGCCCGTCACAGCGGGTCGCTAACTCTTCCCGGTAGCGACCGGGAATAGTTAATCGCCCTTTGGCATCCAAATTTAGTGCGTTGACTCCTCGAAACATGTTAATGTTATCTATAAAAGGTGCAGTTAACCACAATTTCCCACAAATTACCACTATAGCGGAATAAAGTGCAACTTGTCAATCAAAGACTATTCTTATCACACACAAATTTGTTTGCCTTCCGTTCTGATTACTGAATAATGCGCTCCGATACTCTTCTTTCTGTGCCGCCGCTTGGGCTTTACATTCATTTTCCATGGTGTGTCAAAAAGTGCCCCTATTGTGATTTTAACTCACATACTCGATCGGCCAGCATCGACCAACAAGGCTATATCGACGTTTTAATACGAGATTTAGAGTACGATCTACAGCGCTATGGTGACAACCGTGAACTGACTTCGATTTTCATGGGTGGTGGCACACCGAGTTTGTTTAGTGCGCAATCGATCGCACGCTTACTGGTAGCGATCGAGGCGAGACTGACCTTTGCGAAGGATATTGAAATTACGTTGGAAGCCAATCCTGGAGCGGTTGAGCACGACGATTTTGCTGGCTATCTTAACGCTGGGTGCAACCGCCTGTCGTTAGGAGTGCAGAGTTTCAACGATGCCCAGTTGAAAAATTTGGGGCGGATCCACACCGCTTCGAATGCCGAAACGGCAATTCAGGCGGCCTTGGACAGCGGGTTTGTCAATATCAATATAGATTTAATGTACGGTTTGCCACAACAGTCCCCCGAGTCGGCACAATGCGATTTGCTCGCTGCGTTGACATTTTTGCCGAATCATTTGTCTTTGTATCAGCTGACGATCGAGGCGAATACATTGTTTCATCGCTACCCACCTAAATTACCCGATCACGACCAAATTATCGAAATTGAGCAAAGCCTGTATGAGTTGATGGTGCAACACAATTACCAACGATATGAAGTTTCAGCATATGCTAAGCCCGGTATGCAGTGCCGGCATAACTTGAATTATTGGCAATTTGGTGATTATCTTGGGATAGGTGCTGGTGCCCATGGAAAAATTACTCATATGAACGCCATCGAACGTTATTCGAAGCAAAAACACCCGCGCCAGTACATCGCATCCGCGGGTAGTGAACACGGTATCGGCAACCGTTGGAAAGTTACTGATCGTGCGCGGCTGTTTGAATTTTTACTCGGCGGCTTACGGCTAACAGACGGATTCGACAAAAGATTGGTGCCTGAACGGACCAACTGCGATATCGACGAGTTATTACCGCTGTTACAAAAAGCAGCCGAGCGGAAGTGGATTATTTTCGATAACGGTCGGGTTCGGTGTAGTGCAAGTGGATACCGCTTCCTCGACGATATCTTGCAAGATATGCTCCCTTAATGGTTGCGGTTATTCGCCATGATATGCGCCCAAGCAAGGTAAGCGCGCATGTGCATAAAAGGTTCGTGCACGCGGATGATATCGACCTCTTGTTCGCACAGTGCTAAAGAGATGCCCAATGTCTCGATATCACGCAAGTGTGCCGGTTGGTCGGTCATGCCTCGCATAAAGGATTTGCGCGAATGCCCGACCAACAGACGCAAACCGAATTGCCGCAGTTCGCGGCAGTGTGCAAGCAAATTAAAAGATTGAAGTCGGGTTTTGCCAAAGCCGATACCCGGATCTAAAATAATACGATTCAGATCTAGCCCGGCACGTACCCAGCTTTCCATTTTGCTTTCTGTCCACTGCTCGATTTGGCGGATTGCAGGCGATTCTTCGGACAGTGTCACTGTAGCATCCACTGGGATGCTTAAACTATGCGTCGCGATCGCTTGGCAATCGCTGTCCTTGACGATTGCTAGCATTTCGACATCGGTAAGACCTTGTACATCGTTGATTATATCGATGTTATAACGCAACGCCTGTTGGATAATCGTTGGGTGGCGACTATCGACAGATATCCATGGTTTAATAGATTTCCCCTGCAACCGCTCGGCAATCTGCGCCAGCACTGGCTCAAGCCGCGCCCATTCTTCTTCGGTGCTAAGTGGCGAACCGCCAGGGCGAGAGGATTCGGCGCCAATGTCGATAATTTGTACATTGTGATCGATCAATTTGTCGATGTGAGCACTTAGGGAATCGGAATTCATCCATAAATCGCCGTCTGAAAAAGAATCGGGCGTGATATTGATAACTGCCATCCATAGCGGGATTGGACGTATCGTTTGGGTCAACGAAAACACGCTTTCGCTTTGTTCTCCAATAGGCAAATCTGCTTGCAAATGAAGCAATGGTGTCAATACAAAGTCGCGTTGCGTGATGTCCGGGTGCGGAATGGTAAATGTGCTGTGCTCTAGAGAACGACCGTGCCAGTACAGTAGGTCGATATCAATGGGGCGAGGTGCCCATCGTTTGCTGTCAACGCGCCCGAGAGATTTCTCGATCTTTTTAGCGATTGCCAAGCCTTGTTGTGGCTCCCAATCCGCATCGCCGCTGACAACTGCATTTAGATAAGGTTTATCCCACGATGAGTCGGCACCAGATTGCAATAATGCCGGAGATTCGATCAGTGGGGAAACGTGCTGCAACTCAAAACCGGAAGCCAGTAGCGCGTCGATCGCACGCTCGATATTCTGTTTCCGGTTTTCGATATTAGTGCCGAGTCCAAGATAAATGGTCATCGTAGCGAATCAATCAACTTGATGACAAACTGTTCGCCGCGCGTCAATTGCAAAAGTTCAACATATTCATCTGGCTTATGCGCTTGCTCTATCGAGCCGGGTCCGCAGATAACCGTCGGAATATTTGCCTGGTGAAACAATCCGCCTTCGGTGCCATAACTAACTTTTCCCGGCGGCAGCACATCGTCCACTAGTGCTGACACCATGCGGGTGACCGGCGCATCCGCGGCAGTCTCCATGCCGGGGTAATCGGACATTAGATGCCAATCAAAACCAGTTTTTGTACTAGTCGCATGCATCTTCGGCAACAAATTCTTTTCGATATGTGCTTCGACTTCAGCAAACAATGACAACGTAGGCTGTTTCGGTAGGTTGCGAATTTCGAGCTCAAAAACGCATTCATTGGGAATAATGTTGTTTACCGTACCACCACTAACCACCCCGGCATGCATGGTCGTGTGTGGTGGTTCGAATGATTCGTCGAAGGGACCTTCGCGTGCCAGGCGTGCGCTGATCGAATCGATGTGGCAAATTACATTCGCCGCCATAGACACTGCGTTGACGCCTAGGTGAGGCAACGATGAATGCGCTGACTTACCGCGTACGCAACACTGTTTATGCAACATACCTTTGTGGGCGCGTACTACTCCCATACTGGTGGGTTCGCCGATGATGCAGGCAACTGGTTGCACCGCACGCTTTTTCAGCTCCTCGAGCAGAGAACGAACCCCGAGACACCCGACTTCTTCATCGTATGAAAAAGCAAAATGAATCGGTGTACTCAAATTGGCGTTCAGAATATATTCGATATTACTCAGGCAGATAGCAATGAAGCCTTTCATATCGCAACTTCCACGTCCATAGAGTTTGTCGCCAATAATTTCCGCCGCAAACGGATTGGTAGTCCATGTCTGCCCGTCTACTGGGACCACATCAGTATGCCCGGAAAGCACGATGCCGGGCTGCTCACCGCCGCCGAGAGTAGCGAACAGATTCGCTTTTCGGCCGGTCTTGTCAAAGGTCAATTCACTATCGACAGAGTGAGCAACGAGTATTGATTGGATATATTCGATCAACGCCATGTTGGAATGGCGACTGGTGGTGTCGTAGGCGATTAGGTCAGTGAGAATTTGAATGGTGTCAGAGTTTTGCATGATGATGGAGTTGAGATGGTTGATATCGAAAGAGTTGCACAAAAAAATTATTTTGACTTTCGTTGTAATCCGAGTTCGCGGAGTTGTTTCGCATCTACTTCGCTAGGAGCTGCGGTCAGTAGACACGACGCTTTCTGTGTTTTTGGAAATGCGATGACATCGCGAATGGATTCGAGCCCACCCAACAACGCCACCAAGCGGTCGATACCAAACGCGATGCCGCCGTGTGGTGGTGCCCCGTATTTCAAACTTTCCAGCAGAAAACCAAATTGGGCTTCGGCTTGTGCTTGATCGATACCGAAAATCTCGAGAATTTTTTGTTGTAAATTAGCGTCGTGAATGCGCAACGAGCCACCCCCGATCTCACTTCCATTGAGTACAAGATCGTAGGCACGCGACAAGACTCGCGCGGGATCACTTTCCAGCCATTTTAGGTCCTCCACTCGCGGTGCGGTAAACGGGTGGTGCATGGCTTCCCAATGGCGCCCGTCTTCATTCCAGGTTAGTAGTGGAAAATCTACAATCCAGAGCAACCGCCAACCGGCCTCGATCAAGCCAAGATCAGCACCAATTTTGGTGCGCAATGCAGCAAGGCTTTGATTGACGATGGCGGCTTTGTCAGCACCAAAGAAAATCAAATCGCCAGCATTTGCTGCTACTCGATCGAGGATTTGTGCAATCGCGGCATCGGGCAAGAACTTTAAAATTGGCGATTGTAAGCCTTCGCGCCCGCCAGTTGTGTTGACTTTAATATAGGCCAAACCGCCAGCGCCGAATTGTTTGACAAATTCGGTGTATTTGTCAATTTGTGCGCGTGATAACCGCGCGCCACCCGGTACATGGAGAGCTGCCACTCGCCCGTCTGGATCGGCGGCGGGCACCGCGAAAACTTTGAAATCGACTGCTTTCATGACATCAGTCAATTCGGTCAATTCGAGCGGGTTGCGCAAATCAGGGCTGTCGGTGCCATAGCGGGCAATCGCGTCGGCATAGCATAATCGCGGAATCGGCGTTGACAATTCGACATCGAGAATACGCTTGAACAGCGTTGCTATCATATCCTCCATCAAATTGATGACATCGTTTTCCTCAACAAAGGACATCTCGATATCCAGTTGAGTAAATTCAGGTTGACGGTCGGCGCGTAAATCTTCATCGCGAAAGCATCGGGCAATTTGATAATAACGTTCAAATCCGGCAACCATTAGCATTTGCTTGAATAACTGCGGAGATTGTGGCAATGCAAAAAATGCGCCTGGATAGGTGCGACTCGGCACCAGATAATCGCGTGCACCCTCGGGGGTTGGACGGGTCAAAATCGGAGTTTCGATGTCGACAAAATTACCAGCATCGAGGAAGCGCCGGAGTTCGCCGATGATGCGGTGGCGCAAACGTAATGCGGATTGCATGGCAGGGCGGCGCAGGTCGAGAAAACGATATTTCAAGCGTACCGGGTCGCTGATATCATCATCGCCCGTTTGGAACGGCAATGGTTCGGCAGCATTGAGCAATGTGATTTTTTCGGCGACCACTTCAATATCCCCGCCCGGCAAACCCGCGTTGACAGTGCCTTCAGGGCGTCGCCGCACTTTGGCAGTGACGGACAACACGAATTCGTTACGCGCGTGTTCAGCAACCGAAAACGGTTCTGGGGTACTGGGGTCGACCACCACTTGCACGCGCCCACTGCTGTCGCGCAAATCGATGAAAACTACTCCACCATGGTCACGATTACTCGCCACCCAACCGGCGAGTTCGACTGTACGGTCAATATCGTCGACGGTCAGTTCGCCGCAAAGGTGGGTGCGCATGGAGTAAGGGCAGGGAGTCGTGTGATACCGAGGTTAGCGAATGATTCAGGTGTTGGTTTGCACGGATTCGGCGGATGATTTTTTCGCTGTGCTGTTTTCTTTTGCAACCCTTTCTTTTGCAACTCCTTCTTTTGCAACTCCTTCTTTTGCAACTTTGGAATCGGTCGTATCAGCTGTTTTCGATGCTTTCTTTGTATCGTTGGCTGAGTCGCTGTCGGGCTGGTTGGCTGAGTCGCTGGCTGGCTTATTACCATTGTTTTTGAAGTCGGTTTCATACCAGCCGCTACCTTTCAATCGGAAGGAGGCTTTTGATATCAATTTTTTCAGGGTAGCCTGTCCACACTCAGGACAATCACGTAACGGTACATCGGAAATTTTCTGCAAAGATTCGAATCGGTGCGAGCAGTCTATACACTGGTACTCGTAAAAAGGCATAGTTTATCCTTATGTGGTGATTGAAGTGGAGGGGTGATTATAGCGCAAAATGGTCAAAAATATTTACCTAAACGTCGTTCAGGCTTACGCTTTAACCCGGTCACGGGCGTCATCGACCCAGTCCAACTCTGCTCCGTTGCTATCCATCGGTTGCCCCTCTTTATCCACGCAGTACTTACCAAACACGATTGCCTCGGAGATTTTTCCGTGTGCTCGCAGTAGCGTATGCTCAAATAATATGCTGTGATATATTTTCGCCCCGCCGCATAAATAGCACCCATGTGAAATCCAAGTTGGCCCATAGATTTCGCAACCGGCTTCGATGTAGGAGTTAGCCCCGATGTATACCGGTCCCTCGATGTGCACATTCGCCCAATCCGCTTGCACATTTAACCCAACCCACACGCCCGGTAATATTTCCTTGCCAGGCATGCTGATGTTGTGCATGGTGCCGCGCATCAATTGTTGATTCGCGCTCCAATAATCGCTCAGTTTTCCAACGTCTATCCACTGAAAGGGCATCTCGATAGCATGGAACGGAATGTTTTTTTTAATCATCTCTGGCAAAAATTGCGAACCGATGTCATAGACAGTATCAGACGGAATTTGCGCCAAGATTTCCGGCTCAAACAGGCAGATACCGGTGTTAATCAGAGTCGATTTTGCATCCTGAATAGACGGTTTTTCTTGGAACGAGGTGATGCGTTGGTGTTCATCGCAGACTGCAACCCCGTAGTAGGGGACACGCTCTTTGGCAACCCGCTGGACAACAATGCTAGCTTTTGAGCCGGATTGCCAGTGCTTGCGTAATACGGCTGTCAAATCCAGATCGAAAACCGCATCGCTACAAACCACCAGAAAGGTATCGTCAAAAAAACCACTCAGATCTTGTATTCGCTTAATGCCGCCGGCCGAACCTAGTTGCTCACCGATAATCTCGCCATTT
>WASV01023601.1_pt1 | contig 92351 bp, 86 predicted proteins | sample 5698531 | NCBI WGS metagenome assembly WASV01 (sample SAMN11175559, study PRJNA528189) | sponge metagenome | isolation source: marine sponge | host: Myxilla | place: Antarctica: Western Antarctic Peninsula, King George Island | collected 2013-01 | reverse complement strand
TTATAAACCATCTCTTATAAACCATCTCTTATAAACCATCTCTTATAAACCATCTAGTATGATGAGGTCGGGATGAGCTGCTGGTCTGCTGAACACCGACTTGGGAGCAACTATGCTCAACCCAAACAAATCCCCGTTGAGCTCACAAGCGGTAGCAGCACCCCCACAAGAAAGGCAATGCAGGCACACTACACGCACGTAGCCATTAAAAACGCTCTGGCGGCGAGGGTATCCGGTCTATGCATTGATTTCACCAAGCACAAAGCCTGCAGTCTAATATTGCTAGCTCTTGATATAGACAATCCTAGTTACAAACTATAGTACATATCAAACTCGCACGGATGCGTTTCAAGACGCAAACGGTTAACTTCCTTCATTTTAAGATTGATGTAAGCGGTAATGTAGTCGTCATCCATCACTCCGCCGGCGGTTAAGAATTCACGGTCTTTGTCAAGGGCTTCGAGGGCCATGTCTAACCCAGTGGCAACTGTCGGTATTTTGTTTGCTTGAGCAGAAGTCATTTTGTACAAGTCCTTATCGATCGGTTTACCGGGGTCGATTTTGTTGAGAATTCCGTCTATCCCCGCCATGGCGACAGCACAAAATGCCAGATAGGGGTTGGCACTTGAATCTGGGAAACGAATTTCGATACGTCGCCCTTGCGGGTTGGCTTCGTAAGGTATGCGGCACGCAGCAGATCGGTTACTCTTAGAGTATGCAAGCGAAACTGGTGCTTCAAAGCCTGGCACAAGGCGACGATAGCTATTTGTGCTGGCATTAGTGAAGGCGTTGATAGCGCGCGCATGTTTGAAAACCCCACCGATGTAATACAGTGCGTTCTTGCTGAGATTGCCGTATTCATTTCCAATAAAGATATTCTTATTATCCTTGAATAATGATTGATGAATATGCATCCCGGAGCCATTATCGCCAACCAAAGGCTTTGGCATGAAAGTGGCGGTCAGTCCACGACTCTGAGCAGCATTGAAGACGACATACTTGAAAATTTGAACTTGGTCGGCTTTTTTCGTAAGGGTATCAAATTTGATACTGATTTCGCATTGCCCAGCAGTGCCAACTTCGTGGTGATGGAATTCCACCTCCAGGCCCATATCACTCATGATTGAGCACATTTCCGCACGAACATTGGATAAAGCGTCAACCGGGGGTACCGCAAAATAACCGCCTTTTAGAGCTGGGCGGTGGCCCGTATTGTTTTCTTCGTATTCTCTTGCGTTATTCCAAGCTGCTTCAACCGAGTCAACTTGATAAAAAACATTGCCAATTTCAGTGCTCCAACTAACTGAATCAAACAGAAAAAACTCATTTTCGGGGCCGCAATAGATGGTGTCACCGATACCTGTGGAGGCAAAATAAGATTCCGTACGTTTGGCGATGGAGCGTGGATCTCGGCTATAACTACTCCGATTCTCGGGGTTGATAATATCGCAACGAAAGTTAGCCGTGACTTCTTCGGTGAATGGGTCTAACCCTACCGATTCAGAGTCCGGTAACATAATTAGGTCAGAGTTTTCGATACTTTGCCAACCGGGAATAGAAGAACCATCCAGCATTTTTCCATTCTCAAAAGTGTTTGCATCGATCATGGCTGCATGAAACGAAATATGCCGCTCCCTACCAAGCGTATCGGTGAAACGAAAATTGACAAATTTGGCTTCGCTATCTTTGATAAATTTTAACGCATTTTGTACTGACATTACAAGTAAATACCTATGAGTAGAAGTTGAATATAGAGGAGTCTAATATCGTTAGAGCAAGCATATTAAGGTTTTTACGACCAATTTTAATCGGCTCTAAAAGTGATTTATTCTGAATGGGTATCATAACTAATTTTTTCAACGGTCGACAAAAATATCTTGCCGATCGTTCCTTTTTTTCGGCAGTGGGGAATATCTACTTTGGCTGCTTGGCAAGTCCACATACGTCGGTGTTGGCTTGTATTCGATCCCATAACCCTTTGACTAACAACGCCCATCCCCCAGAAACTATCGACGACCATAAAAGCACCGTGCTTTGCAGTAAACCAGAAGCACTTAATTCAACCGTCGGATTGGTCACTGAGCCGCCCACTCGAAGCCATTTTACCAGTCCGGACGGATTCACCCCCGATCCCTTGCGTGCTTTGGGTACGATGATAATCCTCACTGAATTATCATTTAGATTGACGTTGCCACTACCCAGTAGCGTAACCTTCTCACTTTGCACGGCGATCCCCTCACGACTGCTCAATACGCCTTTTGCAATGACAAGATTAAACACGCCACATTCGATATCCACATATTCTTGTTTCTCGCGAAATAGATTGCTTGCCGAGATGATGTTTAAAAATATGTCTCCGCCTAATATATTGAGAGAACGCCCTTGCATTTTGACCTGATTTAATTCTACTAACACGGACCCATTGGTATTGCCGACCAGCTCCAACGGGGATTCCCCATTAGCAATAATACGCATATCAAGATCGACCGTCCCCCCTAATACATACCCTTGTGTGTACAACTCCTTCAAGCTCGAAATATCAAGGCTTTTCCCCGTTATCATCCAGTCAGCACTCAATTCCGGACTTTGTGCATTTAATTTAAGTTCTGATACGAATTTACCAACTCCCATGATCCCTTTGACTGTTTGCTCCAGCTTGCCATTCTCAAACCTTGAATGCATGTTCAAGTCCTGAATACGGAAATAGCGGCTCCTAAGACTGTCGGCTCGAAGTGTGAAATCGCCGTTCACTATGTGCAGCCAATCGGTATCGATGTGGTCAGATGAGAATAGTTCGGTGGATGGTTTTGATGGGGTTGTTGAGGAGACAAGCAATTCATTCAAATTGATCTTGCTAGAATACAAATTGGCATCGATAGTCCATGCTGGCTTGGTTTGATCGCTTGTCATGTGCCAGTTAAAATCTCCCCCGATATCACTGCTTCCTACAGTCATCTTAAGCATGCGTACATTGCCTTGATAGTGCTCACCGATCTCGTCCACTTGTTGCACATCGACTTTTGCCATACCGATAACAGGAATCTGAGGGTCCAACAGACCTCCATCCAATAACTTCAACGTCCCGAGCGTGTCAGATTGGAAACTTAATTCTAAATCGTCCGCTTTCAACGGCTGCATATACACTGTGTCACCGCGCAGTTTGTACACAGCAGAATTACTCAACAGTAAACTTGCAACGAGATTTTTAATAACTATTTTTTCTTTTTCTTCTATTAGTTTCAACGATAAATTTAGGTGGTCGGTGGGTACTGAAAACTCGTTGAGGATCGGCATCTTCGCAAGGCTATCTACACCCAGATTTGCCCGGAATCCTCCTTGAAACGGCACTAAACTTGTGATTTCTCCGCTCAAAGAATTTGTCGATTGTTTCAGGGACCATGCTTGGATGTTCGAAATCTCCCAGTTGTCGCCACCGACTGACCATAGATTTCCCGAAATTTGTAGTGGCAATGTGGTAGTGATAACATCCATTACGATTTCCGAAGTCGTCAATAGCGATAACAGTGGGTCTGTGGATAAGAGTTCAATATCAATATCGATATTCGTTTTAGTAGCCGAACTGCTGAAATTGATTCCTCCGTGTGCTTCAAATTGAAAACGCGGGTCGTGTATAGTGGCATGCAAATCGGTAATATAAAATGTTCTTGATGTGTCATCGCTCAAGGACGTGTCATCTAGCAGAGATATGTCATCGACCAGGTTGGCACGTAACCATACCGGGGTGCTTTCAGGAAGGTTAATGTCACCAACCATCACACGCTGCAAACTATTCGCCTGACCGATTATTTCCAGTTGTACACCACGGATGTGGACCAGGTCATCGACCATCCCAGTAACTGACCAATCGACACCATACATTTCTCCAGAGACTTTGTTCACATTCGCACTCAGCTGATCATATTCAAAGATGAAGTCCGTGTCTAACTGTAAGTTATTGATCGGTGGCAATAATCCCTGCGCTAGCATTTTTTCCAGATGGTTGCCGCCAATGGCAGCGATAATGCTCGAGAATGGATCATGCTTTTCGTCAGATAACTCCCCAAAATCGTCGGCAGTTTTGAGCCTCGCCAACACCGGAAATTTAGCCACCCATCCACTATCGGATCGGGTCGCCGTTCCACTGGCATCTGCGATCACGGTGAAATTTTCAAGTTGTGCGACTTCCAATGTAAAGTGAAGTTGATTCGATGATCCCTGTATAGCAACCTCGAATTTGCTTTCCAATGGCTTCAGCTCTCTGTTCACTATCAGAGACACATATTGCATCAAATCTCCATGCATCAATAGCCGAAAATCCATCTCAGATAAGGAATTTAGATTGCTTATTTCTCCTGTCAATTCGATTCGCGATCCCCATTCGGTCAATTGCAACGAAATATCACGCAATTGCATAACCGTGCTAATTTTTTGTTGATAAAAATTTGCAGTGCCGGTAAATGCTCCAATGTCTACCATTTTTTCGATGCTCAACAGTGGCAATAATACCGGTAACTGTGGAATTGAATAGTCGAGTGCAAAATCGGCCTGGTACCATTTGAATAGGTCTGCCACCTGCCCTTTTGCGTGCACACGGTTCGCTGGGACACCGATATAGCCATCGACCTCAAGTGTCGTTGGCTCTCGAGCCATCATGGCTTCAAAGCTACTAGAGATTGCCGATGCGTGAATTGGCGTTTGATTGATATCCCCGCTTGCCTCATAAATGATAGACGCACCTCGCCCACTGCTCGTAAGGAGCCCTTGTTCGATGCGAATCTCCCAAGTTTTCTTATTGTTGACCACGGTAATCTTACCATTGCTGATTTGTGCCGAAAATATCTCAAACCATTGAGGTAATATGATGGGGTTGGGGGAGGTAGAGGAACGCTTTGAGGGTACAGGCTGGGGGTTTTTCTCGACAAATAAGCGAGGGCTTTGCAAGCGCACCGTCTCGATATGCAACTTACCATTCCATAGTGCTGAGCCGTCAATGACTGCAGTCACTCGCTCCGCTTCGAGTACCCATCGTCGGGAATGCCATGGCGGGCTTTCGAGACGAACCATGTGTGCTTCAATTATCGGTTTTCTGCGTAGTTTCAGCTGCAAATTGCTGATAGTAAGGTTCCCGCTATTATTTTTAGCGATTTTTTGTGGAAGATAATGCTGCCCGACCCATGTCAACGTTAACGGTACTGAAAAATAAATGACCCCACCGGTCGCTAATAGCGCCAGCCCCCATTTCCACTTTCTCATTTCAGCAACTATCCGATAAAATCAATTCAAAAGATATTATGAGACTCGTTAGCACTCCATTGCTAAGGTATACACAAGCCCATCGAGAAGTACAAATACTATGGAACTAGTGGAACAATCTTAAGCCCAGCAGTTTCCGGCAAACCGAACATCAAATTCATATTCTGAACCGCTTGTCCGGCAGCTCCCTTGACCAAATTATCTTCAACCACCAACACCACGACGCTGTCCCCAGAACCAGTTTGTGGGCGATGAACCGCAAGCCGGCAGATATTGCTCCCGCGTACGCTTCGTGTATCAGGGTGGGTACCCTCAGGCAGTACATCCACGAATGGATGATCGGCAAAGCGTCGTTCATATAGTTCTTGCAGATTGACATCGGTCTGCTTAAGCCGAGCATATAATGTAGCGTGAATACCGCGGATAATTGGCAGCAGATGAGGGGTGAATATTAGATTGACCGGCTGACCGGAAAGCCGTTCCAGTTCTTGTTGAATTTCTGGATGGTGGCGATGCCCGGATACCGCGTACGCCCTGAATGAATCCGAGGCTTCAGCTAGCGAGGTCGCCAAACTGGCTTGTCTACCCGCTCCGGAAACGCCAGATTTTGCATCAGCAATAAGGTGGTCCAGATCGATCAGATGATTTTCAATCAACGGCAAATAACCCAGCTGGACTGCAGTCGGATAACACCCGGGATTGGCAACCAGTCTCGCTTTGCGAATTTTTTCTCGATTGATTTCCGGTAACCCATAGACGGCTTGTGACAACAATGCTGGGCAAGTATGCGGTTTTCCATACCATTTTTCCCATAGCGAAGCATCGCACAAGCGAAAATCTGCCGAAAAATCGATGACTTTGACACCCGCTTCCAGCAGTTGCTCGGCGTACGACATCGCAACGCCGCTCGGAGTGGCAATGAAAACCACATCGCATTTCGCATGCACGGATGGTAGTGGAGTGCTAAAGGCTAAATCAAGCACCCCACGTAACGATGGAAATAGATCCGCGACAGCGGTCCCTGCATTCGCTCGCGAAGAGATGAAAGTAATATCAGCATGCGGGTGGCCCGCCAATAGGCGTAAAAGTTCAGCACCCGTGTAACCGCTACCGCCAATTATGCCGACTTTGAGTTCTTTCATGAATACGTTGTTATTGTGTTACCGCATTTGCACATACAATTATAGCGGATATTCAGTACCTAGTACAGTATAGTGCGGAGTAGTTACCACATAGAGATAGTGCTCTGTTAGAATAATTACCATCGGTTGATTGTATGCTCATTGACTACCCGTTGCCAGAAACTCACATCCATCACCCCATCAAACACTTTGTATGAGTTTTAGATTTGATCAAACGCGGGCACAAATTGCGCGCATGACTACTGCTTGGTGTCGCCCTGCGGACTCCGTGCGATTAATTGCGGTTAGCAAACAACATTCGGCCGATAAAGTCGCAGATTTAGCACGATTAGGGCAACGAGATTTTGCCGAAAATTATTTGCAAGAAGGTTTGGAGAAAATTACACAAGTGAACCACTTATTACCAAAAGCCATTGCCGACTCGCTCTGCTGGCACTTTATCGGGCATGTGCAAAGTCGCAAATGTCGCTTGCTTGCGGAAAGATTTGACTGGGTGCATAGCGTCGATAGCATTAAGGTGGCAGACAAACTGCACCAGTATCGTAGTGGCGACCCAATTAATGTACTCATTCAACTCAACCTTCAACAAGAACAGCAAAAATCTGGGGTGAGTGCTCAAGATTTGTTAACGCTTGCCAAACATATTCTCGAGTTACCGAACTTGAGGTTGCGTGGGTTGATGACGGTAGCTAAATTAGAAAATGACTTTGCCAAACAACGCGCAGCTTTCGGGCGATGTCGAGAATTGTTTGATACACTGAACCTACAAGGCTTTAATATCGACCACCTTTCAATGGGAATGAGCGCAACTTTGGAAGCCGCCATCGCTGAAGGTAGTACGATGGTACGCCTCGGTACCGCTCTATTTGGACCACGTCCGGGAAAAACCCACATGCAACATGTTCAGTGACCCTATCAATAATTGCACCAAACTCGCTTTTGTGGGCGGCGGCAATATGGCGCGTGCCATGGTAGGGGGGTTGCTCAATTCCAAGTGGCGAGCAGACCAACTAACCGTGTCGGAACCCGACAGCCAACGGCGGCAAAAACTGGCGCAAGATTTCGGTATTCGAGTTTTCGACGACAACGCAGAGTGCGTGCGCCATGCGGATGTCATCATCCTTACGGTGAAACCTGACCGTATGCCTGAAGCGGTGCGATCAATAGCCGCCGTTGTGCAACAACAAAAGCCATTGCTGATTTCTGTTGCCGCAGGAATTCGCGGACACGATGTGCTTCGCTGGGCTGGTGGCGCAAGCGCGTTAGTGCGCGTGATGCCGAATACCCCAGTATTTGTAAACGCTGCTATTACCGCATTGTTCGCGACACCAAAGGTCGCTCCCGAGCAATGCAAGTTGGCGGAAATCATCATGCAAGCGGTCGGAAAAACCCTCTGGGTGAAACACGAAGCAGCCCTCGACGTGATTACTGGTATTTCCGGTAGTGGACCTGCCTATTTCTTCAAACTAATGGAACAGATGATAAACAGTGCGGTCAAACATGGGCTTGAATACAACGATGCACATCAATTAGTCACTCAAACCGCGCTTGGTGCTGCAATCCTTGCCCAGCACGGCCAGCAGACACCGGCAGAATTGAGACACCAAGTAACCTCCCGCGGCGGCACCACCGAAGCCGCATTGACTGAAATGGAGTCCCTTGGGCTGGACAATGCCATACAACAAGGCATCAACGCTGCAATCAAACGATCGACACAAATCGCTGATAAATTTGGAACCTACGAGTAGCCACAAATGTCTAACCTTGAAATCTTCGGTACGCTTCCTTTACTCATCATCAAACTTTTTCTGCTCGTATTGATCATGCGTTTCTTGTGCGAGTTGCTACGGGTGAATTTCTACAACCCGTTAATCCAAGCAATGGTGCGTATCACTAATCCAGCACTCCGTTTCATGCAACGATTTATCCCTCAAGTTTATGGCATAAACCTAGCGGCGGTAGTACTCATTATCCTACTTGGGATGGTCGAGTGGGCTCTGCCGCTACTCCTTGCTGGGCATCAGTTTCAGTGGGGCGGCGTGCTCATCATCAGCCTAGTAGACAGCCTAAATACAGCGACATGGATATTTTTGGTGGCGATATTGGGGACAGTGGTACTCAGTTGGGTTGCACCGCAGTCACAGCACCATGCGGTAAGTTTAATATACAGTTTGAGCCAACCAATAACTGCACCATTTCGACGCTTTTTGCCACCCCTAGGTGGGCTCGATTTTTCACCAATGGCAGCACTATTGTTGCTACGATTTATTCAACAATCGGTATTGTTACCGCTAATGAACTATGGGTTTCTGTTGTTGTATTAGCCTCTGCTACTCAAATAGGTGGCGTAGATTTCTACTTATATAACGTAACATCAATAAACTGGGAATTACCATCAGCGTCGTGATGATGAAAAACAATTCCCAATCACCATCCAGACTATCTACTAATAAACCACTGCCACCTGCAAATATGGTGCGCCCAAAATTCCCCAAGGAAGCCATCAACGCATATTGTGATGTCGTGTATGCGCGGTTAGTCAAGTGTGAAATGAATGCGACAAATGCGACAGTGGAAAACGCCGAAGTAAAATTATCCACTAAAATAGCACTCGCAAATACGGTCGTATTGGGACCAACATGCGCCATATAAGCGAACATTAGGTTGCTCGCCGCCATTGCGATGCCTCCGATCATCAACCCGCGAATCAACCCATAATGCACTGTAATCACGCTTGCGATGAGCGAGAAAACGATCGTCAGGGTCGACCCGATTAATTTCGAGTAAGTGGCAATCTCTGAGTTAGAGAAACCAATCTCTTTATAAAACACGAGTGACATTCGCCCGAGAAACGCTTCGCCAACTTTAAATAGTAGGATGAACAAAAAGATCAAAATAGCAATATGCCCAAAGCGAACCCAAAAATCTTTAATCGGCTCACCGACAGTCGCTAGGCACCAAGCACAGAGATAAGCGATAGAACGCAATCCCCCCTTTTCGCTGAACTTTTTTTCATCCTGATGTTGCACTTTTTGTTGCACTTCAGGCTCGCAACTCGCTGGCTCTTTCAACCACAGAGTATTGAGTATGAGAGCGATAACAAATAATGCGCTCAACCCGTATACGGCATTCCACGACAAGCCAAGATCAGATAAATACAGCACCACCGCTCCGATCAACCCATAGCCGACCCACCAACCCGAAGTCGCTATTGCTGCGGTTGCCGGTAGTTTGTCCTTTTCGCTAAATGCAAGAATATCGATTCGATAAGCATCGATGACCAAATCTTGAGTCGCCGATACTATCGCCACCAACAATGCCAACAAACTCACCCAAATAATACTTCTAGACGGATTGGTAATTGCAATCAAAATGATCAAAATGAACAGCAAAATCTGCATCAATAACAGCCACGATCGGCGCTTCCCAAGCCGCCCAAGTAGCGGCAACTTTACTCTATCCAAAATCGGTGCCCATATCCAATTGATCGAATACACGAAAAATATCGAGCCGAAAAAACCGATAGATGTACGAGTCAGCCCTGCTTCTTTGAGCCAGAGAGTCATCGCAGAACCAATGATGACCCATGGAAAACCGCTAGCGATGCCGTTCAGAAAGATGAACAACATGCGTAAATCTAAATAGGTTTTGACTATTTTAGTGTTTGCTATGTTCATTGCGGAATTGAAAATTGTTGACTACAGAAGCAAAGTCCATATTACTTGTTTTTCTTCTATTTTTGGCATTCATGGTAAACTTTGTTTATGGAACCGTCACAAACCGAATTCATCAAGTTATGCATTGCTAGCAAAATCCTCCAATTTGGCGAGTTCACATTGAAATCTGGGCGTATCAGCCCCTATTTTTTCAACACCGGATTATTTAGCCAAGGTGCGTTACTAAGCCAATTAGCACGCCAGTATTCGCGCTTGATCGCTACTCACATTGACGGTAAATTCATGCTCTATGGTCCGGCATACAAAGGAATCCCCCTTGCCACTGCCACCGCAATGAAACTCAGCGAGGAGCATAACTTAAATGCCAGTTATGCTTTTAATCGCAAAGAAACGAAAGATCATGGCGAAGGCGGTAATATCATTGGTGCTCCTCTTTGTGGCAATGTCGTCATCATCGATGATGTGATTACCGCTGGCACCTCTGCCCAAGAAGCAATCGAAACGATCACTTTAGCCGGTGCAAATCCGCATTCAATCATCATCGCGTTGGATCGGCAGGAAGTTGCCGACGGAGAATCCCTCTCAGCAACGCTACAGATTACGCAAGAATACGGAATTCCGGTCTACTCGATCATCAATGTATGTGACTTGATCGCCTACCTACAAGGCACTCCAACAATGGCTACAGCAACATCTACACTCACAGCGCATCACAATCGCTATGGTGTACAGCATATCGACGTATAAATTAAAGTGGCGCGCCCGGAGAGATTCGAACTCCCGACCTCTTGGTTCGTAGCCAAGCACTCTATCCAACTGAGCTACGGGCGCCGCTGGTACACATTAAATTTATACATAAACAAAGAAGAAGAACACTACAATGATTCGCCCGCAATAATAGCGTAGGACCACTCTAGAAAGAGTTTGGAGGTCAATGTATCGGGCTCCCAAGTAAAATCCTGCCAAATAACGATGTTCGCGTAGTCACCAGTTAGTCACTATTCTTATCGTAATTATAACTTCTATTCACCGTAAATCACCTTGCTTAATTGCCAAAACGGGTAAAATTCAATTTATTTTGCAGTAAGTTTTCAAGCAAAAAAATCGTTTCTAAAAAACAGTTTCTGTTGTAACAATGCTTTTTTGAAAAATAATCTGCCGAATCTTCATCAATTGGTGCGGCAAAAATTTATAACTGAGAGGAAGACACGGTGAGTTTAGGGAAAAGTAGCAAACATGTATACATATTGCTATTTGCAAGTTTTATGTTGATGTTTTTTTCTTCCAGCGTAAAAAACGTTTTTCAAGTTTGGTTTATTGATATTTGCACTTCTTTTGGTATTACCAGATCCGAATTTTCCCTGTCTGGAATAACATTCATGCTCGTTACCGGAATTGGTGCCTGGGTAGCTGGCATTATGAGCGATCGATTGGGCGTACGGAAAACAATTCTCATGGGTAATATTCTAATTGCGGTCAGCTTTATCGGGTCTGCGCTGCTCGCCAACTTTTATGTTTTTGTTGCTGTCTATGGCGGATTATCTGCTTTTGCACTGGCAGCTGTCCAGTATGTACCGATGGGTGTGCTTGTTGAAGAAACGTTTTCAGATAATAAAAACAAAGGGCTAATTTATGCCTTTCTTGTCAATGGAACTGCTCTCGGGTTGGTAATATTGAGTCCATTGTGGGTGTACCTAAACTTATCAATTTCATGGCAGGAAATTTATCTTTGGATTGGTTGTTTCTTCCTTCTAGTATTAACACCACTGTTTTATGTCGTCCTTCCTCTGGCTAAGGTTCGCGTAAAATCGAAATCAGAACTTAGCACAACCCATCATGCCAGTTTCTGGAGAAAGATTTTCTCAAATCCAACCTTTTGGTTTATTTCTATTTCTTTCTTTGGTTGTGGGGTCAATATGGCGTTTATTGACATACATTTTGTCCCTATGATGCAGGACCAGAAAACGGCTGCTAGCATTGTTGGTACTTCACTTTCCGTTCTAGGTGTACTGGAAATAGTTGGTGGTTTTCTCGCTGGTTGGTTAACTGGTCGAGTGAAACCCGCTATCCTGCTTTCTAGTTTTTACAGCGTGAGGGCACTCTCGGGTTGGCTATTGATGCAGGCAACCGATGAGTCGTCGTTTATTGTTTTCAGTGCTATTTTTGGTGCGACATATCTTGGAACTGTCATTGTAACCTCCTTGTTTACATTACAGTATTTTGGAAAAGAAAATAAAGGGACTGTTTTTGGCATGGTGTTCTTTATCCACCAGCTGGGGGCATCTTTATCAACCTGGGCTGGTGCGCGAATATTTGATGGTACAAACAGTTATTATTATGCAGTCTTGCTTGCGACCGCTTTCTCAGTTCTATCCGCTCTTATAGCATTGGCACTCTTCACCACAAAGCCCCAATATATCGAAGAAACATGATCTTACCTCGGCTTCAAATTTTGCTTTAGGATTCGAAAACTAAAATTTGGCGGTATCCTGATATACACATGGACGAGAGCTAACATCAAATGCCCTCGTCTGATCTGACACCTTTTACGGATTCCAAGATCGTACACTAACTAGAAATAAAGATGCACTGGCATACAACAATATATGTTGGAATATTGGTATAAATGTATTGCTATACAAAGGGTTCGTCCAAAACTGCAGTTCGCTGGCTTGCCGTGTACTTGTAGTACTAACAAACACACCGATAATATTTAGCCATGCTAGTTATTATCGATAATATGCTAACATCCTTCGCTGTAGGCTCGATATATTCTGCTTTATTCCCCACATTTAGGGTCAATTATTTCTACAGAAATATGCCATATAATATGGTGATGGCAATATATTCTTTTTAGTTGTATCTATAATTTTTTATAATTTCGGAGGTAAGCACTCATGTTTTCCAAAGGCACGGTGGTTAATAACTGGGAAAACGCCGCTACACCGTCGAGTGAATTATCCATTGAAGGAAGATATGTCAAAATTGAAAGGATGCGTAAAGGAAATTTGCCACAGATATATCAGGCAATTCAAACAGAAAAGATACCAGAAACTGATTGGTACTACTTGCCGCATGGCCCATTTAATAGCGATGCTGAGTTCTTACAGTGGGCTTGCGACACTTCATTTTTTTTAGACCCGTTATTTTTTGTTTTGTACTCAATATCTTCCGAGAGAATATGTGGTTATTGTTCTTACCTCAATATTAATCCTAAAGTAGGTTCTATCGAAATTGGGTTTATTCACATATTTCCTAATTATCAGAAATCTCGTGAAGCTACAGAAGCAATATACTTATTAATCCGCGAATCTTTTAAAATGAAATACAGAAGATGCGAATGGAAGTGTAATAGCCTTAACGTACGTTCTTTACGTGCAGCTGGTAGATTTGGTTTTAGTTTTGAGGGTCTATTCCGGCAAGCAGCGGTTATTAAAGGGCGTAATCGTGATACCGCTTGGTTTTCAATTATTGATAAGGAATGGGCAAAGATTGATGTGTGTTATAAGCAATGGCTCGATGGTTCCAATTTTGATACTGCCGGGGTGCAAAAAAAATCACTGGGTTCAATGACAAAAAACTTGACCGGTATAAATGATTCCTTAATGAAAACGCTTTCGTCAAGGGGACGAACGATACAAAATAGTTAATAAAAAAGTTAATGGTGAAATGCCTGGCGGCACGAAACCTAACACTCAAACACCGGCGGCGTAATGATACCTACTGGGGAAGTATCGTTTAATACGAAAAAAGCCATTATCGCTAGGAATGTACCAAAGGATATATCACTAGAACTAGAAAATTCAACATTCTATTTTTCTCCATATTTATTTATAAATACCTAAATCAGGTGCACCGTAAGCGTCACCTGGATTTACTTGTGACATGCTTGATTACCGTTTTGCATTTAGGATACTGTGTACACCCCCAAAACTGATTACCTGCATTTGCTCCTTTTTTTGCTGTACGGAGTATCAGGCTATTGCCACACTTTGGGCATTGCTTTTTGATAGGCTCTTTATTCTTTATTTCTTGGACATGCTTGGCATGTGCTCTATGAGTTTTAATGCTCGATTTCAGCCTGCCAGATTGTATCCGTTCAGTTATTTCAATAGATTCTTTGCTGGAAATTATTGATGATTTCTTTGACTTGATAAATCGAATTAGCCCACGAGCATAAGTTACATTTTCAGGCATATTTGTTTTGAAAGTGCTATCACCAACGAAGACGATAACTGAGAATAACTTGTCCTCGTTAATGTCCAAGCATGAACTCAAGGTTTTTGTGTGCTTATAATTCTGATGCAGTGGGTTTTGAAATTTACTGGTATGTTTGAAAATTTTCTGAGTCCACTGTTTTTGATGTTCTAAACCAAAAATCCAGCCTTTCATATTTTTCGTTTCGATGACAAAAACCCCAAATTCTGAAACGATAATATGATCAATTTGCGTACTTCCATCTTCTGTTGGAAGCGTGACATTTTTAATAAGATGATATTTCTGTGTGTCTAAAAAGAACTTTACAGCAGTATTTACAATGAACTCACCTAAAATCCCTTTGAACCATGGTGTTTTAGCGATCCAGATGAATAATACAAGTGGGATAAAATATGCAAAGTTCGAAAGCACACTATTTATTATTGAACTGAAATCCAATTTCTGACTCCTAACTTCGATCTTGAGGGGCACTTAACGAAGTACGCAATACTTGAGTCCTAAAAGCCATAAAGCTTGCGTGTTGCCGCACTTCGTTATAAAACATAAACATAGTTTGATTCCTTACGCGATGTTTAACTGCTGAAAATCTGCCTCACAATGAAATATCGACATTTCTTTAGTGCGGCATTTAAGTCGGCGATCTTAATCACAGAGGCTACCGTAACACCCAACCACTGGCGCGACTTGCTACATCCAAGCGGATTAGATTGTTAGGTATCGCGGGTGATTGTCAATGATACCGAATTCTTAATGTCTGAAATTACCCAAGTAGGTGCAATCATGAACAGAAGCATTTCTAAAAAGTACGGCTGCCTTTTATCACCGTACTGCATGAAAGTAAGCTTTTTCATGAGTTTACAATATTCGTGAAATGCCTCTTTTTTTGGATAATATTCGGGCATCTTGCCAGTTAGGTTAAATATCGTTTTCATATCATACTGTCCCAATTCGGGGTTACGACCGGCCGGTTGGGGGAATAATTTTTTACCGTCTGCGAATTTGTACAGAAGCCAGTTTAATGTATAAATCGCCCTTGCATCATAGATTGCATAGTTTTCAGGTGCCATGAACGATGCGACTTTGGATAGCGATGCGATGCAATCAAGCGGGAGACACCTTTTATCTAACTTCGTTCTCAAATTTTTGATTAGATTGTTGTTCTTTGTGTTTTTTTTAAAAGCGGGGATCCTTCCCCACTCTTGAATAATCCAATAATGAGTTTCAAGGCTTTCGTCGTTTTTAAGGGTGTCCTTAAGGTTTTCTTTCAGATACACATTCTTTTGAAAAACACTCTCTTTACTGGCAAGAGTACTGACAAGATGCCTCAGAGACTCGGGGAGGGTTGGTATGCCCCAGTTATACTCCTTCTCCACACAACGAATCTCAGAGATTTCCTTAATTTTAGCTACTAATGTATCCATTGTACGATACCCCTGCCCTCTTGGTATGTGTTTCTATTTTAGCTGCCATAGTTCGATGGGATCCCATTCTGGGTCATGGAGTCTGGCAAATTGACCGTCGGGATATTTTTCAGAATCAACTACCACCTCAGCGCCAACATCTTTAATCTAGGATACTATGGCGGGTAAAGTTCGATCAATCCTTATTCGCTGGTGGTAATTTTGTAAGCCATTTCTCTGCTTGCGTTTTTGTTTCAGTTGAAACTTTTGGAGAACTAGATTCTCTTATAGTTTTCATTGCTTCTCGAGCAAAACCATTTCTAATTATCATTTGTGCATGACCTGTACGAGAACTGCAAGATTCTTCTGTGTAATCTGTATCACGCTTCAATTTTTTGATAATATCTTCTCTTGAAAGAGAGTCAGAAGAAAAAATATCGAAGAATTTAACAAAACAAGACATGCCAACAGACCGAAGTGTTCTTCTAAATTGCTCATCGTTCAAATTGGAATAACAAGCCCAGTACTCATTCCTGCTTCATAATCATGATGATACACTTCAATATTTGGACCTAAAACGGCACTAATCTTTGCCTTTCGAAGACATGAAAAATATAAAGCACCTCCAGCAACAAGTACACTAAATATTGGAATGACTAAACTTGCAGATAGCATCAAACTCTCCAGTTATATAACGCCTCGAATTACCAGCAAAATAAATCTACAGAACAAAGTAGCGTAGATAAATTTTGTCTGTGTGCAATGCGTTTGTTATGTGTTTATATTCCAGTATAGATTACTTAAATTGTTGTAACCTCGGCTATTTTTAAATTCTTGGAAGTCATTATTTTCCACAGATGGAAATTCATTTTTTATTTCATCTGATAGCGTGGAAATTATTTTCTCACCCAATTCATCAGAATAAACTCCAGTTAGTGCTTTTTTGTACCAGATAACTAATTCATCGACAGTTATTACAGATTGTATTCTTGAGCGCCAACCTATTTGAGTTAGCAAGGAATTAATAATGTTTTTCTCAACGCTTTTACATACAATAATTATTTTGTTGGAATCTATAGATGTGACAACATCCATAGCCAAGTCTTCATCTAGCGATAGATGCTTTATTTGCACCACTGACCCAAAATTAGCATACATATCTAAACCCCTGTCTGCTGCATTTGTCACTCCAACTCTATGAAAATGAGCATTTAATGTTTTTCTGTTAATTTCAGAATTTAAATTCAATACTTTTTCAGCAAACTCGGAAAACTCATTTAATATTCCAGTCATTTCTGAATCATAATAAATATCAACTTTAACTTTCATTGCTGTTGTTATGACTTCAAATAATGAATAGACGACAATTTCAAATATTTTATCAAGACTTCTTTTGAGACCTGGCTGGTCCCAAAATTGATTTAGGAAGCCCATTAACTCAAAATCTTCTTTTTTACTTTGAAGGCAGTAATTTAGTGCATTTCCAAGTTGCATGTGCTTTTCTTCAAATTTTTTATAAATATATGCCTCTACAACTCCATTGTTTTCCTTATTTTCAACACCCAATGCTGACAGCAATTCTGGAGGTATGGCATTACCTTGAAATAAATTACCTTGAAATAAATTATCTTGGTACTTTGCACTAGAAGTGCTAACCCTCCCTAAAAATTTCATACATACAATATCACGCCATTGTTTTGATCTTGTTCTATATGTTTCCAATTCCATTAGATTAATATTTAAGTCACTATCTGTTCTTTCGTTAAATAATATCTCAGCAATTTGAATGGGTTTATATAAATGGACCCGTGACTTAGTGATAACTAAATCTAGCGCACCTTTCGCTATATCTAGTTGTTTCGCATTCGTTGCCCCATATTTCTAGCGGTTCTATGTTTTTTATTGCTGGTCTCTTGTTTCTAATACTATCTGACATTTGTTCCGCAACTGCTTTTATTACAGGTACAGACACACTATTTCCTGCTTGTTTTCTAAGTTGATTATAAGGGACGACAATTTTGAATGAATCAGGAAAGCCTTGTAATCTCAACAATTCTCTGGGCGTTGGTCGCCTGATACCATTCACCACAAGATAATTATAGGAAGCACCAGCTCTTAATGCACATGAGTATTTTAAAGCCGAAATATTCCCACTCTTATTCTCATGCCAAATAGACGGAGTAGGATAATTAGGCTTAACTTTAGCCATCCTTTTTGTTTTTATTTCTTCCGACACAAAATGCTTTTGATCAACATCTTCATCATTCTCCAAAATATCTTCTAATTTAGGGATTATTCCTAATGGTTTAGGAAAATCAAAAAAAATATTTTCTTTAAATCCCACTATAATTGTTCTCTCTCGTTTTTGAGGGACACCAAAATCGAGAGAGTTTAATACTGTATGATGAACAAAATAATCTAGATTTTCTAGGTGCTCTACTATCGTTTTAAATGTCCTTCCTTTGTCATGTGATTTCAAGTTTTTTACATTTTCTAACATGAAAGCATAAGGTTTTTTTATTTTCAAAATCTGTTCTATATTAAAAAATAAAGTTCCTCTAGTTTCTGAAAAACCCTTCTGGTCTCCACAAATACTAAAGGCTTGGCAGGGAAAACCACCAAGCAAAATATCATGATTTGGGATGTCATTTGGTTTGATTTCTGTAATATCGCCATCAGGCCTCTCTTCAAAATTTGCCTCGTATGTATCTTGAGCGTACTTATCCCATTCAGAGGAAAACACACATTCCCCTCCTTGAGATTCAAAACCAAGTCGGATACCTCCTATACCAGCAAATAAGTCAATAAAGTTAAAATTACTCATACTTTAATAATTGCCTTGATTATTTATAATGTCTTGATTATTTTCACACATAACGCCGTGCAACAAGGAAGGTAATGCGAAATCAGCTTTGGATTTAGACACCCAGCTATAAATTTGATAATTTTCGCCATTTAATTCTTTTATTCGCTGATCGCTTTCAATGTTATTTTTACAAGTTTGCTTCCAGTGCGTTTTAACTTTACGAGAAAATCTCTTGATTATTTTTTGTTCTTTTTTATCAAAGACTATCGTTTGGACAAAGTTACCTACAGCACTATTCTTAAAATTTTCTTCATTATTTGGATAAAAATAAAAGTCCATTAAATTTCACCTTGAGTTATAACACCGTAGTTTTCGGCAGTAAAAGCGTGGATTTTGTGAGCCCAGTGACCGAAGAGAACAACAATACGCCTTGTTATGTACTTTGCTCACGGTCTGCCGGATGGTTAACGCCATCATAGGTTGGTATACCATCTATCTTTAAAGGATTAACACCCTCTAGGCAGCCCACGTTAAACCCATATTCCGCTGGGTTTGATCGACGCTGGTGGTGAGTATAAGTACCACAGTTGCGGCAAAAATAGTGCTTTGCAGTTTTTGTGTTAAATTGATATAGAGTTAATGCGTCAGCACCTTTGAGGATTTTGATGCCCGACAGTGGCACCGCTGCAACGATTGCTCCTCTTCTCCGACACATCGAACAATCACACCGGCTTATATCAATAAGACCGCTGGGTAAATTAACTTCAATTTCAACAGTACCACAATGACAACTAGCCTTATGCTTTTGTTGAATTCCAACACCATCAACTTGTTTCAAATTTATCGCCATGCCAGATTCCTTGTGAGTACCTAACGCCATGCGCAAAATAATGAGCAAAACACTGCTCCATAAGCCATAAAGCTTACGTATTGCCGACCTTTTTATACATTTTTATGCGCTGTTGTAAATCTTCAATTGTTAAAGGTGGGTTTTCCTTATGCAGCATTGCATGACAATTAGGGCAGATTGGCCTTAAATCTTTTATGGGATCAATCTGATAACTTTCTCTAATGTTTGCAACTGGGATTAAATGATGAACTTGAATATAGCCAACGCCTATAGAACCGTAAAATTCTTCAAATGAAAAATCGCATACAGCACATTGAAAACCGTAATGTTCTAGGCACTTTTTTCTTGCAGTTGGATTTCTTTCGTAGGAATTAACCACGATAGATTTTCCAACTCCCTCAAACAAAGATTCGTTTCCTAATATTTCATCCGGGTACATAGGCAGTGAGTCATTTGCGAGTATATTTTCATGTTTCGCTAATACTACTTTAGTTGAATTTAATCGATATTTCCCTAAACCTTCATAGTAATCAATATGTCTTTTAACGGACTGTATGGCTTTTGAGTATTTCTCATAACCATAATCAATTAAAATTTGAGACAATATATAATCAGTAGAATATGTACTCATAACTCGCACATAACTTTCTCCGCCCATCATTTTTTTAAAATTAACAATATAATCCGCCGCTGAACCTCGATTTATGCCGTACCCATTTTCTAATTGATCAAGAGCTTTTGAACGCTTCACTTTATTGTGAAAGACATCTTTCGCACTTACATATGCCGCTTGGGTCATTTCCTTTGTTATTTTTCCCATAGATTTATCTTTCCCACCGCTATTTATTAGGCAAAATCTCCTATACGATTTTCTCTAATGTGTTGATACTAATATGAGGCCATCTTATTAATCCCGGCACACCATCTCTTCTTGGAAGGAATTCAAGGAGTACAGTTTGAGTGTATTGTAGTCGTAGCTTGGGCTGACCATTCGAATCCATTTCTTCTAGTTCTTGTATCCAGAATGTCGAAGTCATTTCTGTGGCGTTAGCCTGCTTAACGATAAATGGAATATTAACTATTCCTGCTGATTCAGTTTTGGTGTCTACTTGAAGTTTCGTCGTCTTGGCGATATTTACACCTTGATTAGCAACATTCAGTAATAAATTTGGATTTACTGGAGTAAGTAACCCCTCAAAAAGATTATCATCGAAATGCTTATATGGTGCTAAATATGGGTCATCAAGGGATTGATTAACACCTATTGGCAAGCCGCTAGCGTCAGGTATATCAAGACATCCATTAAAATCTGTGCTTCTACCAAGGGCTAGAACAGAATTCCCATGAGGAATTGTCGCTAATCTAGCGATATCTAGGTCGTTTGTTCTCTTGTTTCTTATGTGCATCCATAAACCCGGCTCATGATGGATACCCAACCCAGGTTCGCCGGTTTTATCACTTCTTGGTGAATCTGCAGCAGCAATTTGCTCAATGGACTGCTCATAATCTAAGACAGCGACAAATTGATCTCCATCTGAGCCATCTAGCCCATCAGGTATACCTCTATTAGGAACGCCTTTATCTACAGTTGTAAACTTTAGTGTCTCGTTATATCGATTTAATAAAACTCGATAGCCATACGGACCATCTGCAAATGGTAGAGTTATCATATTCCACCCTCTGCCCGGCAGGTTTGGAAGATTTGCCCAAGTTCCGGGCAAGTTTCTTAACGAACCCAGTGCTTCGTCTCCAGCCATAGTCGACTCAACCATATCTTTTTTTCCATTTTTAATCTTTTTTTGCCCCCGAGCAATTATTTTGTCCATACTTTGTTTTCGTGTGTTGTGCTTTTTCCAGCTAACGCCTGCTTTGGAGCGAAAGCCGTAAGATTGAATCCTAGTGACTGAAGGACGACAATAGCACTTTGTTAGTTTTCATTTTTTTCTTGTCTACTATGGTGTATATATAAATATATTAAACCAATTGGTGCAATAACTGTAGCAAAGAACCAACATATTAGCATTGTAAATAATTTTGCTGTTAGCATAAAAATAACATTAAAACTAACTACCTTTTCACCCAAAATAAACCTTGCAGCTGTTTCATAAATAAATCGGGAATATGGATACAAGGAGGCATTTATTGCCATAATAATTAAAGATTGAATTGGAATCTGGTCACCATTTGCAGTAACTAGAAAATATGCAATGCCACAGATAACAATGCTAAAAAATAGTTGTCTAAAATAATAGTATCTTGAAAGCCCACCAATAGTTTTATGAAAGATTGAATGCATAATACTCTCTTGAATTAAATTAAAATTTACTTGGCTTAATTAAAAGCTAACACCCACGTAAATAGCAAATAAAGCGTAGATTTATTTATCCTGTGAGGGAGCAAAGCGACTGAACGTATTTGCCGCACCTTGTTATAAGATTTAATCACTAGACCTACTGCATTTAAACATGAAGCCAGCAAAAACAAGGGTTCCAAAGATTGTCAAAATTGTAACGCATGAAAGGGGCATATGTATTGGTGTGGAAAATAATTTAATGACATGACATATCATTAAGAAAAGCCATACCAAGACAGTGAAATCGCTTAGTGCAATAGTGACTTTGCTAACCGAAAACTTACGAGCAGATAACCAAAAAGTCTTATCGATTTTTTCTCCTCTTTTTTCGAAGAGGCTATCAGTTATCTCGTGATCCATTTTACTTATAATCATCTCCCAATTCTCTTGCCATCTTTTACTTCCTCGGTTAACGAGAGTCCAGGCAAACGAGGAGACAAAGCCGAAACATGCAATAACTATAGCAAGTGAAGAGTCTACTCTTACTAAAGTTGCGTACCCTATAAATGAAGATGCAATGAACCCCCAGAAAAATAGTGCTCTTTTCCAGAAAAGTTCAATTTCAAAGTTACGAGTTGCCAAAGCGACATCATATTCCTTATGTTTTTTTTGTTCTACCATCATTTGATAATTCTCAAAACTGATAATACATTAGTAAAACGGCAATTAAAGTGTGGATTTATTTATCCAATTGCATGCCGAAGGATGAGACGAATTCCATCGCCTTGTTAGGCTTTTTCATCAAACATGGAGATTATTTCGCTCTGTTCTTTAGCACATCGATGGAGCTAGATTTAGGCGGGTTTCATAGTTATTTACAAGATCTAATACTGGTTCCCAAATAGTAATTATAGAGCCTTCTTTATGGAAAATTTTGCCATGATTTCTTTCTGCGAAATTCCTCATTTGAGCAAAATTTGTTTTAAACCATGTATTAGGTCCAATTTTATTTTGGAGATCATTTTCTGTTACAGAAAGATTACCCTCACGACGAAGCTCTAAAAAAGCATTTAGTATTCTACTGTTACATTGCTCTGGTTTACGAATCCAACTCTCTAACCTACTACGAACTTTTCTCACTTCCGCATTCTTTTTCACTTCATCATTCTCTATGTTTTCCAAGACTACTTTTGGAGAAGTTTCATTAGTCTTTATTTGATTAACTAAAAGCAAACAATCAATGATTTTTGAATGTGCTTTTTTTGTCGATTTTTGCTCAGCAACTAAAAATGCCGCTTCTTCAAGATTTTCTGTTAGTTTGTTGGCTAATTCTAAATTCATCATGAATACTCATTTATTGATTTATAAGTATTATATTAGTATTATTTAGAACGTCAACCTTTAATACATAATCCGTAAGAAAAGAGCTCTATTGCCATCTTTCTTCTTATTTTATTAGATAAATTTTCCTGCAAAAAACTTAGATAGTGCACAATTAATCTCTGCATCATCTTTTAATGCTTGCCCTAGTCTGCCTGAGATATCTCCGAGAATCACACGAACACTGCTAGCTATTTCAAGGCAGTATTCATCGGTTTGATTATGAAGCCTCCGCTTGGTGCGGAGTGCAGTGAGTTAGGAGTTACGAACTTCAATCGGTAAGGCTTGGAGGTAGTGACTTAATGCCTTGCTAAATTGTATTTTTTACTTAGCCCCTTTTAGGACTGATATGCTTTGTTCTGATGTCGATATTTTCTCGGAAACTTTAATGATTTTATCAAGTATTTTTATTTTTCTGATTTTCCACACCATGCGGTATACACAAAAGCACCTATACCAAAACCTTGGTTTTCATATCTGCACCCTTTTAGAAATATTACCCTATCAGGCCCGATTAGATTGATTAATTTAAATGGTATTGGCTGCCCATAAAATAGAAACTCTTCAAATTGCAGCATTCACCAGAACCGTCATTACCATGCATTTTTGTGGCGAGTGAGAATATTTTATCGGTTTCCATGTAGTTAGAACATTCATATGAAATATAAACAAAAGAAAGTTTATCTGTAACATGGCCATAAGAAATAGCCATATATTATTACCTTGCACGATCAAGGTCAACAGGTTGATTCTAAAAAAGTGGGGCGGAATCTGGGGCTTCTAGCAGCAAGTGTTTCGCCGAGAGGGCGTTGCCGATAGAATAATGGCGGAGAGAGAGGGATTCGAACCCTCGATACGCTATTAACGTATACACACTTTCCAGGCGTGCTCTTTCAACCGCTCAGACATCTCTCCGATCATGGGTTTTCATAACAGCACTCACTCGTTCAAACCGCGCAGGTCAGTGACAATAGAAGAGTATACACAATCACTGAGGGGCGGGAACGCCCTTTTACGGCGATAAACGCTGAATACTCCAGGATTCGCTCTTACGGGTGTATAAAATTCGATCGTGCAATCGATGCGGGCGCCCCTGCCAGAATTCAATCTGCTGCGATACAAGACGATAACCACCCCAAAATTCGGGAAACGAAACCTCATCACCCTGAAATCGCTCGGTAATTTTTACTAGCCGCTCTTGTAGCACATCACGGGATTCCAATACTTCACTCTGACGGGAGGCCCATGCGCCTAATTGCGATTCGCGCGGGCGAGAGTGAAAATATCTGCGCGATGACTCCTCATCAATACGCTCAACGATCCCTTCCAGAATGACTTGACGATGTAACACGCACCATGGAAACACCGCCGACACGGCAGCATTTTTCTGCATTTGTTGCCCTTTTCGACTACCGTGATTAGTGAAAAATATCAAGCCATCTTGCTCAAAACTTTTCATGAGTACGGTACGCATTGAAGGGGCAGAAGACTTGGAGACCGTCGCCAACACCATCGCATTGGGAGCAGCGATACCTGCATCTCCAGCTTGTGCAAACCAAACTTTGAACTGTTCAACCGGATCTGGTGAAACCGAACGGCGCTGAATGCCAGCGGTTGAGTATTGTTTGCGCAGTTCTTCTGCTTTAGTCATACCCCATTTCCGCCGGCCCAGCACGGTATTTTGCGGTAACAGGAATCAAAATGGAATATCGTCATCAAAATCGTCTGCCGGAGTTTTGGAATCTGGCGAATCAGCAGCGTGCGGCTGCGACTGGTTAAACTCTCCCGCAGAACTAGTACTGTCCGATCGTCCACTCAACATTTGCATTTCACGAGCGATGATCTCTGTCGAGTAGCGGTCCCCGCCCTCTTTGGGGTCTTTCCACTTGCGGGTTTGCAAGCGCCCTTCCACATAAACCTGTGAGCCCTTTTTCAAGTACTCCCCAACAACTTCCGCAAGGCGGGCAAAGAAAACCACGCGGTGCCATTCGGTGCGTGTCTGTTGCTCCCCACTCTGCTTGTCTTTCACCGATTCATTAGTCGCTATACTCATATTGACAACCGCAACTCCGTTTGGCGTGTGACGAACTTCTGGGTCTTGCCCAAGATTTCCAATTAAAATAACTTTGTTGATGCCTCTTGCCATGACTCTCTCCTTATAAAGATAGTAAAAACATTGATTTGAATCTATATTTTCGACATTAATCGAACAAATAGGATACCAAAGATCATAGAACAATGCAAACTCATATAGTATTCGCCGAACCTTGGTCAACGAGATCAAATTTCGGTGCGGTGAGCACAATTACCAACCATACCGCGGCGATAAATGCACATAGCCAATAAACCCCCTGCCCTCCCCACCAACTGGTGATCCCACCCGCACTCAGCCCACCGGCAAACATGCCGAGAAATTGGAAAGTACTATACATCCCCAATGCAGCACCTTTTTCAGTAGCAGCCGCAAGCCGCGATACGGTCGATGGCAACATTGCTTCAAGCGTGTTAAAGGAGACAAAAAATAGCCATAGCGCGATGAATAACAGGGGCAATGTATTACTACCAAGCCCATTTTGCCATGCAAGTGCCAAAGTCGAGATGAGTAATAACCCGACGCTGATATTGAAAACTGCCGTGGTCTGACGGCTGTTCGAGCCCATACGTATCAGTGGAACCATCCCCAATACTGACAACAGTAAGATCGGCGTGTAAATTTTCCAATGTGAGGCAAGCGGCAATCCGCTTTGGGTTTGTAAAAGCATCGGCAAAGCAAAAAACAAGGCGGTCAATAGCATGTGCAGAAAAAACACACCAAAATTGAGGCGAAGTAGTTGACTGTTGGAAAGAAGGAGATTGAAGCGTTTTGACAGCGGCGAGGTTGTGCGATTAAATTCCCTTATATTAACGTTTGGCAATTGTCCCCAGAGAATGACAATCGCAACCACCGCAAACACTGCACTCAACCAGAAAAGCCCGGTTACTCCAATGATGCTCTGTAGCAACGGCGCGAACATCAAAGAGAACATAAAAGTTGCCCCGATACTCACCCCGATTATCGCAATCGCTTTAGTGCGCTCGGTCTCACGAGTCAGATCAGCAGTCAACGCTAAGGTTGCCGCCGAAATTGCCCCCGCGCCTTGTATTGCCCGCCCCACAATCAGCCAACCAATCGAGTCGGCGAGCGCAGCAACCAGACCGCCAAGCGCGAAAATCAGTAATCCGATAGTAATCACTGGTTTCCGACTAAATCGATCCGATGCCATGCCAAATGTGATTTGGAATAGTGCTTGTGTTAAGCCATAAACCCCCATCGCCATCCCGACTAAAAAAGGAGTACTTCCAGATAGCCCGGTCGCATAAATGGCAAGCACCGGTAACAGCATGAACAAACCTGCCATTCTCATCACAAATATCCCGGAGATCGCCGCGACTGCTCTTTTCTCCAGCGCATTCATTGAGAGTGATTTATTGGTTGATTCATTTTGCCAATCGGCACAAAAGAGACTATAGTAATCGGTTTACCTTTGCAAGCCATTTCTGTGAACGCCAAGCAAATTCAAATACGTGGGGCACGAACCCATAACCTGAAAAACATCGACCTCGATCTGCCGCGTGACAGCCTGATCGTAATCACTGGGCTGTCGGGTTCCGGAAAATCATCACTTGCGTTTGACACGATTTACGCCGAAGGGCAACGCCGTTATGTCGAGTCATTGTCAACATATGCGCGACAATTCTTGGCGATGATGGAAAAACCAGATGTGGACGTGATCGAAGGCTTGTCGCCCGCTATCAGCATCGAACAAAAATCGTCTTCTCACAACCCGCGATCGACGGTTGGAACAGTCACCGAAATCTATGATTATTTGCGGTTATTGTATGCAAGAGTCGGTGAACCGCGCTGCCCGAATCATGATATTGCTCTAGCCGCACAAACAGTAAGCCAGATGGTCGATCAAGTCATGGCATTGCCGACCAACACGAGATTATTACTACTTGCACCGGTTGTTTCCCAACGCAAAGGCGAATTCCAACAATTGCTCGGTGAATTGCATGCCCAAGGTTTTGTACGCGCGCTCATCGACAATCATATCGTTGATATTAATTCCCCACCAAAACTTGATAAGCGTTATAAACATGATATCGATGTCATTGTCGATCGTTTAGCAGCCCGTGACGGCAATCAACAACGTCTTGCCGAATCTTTTGAGACCGCACTTGCACTTGCCGATGGTACAGCCAAAATTGCCGTCTTATCCAGCGATCAAGAAATCGCCGATTCATTACTATTCTCGAGTAAATTCGCATGCCCTCATTGCGGCTATAGCATCGACAAACTTGAACCTCGATTATTTTCTTTCAACAATCCGTCGGGTGCGTGCAAAGACTGCGAAGGGTTGGGGGTACGGCAGTTCTTCGATCCCGAACGCATTGTGCAAAACTCGACATTATCGCTTGCCGCCGGTGCAATTCGTGGCTGGGATCGGCGTAACACATACTACTATCAGCAGTTGACTTGTCTCGCCAAGCATTACGGCTTTAGTACTGAAATTCCATTTGAAGATTTGTCAGAGGAGCACCGACGACAAGTATTGCATGGCAGTGATGGCGAACCGATTCAATTTGTTTATAATTATCCAGGGCGAGAATACCAAAAAACGCATGCTTTTAAGGGGGTCATACATCATTTTGACAGCCGTTACCGTGAGACCGATTTATCAACGGTGCGTGAGGAACTTTCAAAGTATCTGAGCACGACCGTTTGCAATAGTTGTGACGGTAGTCGCTTGCAACCCTCTGCCCGGCATGTTTTCATCCAAGGGCACGCAATTCAAGACCTGACACGGTTGCCAGTAGACCGTTGCTTTGAGTTTTTCAATACGCTCAAGTTGAGCGGTCAACGTGCGGATATTGCTGCCATAATAATGAAGGAAATCATCGCACGGCTCGGTTTTTTAGTGAATGTCGGGCTCAATTACTTATCGTTGTCACGGACAGCAGAAACCCTCTCGGGTGGTGAAGCCCAGCGCATTCGGCTCGCTTCACAAATTGGCTCGGGATTGGTCGGCGTGATGTATGTGCTCGACGAGCCTTCGATCGGGTTGCACCAACGTGATAATTCGCGGCTCATCGATACCCTATTCCATCTGCGCGATCTCGGCAATACTGTCATCGTGATCGAACACGATGAGGAAGCGATCCGTAGTGCGGATCATGTTGTCGATCTCGGCCCTGGTGCCGGGCAACATGGTGGGACAATCACAGCACAAGGTAAGCCAGATGAGTTGCATCAGTACAAAGACTCGTTGACCTGTCAATATTTAAGTGGCGCCAAAAGCATACCAATACCGAAAACTCGCACACCATTCTTACCTGAGAAAGTACTCACCATCCGTGGGGCGACTGGGCATAATCTGAAAAAAATTAACGCAACGTTTCCGATAGGATTATTCACTTGTGTGACGGGTGTATCGGGCTCAGGAAAATCTACATTAGTCAACGGTACGCTCTATCTAGCGGTTGCACACCACCTGAAATTGTTGCGCGATCGACCACAATTTTATGACTCGATGGATGGGTTTGAACATTTGGATAAAGTTATTTCGATTGACCAAAGTCCAATCGGACGTACACCGCGCTCTAACCCGGCAACTTATACTGGATTACTAACCCCAATTCGAGAAATCTATGCCAATACTCATGAAGCGCGCGCGCGCGGTTATCAAGCCGGTCGGTTTTCTTTTAATGTCAAAGGTGGCAGGTGCGAAGCATGTCGTGGCGATGGTTTGATTCGGGTCGAGATGCATTTTTTATCGGATATTTATGTACCTTGTGATACTTGCAAAGGTGATCGCTACAACCGAGAAACGCTCGACATTCGCTATAAAGGAAAAAACATCAATGAAATTCTGAATATGACAATTGAAAAAGGCGCAGATTTTTTCGCCGCAGTACCTGTCATTAAACGAAAACTGGATACTTTGCTAGCGGTTGGGTTGGGGTATATCACTCTTGGGCAAAGCGCAACGACATTATCGGGCGGCGAAGCTCAACGAGTCAAACTCTCTCGTGAACTCTCTAAACGCGACACCGGGCGGACTTTGTATGTGTTGGATGAACCAACCACCGGGCTACATTTTCATGATATTCGACAACTGCTCGGCGTGTTGCATAATCTTCGTGACCAAGGTAATACCATTATTGTCATCGAACACAACCTTGATGTCATCAAAACCGCCGACTGGGTAATCGATCTCGGACCGGAAGGCGGCGATGCTGGCGGAAAAATTGTTGCAAGCGGCCCTCCGGAAACCATTGCCAAAACCGCATCCTCATATACCGGGCGATATTTAAAAAAAATGTTAGCAACATCAAAAAAGCATGCAAAAACCCGTATTAAAAGCACCCAAGCCGGTATTAAAAGCACCCAATATTAACAACCTCTTTGCAGAATCAACCAAACCGGCGAATATAAATTAGGATGAGGCCCTGCGTACCCCCCATACATTCGGAAGTTCTCTTAACTTGCTCAAAATCAAGTTTAATTTAAGCGTACTAGGAATCTCTAATTTGATTTGAATGGTAGTGTTATTTTCTTTGTCTGCTTCCATCGTCAGTTTTAATGTTTTTATTTTGTGCTCATGGAAAAACTGGCTGATATCGTTTAACAGTTTGTCATCTTGATATGTCAAGATTTGGAGTTCAACGAGGTAAGATGTTAATTCTGATGCGCCCCACTGCACTTCGACTAAACGGTTGCGGAGGTGCTCACCTAAATTACCCATGTTGTTGCAATTTTTCCGATGAATGCTCACGCCGTTTCCTACAGTGATAAAACCAATTATTTCGTCACCAGGAATCGGGTGGCAACAGTTTGCCAAGCGCGTCAATAAATTTTCTACGCCTTCTACCTTAAAATCACCAAGCCGTTTTTGCGCGTGATGACGCGATTGGAGCGGCTGTTTCAGCGGAATTATTAGCTCTCGTTCTTGAGCACGGCGAAATGGTGTTAATGCTTTAGATAGTTTGTAATCGTGCGAACCGATAGCAGCAAGCATATCATCGGCTGTTTGGAAATGAGTTTCATGCGCAATTTTGTCATAACTCAACGGTTCCAGACCAAGGCGTGATAATTCGCGGTCCAACATCACCCGCCCATTGGCGAGATGCTCGGCATAGTCAGCATGCTTAAACCATTGCATGATTCGTTCACGTGCACGACGCGTGCGAATATAACCAAGGTCATTGCGTAACCAATCCCGACTCGGATGAGCGCCCTTTACCGTCTTAATATGCACTTGATCGCCAGTTTCAAGATGGTATCCAAGGGGAGTCATCTTGTCATTTACTTTTGCCCCGCGAGCGCTATGCCCGACTTCCGAATGAATTGCGTATGCAAAATCGATGGGAGTGGAACCTTCGGGCAGATCAATAACAGTCCCTTGCGGAGTAAACACATACACCCGCTTTTCACCGTCATCCATAGGTTCAACAAGCGCCCCAGTGTCATGGAGTTCTTCCTTCCATTGCAATAGTTGTCGTAGGCGTGCAACCTTAATGTCGATACTGTCGTTCGTGCGAATATCTTCTTTATAACGCCAGTGCGCAGCACCTCCGAATTCGTTTTGATAATGCATTTCATGGGTTCTGATCTGCACTTCAATCAATTTCTCATCCGGCCCGATAATCACCGTGTGCAATGAACGATATCCGTTGGTTTTTGGAGTGGCTATGTAATCGTCATACTCTTCGGGTAAGCTACGCCAACGCATAGACAAAATAGCTAACACCGAATAACAATCGGAGACACTTTCTACTAAAATTCTCACCGCACGAATGTCGTAAAGATTTTCAAAAATCAAACCTTTGCGCTGCATTTTTTTCCAAATTCCGTATAGATGTTTAGGCCTTCCATAAACTTCACCGTCAACCTTTATTTTTTTGATCTCGTCTTTTAGTGTATCGATGAATTGAGCGATATATTGTTCCCGGTCAGAACGTTTTTCATTCAACCTTGCCGCTATACTTTGGTAGTCATCCGGCTCTAATAAATGCAATGCGGTGTCTTCCAGCCGCCACTTCAGTTGCCACACACCGAGGCGATTGGCGAGCGGCGCATATACATACATCGTCAACCGCCCCAATATCATTTTCTTTTCGTGGTCAGTGTGCTTACAATTTTGCAACCGGAATAACTGACACGCTAGTTCGATCAGTACTACACGTACATCGTCGACCATGTCGATCAACATTTTTCGTAAATTTTCTTCGTTCACCTTTGGGTCGGTGAAAGTAGTGTCATCTTGCGATATCAATGAAAGTTGTTGCAGACGCTCTACTCTTTGTAACAAGGTTGTGATCAAACTCCCAAACTGGTTGGATATCTGCGCTTGCTCCTTTTCAGTGAACGGTAATAATGACTGCAACAGCGTTACTAGTAAACCTTGCGCATCGATTTCTACTGACTTGAGGATTTCCGCCGTATGCATGCCAGCACGCAACAGCTCATCACAACCGGGACGCAACTCTGAAGTAACCCAGTGGCTGACTGCCGATAAATCACCGTCGATAAAATAACGGTCAGTGACCGGCTTGTTTTCTGGCTCATTTGGCAACTGCAACATGCGATAAGTCCGGAACTCACTGGACTTCATTATAGCCCTGAAACAAGGAGTAAAGTTATCCGCGGGGATGGTGTTTGCGGTGAATCAATTTCAATCGTTCACCAGCAACATGGGTATAGATTTGCGTAGTCGACAAGCTCGCATGCCCCAGCAGCATTTGCAAACTGCGAAGGTCGGCGCCATGGTTGAGTAAGTGCGTGGCAAACGCATGGCGTATGGTGTGCGGAGACAAATTACGGTCGATACCAGCGATGGTTGCATAGCGGCGGAGGTTACCCCAAAAGCCCTGGCGGGTCATTGCCCGACCACGCCTGTTGAGGAATACCGCTCCGATTAGTTGTTCGCCTAACAGCTCGGCACGCGCATCGGACAAATATTTCTTAACCCAATCGATGGCTTGCTCACCGATCGGTACCAGACGCTCTTTATTTCCTTTACCGATAATGAGGCAGACACCAGCAAGCAAATCTATTTGATTGATTTCAAGATTGACCAATTCGCTCACCCGAAAGCCCGTTGCATACAGCGTTTCAAGCATCGCGCGATCACGCAAACCTAATATGGTTTGTGTGTTTGGCGCATGAATTAATGCGTTAACTTCCGCTTCTGATATATTTTGAGGTAATATTCTTCCAATTTTCGGCGATTTGATATGGACGCACGGATCGACTTCGATACGATTACTCGCTATTGCATGGCGATAAAAACGCTTCAAGGAGGACAGCATGCGCGCAGCAGTTCGAGCAGAATGTGTGTCTCGGTGAGTGGTGAAGTATTGCAGCACAGTTTTCGCATCCACCGTGAATAAATTTTGGTTTCGGCAATTGACCCAAACACTAAATTTTTTGAGGTCGCTTCGGTATGCTGATAACGTGTGTTCACTCAACTCTAACTCAAGCAAAATTGCATCGAGAAATTCATCTATTAATTTAGAGTCTAATGCGGGCAATTATTGTATCGCCGACTTCGAATCCGGCTCCGGCTGTAGCAACCATAATTGTTGCAATTTTTGATGCAATCGGCTTTGCAATGCCTGGTCAGTGGTGTGTGCGAGCATGTCTTCAAAAATTCTTCGCGCGTCAGCGTATATTTTTTTATTTATCAATACTTTCGCGGCTTGAAAACGCGCAGATATACCCCATTCATCAAAACTATTTTTCTTTTGTAGTGCCGATTGCAAAAACAAATCCACCGCAGTGTCGTATTCTCCAATAGCATCGTACGATTGGGCACGCCAGTATGCAATTTCACGGAGGTGCTGTTTATCACTGATGCGTATATTAATTTTAGTGAGCAATACTAATGCTTGTTGATGTTGTTGCACTGCTTGAAGATCGAAGACCACCTGCAATATTTTCCGAGTTTGGGCGACATCTAATTTCTCGAACGATTCAATCCATTTCTCCAATTCATCAAAAGCCCTTTGATAATCTCCAACTAATACTGCGATTCTACCGGTTTGCAATAGCCATTCAGTATGATCGATACCCACTGGCAAGTCGGAAAGTTTCGCGCTAATATCAGCTGCGAATTGAATATCATTTTTCTTCACGGCATGCGCATACAAGCGATATCCAACCGTTGTTCCGAGCGTCAACTCACCGAGTGTCTTGCCCTCACCAAACAGATGCTTAATTAAGCCCGCGCTGTTGGTGTCAAGCAACGTATCGACATATGCATCAACCGCTTGTGTTCGAAGTACAGGGTTGGTTTCACTCGTAATCAGGCACGCGAAGAAAGATTTACGTACAACCATCGAAGTGGGTGATAGTTGCCGTGCATATTCCAACCGTTCGGCGGTGCTGCTGGATAACAAGTTGGCAATACGTAATTGCTGACGACAAATACTGATGTAGCCGGTAAATAAATCTGTGGAACTAAATTGCGGATAGACGCGATAGTTATCTGGCTTTTGCTGATCTGCTGTTAATAAATAGTTTTCGAGTACTTTGACGAATTCTTGAGGGTTTCTCGCTTCGATATGGGCTTGCAAAATGACTGCTTTAATTTCCCGTGTCAATGCTTGACCGCTTGAAGACGCACGAATTAAAAGTGTTTCTTTGATCACGGATGCCGGCGTTTTCATCTGGTTGAGTAAACGAGCATATAGTTTCAGTAGTCGTGCCGCAGGCTGTTGCAAAGTCGCAAGTAGATTAATTGCGGCATCGATCTCGCCCACATCCATCAATACTTCCGCATTGAACAACAACCATTCCTTGTCTAGCACGCCATAATCGTGAGAAAATTTCTTGAGCGCGATTTTGGCTTCATGAAATAAGCCGTCGACAACGTACATGGAGATCAGTGCTTGGCGCATTTTTCGCTCATACTGCACCGACATATCAGTGACTAGTTGTTTGCGAATAAAAATTCGCGCAATAGCACCGCGTTCCAACTCGGCGAGCGCATCAACTATCTGCCCCCCCGCTTCTTCCCGAATACACTGTGGGAAGGTTCTTGGCACCATCGAAGCACGCTCATATAATTTCGTCCACAACCCAAGATCTCGATAGAGTGTCCACAGTTGCCGCTCCCAATTAATCCATTCCATCGTTGGTTGTACCAACGGCCCATCAATCTCTAAAACCTCTTGAGCAAGCCCAAGCACATTCGCTCGCATCAAATTTTGGACGCGCCGTAACTTCGTAGAGATTTTTCTTGTTTTTGTCGCATCACAATCGAATGCTCCTTGTGATTGGTTTGAGGACGGGGTGGATTGCAGCAAGTTTGCCGGTTTAGTTTTCAGAAGATTCCAATCGGATTGCGCATGCACATTTTCACCGAATCCGTAAGTCAACATCAAAAGGCAACACCCTTTGACAAGCAAAGTTGCCGAATTGAAAACAGCAGGTTTTGGCATCAATACAAGCGGCCCGATTAGTTGCTAGCCGACATGCTACTCATCGCAAAATGAATGCTAGAAACCACATGAAACAACCATGGACTACGTGATTAACTGTAATTCGCTATCATCGAATTTTTTCTTTAATGCGCGCCGCTTTGCCGGTACGCTCACGTAGATAATATAGTTTTGCTCGTCGAACATCGCCACGACGCACAACTTCGATATTTGAAATCAGCGGACTATGCAATTGAAATACCCGCTCGACCCCATGCCCGCTGGTCATTTTTCGAACCGTGAAGGATGAGTTGAGTCCACGATTTTTCTGCGCTAATACGATGCCCTCATATGCTTGCAAACGCTCACGGCCAGCTTCCTTAACGCGTACTTGTACGCGCACGGTATCCCCCGGGTTAAACTCTGGTATATCTTTTTTCAGTTGTTTACTTTCAAATTCTTCAATTAGGTTGCTCATGATTTTTCTCCAATCGATATTCACTCAATAACTCAATTTGTTCGCCGTCCAATTCACGCCTAGCCAATAAATCCGGACGACGTTCGTGGGTGCGACCAAGCGCCTGCTTCAATCGCCATCGCCGAACCGCATCGTGGTCCCCACTCAGTAAGACCTCCGGTACTACCCGACCTTCAAAAACCTGTGGCCGTGTATAGTGTGGGTACTCCAATAAACAATCGGAAAACGAATCTTGCTGACTCGACATCGCATTGTTCAATACTCCTGGCAACAAGCGTGCAATACCCTCGACCAACATCATCGCTGCTAATTCTCCACCTGCAAGCACATAATCTCCAATCGATACTTCCTGATCAACTCGGCTATCAATAATGCGTTCATCGATACCTTCGTATCGACCGGCTACTAATAATAATGTCGGCACCGATGCCAGCTCGGCCATCAATCCTTGATCTAATTGTTTGCCTTGCGGCGTAAAATAGACAACCAACCCAGCATTTTCTTGTTGGGCTGCGTCTATCGCACATGCCAATGGTGCTGGTTTCAGCAACATCCCCGCACCGCCACCATACGGACGATCATCCACGGTACGATGTGGATCTTTGGTGAAATCTCGCGGATCCCAAAACTTTAGATTGAGTGCTTGTTTTTCTAGGGCACGCGCCAAAATTCCGTACTGAGAAACCGCATCACACATTTGCGGAAATATTGTGACAATACCTATATCCACCAAATAGTACTCGCTTCACTCATTCTCTAAATACCAATTCACGCGGATATACCCGCCGTCGATGTTCACGTTAGCAATGGTCTTTGGTGACCATGGTATTAATCGCTCATCTGCCTCAGTACCGTTAGTTTGGCGAACCACTAGCACATCATTCGCCCCGGTCTCGATAAGGTGGTCCACAACCCCTAGCCCAGTGCCTTCGTGATTGATCACCGAGAGCCCGACCAGATCTTCCCAGTAGTACTCTCCCGGCAACGGCGGATCAAGTTGAGACTGCTCGATCGAAATCCATTTTCCGGTCAGTTGTTGCGCCGTTTCACGGTCTTCGACTCCTTCTAGTTTTGCCAACAAATTTTTTGCTTGTTGCTTCACTGAAGTAACGTGCACCAACATTCCACTGGTCGAATTTTCACATTTCATCAACAACCATCGGGCATAGCACAAAATATTCTCAATGGGCCGGGTATAGGAGTACACCTTAACCCAGCCTTTGGTACCGTAGTGTCTGCCGACCTTGCCGACAATAATCGGTGTCGTACAATCTCTCAACACCCCACCTCAATTTAGTGGTTTAGCTTCTCCATTCTCGTTCGATGGCGTGGCTTCCGGAGTTTCTACTGTTGCCGGCTCAGCGTTCACCGATACGGCCGGAGAGGGTTTCCCTTTCGTAGATTTATATAGTTGGCTCACCCGCAAACTCGGCTGTGCACCTAAATTGATCCAATGGTCAATACGTTCAATATCGAGACGCAGTTTTTCTTCTTTACCGCGAGCCATCGGATTAAAAAATCCGACTCTTTCAATAAACTTACCGCCCACCGATCTACGCTGATCGGCGACCAGAACTGAATAAAAAGGCCGCTTTTTTGAGCCACCACGAGCTAAACGAATGGTTACCATACGTACTCCAGCAAATAATGATTAATTTCTAGCGGATAGTTTAGCATAAAATCAAGCAAAAAATCTATTTGAATAAAATGTTATCGGTTGTTCTCACCGCATCGTATTATCATTATAATGAGGGTAGATTATTACAAACACTCGGCTTGATCGCTTCCTCTCCTCCCATGAATAAACATATCTATTCCGTAAGTGGTGTGATCAATGAACTCCGTGAACTATTGGAAGGCAATTACACGAGAATATGGGTCGAAGGCGAAATCTCGAATTTATCGACCCCGCCTTCTGGACACTTATATTTTTCACTCAAAGAAGACGACTCACTCATTCGTTGTGTGCAATTTCGCCAGCATGTCCGACAACCACTTGCGAATGGTACGCGTATACTCGTAGGTGGGCGATTTTCTATTTATGAGGCACGCGGCGATCTACAAATCATTGTTTCCTATATTGAAGCGTCAGGCCAAAGTGCATTACATCGTGAATTTGAGCGCCTCAAGCAACAACTCGACGCTGAAGGTCTATTTTCTGAGCACCATAAACAACCAATTCCCCAATTCCCGCGCACCATTGGTATTATTAGTTCCCCTAGTGGTGCGGCGCTACATGACATCTGTGCCACCCTAAAACGACGCTATCTACTGGCGAATTTGATTGTATACCCCACGCTCGTACAGGGACCCAAAGCGGTCGATAATATCATCGATATGCTTAATATCGCTGAGCGGAGACAAGAAGTGGATGTGATCCTGCTTGCGCGGGGTGGCGGCTCGGCAGAAGATTTGCAAGCCTTCAATCACGAGCGTGTGGTGCGCGCGATATTTGACTCGACATTGCCAATTATTAGTGCCATTGGACATGAAACCGACTTCACATTGGCCGATATGGTAGCCGATTTACGCGCATCGACACCGACCACCGCCGCCGAGGCGGCTTCACCTGAATTTACCCAGTTGCATACAATAATCCATAGCCATGTTAATGCTTTGTGCCGAAACGCTAAATATTTGATCAATAGGTGCCGACAAAAAATCGACCATTTGCTCATTGCCTTGTATTATCAATCACCGCAAGCTCATATTACTCGAAATAAGCAGACCTTCTTACTGGCACACCGAAAACTGCACGAAATGACTGCAAACCATCTTTCCAATGTGCAGCAACTAATTAGTACCTTTGATCAGAAACTTAAATTGATGTCCCCCCAAAGTACGTTGAAGCGTGGTTATGCAATATTGCAAGACCAGCAGGAAAATGTGGTAATCGATGCCACAGCGACATGGCAGGGTGAGATTTTGACAGCAAGCGTTGCCCGAGGAAAGTTCCGATGTATAGTCGATGAGATCGTCGAAAAATGATGGTCTTCGCTTCGCAGTTTTAATTCGCACGCGATTTTGTCGATTTTCTACTCTTGTAAGGATTATCTGCAGAACGCAGGATAAGACGAACGGACGTACCGTTCAGCCGATATGCGCGGGTAAAGTAGTTGACGAGATAGCGTCGATAATTGGTGGGTAACTGTGCTATCCGGTTGCCATGCACAACAATAACCGGCGGGTTTTTTCCAGCTTGATGGGCAAACTTTAACCGCACAACCCGCTGATTTTGCATTGGCGGTGGGGTTCGCGCTACCGCTTGCGCGAGCACCTTGTTTACATCAGAAGTGGGGATACTAATCATCGCACTACGATACGCACGGAGTGCGGCCGGAATGACGCTTGTCAAAGAATTCCCTGACAACGCCGAGATAAACAAAATTTCAGTATTCGGCAAGAATGAAAGTTTGCGGATGAGCTGTTCTTTTATCTGCGTTCGCCAATGCTTTCCTAACTTTTCGCATTTGTTTACGACGACGACCATCGAACGCCCCATATCCATAATCATCCCGGCGAGGGTCGAATCTTGCGTGCTAACCTCAGTCCTCGCATCTATCATCAATATCACAACATGAGCATCCGCCATTGCTTGCAATGCTTTAATCGAGGAAAACTTCTCAATGGTCTCATCAACTCGGGATTTTCTGCGCACACCGGCAGTGTCGATTAGTATCAACTGTTCGCCGTTAATGCAAAGCGGAACGCGCACTTTGTCGCGGGTAGTGCCAGGTACCTCACTAACTAGCACACGAGAGGTACCTGCTAATTGGTTCGTGAGGGTCGATTTTCCAACATTCGGGCGACCGGCAAGAGCAATGATTGGAATGTTCGAGTCTTCAACCGGGGCGGGCAATGCATATCCATCGAGCACGGTATCGACAAGTTGCTGCACGCCTTCCCCAGTCTTTGCCGAGATCACAAGCGGCGTACCCATCCCCATCTCCTGAAATTCGGAGGCGGCTAATTCTGTTTCTACACCTTCACTTTTATTGACCACGACAAACACTTTCACTCCACTCTGCCGCAACTGCAAGCTGATGTTGCGGTCTTGTGGGACCAACCCGGCACGTAAGTCAACGATAAACAAGACTGCCTGTGCTTCTTCAATCGCTAATTCAACTTGCGCACGAATTAGTTTACCAAAGGCATCCACCGCGATCTCTAGCCCACCGGTATCAACCGCCAGGAATGCTTTTTCTCCTATTCTGCCCTGTCCGTATAACCGATCACGCGTGACACCGGATTGATCATTGACAATCGCATCACGCGAGCGTGTCAGGCGATTGAAGAGTGTGGATTTACCGACATTTGGCCGGCCTACTAAAGCAAGTACAGGAAGCATGGAAGATGAAGCCGGTCAACGACATTAGACACTTAGCAAGCTTTTCAGCGATACAGCGGTGAGGTTACCTTTGTCTGAAAACACCACAAACTGATCTTCCCCGGCAATTAATCTGACCACAGCACCATTAACTACTTTTCGTTGCTCAAGCAAAGTGCCATCGCGCAAATCAAGCGAATAGATGTTACCTTTCGAGTCGCCGACGATACCTCGATTACCAATCACCAACGGGCGGCTCATCCCGTGTCCACGAAAATCGGATTGCGTCCACATAATATCGCCGTTTTCACGATTGATAGCAACGATCGCGCCAAATTGATCCGTTACTAGCAGTATCTCATTGCCAAGAGCCATCGGTAACCGCGAGGATACTTTAGCTTTCCATTGCTCTTCAGCAGTTTGCAAGTTCAACGAGATAACATTGCCTTGGTAGGTTGCCGCATACAAACTGGTAGATGTAATCAGCGGTGGCGTATCCACATCAGTCAACCGTTCAATCTCATTCCGCCCTTTTGCAAAGGATATTTGGTTTTCCCAGCGTTCAGCTCCAGTAACAGCATCGTTGGCAATCAATTTACCGTTTGCCAAACCGATAAATACCATATTTCCGCTGATCACCGGTACAGGAGCACCGTGAATACTCAAATAAGGGACGGTTGTCTCATAGGTCCAAGCGATTTCGCCATTGTCTGTGTCCAAACCTAGAATGAGCCCGTCAGCGGTACGCATGATCACCCGCCCAAAACCGATCGACGGAATTGCCGATATCTGGCGGTTAAGTGGAGTTTCCCAACGAATATCGCCGGTATCGACTGCCAATGCTACAACCTTGCCATTATCCAGTGCCACCGTTGCGATTGAATCACCCACCCCAACCCCGGAAAAAATGTTTGCCTTCAGGTCGCGTTGCCAGATTACCGCCCCGCTATCGAAAGCGAGTTTGAACACCCGACCATCACGGCTCGCTGCATATATGCCATCATTACCATAAGCAGGTCTTAAAATCGAATAACCATGTTCCGCCCCGGCACCCAAACTTTTCTTCCATAGCACCTGAATTTCCTTCTCGCCGGTCGGCTTAGGTAGTTCTTGGGGCTGAATCGGTTCTTGATACACTCCCCATTCGATGCTATCTCCGCTTGAACCACAGCCCGATAGCAACAGTAGCAGGCAGAGCCCGCCAAAGTTTCCCCATTTTAACAATCGTTGCACCTTTAATTCTCGACGTTATTCAGTTTGAGCCGAAGAACTTTTTGACCATACACTCCCGATGGCATCAGTTCTATACTTTTTTCATAGGCAATACGAGCATTTTGGAAGTCACCTATTTGCTGGTACACATCGCCGATCAATTCAAAATATTTTGCGGCAAAACCACCTTGATCTGTTATTTCTAATAACGAAAGAGCAGTACTAGTGTCGCCTTTATCCAGTAAGATCGAAGCTAGCCGTAACCGAGCGATATGCACAAAACTGGGTTCATCGGAGTTATCGATTACCCAACGTAGCGTTTGCGCGGCTTCATCGACCAGATCGGCATCCATCGCATTCTTTGCGGACATAAGCATAGCATGCGTGGCATAGGGAGAAGCCTCATAGTTGGAGGTTAAATCGGTAATAAGGCTTGTGATGAGAACATCGCTCGCTTCTATCTTCTCGACGGCATTCTCATCCCCTGCCGGCTTCTCTTCACCATCCACTTCTGCTATTGTCTTTTCTGCTTCTTTGACCTTTTCTGCTTCTTTGACTTCGATGGCTTCTAGTAATTGCGAAAATAAAATTGCAGCCGCTTTCGCTTGAGTTAATTGATAATTTTGCCAAAAATTATAGCCGATAACACCTGAAACTCCGAGCGTAACACCGACGATAATCGCCTTTCCGTAATTGTTCCACCATGTTTTCGCGCGCTCTAGGTCGGGGTCTCGCGCAACTTGCTGTTTAGCTTTTTCTAGTTCTTCTGATGCCATTTTTTTCAAATTCCGAATTAGGTTCATACCATTTTTCACACCACTGAACGAGATTATCGACCGATACAGATTCAGTGGGCGAAAATTTCGTGTTGGTACTGTTCATGCCTTTTACTTCAACATTTCGATCGTCCTCATGGGAAAGAATCACTATAATATTTGCACCGTTCTCTTGTGCTTGTTTCATTTTCTTGGCAAGTTTACGATTGCCACAATGCATTGTTACATCAAATTTTCTATCGCGTAGCCGTTCAGAAATCTTGTTCATGTCACTAGTCACAGCTTCGTCTTTTGACATCACATGGATACCGGTACCTGTATCCGCAGCATTTTGTTCGGGAAGAAGTTTAATCAGGCGTTCCATCCCAAGTGCAAACCCCACACCCGGGGTCGACTTGCCGCCGCGATTCTCGACCAAATCATCATACCGCCCACCGGCGCAAATAGCATTTTGTGCACCATCTTTATCGGTCACCCACTCAAACACCGTACTGGTATAGTAATCCAACCCTCGAACCAGCCGTCGATTGATCTCATGTTTTATTCCAGAATTTCTCAACAACCCACATATACGGTCAAAGTGATCTTTCGATTTGGTATCAAGAAAATTACGAATATCTGGTGCTTTCGCTGCGATTTCTCTCGTCTCCTTGTTCTTACTATCGAGTAACCGCAACGGATTGTTTTCCAAACGCTTTACGTCATCCTCATGAAGTTCGGCTTTATGATCTTTAAAATACTCGCGTAGTTTGTCACGATATTTCCCCTTAATTTCTGGAGAACCAAGGGTATTAATTTGTAACTTGACATTTTTAATGTTCAAACGTTTCCAAATACGCTCTCCTAGGAGCAGAATTTCAGCATCGATTTCCGCTGATTCCCAACCAAACGCCTCTACACCAAACTGATGGAACTGGCGAGTTCTGCCCTCTTGTGCACGTTCTCGTCGAAACATCGGCCCCATGTACCATAATCGGTGCTGTTGATTATGCAATAAACCATGTTGTATACAGGAACGTACGGTACTAGCGGTCGCCTCCGGGCGCAATGCCAAATTTTTACCGGCTTTATTTTTACTGGCTTTATCAATGAAAGTATACATTTCTTTTCCAACAATATCGGTAGTATCACCAATCGCTTGCTTAAAAAGTTCAGTGTACTCAACAATCGGCGTTCGAATCTCTCGATATCCATATACGCGCCCAATATCACGAAGCACAGACTCGACCCGATGCCAGACATCGATATCCTTCGGTAGCACATCTTTCATCCCTTTAACCGCTTGCAGTTCTTCCGTCATCGGGTTTATCGAGCTCCAACGACAAAGCGGGCGAACAAATTACCTGCAGATTCAAATGGAACAGGGCTACCCAAATACTCGACTTCGATAGCATCGGAGTTGCTGACATAAACCCCAAACGGCGCTTTACCATGCAACACCAAACGCTGCCCCTGATCCACCACATGATAGAGCAATTGTGCGCCGGTGTCATCCGACACCTCAACCCAAGATTTTAGGACACCCGTTACGGTGATCAAGTTATGCGGTAATGTCGCATGGGTCTCGATATCGATCGTTATCGGCAGTTCGGTGTCTTGCTGATTTCGAAGCGGTGGGTATCGTACTGCAGTGGTCGCTGGATCAAACCACGACAGACTATTTTTAGCGTAGAAATTTGGCTTCGGCAAAATGCCCGCTGTCTTTGCATACAAGAGATCTGCTTGATTTTCATTTGATAAGATTATTTTAGTAGCGAGTATGTTCCCCGCACTGCTCGCTTTCACCGGTACAGATATCGGTTCCTGAAAATACCAGATTACCGATGACGCAATGATAAATAATGATGCAAAATAAAATACAAAAAGTGGTTTTTTGTAGATTTTGTTACCGCCCACAAATCGCCCCCCTGATTTTTTTATGCCGGGGTGCTTATCTAATAGAGTTCCTTTATGCGCGGCTATTGCATCATCAATTTCAATTTTCAACAAATTGGCATAGTTTCTTAAGTAACCTGTGACATAAGTATCGCCGTGCATATGTTGATAATCATCGTTCTCCAATGCGATCAACTGCTTGTCCGATAACCGCAATGCAGCAGCAACCTCGGTGACCGACAAACCCTTTTCTTCGCGCTTTGCACGCAAGTATGTCCCCGGACTTAGCAAATCGGAAAATGTTTTTGAGATTCCGGCGTTCATACTGATGATAATATTGGATTACAACTGTTGTTGCTGAAACCTGAACGAGCGTCTACTACGGTCGACAAATTTTCCCGCGAGTTGCCCACAAGCGGCTTCGATATCGTCTCCACGGGTTTTTCGTGTCATGGTAAAAATGTTCTTACTCAGCAAAATTTCGCGGAACCGATCGATGGTTTCTGGTGTTGAACGTTGATATTCGATGCCAGCATACGAATTGAATGGAATCAAGTTAACTTTAGCCGGCATATCTGCGAGGATACGCGCCAACGCATATGCATGTTCTTTATGGTCATTGACGTCACGCAACATGACATATTCGAAGGTGATGCATTGTCTATTATTCACTTCGATATATCGCCGGCATGCATCAAGTAATTGCGCAATAGGGTATTTCTTGTTGAGTGGGACTAACTGATTACGCAGCGCATCATCAGGTGCATGCAACGAGACCGCCAGGCTAACTGGGCATATTGATGCAAGTTTATCCATCGCCGGAACCAAACCGGCAGTGCTGAGAGTCACTCGCCGACGCGATAGACCAAACGAAAAATCATCCATCATCAAACGCATTGCCGACACCACGTTATCCAAGTTCAACAGTGGCTCTCCCATACCCATCATGACGACATTAGTAATCTGTTGTTGCGCACCCGATAGCAACAGTTCACGGCTAGCAATCCATACTTGCCCGATGATTTCGTCCACCGTCAAGTTCCGATTGAAGCCATGTCGTGCGGTTGCACAAAAACTGCAATTCAAACCGCAGCCAACTTGCGACGACACACATAAAGTACCACGCTTAGCCTCAGGAATAAACACAGTTTCGATACAGTTATCATCCTGGAATTTGAGTAACCACTTCACACAACCATCTGCAGATACTTGTTGGTTGGCAATTTCAGGCAATAAAATAGTGGCATGTTGATTGAGATGTCCGCGCAACGACTTGCTTAGATTAGTCATAGCGTCGATGGAGGTGGTTTGCCGCTGATAAATCCACTGCAATACTTGCCCGGCGTGGAAGCGACTCGCACCCATTTCATCAAACATAGACTCCATCGAAGGGCGATCTAATGACATCAAATTGGTAGCAGCAGATTGCATCGCAATTACTCAGCGGTAAATTTGATCGGCATTAAAAAAGAATTCAATTTCTTGCTTAGCCGTTTCAGAAGCATCCGAGCCGTGCACCGCATTTTGTTCAACATTGCTAGCGAAGTCTGCACGAATCGTACCGCGGTTCGCTTCGGCCGGGTTGGTCGCCCCCATCACCTCACGGTTTTTGCTGATCGCCCCTTCCCCTTCGAGCACTTGTACCATGACCGCACCAGAGGTCATGAAGTCAACCAAGTCATTATAAAAGGGTCTCTCTTTATGCACCGCATAAAATTGTTCGGCTTCCGCTCGACTTAGTCGAACCATTCGTGCCGCAACGATTTTAAGCTGCGCATCTTCAAAACGTTGATAAATTTTACCAATGACATTTTTATCGATGGCATCGGGCTTAATCATAGATAAGGTGCGTTCAATAGACATGTATACTCCAATTAGTGTTGACGAAATTTCGAAGTCTCTAATTATACGTTATTCCACCCAGGACCCAGCGAGTGCGTCGGTTTCGACTGCAGTGATTTCAACCTTAGCCCAGTCGCCCGGTTCGATCGGTCGATTGCTATGCCGTGCATCGAAATGCACCGGAAAATAATCTGCCGCACGTGCTCGTAACCAACCATCGGGCAACTTGTGGCTCTCTTCGACCAGCACCTTGACTCGTGTGCCAACGCGACGTTGCGCAACCTTGTGCCAAATTTGTTTACCTGCCTCGCGTACTAATTTTGCACGGTATTTTCGATCGTGCACAGCAACTTGCATCGGGATCTTAGCGGCCGGGGTATTCGAACGAGGTGAGTAAGGAAACACATGCGGGTATGCGATTTCTAACTCATCTACCGCTTGTAATGTCTCGGCAAAATGCTCTTCTGTCTCGGTCGGAAAGCCGACCATGATATCTGCACTCAGCACTAACTCGGGCACTGCCTGACGCAGCTTTCTGACGCATTCGTATAGTATTTCACGGGTCGCCCGGCGCTTCATACGTTTTAGAATAATAGTATTACCGCTTTGCATGGAAAGGTGTAACTGTGGGCAGATTTTTGGCTGGTTAGCAATCAATTCGATGAGTTCATCCGTGATGTGCATGGGATCAATCGAACTCAAGCGAATGCGAAAATCACCGTCGACAGTACACAATTGTCGTACTAATTTGGATAATGTCGTGGTCGTCTCATCGGTTATTCCAAAATCAGCACCATACGAACCGATATCGACCCCACAGAGCACAATTTCTCGATAGCCATTATTCACGAATTGTTTGGCTTGTCGTTGCAACCCGCCAGCTGAAAAGGAACGGTTTGGCCCACGCACTTTGTGAATAATACAAAAAGTGCAACCTTGATCGCATCCTTGTTGAATTTGCAGGTAGGCGCGCGCGCGCCCAGCAAAACCGTCAATTAATGTTGTTGGCGGCTGACTACTAGCAATTTTGCCACTGATTACTTTCGGCAATTCATGCGTATGGGCGGTAGCCAATAATGCAGGAATATCAAGTTTACGATCGTTTCCAACCACCCAATCGACCCCAGGAATGCTCTCACATGCACGCGCATCGGATTGCGCATAACATCCAGTAACGACAACCCGCGCCGTCGGGTTGGTGCGTATTATACGTCGTATCAATTGACGCGCCTGACGGTCGGCTTCGGCAGTCACTGTGCAAGTGTTGATCACACAGACATCGGCTTGCGTATAGGGTTCTACTCTTTGAAAATTTTGCTGTACTAATTGTTTAGCAATCAACTCCGACTCGAAACTGTTTACTTTGCAACCGAGGGTGGAAATCGAGAATCGTTTCATTTTTGCAAGTTTTAGTCTTGTCGGCGCCTCCTAACAGGCGACCGGGGGGGAATCAATTGACGGTAAAACTCTCACCGCAACCACACTGCTCAGTTGCATTTGGGTTTTTGAAATGAAATGCCGCTGACAATCCTTCTTCGATATAATCGATCTCGATGCCGTCTACAAAAGGCAAGTCTATTTTATCAACAATAATTTTCACTCCATTGCTTTCAAACACTTTATCGGCTTGGTTAATTTTACTCGCATAATCAAGTTCATATGCAAGCCCCGAGCAACCCGCATTTTTAACGCGCAACCGTAATCCTTTCAACTGAAGAGCAGATGTATCTACCCCACTACTCTCTCGATATTTTAGGTGCGTTTTCACGCGGGTAGCAGCAGATTCGGTCAGTACAATAGTCATATTGAGATGTCTGATATAGTAAATTACACTATAACATAAAAATCTACTGTTGTTGTCTTATGCCAAGTTAATCTTGCTATACTTTTCTCAAATAACTCTCTCTTCAAAAATGACGCCAGCAAGCAAAAAAGTCCGTCCTATCCGTCGAGGGCGAAGCGATCATCAACAACCTGTTTCCTCGAATGTCGATGCTCCCTATATTACCCGTAAATTGCCTTGCTATAATTTGCTGGAAGAAGAGCATCTCGTTCGTATCGAACAGCACGCTGATCGAATTTTATGCGAGTTTGGTATCGAAATTAGAGGCGATACGGAAGCCTTAAAATTATTCAAAGACGCCGGTGCCGAAGTCGACGGCGAACGATTGCGGTTTGAACCGGGCTTAGTCAAGCATCTTGTACAACGCTCAACGCCTGCCGAGTTCACCCAATTAGCCCGCAACCCCAAACGATCCGTGCGTATTGGTGGTGCGAATACACTATTTGCCCCGGCATACGGTCCACCATTCGTTCGCACCCTTGATGAAGGACGGCGTTACGGTACTATTGAAGACTTTGCCAATATAGTAAAACTCGCATACATGCATTCATCTATTCATCATTCTGGCGGTACTGTGTGTGAACCATGTGACATCGCAGTCAATAAACGGCATCTTGATATGGTCTACACGCACATGCGCTACTCGGATAAACCGTTCATGGGTTCGATTATTACCCCCCAACGCGCGCGCGAGTCGATCCAAATGTGTCGCCTTTTATTTGGTGAAGAAGTGGTCGAAAAAAACTGCGTGATCCTCGGCAACATCAACGTCAACTCACCGCTTGTATACGACGGTGTGGTGACCAGCGTGATTCGTACCTATGCAGCCGCTGGCCAGGGCATTATCATCTGCCCCTTTATTCTCGGTGGTGCAATGGGGCCGGTCACACCCGCGGCATCGATCGCACAGGCGCATGCAGAAGCGATGGTTGGGATGGCGTTGACCCAGTTGGTTCGCCCCGGCGTCCCGGTAATTTACGGCAACTTTCTCACCACCATGTCGTTGCGTTCCGGCGCGCCAACTTTTGGCCAACCGGAGGCAATGCTCTCGTATATGGTGGTCGGGCAACTGGGGCGCCGATTGGGTGTTCCATTTCGTTGCGGGGGCGCGTTTACCTCATCAAAAGTTGGCGACGCCCAAGCTGCACAAGAAAGTGCGCAGTCGTTATTACCCGCATTGATGGCAGGCTCTAATTTTGTGCTACACGCTGCTGGTTGGCTTGAGGGTGGTTTAGTAGCAGGCTACGAAAAGTTTATTCAAGATGCTGACCGATGTGCCATGATGGTAAAAATGTTCAACGGATTGAACATCGATGATAATGCTTTTGCCATCGATGCTTACCGAGAAACTGAGTTCGGCGAACATTTTCTCGGTAGTACTCATACGATGAAAAATTATGCCGACCTCCACGAATCAACCACCGCTGACAGCAAGCCATATGAGCAGTGGCTTGAAGAAGGTGAAAGCACCGAAGAACAGCGTGCTAATGTTATCTGGAAGCAGAAACTAAAAGACTATCAACTACCTAAAATGGATCGCTCCATCGATGAGTCTTTGCTTGCATACATGGAAAAAACAAAAGCCAGCCGGGCTGATCAGTGGTATTGATAGGGGAGTGAATTGAATAAAACACTACCTAATCATGTCCACGTTGCTATCATTGGTGGTGGGGTAGTCGGTTGTAGCATCCTCTTCCACCTTGCACAAAAAGGTTGGAAGGATGTCGTATTGTTAGAACGTGCTGAATTGACTTCGGGCTCTTCATGGCACGCCGCTGGGCAGATTCATACGATCAGTTCTGATCCTAATCTCTCCAAGCTGCAAGGTTATACGATCAATCTGTACCCCGAGTTGGAGCGGCTGTCAGGGCAATCGGTCGGGCATCACAAAACTGGTGGTTTTTATTTGGCATCAAGCCCTGAACGGCTAGATTTTCTCAAACGAGAGCGCTCTAAAGCGCGTTATATGGGGCTCGATCAAGAGTTTATTTCGTTACAGGAAGTCGCAAAAATGCACCCATTGATCGATCCAAAATACTATCTCGGTGCATTGTATGATCCATTGGACGGACATATCGACCCTTCCGGGGTTACCTATGCATACGCCAAAGCGGCCAAAACGATGGGGGCAACATGGCACTGTCAGACGCCTGTTCTAAAAACCCAGCAATGCCCTGACGGCAGTTGGAATGTCGAAACTTCAACTGGCACGATTAACGCACAGTTGTTGGTCAACGCCGCTGGGCTATGGGCACGTGAGGTGGGACGGCTTGCTGGTTTGGAGCTGCCAGTGCAACCGATGGAACACCATTATTTAATCACCGAAGCAATCGCCGAAATCGAGCAAGCCGAAAGTGAATTACCGTGTGGCATCGACTATGAATCCAATTTATATTTTCGGCAAGAACATCACGGCTTGTTACTCGGTACTTATGAACCCCAAGCGACTCCGTGGATGGTTTCAGGAACGCCACCTGACTTCGGGCATGAATTGCTTGAGCCGGCACTAGACCGAGTGTCAAGCCGCCTCGACATTGCCTTCGAACGCATACCTGCATTGGCACGTGCTGGCATCAAAAATGTTGTGAACGGCCCGTTTACTTTTAGCCCTGATGGTAATCCGATGATCGGACCGGTCATGGGGTTGAAAAATTATTGGGTTGCAGTCGGTGTGATGGCGGGGTTCTGCCAAGCGGGGGGAGTTGGCTTATGTCTTGCCGAATGGATGGTTGAAGGCGAGCCTCCGGTTGATGTTTGGGCTATGGATGTCGCCAGATTTGGCGGGTTTGCCACTCGAGAATATGGTACGCTCAAAGCCGCGGAGAACTATGCCCGGCGTTTTTTAATCACTTACCCCAACGAAGAACTACCTGCGGCACGCAAGCAAAAAACCACTGCAATCTACGACTGCTTAGTCGATAAAGGCGCAGTCATGGGGGTAAGTTTTGGGCTTGAGCACGCACTATGGTTTGCTGATTCGAAGCAAAATGCATATGAGGTACCGACCTTACGCCGTTCTAATGCGTTTGCACAAGTCGCCGAAGAGGTTACCGCTGTGCGCGAAAAAGTCGGAGTGATCGAAATCGCCAACTTCGCGCAACACAAATTTACCGGTCCCGGTGCCAAAGCGTTTCTCGACAAAATGCTTACCGCCAGACTTCCACCGTGCGGACGGCTTGCGTTGGCACCGATATTGACCCCGAAAGGTCGATTGTACGGTGACTTGTCAGTGGCGTGTTTGGCCGATGACGCATTTCTATTGTTCGGATCTGGAGCTGCCCAAGAAATGCACCGCCGCTGGTTTGAACAACATTTGCCCACCGATGGCGTTACATATCGCAACGCATCCGACGACTATCATGGGATGGCGATCTCTGGCCCTAATGCACGCCGACTGCTATCTCGTATTACCAATATTGACGTCGCTGGTAACGTATTTCGATTTTGCGATGTTTGCCAAACTTCGGTTGGCGGTATTCCGGCAACTTTAATGCGCGTTTCGTTTTCTGGTGAACTTGGTTATGAAATTTATTGTGCACCGCATTACCAATTGAAATTGTTTGAAGCCATCGAGGATGCCGGGGCAGATCTGGGTCTACAGCCCTATGGTGCCCGCGCGATGATGTCGTTGCGGCTCGAGAAAAGCTGGGGCGCATGGACACTCGATTACCGCCCAGACTTTAACCCCATAGAAGCCGGACTAGAGCGGTTCATGGATTTTGATAAAGGAGGTTTTATTGGTCGCGAGGCGACACTCAAGCATCAAGAAAATGGTGTCGACAAACGACTTATCACTTTATTGGTGGATACAAACGACGTCGATGTATCGACCGATGAAGCAATTTTTCACAACGCCGAATGCATTGGCTATGTTACATCCGGCGGCTATGCGCATTACAGCAAACAAAGCGTTGCGCTAGGTTATGTCCCCACTGAGTTTGCACTTCATGGAGAAAAATTTGAGGTTGAAATTTTTAGTGAAAGATATCCTGCAACATTAATAACAGAACCGTTATACGATCCCACAGGTAGTAGATTACGCTCCTGATGAAACTTTATGATACCTAAACGCTACCAACCAATGATTACCCATGCCCTATTTGATGTCGACGGCCTATTGCTCGACACCGAGCATATATACACCGAGGTTACGCAAACGATCGTTGGGCGTTTTGGTAAAGTATTCGATTGGAACATAAAACGTCACATGATCGGGCGCCCAGCACGAGATTCCGCGCACTATCTGGTGAAAAACTTGAACTTACCGATCAGTGCACAAGCATATTTAGATGAGCGTAACAACCTCTTACGTCAGCGCTTTGCCGAGTGCGATGCGTTGCCTGGTGCTGAAAAATTGGTGCGACACTTGCATCAACACGCGATTCCCATGGCGGTTGCAACCAGTTCTAATCGGGAACTATTTGAGATCAAAATTTCCCGTCATACTGCGTGGTTTGGCTTATTCGCCACAATCGTCTGTGGCGATGACCCGGCGGTTATCCGCGGCAAGCCAGCACCCGACATTTTTACTACCGCTGCTACTCGGCTAGCGGCCGAACCAACTTCGACATTGGTATTCGAGGACTCCCCGGCAGGACTCGAAGCCGGCGTTGCTGCTGGAATGCGAGTGATCGCAGTACCCGATGTTAATATGGATAAAGCGTATTATTCGGATGCCAGTTTGATTATCGATTCGCTGTTAGAGTTTGAGCCCGCGGCCTATGGCTTAGCGCAATATTGCACCTAAAAGAAGCCACTACCAACTTGGTTTGATTTCCGTACGGCGTTTAGAAATATACTCTTCGAGATGCTCTTTGGCAGCAATATCCAGCGGCGGCGGGGTGTAATTTTCGATAATTTCTTTATACAAAACATTAGCGCGTTGCGTAGCTGTTTTTTCACCTTTTTCTTGCCAACTCTCAAAATTGCTCCAATCTGAAACGATCGGTGTGTAAAAAGCATCATGATAACGTTCAAGGGTATGCGCGGTACCGAAAAAATGCCCGCCAGCACCAACTTCACGGATCGCATCTAGCCCCATCGTTTCTTCATTCACTTCAATAGGGCGTAACATTTCCGCCATCATTTGTACCATCTCCATGTCGATAATCAATTTTTCAAAAGAAGCACACAAGCCGCCTTCCAACCACCCACCGCTATGCTTAACCAAATTTCCATGCCCCAATACTGCACTCCACAAAGACATCTCGGATTCCCATGTCGCTTGTGCATCGACACAATTTGATGCATTGACATTCGAGGTTCGATACGGAATTTTGTAGCGTCGTGCAAGTTGGCCGCCGGCAAGCACCGCTTTCGCATATTCTGGTGTACCGAATGCTGGTGAGCCAGTTTTCATGTCGACATTGGAAGTAAAGCCGCCATACATCACCGGTGCCCCGGCATTCACCATTTGCGTAAATGCAATGACACCCAATGCTTCCGCATTTTGTTGCGTGAGTGCTCCAGCAAGCGTAATCGGACTCATCGCCCCGGATAGCGTAAAAGGTGTCACTATGATCGGTTGCCCATAACGTGCTAAAAGCGTTGCGCCGTCTAGCATTGGCTTGTCGACTTTGAGTGGTGAATTGGTGTTGACCACGGTCATGAGGCTCGGTTCGTGCTTGAGTTGTTCGCGATCAATTCCGCGCGCGATGCAAATCATTTCGATGCCGTCCTCGAGTTTATCATTACTCAGGCTATACACATGCCATGGCTTTTCGGTCAACGTGATAAATGCCAGATAGGCATCCAGGTGGCGTGTATGCGCAGGTAAATCGATCGGCTCGACCGGATATCCAGATAAAATGGATACCACATTAAAGAATTGCCCAAGTTTCAAAAACTTACAATAGTCTTCATAGTTGCCTGTACGGCGACCGTGATCCAGATCGGAGGCGTTAGGTGGGCTCGAGACAATTGAAAAATTAATATAGTTTTCACCGTAGACCGAATTATAAATCGGGTTACGAGCATGCATGGTGAACGTAGACGGCACTGTAGCAATTTTCTCCATCACCAACTCTCGATCCATGCATACATAGCCAGTTTTGGGATCGATGGTTGCTCCGTGCTCGATCATTAGCGTACGAGCTTCATCGCTAACAATTTCTAATCCGATTTGCTCAAGGATTCGAAGCGAACCATCATGGATTAATTCGATAGACTCTTCACTTAATATCTCGACCGGCGGATAAGGATTGCGAAGTTGTTGCACCGGCAATTGCGGCAGTGAAAACTGTGGTTTAGTTTTTTGACGACCGGAGCGTTGCGGCATCAGAGCTTCACCAATGTTGTTGAATGGTAAGGGTATGCATCAGATAATTTTGGCATCCGCTCTCCACTCTCGTTTTTTTAATGAAGTATTTGGCTCAGAAATGACTTAGTACGCTCGTGTTGAGGGTTATCGAAAAATAATTCAGGAGTGTTTTCTTCGATGATTTCACCGCCATCCATAAAAATCACTCGGTTGGCAACGGTTTTAGCAAAGCCCATTTCATGAGTGACGCACAGCATTGTCATACCTTCCTGCGCCAACTCAACCATAACATCCAACACTTCTTTGATCATTTCCGGGTCAAGCGCGGAGGTCGGTTCATCGAACAACATGATGCGTGGGTTCATGCATAAACTACGCGCAATGGCTACCCGCTGTTGTTGCCCACCCGATAACTGTCCTGGGTATTTGTTTGCCTGTTCCGGTATTTTGACTCGATCAAGATATTTTCTTGCGGTCTCTAGAGCTTGAGTCTTCGGGATTCTACGCACCCAAACCGGAGCGAGCATACAGTTTTCTAATACAGTCAAATGCGGAAATAGGTTAAAGTGCTGAAAGAGCATGCCAACTTCCCGACGAACCGCTTCAATATTTTTTAGATCATTAGTAAGTTCCACACCGTCGACAATAATATCCCCTTGTTGATGCTCTTCAAGACGGTTAATACAACGAATCATGGTGGACTTTCCTGAACCAGAAGGGCCACAAATCACGATACGCTCTCCGGTGGTTACTTGTAGATTAATATTTTTCAATACATGAAAAGTTCCATACCATTTATGCATGGCTACAATATTGATGGCAAGTTCGGTGTTTGGGGCTGCATTAGGCATGGTGGGGATCCATAGTCGGTTGGTTATCTTTTATGAGAAGTATGAAGTTTGTTTTCGAGATACATCGAATAACGCGCCATGCTGAAACAGGAGATAAAGAAAAATAGCGCGACAAATACATAGAGTTCAGTAGAAAGCCCAGCCCATTTAGCATCAGCAATCGACGCGCGCCCGACTCCAAGAGGGTCGAGCAGACCGATAATAATAACCAAAGTGGTATCTTTATAGAGACCGATAAAAGTATTGACAATACTCGGTATCGAAATTTTTAATGCTTGTGGCAATACAATTAATCGCATCGATTGCCAATATTTGAATCCGAGCCCATCGGCTGCTTCAAATTGACCGCTAGGAATTGCTTGCAAGCCACCGCGGATGACTTCAGCCATATAACCAGAAGCAAACAATGTCACCATGATAAGCACACGCAACAATAAATCAAAACTCGTTCCTGGTGGCAAAAAGTAATTCAATAGTACAGATGCCACGAACAGTAACGTGATCAATGGCACACCACGGATAAACTCGATAAAACAAACCGATGAAATATGGATGATCGGTAGTTTTGACATGCGACCCAATGCCAGCACGATGCCGATTGGTAGTGAAAACGCGATCCCGGTAATACCAATGACGAGGGTTAGCATAAAACCGCCGAATTGGTCAGTCGATACAGGAGCAAGTTCAAATAAGAATATATCCCCACCCATCAACAACCAAGCGGCAATAAACGGGAATGCAATCACATAGTAAAGCCCATATTTCCGGTATGGGACATTGTCAAATAAGACCGGCACCAGCGCAAAACACAGCAATATAAATGAAAGGTCAACGCGCCAACGATATTCAGCCGGGTAAAAGCCATAGGTAAATAGTTGCAGTCGTTCATTAATAAACGCCCAGCATGCTCCACTCGCTTTGGCGAGACAGTCGCTACGGTCTTCACCGGTATATGCCGCATCAATAAAGAACCATTGCGCCATAGGAGGCACCAACCACCATAGGAGTATCCCCATGAATATCGTTAGTGTGGTATTAAAAACCGACGAAAAAAGATTGTGCCGAATCCAACCAACTACACCCCTCATAGTCGCCGGAGGAGGAAGATCTGGGTGTTCCCCCGGCATATAGGATCGATCTGGTGGCATATCGATGCGAGTTGTATCTGACATTAAATCAACGCTCCACGAGTTTGATGCGTTTGTTATACCAATTCATAAACGCAGAAATGAGAAGTGAAAGACTCAAATACAAAAACAATACAATGATCATACATTCCATTTCACGACCAGTTTGATTGAGTGAAATACCACCGATGGTCGCAACGATGTCCATATACCCAATCGCAATTGCTAGCGACGAGTTTTTAGCCAAATTCAAGTATTGGCTGGTCAAGGGTGGCACAATCACGCGTAGTGCCTGTGGCATCACCACTAAACGCAAAGCGCGTCCACGACTCAACCCCAATGCCGCCGATGCTTCAACCTGACCGTAGTCGACCGCGAGGATGCCAGAACGTACAATTTCGCCAATGAATGATGCGGTATACAACGATAAAGCGAGCCATAATGCGATAAATTCTGGACGCACCACATAACCCCCGGCAAAGTTAAATCCTTTCAACTCCGAAAATTCCCAAGTAATTGGGCTTCCAAGAATAAAATAAACTAGCAGTGGCGCCCCAATAAGTGCCACTAAACTAGCCGCAAAAACCGGCAATGTCCGCCCTGTTTCATCTTGCAAGCGACGAGCATAGCGGCGAAACCACCATATAAAACAGACACCGAGCGCAAAAGCTGCAATCACCGCCCAAAACAGTGGCTCAAAATATGGCTTCGGCATTGATGCCCCACGATTTGATATAAATACACTATCCGCTATGTTTATAGCATTTTGCGGGTAAGGCAACACTTGCACAATAAGCCCATGCATCATCAAAATATGTACCAAGATTGGCACATTTCGTACATATTCGATATAGACATACGAAATTTTGGCGGTCAGATAATTTTTTGACAAGCGCATCACACCTAACAAGAAGCCAAGTGCTGTTGCCAGTATGACCCCAGCTACGGCAATTACTAGTGTGTTTAATACGCCGACGACGGCAGCGCGAATATGTGTTGATTGTGAGTTGTACTCGATAAGTGACTGATTGATGTCATAACTCGAGGGTTGGAACAGAAAAAGAAAACTGAAACCCTTTCCAATCGCCTCCAGATTTACTACTGCATTACGAGCCATATAGCCAAAAAACATCAAAATACTCACTAATGTGAGCGTTTGAATAATCAGCGAGCGGGTTTTTTTATCATTCCAAATATGGGAAATGACGTTTCGTTTTGCGAGGGGGCTAGACATTTTTAAATACTCGTAACCTATTCAGGGCATAGAAGTAATTTATTTCCACAGATACTATCAAACAAACGGGCGACGATGAAAATCATCGCCACCCGATATCTGGGATTGCCTATTATCGAACTGGTGCAGCGTACAGAATACCACCATCACTCCATAGCGAATTTAAACCACGCTCTAGTGCAATTTTGGTGTTGGGACCAAGATGACGGTCAAAGACTTCGCCATAGTTGCCGACTGCAGAGATGGCACGAACCGCCCATTTCTTATCCAAACCAATCATCGCGCCCATGTCACCTTCGGTACCAAGTATGCGATTGATACTGGGATTATCACCTGCTGCGCTTGCATGGCTACGCACATTGTCTTGCGTCAAGCCAAGTTCTTCAGCATTAATTAACGCATTGATGACCCATTTGACGGTATCAAACCAAGCATCATCACCATGCCGTACTGCACCGCCTAGCGGTTCTTTGGAAATAATTTCCGGTAAAATGACATGCGCATCTGGATCGTTAAAAGTCGCACGAGTTGCTGCCAAGCCAGATGCATCGGTGGTATAGGCATCGCAACGATTTGCTAAATAATTAGTCCGTGCTTCTTCATTAGTTTCAATTGGAACTGGCTCATAGGAGATATTATTCTTACGAGCAAAGTCAGCAAGGTTTAACTCCGTAGTCGTACCTGTTTGAATGCAGATCGAAGCACCGTTTAAATCTTTCGCCGATTTAACACCGAGAGATTTACGCACGATGAAGCCTTGACCATCATAGTAGGTGACCGGCAAGAAGCTTAATTTCAAGTCAGCATCTCGGCTCATTGTTTCGGTGGTATTTCGGAACAACAGATCGCCCTGCCCGGAATTTAGTAATGAGAAGCGAGTTTTTCCGGTTGCATGGACAAACTTAACTTTGCTCGGATTACCTAACACGGCAGCTGCGACAGCCCTGCAATGGTCAACATCAAAGCCTTTCCAGTTACCACTTTCGTCAGGGGCAGCAAAACCAATTAAACCAGTGTTGATAATGCAGTTTAGTTTGCCTCGTGCTTGAACATCTTCAAGAGTACCGGCTTGGGCGTTGAATGCCGCAAGTGATAACAATGCAGTGAATACTGCAATTTTACTAATTTTCATGAATTTCCCTCAGTTTTAGACAGCAACAAGATAGTAAAAATCTATGTCTACATGCAAGCATAATGAAACAATAACAAAAATGTAAGGCATAGGGTGTCAATTTAACCGGAAAATATTTATTTGTCAACAACAAAAGAAATAACGACAACAAAATAAATAAAACTATTCTTCGAGAAAATTTCTAATTCCAAACCTGACCGCGATCCCCCGAAATCAGTGATATACCCGCGCCGACCCCCTTAGTCTAGCGTCGTGGCTCCGTAATAGCGCCACATTAATAAGGCGACGACACTCCGACACGGAGACCACTTTTCCGCCTGCCGAGCAGTTTCTGCCGCACTCGGGCGTGTGCTTAGATTCGCATACCGCTGTACTGCCACCCGTAATGCTAAATCGCCGCTTGGAAAAATATCTTCCCGCCCAAGCGCAAACATCAAATAAATCTCTGCTGACCATCGCCCAATCCCTCGAATCGCAATCAATTTAGTTATTGCATCCTCAGTATCCACTGAGTCTAAGGTTTCAAAATTACTATTTGGGGAAGACCACCTGCTGGCAAGGTCGCGCGCATAGCTCACTTTTTGGGCGGACAAGCCACACTGCCGAAGTTGATCGTCAGGACAGTCTAATATCTTTCGATGCGTAATAATGCCTCCACATTGATTTTCCAGCCGCTGCCAGATGGTGGCCGCCGCTGTGGTCGAAAGCTGTTGCGATACGATAATCCTCAACATCGTGACAATTCCGGGGGCTTGGGTACGCGGCTCGGGATAGCCGAGTTTATCGACCAAGGGCTGCAATCCAGGATCAAGTAGCATCGCAGATTGCAATGCGACCCTTATTTTTTTGTGCTGGAATTCAGCATTCATTAGGACCACTAATATTAGAGTTGAACTATTAAAAGTGATATTTTATCTTAAATATTGCTATAAAATATAAGCATGCATGTATTGATAATCGAGGACGATGAAGCCACCTGTGCATACATCCAAAAAGGATTGGCAGAGGCAGGGCATCTGGTGGATATCGCCACCCGCGGTGATGACGGGTTGGCCTTAGCGACTAACGAAGAGTATCAGGTCTTGATCGTCGACCGAATGTTGCCCAATCTGGATGGCTTATCGATCGTCTCAAAGTTACGTGCCGCCGGTGATAAAACGCCAGTTCTGTTTCTCAGCGCATTGGGTGAAGTAAATGATCGCGTTGAAGGTCTGCGTGCCGGTGGTGATGATTATCTTACCAAACCATTTGCTTTTTCGGAATTACTAGCACGGCTAGAAGTGCTCACGCGACGCCCAGTGCTCGAAGAGCAACAAACCATCTTAACGCTCGGAGACCTGACGATGGATTTATTGCTACGCGAGGTCAAACGGGGGGGCATCGTCATCGATTTACAACCGCGTGAATTTCGCTTACTCGAGTATCTGATGCGCCATAAGTCTCAAGTTGTCACTCGCACGATGCTTTTGGAAAACGTCTGGGACTATCACTTTGACCCACAGACCAATGTCATCGATGTGCATATCAGTCGTCTGCGAAGCAAAATCGACAAAAGTTTTGACACCCCATTGCTGAATACCGTGCGTGGTTCAGGGTATATTTTACGTGCAAAAGAAGAATAGAGTTTTTCACAGTTATACTGCTCGTTTAGCATTCCTATACGCCCTTATTTTTAGTACCTCAACGCTGTTCCTGTTCTACTTTTTCTATCTGTTCACCGCCTCGTATATGACGCAACAGATGGATAATACCATCCAAGCCGAAATTCAAGCACTCGCCGAGCGTTATCATACTGAAGGGCTGGTTGGTCTGGCAAAATTGATAGACGATCGTGTCAAGCGTCAGCAACAACAGGCCACCAGCGACTCGATCTATCTGCTGACAACGTACACGTTGCAACCGCTGGTCGGTAATCTCGACCGCTGGCCGCAAAATGTTGTTAACTCTGGCTCCGAGGACTGGATTGAGTTCCAATTGCTAATTGATAAAAAACGTGAAAAAACGCACTCGGTACGTGCCCGAGTTTTTCTACTGCCGGGGCCTAATCTGCCGCGGCGGTATGGGCTATTGGTAGGGCGCGATATCAATCAGTTGAATGAAGCAAAGCAACGAATCATACAAGCGTTGACCTGGGGGCTCGCCATCATGTTGCTGCTGGCACTCCTCGGTGGGTTCGTATTGAGCCGTCGTACTTTACAAAAAATTGAGCGCATCAATCAAACCACACATAGCATTATGTCCGGCGACCTATCGCGTCGGGTGCCGCTGACTAAGCACAATGATGATTTTGACCAAGTTGCAGATAACCTCAACAAAATGCTGGATCGAATTCAGCAACTGATGGAAGACATTCGCCGAGTTTCCGACAACATCGCCCACGATTTGCGCACACCGCTCGCTAGATTACGGTTGCACCTTGAAGAAGCGCGTCAACAAGAATCATCAGACTCGAAAGCAGCACAATATTTGGAGAGTTCGATACGTGAAGCGGATTCAATGTTATCTACTTTTAACGCACTACTTCGCATCGCTCGCATCGAATCTGGGCAAATTCAACTTGGCTTTCGTGAAGTCGATTTTCAAACACTACTCGAAGATGTCGTCGAGTTTTATGAGCCATCGCTCGAAGAAAAAAAACAACACTTCGATACCTCGTTTCCGATTATTATGAAGTCCTGGGGAGACCGAGACTTAATTTTTCAATCGATTGCTAATCTCATTGAGAATGCGATCAAATACACACCACAACAGGGTACTATCCGACTACTGCTGAGCCGGCAAAACAACGAAGCCATTATTACCATCGCCGACGATGGCCCCGGCATACCACCGGCGGAACGTATTCACGTGTTTCGTCGCTTCTATCGACTCGATCAAAGTCGAAATTCAAGCGGTAGCGGCTTGGGGCTGAGTCTGGTATCTGCCGTCGTCGGCATGCATAAAGGCAGTATCGAACTGCACGATAATTATCCGGGATTGCGCGCAATTATCCGGTTGCCGCTAATCAAACAACCGGACAAAGCAATGCTGCCTATTTTATTAGAGGCTACGCCGCCGGTGGCGGAGTGACCGCTTGCGCTACGCCCGCTCCATCGACGGCTTTCATGCTGAGCCGCACTCGTCCCTGCTTATCTACTTCGAGCACTTTAACCTTGACCTGATCTCCCTCGCTAAGCACATCACTAACTTGATTGACACGTTCTTCAGAAATCTGTGAGATATGCACCAAGCCATCGCGCCCTGGAAGGATATTGACGAAGGCACCAAAATCCATCAATCGCACGACTTTACCCGTATAAATTGCATTAACTTCGACATCCGCGGTAATTTGCTCGATTCGACGAATAGCTTCCTGTGCAGCCGCATTATCCGTTGAGGCAATTTTGATGGTACCATCATCGTCGATATCGATGTTAACACCGGTCTCTTCGGAGAGCGCGCGTATGACACTTCCACCCTTACCAATAACATCGCGAATCTTTTCAGGATTAATCTTGATGGTAACGATGCGTGGGGCATAATCAGACATTTCCGCACGTGGCTTAGTTATTACACGCGCCATCTCTGCAAGAATATCCAAACGCCCTTTCTTTGCTTGCTCTAATGCTTGCTGCATAATTTCACGGCTGATTCCATCGACCTTAATATCCATCTGCAGTGCGGTTACACCATCAGCGGTACCGGCCACCTTGAAATCCATATCGCCTAAATGATCCTCGTCGCCAAGAATATCGGTCAACACAGCAAATCGATCACCTTCTTTAATAAGCCCCATTGCAACCCCAGCAACTGGAGCAGCCGTACACACCCCAGCATCCATCAATGCCAAACTGGTACCACATACAGTCGCCATCGAACTTGAACCATTCGATTCGGTGATTTCTGACACCACTCGGATCGTATAAGGGAATGCTTCTTGACTAGGGAGGACCGACTGAATGGCACGCCTTGCCAAGCGCCCATGCCCAATTTCACGACGTTTGGGTGAGCCCACTCGTCCAGTCTCGCCCACACAATATGGTGGAAAATTATAGTGCAACATGAAGCGGTCGCGATAATCACCCTGCAAAGCATCGATAACTTGCGAATCACGGTCGGTGCCGAGTGTAACCACCGCTATCGCCTGCGTTTCACCTCGTGTAAAGCAAGCCGAACCATGCGTCCTCGGTAATATCCCAGTTTCAATATGAATCGGGCGCACGGTATGGCAATCGCGGCCATCGATGCGAGGTTCATCATTGAGAATCTGTTTACGTACAGCATCTCTTTTCAGCCCCTTAATTTCTTCTTTAACTGCATTGGTCAGATCCGGGCTGGCATCTTCCGGGCATAACGAAGTGACGATACTCGCTTCAATTTCTGCCAATGTCGTTTGTCGACTGGCCTTATCAAAAACTCGATACGCCTCAACGATACGTGTACCTGCTTCATTCGCTACCTGCTCAGCAAGCGAAAGCGAGCGTTCGACTGGCTTCCAGACCCGACGTTCCTTACCAATTTCCCGCCCCAATTCTTTCACCGTCTGAATGGCCACCTGGCTCTGTTCATGTCCAAACATGACCGCTTCGAGCATCTGATTTTCAGTCAGCGAGTCCGCTTCGGATTCAACCATCAATATCGCTGTCTCAGTACCGGCAACCACTAAATCCAGCGATGAATTGGCAATTTCCGCGGTATCCGGATTAAGTATGTATTCACCATCTTTGTACCCAACCCGTGCCGCACCAATTGGCCCATCAAAAGGAAGGCCGGAAATCTCGAGGGCTGCGGAAGTACCGATCAATGCGGGAATATCCGGATTAATCTGCGGGTCAACGGATAATACCGTAACAACAACTTGTACTTCGTTACGATAACCTTTTGGGAACAAAGGTCGAATGGGGCGATCGATCAAACGGCAGGTTAAAATGGCATTTTCCGATGGTCTCCCTTCGCGCTTAAAAAATCCGCCGGGTATTTTGCCAGCGGCATACGCCCGTTCTTCGTAGTCGACGGTCAATGGGAAAAAACTCATCTTGCTAGGTTCGGTTCGCCCTACCACGGTGACCATCACCACAGTATCCCCCATACTGACGAGCACAGCCCCATCGGCTTGCCGAGCAATTGCACCGCTTTCGATGCGTACTTCATGCGTACCATACTGGAAAGTTTTAACTACTTTTTTCATAATTTTTTCCTAATTTCGATAAAGCGCATTATTTGCGCAGCCCGAGTTTTTCGATCAGTGATTTATAGCGTAAACTATTGTTTTTCTTAAGATAAACCAATAATTTACGGCGATGATTAACCAACCGTAATAAGCCATAACGGGAGTGGTAATCGTGGTTGTGTGTTTTGAAGTGGCCAGTGAGATCCTGGATGCGAGCAGTCATTAGTGCAACCTGCACTTCTGCAGAGCCTGTATCGCCTGGCTGTTGTTGGTGTTCTTTGATAATTACGGATTTATCGATAGTTGTTAATGCCATATTCTTTCTCTTGCTGTATAAATTGTGGGTGTTGCGGTGCTACACACGTTACCTGGCTTGTTTCGATACCCCTTATACTTCCGAGCCAAAGATCATAAAACTGATATTCAATGACGAATAAATATGCTTTAATTCGGGTAGGCGTGGTGTCTGTTGGATTCAGGCAAGCCAATGATAGCAGAATATTGCGGTCTTCGTCAATAAAATTATTCCTCATAAACGTCGAGTAGATTACAATGCCGATATGATTTTGTATTTTTCTTATTACCACCCTAATCGTTGCGACCCCAATCGGAGCAAATACCAATGGAACTAAATCGCGTAGGTTTTGTTGGCTGGCGTGGCATGGTCGGCTCGGTGTTGCTGCAACGCATGCTCGCGGAAGATGATTTTTCATTGATATCGGAGCCTCATTTTTTTACCACATCGCAAGTCGGGCAGGCGGGCCCCGATATCGGTCGTGAACGCACTGCTCTGGTGGATGCGCATGACCTCGATGCGCTCGCTAATATGGAGGTTGTGGTCACTTGTCAAGGCGGTGATTATACCCAAGCGGTGTACGATGCCTTACGTAACCGTGGCTGGGGCGGCTACTGGCTCGATGCGGCTTCGACTTTGAGATTGAAAGATACGTCGACCATTCCACTCGACCCGGTTAACCTGCCAGTAATAGAAAATAGCCTGGCGGAGGGCACAAAAGACTTTATCGGTGGGAATTGCACGGTAAGTTTGATGGTGATGGCACTCCATGGGCTGTTCAACGCCGACCTCATCGAATGGATCAGTACCACGACTTACCAGGCAATTTCCGGTGGCGGTGCCCAGCAAATGCGCGAATTATTGGAGCAGATGGGTACGATACATTGCGCTAGCAAAGAATTGCTGGACGATAACTCTTCATCTATTTTAGCCATCGATGAAGCGGCGACCGCCTCACTCGCTACATTGTCGACCAAAGAAATTGGGTACCCGCTTGCCGGTAGCGTGTTGCCCTGGGTCGATCAAGATTTGGGTGATGGAAAAAGCCGTGAGGAGAAAAAAGGTTCGGTGGAGACCAATAAAATTTTAGCACGTAAGGCTTCCCCAATTCTTATCGAAAGCACTTGTGTTCGTATTGGGGTATTGCGTTGCCATAGCCAAGCATTTACTATTAAACTGAAACAGGATTTACCGCAAAGCGAAATTGAAGGGCTGCTCGATCGTGCAAATGATTGGGTTTCACTGGTTGCCAATGACCGCAAGCAAACACTGACTCAGCTAACCCCAGCCGCAGTTACTGGTACACTCATGATTCCGATCGGGCGTGTACGGAAATTGTGCATACCGGGTAATTTGATTTCGGCCTTCTCCGTAGGTGACCAGCTGTTGTGGGGAGCGGCCGAGCCGTTGCGACGAATGTTGCGGATTTTGAGTGAATGGAATTGAACATGGGCAAGCCATAACACTCTGCTTTATTGCTGACTTTATTGCTAACTACTGGGTTATTTAAAATGAAAATATTAATTGCAGATAATTTTCCAGCTCCTCATCAGCGCGCGCTGAACGATGCTGGGCATACCATTACCGTGGACTCGAAACTCACAGGCGATACGCTTCATCAAGCAGTGACCGACCATGAAATCCTTATCGTGCGGAGTACCAAAGTAGACGCCTCGGTGCTCGACAGCGGTGCATCACTCAAACTAGTAATCCGAGCGGGTGCCGGCACCAATACGATAGACAAAGCACACGCCGCTACCAGCGGGATACGCGTTTGCAATGTACCCGGTGCCAATTCGATTGCGGTGGCCGAACTGGTAATCGGCTTACTGATTGCAATCGACCGAAACATTGCTGACAATGTCAGCGACTTGCGCAACCAACGGTGGAATAAAAAACTCTATGGAAATGCACGTGGGTTATACGGGCTCACTTTGGGTATTTTAGGCATGGGAGCAATCGGGCTAGCGGTCGCCTCGCGTGCGCATGCATTTGGCATGCACGTATGTGCTGTGGCAAAATCAGATCGTTCGCAAGCGGTACGGGAACGCATGAAAGCCTGCGGAATTGTCGATGTCGATTCGCAAGAGACATTGCTTGGCAAAAGCGATGTCATTAGCCTGCATCTACCAGCCAGCCAGCAAACTGAAAAGATGGTGAATGATAAATTTCTTGCCTCAATGAAGAACGATGCAATCTTGATTAACACTTCGCGCGGTGATTTGGTCGACGAGACCGCGTTGATTCGAGCAATGGATAATACCAATATCCGCGCCGGGCTGGATGTCTATCAAAACGAGCCAGCGAACACTCAAGCGCCGTTTGAGTCCGCACTTGCTAATCATCCGAATGTATACGGAACTCATCATATCGGTGCCTCCACCATGCAAGCGCAAACTGCAGTTGCAGATGGCGTAATTCGGGTAATTGAATCTTTTGAAAAAGGTGAGTTACTGTACTGCGTAAATGCCTGACAACTTTTAACTTGACTCGTACCATGAATGTTCGTGCGGGTTTTCTTTTTTATTTTTAAACTTGAGATTATTTCTTTATGACCAACCGAAAATATAATTTTAGTGCAGGACCCTGCATCTTGCCGCTGGAAGTATTGCAAGAAGCGCAACAAGAATTCGTCGATTATCAAAACACCGGTATGTCGTTGATTGAAATGAGCCACCGCGGCAAACATTTTCAAGCAGTGGCGGATGAAGCCATGGCTTTGGCAATGGAGGTATTCGGTGCACCCGATGATTTTACCGTGCTATTTTTGCAAGGTGGAGCAACGTTGCAATTCTCAGTCATTCCGATGAACTTGTTGCATACCGGGCTTCAAGGCGCGTATATCAACTCTGGGACATGGGCTAAGGGAGCGATTGCTGATGGTTCGATGCACGGTGATGTGTATACCGCATGGGACGGTGCTGATAGTCAATATACGCGCATGCCCAATGATGACGAAATCAAACTGAAGCCGAATACCCGCTATTTGCATGTCACCAGTAACGAAACTATTGGTGGCATTCGTTTTTCAAAATGGCCGAAAGTTAACGTGCCTCTTATCGGTGATATGTCATCCGATTACATGTCACGTTCGATTCCATGGGATCTCTTTGACATAGTATATGGTGGCGTTCAAAAAAATCTCGGGCCAGCAGGTATGGCAGTGGTGTTTATCCGAAAATCAGTTTTGGAAAACACCAATCGTGAGATTGGTAAGTACCTGCGTTACGACATTCATGCAAAGAATGGCTCGATGTTTAATACACCACCCGTTTTCACGATCTACATGTTGGGGAAAGTGTTAAAATGGATGAAAAAGGAAGGTGGTCTAAATGTCATGGAACGCCGTGCGGCGGAAAAATCTATGGCACTGTACGCATTCATCGATAAAAGTGATGGTTATTATCGTAGCCCAGTCGATCACGAATGTCGCTCACACATGAACGTGGTTTTCCGCTTACCGAGTGAAGACCTTGAAAAGAAATTTCTCACCGAGGCCGAGCAAATAGATTTGTTGCAGTTGAAAGGTCATCGTAGCGTAGGTGGATGTCGTGCCAGCATCTATAATGCAATGCCAGTGGGTGGAGTGACCGCGTTGACCAACTTCATGGAAACATTTCGTCAAGCTAATCCAAGTTAACTGTCCATATTAATGCCCAATGCCAAAAATAAAACCTTTTGAAGGTTATCTAATAGAGCCGGCGCACGCCAAGCAGGTGGTCTCTCCAGCATATGATGCTGTGTCATCGGAAGAGCGGCTTCGGTTTGCCGAAGAAAATCCACGCAACTACCTGAATACATTGCGCTTGCTGGACGATTTTCCTGCCGATAAAAGGCCGGAGATAGATCAATTACTGGCGCATAATAAAGCCAAACTGGATGAATTGATTGCTGACCGCGCATTCAATAAGTTCGAACAACCGTGTATGTTTCTTTATCGGCTGTCGAGCGAAGCTCATACGCAGATCGGCTTGGTATGTGAAATATCAATAGATGAATACGATGATGGGCGGTTGCGCAAGCATGAAAATACCCGTAGCGACAAAGAACATTTATTAGCGATGTATCAGGAAGTGGTCGGTGTCTCGTCGAGCCCAATCTGCATCGCCTATCCTGATAACGAAAGCATCACTCAACTCATCGAAGAACAAACCAGTTTACCTCCAGTACTCGATTTTAGTGCCGGCGATAGTGTTGTGCAGCAAATTTGGTGTATCGATAATGCTGTAGTACAGGCGCGCTTTCAGGAATTGTTCTCGCGCATTGACATCACTTATTTGACCGACGGGCACCATCGCGCAGCAGCTGGCTGGCGACACGCCCAGACGATGCGGAAGCAAATGGGAAACACAGAGAATAAGCCATACAACCAATTATTGGTTGCGCTGTTTTCCACTACACAACTCTCGCTATTGCCATTTCATCGAGTGGTACGTGATTTGAACGGCTTATCTGAACAAGCGTTAATCGAGCAGTTAAAACATGGTTTTGAAGTCGACACAATGGGTGTTACTCCATTTGAACCGACCCGACACGGTGAGTTTGGTATGTTGGTGAACGGTAATTGGTATCGTTTGCAAACCCGAAAAGAATTAATCAATACAACTGATCCGGTCGATTCGCTTGATGTGTCGATCTTGCAAAATCACATTCTTATGCCATTACTCGGAATTGTTGATGCACGTACCGACCCGCGCCTCGATTATGTTTCTGGCACAATAGGAGTCGACGGCCTGACGCAAAAATGTGCGGAAGGTTGGGCGGTCTGTTTTGCTTGTTTTGCGACTTCGTTCAAACAATTGATGACGGTCGCTGATGCGGGTGCTCTAATGCCGCCGAAATCAACTTATTTCGATCCGAAAATGCGCGCGGGAATTTTTATTAGCCCCAAATAAACCAACAACCGATCGATCATTTCTTGTCACAACCTGGCCACTCACCTTGCGTGACTCGCTCATTTCCACCCAGATCAAAATGGGTGTTGATCGCGGTAAAACCGTTGCGCAAAAATGTTTTTTGTACTGCTTCCGCTTGGAGATATCCATGCTCCACAATCAGGACTCCACCGGCGGATAGATAGCCACCCGCCAACCCGATAATCCAGGTAAGGTCTGCCAAGCCATTTTGCTGTGCTAGTACTGCCGTGCGCGGTTCAAAACGCAAGTCTCCCTGCTTCAAATGTGGATCATGCGGTGCCACATATGGTGGATTTGCCACGATTACATCAAAACACAACGCCCCCAATGCGGCAAACCAATCGCTTTGATAAAAGTTGACCGATGCCATTTTCCATTCTGCCTTGAGGTGATGAAAATTATGTCGTGCCACCTCAATCGCCGGCGCTGAAATATCAGCCGCAACGATATGACAATCGGGCAATTCAACCGCTAATGCCAATGCGATCACACCACTGCCGGTGCCGAGATCCAAGATCGTGTGAACGGTGCCATGTGCGCTGTGTACCAACACGCGCTCTACCAATAATTCGGTCTCAGTTCGAGGAATCAAGACATCGCGGGTTACCCGAAATGGCAATGACCAAAACTCCTTTTGCGCGATTAAATAAGCGATGGGTTCGCCGTTTATTCTCTTGCTAACGGCGTGCTGAAATTTTTCTGCTTGTGCGGCAGACAATTGCTCGCCATCCAATGCAATCAAGGCAGCACACGACTTTCCGGTAATCCAACCAAGTAGTATCTCGGCATCCACTGCACCGCTATCTCCACCAATTGCCTGCCGCGCCCATCGCAACGCGGAACCGACCGTCATGCCATCGGCCTTCAATGACTCAACAATGTCGCATGATGTTCGGCAATCAGTGGATCAATAATGGCGTCAAGGTTACCGGCTAAAATGTTATCGAGTTTATACAAAGTCAAACCGATACGATGTTCGGTCACCCGCCCTTGCGGAAAATTATATGTGCGGATACGTTCTGAGCGATCGCCGCTCCCCACCAGTGATTTGCGTGTACTTGCTTGTTCTTGTTGCTGCTGTTCCTTTTCAGCGGCTAGCAGGCGCGATTTTAAAACCGCCATCGCACGTGCACGATTTTTATGCTGGGAACGTTGATCTTGACACCCTACTATCAGCCCGCTCGGCAAGTGTGTAATACGGATAGCCGAATCAGTTTTATTGACATGTTGCCCGCCAGAACCAGATGCTCGAAAAGTATCGATTCGCAAATCAGCCGGATTAATTTTAATTTCATCGAGCGCATCCGATTCGGCTAGTATCGCCACAGTACATGCTGACGTATGAATGCGCCCTTGTGATTCGGTTTCTGGCACGCGTTGTACACGATGCACGCCCGATTCAAATTTCAATCGGGCATACACACCTTTGCCTACAATGCGACTAATGATTTCCTTATAGCCTCCGTGTTCGCCTTCACTATGGCTCAACATCTCAACTTGCCAGCGCTGGCTTTCCGCATACACATGGTACATTTTGAACAAATCGCCAACAAATAATGCCGCCTCATCGCCACCCGTGCCAGCACGAATTTCCAAAAAAACATTGTGCTCATCATCACTATCTTTTGTTAATAACAACATTTGCAGAGCCGTAGTACTTTCGTTAAATTCCTGCTCGACTACCGGCAATTCCTCTTTTGCGAGCGCACGAATCGCACTATCACCATCCGTCAACATCGAGCGCGTATCGGCCAACTGGCGTTGCAGACGCTGCTGGTGTGAAAAAGCATCGGCCAATGGCTCAATCACTGCCAACTCAATCGACAATTGACGGGATTGCTCATGTACGGCGATAACCTGTGGGTCGGAAAGCAGTACTCCAATTTCTTCGCAACGCTCGACCACTTGTTGCAATTTATCTTTGGTAGTCGGATTCATCGAAAAATGTACTGGAATCATAGCGGCACCGTAATTACAGACCAAATAATTTGTGGGCGGCCGCTAGCAGACTATGATCGCCATCAGCACTCGCTCGTTTAAGTTCCTGACTAGGATGGTGTGCAAAGCGATTGGTCAGGTTTCTTGCCAACTCGTGAATGACTTGTTGTGGATCCTCACCACATTGAATTTTATGCATCGCTTTATTGGCTTCGGCTTGCCCGACAAGGTGCAATTTATCACGCAATGTACAAACCGTAGGTAATGCATCTAACTCGTACATCCATCGCATAAAGCGCGCTGTTTGCAAGTTGATAATGATTTCCGCTTGCTCGGTGGCATGCACGCGTAAGCCTCGATGATGTTCAACCACTGACTTCAAGTCATCTACAGTATATAAATATACATCGTTCAACTGCCGCACTTCAGCCTCGACATCACGCGGCACTGCGAGGTCAAGTATAAACATCGGTTTATGCTTGCGCTTGCGGACTGCACGCTCAACGGCTCCTTTACCCAGGAGTGGTAGAGTGCTGGCAGTCGAGGTAACGACAATATCCACTTGAGGAAGATGATTTGGGATTTCCGAGATCCCTATTGCTTCGCCTGCTACTTCCAAAGACTGCCACAACTTTTGTGCTTTATCGATTGAACGGTTGGCGATAGTGATCCGGCTAACTCCGTTATCTTTTAGGTGACGCGCTACCAACTCAATGGTCTCACCGGCACCGATAAGCAATACGTTCTGCTCACTCAAGTGGCTAAACACTCGCCGCGCCAGGCTGACCCCGGCATATGCTACCGATACCGAATGTGCGCCGATAGCGGTGTCAGTACGAACTTGTTTGGCAACTGAAAAAGTACGCTGGAACAGATGATTTAGTAATTTTCCAGTAGCACCGACGTCGACTGCCAGCTGAAATGCTGCTTTCATTTGCCCGAGTATTTGTGGCTCGCCAAGTACCATTGAATCCAGCCCCGATGCCACTCGAAACGCATGCGCGACCGCCTTCTCACCGGGGAAATGATAGATATGATCGACTAATTTTGCCTGGCCACATCTTGCACGCCGGCTAAACCAATCGAGGATTCGTGATTCGTCACCGTCCTGCTGACTGCAATAAATTTCGGTACGGTTACAAGTGGATAAAATCGTCGCTTCGTTAACCTCTTCTTTGGCGATCAAATCGCGCAATGCCGGCTGCAACGTATCCAGCGTGAAGGCAAGTTGTTCACGCAACGAAATAGAAGCGGTTTCGTGGTTAATTCCGAGGGCAAGGAGTTTCATAGCAAGCACGGGTTAGCGATTCACCAGGCTTATCGTATTATACTGGAAACACGAAGTGTAAAGTAGATTTCTACTGGCTTGAAAAGTTACTCCACCCGATCGGGTTTTTCTGTTATATTTCGATTACAAGCATAATACGTTGCCGCTTTCATTGTTGCTTTCATTGTTACTTTCATTGCTACTTTCATTATGCACATTCCTTATTCGGGCTAATCAAGCGGTAACAGTCAGGGGATGAAACTTCTATTTTATTGGTTGGCGGGGGATAATCAGACGAGCTGAACTTGGTTGCAAGCACAATCATGGAACGCAATCTGCCAACCATGCTTTTAGCATAGTTGATTTCAAAAATATGTAAACACTTGCACTCGTAACAATAATGCGGAAGACCGCAACACATACTTCAACACTCACAAGCACAAGCACATCCACCTGACTCACAATTTTCATGTGCGATAACCAACGGATTTCATGCTACAAAACAATTCGGTTATGGATCATGGCCGCATTGTTTACCTTGCAGGTGGCATGCGTAGGGTCGAACGGCGAACACCACACCACCACTGGCGAGACCAAGTGGCACCCAGAGATTGTTGCATGGGCGTTTCAAAGAGCTGTCCAGCAACAGGACCATCAACGCATCACTACGCTATCTCTTCTGTTGGAAAACATCGCTCCGAAAAATTTTCGTGGCTTGCTAACACGTGCGGTTGCACAGTTTAATTTTGGTCAACCACAACAAGCGGTGCGGACTTTAATCGGCCTGATCGATGTATCCAAATCTACCCGCGAACCGGTACTGCAATCTATTGCTCTGCTACTTTCTTGGCAATCACAAGAAGCACTGTCTTTCTTCAACGCTGCCGTGGAAGCACAACCCAATGACGCCGGATTGATCGTAGTTTCTGCCCTACTCTCTTATGAACTCAACATGCAAAAAGAGTTTCGTGAGCGCCTTGAACGAGCACTACAATTGCAACCTAATTGGGAGACGGCGGCAATCTTAAAACTGACTCACTTTCAATCTGAGTTAAGCATATGGAAACTGTTCGAATTCGCTGACAATTTTTTGAAACGAGTGCCGAATGCTGAAGATTTCCGAATACTCTATACAAAATTACTGTTGACGCGCAATCAACCGGAGAAAGCACTCGCTCATAGCAAAATCGCAATAATGCGCGCCACTCCTTCCCAATTGCCCGAAGCGTTATTACTAAACGGTCTCGCGCACTTGGAGAGCAAAAATTTTCTGCATGCCCGCAAACAACTACAGCAATTACTGACAGTTCACACACACCGAGTGGAAGCCCGACTCTATCTTGCTGATCTCGAGATCAAACAACAAAACTGGGAGGCGGCGCGCGCTTTCTTGCAAAAAATTTATTCACCTCAGTACCTTCTGGATGCACAGTTCAAATTGTCGTTGATCATCGCAAAGCAGAATGGTATAGAAGCAGGCATCCATCACATCAGACAAACCCAAGTCTATGCCGAACAAGATGCTGTCCGTATTTTTATTGCACAAAGCCGATTATACGAAAACTTCGACTTGCCCTATAAAGCACTCGCTGTGCTCAACGAAGCACTCCAAGAAACCCCTAAAAATAGTAGTTTGCTATACGAACGCGGTCTCCTGGCAGCCAACCTGAATTTGTTAACGTTACACGAACGTGACCTGCGTTTATTGATTGCAAACGACCCAAATAATCCACACTTTTATAATGCGCTTGGTTACACCCTCGCCAGTCAAACAGAACGGTTAGACGAAGCCCTCGTACTGATTACACGTGCATTGAAAATGCTGCCAAATGACCCAGCAATCCTCGACAGTATGGGTTGGATTAATTTTCAGATTGGCAACCACGCTGAAGCGGTCGAGCATCTGCGACGTGCGTTGGATGAGAAGAAAGATGCCGAAATCGCTGCCCACTTGGGTGAAGTATTATGGGTGATTGATCATAAAACCGAAGCCATGCAAATTTGGCAACAAGGAAAAAAGTGGTCATCAAACAATAAAGTATTGCGCGCTACTATGCATCGTTTTACAACTCCCTCTATTCCAGTAGATCAGTATTGAGCATACCCTCGATACTGACCCAATTAAAGATTCCGTGAAAGCAATTACATATCGTATTGGATTACTCATATCCATGAGTATACTTCTTAGTACTTGCACATTTCCTGAGCGAATTACGCCACTACAAAATGAATTCTCAGTCGAACGCCAAGCACAACATCGAAAAATCATAGCAGACATCACCGCTTGGCGAATCAAAGCAAAAGTTGGAGTTAGTACCGGAGAGAAAAAGGGTAGCATAACAATGTACTGGGAGCATCTCGAAAACCATGATGAAATCCGATTATACGGACCATTCGGCAGTGGCCAAGTACATATCAACGTGCACCCCGGACACGCCGAACTACGCGACTCTGATGGCACCCTTATTAAAGGAAAAACGGTTGCGGAAATTTTGTATCAGCGCTTCAAGTGGCGGATACCATTTGAGCAATTGCGTTACTGGATACTCGGAGTCCCGGCTAAAGCCTTCCCCATACAGCGTAGTACTTTTGGCGAGAACGGTCATTTTTCTTCGATTACACAGGGCGGTTGGGAAATCCAATACCAAGCCTACCAAGCGGTCGACACCATCGAACTACCGTACAAGTTATTGCTAAGTACACCGCCTAATTTTGATAGTGCTGGTAACACAACTATAAAAATCGTCCTAAACCGTTGGTCAGATATCCAGTTTACAGAATAACTATATCGCGATGGACATTTTTCCAACCCACCTACCCTCGCCGGCAAAAATCAATCGGTTTTTACATGTTATAAACAAACGCACTGATGGCTATCATCAAATTGAAACTTTGATCCAGTTTCTTGAATTTTCTGACACACTGCTCTTTGAGGCGATCGAACAGCCTAAAATTGTACGTGTCGATCAACATGAATATAAGCTCCCCGATGAAGATTTAATAGTCCGCGCCGCTAAATTATTGCAATCTGAATACCCCAAAACTAAACGTCATGGTATTCGTATTACACTAAACAAAGTTATTCCGCCGGGTAGTGGACTTGGCGGTGGAAGTTCGAACGCTGCAACTACGTTATGGGCGTTAAATCATCTATGGCGGCTTGCCATCCCGCGGCATCGCCTCGCCACACTTGGCTTGCAGCTAGGGGCAGATGTACCAGTTTTTGTTCATGGGCATGCCGCTTTTGTCAGCGGTATCGGAGAACAAATTGAAATACGAGACCCTGCTGAACGGTGGCTCTGTATTTGCCTGCCTCCGATAATGGTCTCTACCAGTAAAGTTTTTGCACACTTTGATCGCAGGCACCTGGATGGCAAGTATCATAATCACCTCGAGCCGGTTGCAACATCGCTCTACCCACCAATTAAGGCTGCACTTGCATGCTTGCGAAATCACGCGGACAGCCGAATGAGTGGTAGTGGTTGCGCGGTCTATGCCGATTTTTCAACGCGCGAACAAGCGGAGGAAATCGCCGCCAAACTGCCGGATGAACTCGATTACATCATCACCCGAACATGCAATCACCATCCATTGCGTGACTTCGGTCTAAGGCCGGGCAATAAACCAATTTTTTGTTAATTAGTACTGCTTTGTAGCACACTAATCGAGATATGTAGATCAATTCCCAATTGGTTTTGATCACAATAATATGCTGCACTGGTGCCAATACCATGCACCCAAGCGATTTCACTGTCTACTGTCAACAACGGCAACAGGTTACGTTCCCACGGAAGAATTTTGCTCTGCTGGAACAGTTTTTTTAATGTGCTACTGTGCTTTCTCCCGGGTAATGTAATCCGCTCCCCACCTTTTCGCCAGATTAACCGGAGCGACTTATTGCCCAATCGTTGTGGGTCTATGTGGCAGACCTTTCCTTGCTGGGTGCGAGAAACTTGGATGCGCATTCCATTATTCCCAAGATTACGGTCAGATAAATCCCAATCTAATACATCATCACACCTTTCGTGTGCACCAGTCAAATATAAATGGCCGTCGAAATAACATATTCTCCAGTGCCCCCAACTGAGGCATGCACTCGTAGCTTGTCGTTGGAACACCTGTTGATACAAAGTTTCCAACTGTCCAGTAGTCGGAGCATGTACTCCACTTTGATGAAGCCAAATTCGTATTAATCGAATAATTTGAAATTTCCCTAGTCGTTTTAATTCGCTTACCGTAAGGGGAGAAGCCAAACAAAACACTCCTTTTTTGTCGCTCGCCCGACATGTTTTCAGTAGCGGTTCCGCCATAGCGTTGAGAAAAACCGAAACCTCTCGGCACTTTTGTGCGCTATTGGCTAACGAAGTCGGGGCATGGTGCCACCGCTGTTCCAGTAGCGGCAATACTTTCTTTCTGAGATAATTTCGATCGAACTCCAACGATTGATTCGAAGGGTCATCGATCCAAGTTAGTTTATGCGAGCATGCATATTCGTACACCGCTGTACGCTTAAAAGTAAGTAGAGGTCGAATCACTTGAGTAGATTTTTCGACCGACAACATACGCTGTTTAGGAATGCCAGCGAGTAGATCGACATCGTTACCGCGCAGTAAGTTTAGTAAAACTGTTTCAGCCTGGTCGTTTGCATGATGGGCAGTGAGCAAAACTTGATCGCGTTCCACAACTTGGCGAAACCATTGATAACGACTTTGTCGCGCCAGCGCCTCTAGACTAGACCCTGGTGTTTTTTGCAACGATTGCAGTGGACGTGACGTAATAAAAGGAATATCCCATGCTTGGCAGACGGCTTTACAGTGATTAGTCCATGTAGCAGATTGCGGCGCAATACCATGTTCAAAATGCACTGCACATAATCCAAAATTGGTTCGCCGACGTAACGCCGCCATCAGATGCAATAACACATGCGAATCACAACCGCCGCTGTATGCAACCGCGAAACTGACGTTTGCTGACAAGCCAAGTTCATCAAACAAGATTTGACACAAACTATCCGGACATAACCGATGCGGTGTCACGTCTTATCACCTCATTGCACCAATTTAAATTCACCAAAACCAGTCAAGCGTTTATAGCGAGCAGCCAGCAATGAACTCGTGTTCGCTGTGGAAAGCTCGTCAAGGTATCTGATTAATGCCGATTTAACGCTTTCAGCAACCGCATCATAATTTCGATGCGCCCCACCCAGCGGCTCAGCAATCACTTCGTCGACAATACCGGTATTAGCCAAGTCAGCGGTGGTGATTTTCATCGCTTCAGCAGCGACGGCGGCTTTCTCGGCATTTTTCCATAGAATCGCTGCACAGCCTTCCGGAGAAATTACCGAGTAAATTGCATATTGCAAAATCAATAGTTTATCGCACACTCCAATCGCAAGAGCTCCTCCAGACCCACCTTCACCAATAACAACCGAAATAATTGGGGTTTTCAATGTCGTCATCAATTGCAATGAACTGGCGATTGCAGCACTCTGCCCGCGCTCCTCAGCACCAATACCCGGGTAGGCACCAGGCGTATCGATTAGCGTTATAACGGGTAACCGAAAGCGTTCGGCAAGTTGCATCACGCGTTGCGATTTGCGGTAACCCTCTGGTCTGGGCATTCCAAAATTCCGTTGCGTGCGCGCGTGGGTATCACGCCCTTTTTGGTGTCCGATGACCGCTACTCGATGTTCCGCAATTTTCCCCAGCCCAGTAACAATCGCTGGATCGTCCGCATACATGCGGTCGCCATGGAGCTCTTGAAAATTAGTGACAATCCGTTCAATGTAATCGAGCGTATATGGGCGCAACGAATGACGTGCGATTTGTGTGATTTCCCATGCGCTTAGTTTGGCGAAAATCTCTTCGGTCAATACATTGCTGTGACCTTGCAACTGCTTTATTTCCAGGGACAGATCAAGGTTTCGCTCTTTGCTGACACGTTGCAACTCAGCAATTTTCTCATCCAGCTCAATGATGGGTTTTTCAAATTCTAGACAATGCATGCTGTTCTCATCGGGTTCGAACCCAGACACCTATTATAAATAATTAGTTGTTGTTGGTGCACGCTGGTTGTCTACTTCGTTGCGAAGTAAAGCGAGTAACCTAGTAAGTGCATGCACCATGCTTTGTTCACGAATGTGGTGGCGGCTACCGATAAAGTGCTGTTGTTCAGAGACGGTCTCCCATCGCCGCCCTGACCAGGCAAAACATACCGTACCAACCGGTTTGGTTATAGTGCCACCATCCGGCCCGGCGATACCGGTAACCGCAATACTACAATCTGCCTTAGCGATACGTATGCCACCTTCCGCCATCGCCACAGCGACTGGTTCACTGACGGCTCCATGCATGCTAATTAACTCAGATGGCACACCAACCATTTCAATTTTTGCCTGGTTTCCATACGTTACAAAACCATATTCGAAACAGGCGGAGCTTCCCGGTACAGCAGTTATTGCGTGCGCGATTCCACCACCGGTGCAAGACTCGATCGAAACTACTCTATATTGCATGCTCCGTAGTTCATCGATGAGCTCGGAGGCGAGTTTAGACAACGTGTGATCGAAAGATTTCATAACATTAAGCCAAATGACATCTATTCCGATTCCACAAATCGAATTCCAAAGTTTGGTCTGCGCGCAGCGGACTTTCCAACTTTTTGAAACATTAAGTGATCCGTCAACCCGATTTGTTGGTACACACGATACTCTTCCCACGCCTTAACCGGTGCCTGATTGTCGATACGTTTCCATACCTGCCACTCGGCATTGCTTTTTTCTTTGTCAAGTTCAAAAGAATCCAGAATCACATTTCCTTCCTTTCGCCAAACAATGAGCCCGCCACTTTCTGAAGAAGCAAAGACCGGCAACTGATATTGCTTCCCGACCTCGTTACCTTCTCTAACCCATAATACATCTGCCCCATTACCCGAATGAATGAATGATTGATCGCTTGCCCAGCGGTAGTGTTGGAATAACGACATGGCTGACATATTCGTGCAATCTGCCAATAATAGTTTCCGCTGAATTGTATGAAAATATGTGCAGCATTCGTACATGGTCATAAAATGGGATCGCGTGGTGCAGCATGTAATAGCCGCCTGTATTGAAATAATTTCTATTATATTGCATAACTCCTTTTACATCTTCATCCGTGCTGATATGGCGATATACATCGAGCAGTGGATCATGTTGGCGTATAAAACTTACAACATTTTTGCCCCTCGAAAAACCTTCATAGACACTCTGCTGAAATGGTAATGCGTTACTAATACCGGCAACGGATACCCCTGCGATAAAAACTCCGAATACATACACCACCAAACGCCGCTTGTACTCCACAAAAAATGGTGTGATTAATGCCGCCAATAAAAGTAAGTATAACGGGATTGCAGCAAAAATGAAACGATACTCTCTATGCGGTTGTATGGAGTGTATAACCACTAAAGTGAGCAACAAAATAACCGGCAACTTCAACTGTGACCAAGGTAAAATACCGGCACCAACTGCCAATAATGGCAAGCCAAATCCCCCGATCAGCAACCACAACAGATACTGGAAAATTGGAGACTCATTCAGTCTACGCTCGCTGTGTAGAACATTAAACTTATAATTGGTGAAATACAAATGAAACCAATCGCCCCAGGTGATCACCTCAAATAACCCGACCGCGAATAGAGTGACCACCCCACCACCAAGCAAGTACCAGACCATTTGTTTGTCTAATTTCCATACATTCCACATACCCCACAAACCAATAATCACACACAATGCTCCATATTGAAAGCGTAACGCAATACAGATCGCAATAAGCGCGCCAAAAGCAGCCGTATACAGTTTCTTTGTACCAAATGCTGGTGAAACAAGCATCATTAGCGACAGCATCAACAAATTGGTGGCAATAAACTCGCTCATCGGTTTATGCGCAAAACCTACTAACTCATACCAAAAACAGCCCAAGAGTAATGCAATGCATGCACTGGTCTCGCCAATTGTACGCCGGCAAAAATGATACATTGACCATGGAATTAACCGCCAGCTCGGTTCTCTTCCCACCACAACGCCCGCAAATGCCGGGTTGACCGTTGGCTATTGTATCTTTTTGCCGGTTCTATCGATCAACTTCTCGCGATTTAGTTGTTCTTGATTTTTGCTTTGAATTGTTTCTTTACCATTAGACTTTAGTGTCTCTAATGAAAATTAGTCACCGCAAAGTTAATTTTATACAATCGATTGTCATCAAGCATTGTCAATACTCCGGAAAAAATCTCTGGGTACTTTCACGGAATTGATTAACACTGTCAATCTCTTCGAATGTCGTCCGATCAATCGATTTTTCAGTGATCTGCTTGCGTCTCCCGATCGATTGTACAACTAGTTTACGCGGTCTTTGTTTGGTAATCAGATTAAAATACGCTTGGATATCTTGTTTACCGATCTGCTTGAGAAGTTCAGCCATACGCTCTCGCGTATCGAAGTCATCGTTTTCCCAATTGATTTCCTGCCAATATCGCTGGGTTCGATCGGTTAGTTTCTGCTCGCGTAGCAAAATACGAGAACGCAACCCTTGTTTGATTTGTGCGAAGTTGCGCACTTCCATGGCTTCAATGAGTTGTTCAAACTTGCCGAGAAACTCATCCACTAATTGGTTAATTTCAAACGGTGAATGGCTCGGACTTTGCACCGAAAATAATAATCCGGGAACATTCAGAACACCAAGATGCGTTGCGTAAACTAGATAGCCAACATGATGGGTGGTACGCATATCGAAAAAAAACGGTGCTTCCATCAATTGTGCCAGCAATAACATCTTCACTCGCTCCATGTCGGTCTTCGTACGTCCTTGAAAATACATAGCCACAGCCGAATCGTCGTGGTCGGGGCGTATACTACGGAGAGAGGCGCGGTTACCCGTTAAAATTCCAACCACTGGTGGCGCGATCGAATCTACCCGATCAGAGTTGGCAAACGCCGCCGCAAGTGTTTCGGTCATTTTCCTCGCTCGCTCTTCGGTAATATCACCATGCGATAACGCCGTGATATGAATTTTTTGCAGCAATCGGGCTGCATGGGTAGTTAACTCCTGAAGGTCGATCGAATCGAGCATGGCAAGGCGTTGCTGTTCATTCCAATATGGGTGAATTAACAAGCGATAAATTTCATGCACTGTCTGTTGCGATGGCACTTCCAAAAAGACATTGTTCCATTGGCGTATTAACTCGGCTTTGGTCAACGCCAATTTTTCTTCATCAAACGTCGGGTTGAAAAGATTCTCCAAGACCGTTTGCAATAACGCTAACTGCCCGTCTTCATACCCATTGATCTGAACCGAGAAACCACGACTGTGGCGATACAACCGATAATTTAGCCCGGCTAAACGCGCCGGATAGGTGGTTTTTTTGAGGTGTTGACGAAGCCTGCGAACAAATAATTCGGTTAGCACGAGGTTGCGCACATTGCCGACTGCTGCTGGGGATTCTATGCTGAAATAAAAAGCTGCACGCGGCGTACCAAATTGCGAGTCGCCATGGTACCAAGCTTGCATGCCCGGCTCGTCGATCAAGCGTTCGGGGAGCACAGAAACGTTATCGAATAACTGGGGAGTCAGCCGGTTAGGGATAAACGGATTGGGTAATGGCAACATCAGTCGAGCATCATGCCCACCTTGCTTCCAGCGATCGATGGTCGCTGGTGAAAGTGTCTGAATGCCGTATTCAACAGCATAGAACGGCGTCTGATTATCGACGTGCATGCCTTTTGCGACCACTTGTAAGATGACATTATCCGCTCGCAGAAGATCAAGCAGGTCGGTAATCAACGCTGAGTGGTACTCCTCCATCATATACGGACCCTGCAATACATCGATGCCAGGGTACTGATGTAAGCGTGCCGCTAGCGAACGTGCAAGCGTGCCAGCATTCTGTTCTTCGGCGAAACGGAACGCAATCTTTGCCAACTTTCGTTCTTCTTGATAACGCCATTCGCTCACGCCACTATTTTTAATCAACTCAATGTATTGAAATAGCAACGCACCAATTTCATTAACTTGACTGACGCCCTGCTCGGTCAGTTGAATGGATACTTGAAAAACACCCTGTAATTTGTCCATGTACCCGATACCAGCACTTAATCCTTCTGCCCAGCCGAGCTCTTCGAGCAATGCTAGCAAGGAGCCTTCACCTTCGTGCCCAATTAGATTAGCGACATAGCCAAGCGGCTTGGTGCGATAGTGGGCTTGTGTGCTATCAATTGGAAACAAAAAATCTGCACGCAATGTATCTTTTTTCGGTATCAGATTTAACCGCGACGGGATTAAATCCGGATTGAAGTAAGGCGTCATAAACAGCGGAACATCCGCTTTGCGATTCGGTATTTCTACGAACAGTGGTATCACCCACTCCTCAAGTTGGTCGAGAGATTGTGCACCGACAACCGCCAATGTCATTAAATTAGCCGAATAATACCGCTGATAAAACTCGATTAATTTTTGTCGAGCGGTGGCACCCGTTCGATCGCGCAAGGTATGGTCGGAGCCAACCGAAAAATGCGAGCCTGGATGTGCCGGGTTGATTAAGCGCTTGCCCCCTGCCCATAAACGGCGACCTTCATCTTTGAGGCGCGCCTGATATTCAGAGTGCACCACCGCACGTTCGCGGTCGACAAACACTTCATTGAAGATTGGGGAGATAAAAAATTGTGCAAAGCGATCCAATGCTGGAAATAATTCATCAACATCAACATCGAAATAGTAGTTGGTATGGTCGAAAGAAGTATAGGCATTATTCTGCCCACCATGATCCTCGATAAAACGTTTATACTCATCGGCTTCAGGGTATTTTTCCGTGCCTAAGAATAACATGTGTTCGAGGAAATGGGCGATCCCTTGCCAGCCATCCAGATCGCTACCACTTCCGACATGAACATCCAGCGAAGCCGACGCTTTATCGATTTGTGGGTCGGATACCAATAGCACTTTTAAGCCATTTTCTAGTTCAAGCAAGCGGTAGTCTTTGCGATCGATCGGGCTTTGGATCGGGGGCGAGTCTGCATCAGCAGTTTGCGTTACCGCGAAGAGAGAAAAAACAAATATGGATACCAGCATCCCTACGAACACTAGTTTTCGGGTGGGATAATTCCACAATTTATAGCGAATTAGAGGTAGGTGTAGCACGGCTAAACTTTTTTGCTATTATTCTTTTATAATTACTATAATTACATGGTTGCAGAAAAGATCAAATCATCCACTAAATTTTTACACTTACTCAATATAGGAGCTTATACATGAAACTTTATGGTAGTTACACTTCTCCATTTGTCCGCCATTGCCGAGTAGCCCTAGCGCAAGAAGGTTTGGAATGTGATTTTGTTGTTGCGAGTTATGAAATGAGCGCACAACAATCACCGTCCGCCAAAGTCCCATTTTTTGTCGATGGAGACCGCATGCTGACCGATTCAAGTTCGATTGTGAAGTATATTCGCTCAAAAGTGAACAAACAATTCCTCGCCGATATTGAAGAATACGAAACCTATGCCATGATAAATACGACGTTGGATAGTGCAATCAATCTTTTCTTGTTCGAAAGCGAAGGTTTGCACCCTGACAAAAGTGCCTATTTAAAGCGGCAACAAAACCGCATAAATAGTAGCCTCAAAGCGATCGACCAACGCTTTTCTCGTAGCTCCCATGATATCACCCACGATGATGCCCTGCGCTGTGCTTGCTTCATCGACTGGGGCTTATTTCGCAATCGAATCAGTCTCGATGGGCTAGACAATCTGATCACACTGCTAAACACTGCAAACCAAATTGAACAATTCAAACAAACTGCACCACCCACTAAGTAAATATTACGCAAAAATACTACGCAAAAATACTACGCAAAATATCCTCAACCAGCAGACTCTCAACTAACCTGCAACACTATACTCACGGAAATTGCATCCCCCGAAAATGGCGTCCCCAAGGGGATTCGAACCCCTGTTGCCGCCGTGAAAGGGCAGTGTCCTAGGCCGACTAGACGATGGGGACTGTGATTTCGTATACAGTTAGTTACTTCAGTTAGTTGCTTCCAGATTTGGTGGAGCCAGGCGGGTTCGAACCGCCGACCTCAACACTGCCAGTGTTGCGCTCTCCCAACTGAGCTATGGCCCCCAATACGTGGCCTCCTCAAGGTCGCTCGATGATTATAAAACTTGATCGAATATCTTTCAAGTACTTTTTACATTTTGATCGATCCAATCAAGGGCTTTATCGATTCTTGCCAACACGCGTTCAAAACCAACGAGTCGCAATGTGACATCAATCGGAGGGGTTGCAGCCCCTCCAGAAACAGCCACCCGTAACGGTTGAGCAAGCGCAGCCAATTTTATCGACTCGGTTTCTAACACATGAGTAATTGCCTGATTAATGGCAGGTTCTCGCCAATCGTCTATTTTTTCAAACTCTGCGCGGACTGCTTGCAATGGTCTGACCGCAGCCGAGTGGAGGTGTTTATTTGCCGCTTTGTATTCGTATTCATCAACATCGTCGTATAGATAGATTACCTTTCCAGCCATTTCATCCAATGTCTGTGCTCGTTCACGCATCATGTCGGCGACCTCTACAAGTGCCGGCCCACGGTCGATACAAATACCACGCTGCTGCAATCGATCGCCAAGTTCCTTCGCCAGTCGTTTCGCGTTTGTGGACTGCATCACCTGTTGATTGAGCCACAATAACTTTTTTTGATCGAAATTTGCAGCGGATTTGTTGACCGCTTCGATTTCAAATAACTCGATCATATCAGTGATCGAAAAAATCTCCTGGTGGCCGTGAGACCAACCGAGTAATGCTAGATAGTTCAGCAATGCCTCCGGAAGAATACCCATATCTCGGTATTCGAGCACGCTAACTGAACCAAGCCGTTTGGAAAGCCGTTTACCGTCGCTATCTGCAATCATTGGCAGATGAGCGAACACCGGTAGAGATGACCCCAGCGCATGGAAAAGGTTGATCTGCCGTGGGGTATTGTTGATATGATCATCACCACGAATCACATGGGTGATGCCCATGTCGATATCATCCACCACTACAGTCAGGTTATAAGTTGGTGAGCCATCGGTACGAGCAATAACCAAATCGTCCAACTCATCATTAGCGATGCGTATCGCGCCCCGCACCCGGTCTTCGAAAACGACCACTCCGTCCAATGGGTTCTTAAAACGCACCACCGCGGGGTCGCCTGCCGTTGGCTTATGCCCTAGTTCACGGCAACAACGATCATAGCGCGGTTTCTGACCGGCAACACGCTGGGCTTCGCGTATAGATTCGAGTTTTTCCTTGCTACAGCAACAGTAATAAGCGTGGCCCGTATCAATTAGTTGGTGAACGGCTTCGGCATATCGCGCCGACCGCTTGCTTTGGAAAACTAGTTCATTGCCCCAATCGAGACCAAGCCATTCGAGTGCTTCAAGAATGACATCGACCGCGGCCTGCGTAGAACGTTCGCGATCGGTATCTTCAATCCGAAGCACCAGCGTTCCACCGTGTTTTTTAGCATATAGCCAATTGAATAGCGCAGTGCGTGCACCACCGACATGTAGATCACCGGTCGGGCTGGGTGGAAAACGAGTGATAACTTTCATAATAATAATGTATGGGGGAGTTCTGGTCGGGGTGAGAGGATTTGAACCTCCGACAACCGCAACCCCATTGCGGTGCGCTACCAGGCTGCGCTACACCCCGAAATACAATCTATAAACTTTGATTAGAAACGAATAAATCTCAACGCAATATATCGTACACCTCGTTCAACTCAACGATAATTTGCTTGATCAGCATGGTACTGTTCTGGTTCTGCTCCACGTCCGAGGAGGAGAGGTTTTGCTCTGCCATTTTTTGCAACCGATTGTTTGTGCCATTAATGGTAAAACCATCGACGTACAGCAAATGCTTAATCTGGCGAATAAGTTTAATCTCATGCCGTTGGTAATAACGACGGTTGCCACTCCGCTTGACTGGTTTCAACTGTGAGAACTCTTGCTCCCAATAGCGCAAAACATATGGTTTCACCGCACACAGTCTACTAACTTCACCGATAGTGAAATAACGTTTAGACGGAATTGGTGGTAATTCGAAACTACTTGAATCCAACATCGTCATGATTCTTCCTTTCAAAATTCTTCGCAAGTTCAGCCGAGTTTTTCATCACTCTCTTCTTCAGTTTTGGACTCGGCTTAAATGTGACCACACAACGTTCAGAAATTAGAACGGGCTCGCCAGTACGCGGGTTTCGTCCGATTCGTGATGATTTTTTGCGCACATTAAAATTGCCGAAACCCAATATTTTCAAAGGTATCCCTTGCTCAAGCACCTGACTAATCTGTGCAAAAAAAGATTCGACAAACTCTTTCGCTTCCCGCTTATTCAGCCCGACTTGATCATACAGAGCGTTGATTAATACTACTTTTGTAACAGCCATTGGTCTTGGGAAGTTTTGAGTACTATATTGTGCATTTTCGGTCGATTTGTCATTTTCTTAATTGAGCATTGAGTTCTTGTCGCAACGCACCCATGATTCTCTCGATTCTTTGATCGATGTTGTCTGCTGTAAGATTGCCTGATTGGGACTGAAAGGTCAAATGAAAAGCGAAACTTTTTTTATTTTTATCGACTTGATCACCAATATAGATGTCAAACAATTCTAGTTCAACCAACAAATTATCTGATGCCGCACGCATAACCTCCAGCACTCTTTCTACTGTCACCGTTAAATTGACCATTATAGCAAGATCGCGATGCACCGCTGGGTATTTTGAAACCATCGTAAATTTTGGCAAAGACATCGTTTCCAACACCGCTACATTGATTTCAAACAGATAAACCGACTGATCGATACCTAGCCACTGCTGATGGCTTGGATGCAACTGTCCAATGTAGCCAACATCGTTACCTGATAGGCGGATGACCGCACTCCGCCCAGGGTGGAGCGCAGGATGTTCGGTCGGGGCGAAGCTGATATCTGCAACTATATGCCCAGTGAGCACCAGCAGATCATCTTTAATATCAAAAAAATCGACTTCTCGCGGCGAAGTACCCCATTGTCGTGGTAGCACCGTACCGGTGATCGCCCCGGCCAAACGGGAGACCTCCTGATATTTGTGGCCGCAGCCGTGCTGAAAAAAGACATTACCAAATTCAAATAGCCGCACGCGTTTGTGTTGATAATTTGAATTAAACCTAACCGCTTCGAGCAAGCCAGTCCATAAACTGCCGCGCATAATAGACATATTATCGGCAATAGGATTATTCAAGTTAATCGCATTGTGCTTCTCACCTAACAGTCTGGCTTGCAGTTTTGGATCGACAAAACTATAAGTAATCGCTTCAAAATAGTCACGTTCTACCAGTTTCTGTTTAAGTGTAATAACCGCAATATGATTCTCCGGATGCTTACGAGTAGAGGCCGCAGCGGTCGGCAGGTGCGGCGGGATTTTATCGAGCCCGTACACCCTTCCAACTTCTTCGACCAAATCGTGCGCACCCGTAATATCCGAACGCCAGCTCGGCACCGTGACGCTCCATCCCGCATTGTCCGCCGCTATCTTCATCCCTAACTTTTCTAGTATCGCAGTGATCGTTTCGGCAGGTACGGAGTGCCCGAGTATTCGGCCGACTTCGGTATTTTTTAGGTGAATTTTCGCCACCTTCGGCATCCATTTTTGATTTTGCACATCACTAACGGGGCCCGCTTCGCCTCCTGCAAGTGCAACTAACAGTTCAGTCGCCCGCTCGATGGCGTCCGCTTGTAGGGCCGGGTCGGCACCGCGCTCGAAACGATGCGACGCGTCGGTGTGCAAACCAAATTCACGCGCCTTACCGAGCACCGCTACCGCTGGAAAGAATGCTGCTTCCAAGTAAACATGGCGAGTGCTCGAACTGATCGCTGAGTTTTGCCCGCCCATGATGCCAGCAAGGGCAACCACTTTTTTGTGATCAGCGATAACCAAGTGTCCGCGATTTAACTTCACGGTATTGCCATCTAACAACTGCAACTTTTCATTGGGTTTTGCCATCCTGACGATGATACCGCCCGCCAGTCTCTCCATATCAAATGCATGCAACGGTTGACCAATCTCAAGCATCACATAGTTAGTCACATCTACCACCAGATTGACGTAGCGTAGACCGCTTCGTCGCAATCGCTCTTTCATCCAATCGGGGGTGTCCGTCGACATATCGACGTTACAAAGCGCGCGCCCGACATAGCGTGGGCAAAGGTTGGGGGCATCTAGAGTAATGGGCAGGTGCACATTGTTAACAGCACGGGTTTTGGAAATCTTGTTGGTGCGCAGTTCCGCCCCACTCAAGGCGGATATTTCACGTGCGATTCCGAGTGTACTGAGACAATCGCCACGATTTGGCGACAATTCGATATCAAAAACTGAATCCGATAAATCGAGGTATTCATTAATCGACATCCCGACCGGTGCATCTGAGTGCAATAACATGATGCCATCAGAAGCCTCTTCCAAACCAAGTTCGAAGGTGGAACAAATCATGCCGGCCGATTCGATTCCTTTTATCATGCGTGCTTGAATTTCAAGCGTTGGAAGCTTCGCACCAACCATCGCGACTGGCACTTTTTTTCCGACGGCAACATTGGCGGCACCACACACAATAGTAAGCATCGAGCGTTTACCGACTTCTACCTGACATACTTTGAGGAGGTGTGCGTTCGGGTGCGGCTCGCTCTGCACAACTCTCCCGACCACCACATATTTTTTCGGCAAGTTTGGGCTGGCCGGATGCACCGACGCAACTTCCAGCCCGCCGAGGGTCAGGCATTCCCCAATTTCGCTAATCGTATGACGGGTTGTGACCCAGTCGCGCAACCATGCATGACTTACTAACAAAGCGAAGATGCTCGATATGACACCGAGTTCATTTCAAAACTGCCGCAAAAAATTGAGATTGCTTTCGAAAAACAATCGTAGGTCGTCGATTCCATAGCGCAACATGGTAAGCCGCTCCACCCCCAAACCAAACGCATAGCCGCCATATTCTTGATGATCTATGCCACCGTGACCCAGTACTTTGGGGTGCACCATGCCACTACCTAACACTTCGATCCATCCGCTCCCCTTACAAATTCGGCATCCCCCTCTATTGCAGAATATACAGGCGATATCGACTTCCGCCGACGGCTCGGTGAACGGAAAATAGGACGGGCGAAAGCGTACCCCTAAGTCAACTTCGAAAAACTCACGAATGAAATAAATTAGAATGCCCTTGAGATCGGCAAAAGAAATGTCGCGGTCAATAACAAGTCCTTCCAGTTGATGAAACATCGGCGCGTGCGTAACATCCGAATCGCAACGATATACCCTCCCCGGGGCGATCACCTTAATAGGGGGCTGGTTAGTGTGCATATGGCGGATTTGAACTGGTGAAGTATGGGTTCGGAGCACTGTCTTCTGCCCAAGATAAAAAGTATCATGCATCGCACGCGCTGGATGATTTTCGGGGATATTAAGTGCTTCGAAGTTGTAGTATTCATCTTCGATTTCCGGGCCCGTAACAATATCAAAACCGACCCGATCAAATATCGCTTCCATCCGTTGTAAGGTGCGCGTGACCGGGTGTAACGCACCGCTACCATGCCCTCTAGCTGGCTGGGTGACATCGATCTGCTCCTTTTTCAGCTGCATTTCAACCGCTATCGCTGATAGTTCCTGCTGACGGTCTTCCAACAATCCCTGTATCGTGTTTTTAAGCTGGTTCAGCTGGGCACCGTGTGTCTTGCGCTGTTCGACGTCCAGCTTGCCAAGTTGTTTTAGTTGCGTAGTAACTTCGCCCTTTTTGCCGAGATATTGTACTCGTAACGCATCCAGTAGAGCCAGCGAATCAGCGTGTCGGATAACGTGCTGGGCATGCGCCGACAACTTAGCAAGCGAGGAAGAAGTTTCAGTCACGACTGAAGGCTTGCTGCACTAGATTCTTGCTGCACTAGACTATATTGTTATTCGGTCGAAGTTAGTATGCAAGACATCCGGTGTTATTGTGCCAATGCGAACTTAGCGCGCTCAGCAAGTAGGGCGAATGCTGGTTTGTCGTTGACTGCTAATTCGGCGAGAATTTTTCGATCGATCGTAATCACGGCTTTACTCAAGCCATTTATCAAGCAACTGTAATTCAAGCCATTTTCGTGTGCCGCCGCATTGATGCGGACAATCCATAATGCTCGGAATTGGCGTTTGCGCTGACGACGGTCTCGATAAGCATAGTGCCCGGCTCGTTCGACCGCTTGCTTGGCAACTTTGAATGTACGACTACGCGCACCGCGATAACCTTTCGCTAGGTTTAAGATTTTCTTGTGTCTGCTCTTGGCAGTGACACCTCTTTTTACGCGTGGCATTTTTTGATCTCTCCAACAGTAGAATCTAATGAAATAGAAATAATTTTGATTTTATCGGCTCATGGCAACAGTTTCGCAACTGCAGCATGATCAGCAGTTGCAACCAAAGCCGCTGAACGCAAATGGCGTTTCCGTTTCGTCGACTTCTTGGTCAGTATATGACTTCGATGCGACTGCGAACGTTTGAATTGACCAGTTGCGGTCTTTTTGAAACGTTTCGCCGCACCTCGATTTGTTTTTAACTTTGGCATCAATTGCTCCGAACAAATAAATGATAAATAAACAAACTAGCAACAACAGAAACTAGCAACAACAGCAACAGCAACAGCAACAGCAACAGCAACAGATCTATCGAACTGTTTTGGAATTACCGCTTGGGCACCAACATCATTACCATTTGTCGACCTTCCATAGTGGCAGCTTGATCTACTTCCGCCATATCGGCAAGATCACGCTCGACCGCTTGCAACATTTCCAACCCTAACTCTCGATGTGCTAATTCACGCCCACGAAACCGCATGGTTATTTTTGCCTTGTTGCCGGCTTCCAAAAATCGCTTTAGATTGCGTATTTTTACCTGATAGTCGCCAATATCGGTAGCAGGGCGAAATTTAACCTCTTTTACCGTGATTTGTTTTTGTTTCCTCTTTGCTTCATGACGTTTTTTATTGGCGTTATATAGAAACTTGCCATAATCCATTATCCGACAAACTGGTGGGCTCGCATTCGGTGAAATCTGCACCAAGTCATGTCCACTTTCCTGAGCAGTTGCCAGTGCTTCACTCAAGCGTAAAATGCCCAATTGTTCTCCTACAGAACCAATTAAGCGCACCGGGTCGCTAGTAATCTGCTCATTGACGAGCTGTTGTTTTGATTTGGCTATAGTATCAATCCTCGAAGTTTGATCAAAGTTCAGTCACGACGCATTTTTACTTGCGTTTCGAGCTCTTGCACAAATTGTTCAACCGGTATCGAACCACGGTCAACACCATCGCGGGTACGAACCGCAATCGAATAACTTTCCACTTCCCGCTTGCCTACAATTAATAAATACGGAATGCGTCGTAATGTATGTTCTCGAATTTTAAGCTGGATTTTTTCATTTCGCAAGTCAGTTTCAACACGAAATCCACTTTTTTTCAGTGTTTCTGATACTTTTACAGCATAATCGCCTTGTTGATCGGTGATATTGAGTAACACGCATTGCACGGGAGCGAGCCACGGCGGAAATTTACCTTCATAGTTTTCGATCAAAATACCGATAAACCGCTCAAACGAACCGAGCAATGCACGGTGCAACATCACCGGTACACGTTTGCTACCATCTTCGGCAATATAGTACGCGTCGAGTCTTCCCGGCATAGAAAAATCTACTTGCATGGTTCCGCATTGCCAGACTCGCCCGATCACATCCCGCAGTGAGAATTCGATTTTGGGACCATAGAATGCGCCTTCACCGGGCAATTCCTCCCACTTGAGGCCCTTACTCTGAAGTGCGCGTGCAAGCGCGGCTTCTGATTTGTCCCAGTCTGCATCGCTTCCCACACGGTTGTTCGGGCGTAATGCTAACCGATAGATGATTTGTTCGAAGCCAAAGTCTTGATATACCGCGTGGAGGAAATCGATAAATGCCGTGACTTCATGTTGGATTTGGTCTTCGGTGCAGAAAATATGACCGTCGTCCTGAACAAACCCACGCACCCGCATCAAGCCATGCAATGAGCCGGATAACTCGTTCCGATGACAACTACCGAACTCAGCCAAGCGCAACGGCAAATCGCGGTAACTCTTCAACCCTTGATTAAACACTTGAATATGACACGGACAATTCATCGGTTTGAGAGCAAACTGCCGCTCCTCCGATTGGAGCGAAAACATATCATCGGCAAATTTCTCAGCGTGCCCTGATCGTTTCCACAACGATAGATCGACCACTTCCGGGGTGTTTATTTCTTGATAGTTGCGTTTGTGCTGCTCAACCCGCATATATTGCATTATTGTTTGATATAAAGTCCAACCATGCGCATGCCAAAATGCGATTCCCGGCGCTTCTTCTTGCATATGAAACAGATCAAGTTGCTTGCCGATTTTTCGGTGGTCGCGTTTTTCCATTTCGGAAAGTTGCAGGAGATAATTTTTGAGTTGTTTCTGGTCGGGCCAAGCAGTTCCATAGATGCGTTGCAACATTTTGTTACGGTTATCGCCTCGCCAATAGGCACCGGACACGCGCATCAGTTTAAAAAACTGGCATAACCGCATGTGAGGTACATGAGGCCCACGGCACATGTCGACATATTCTTGATGGTGATACAACCCAGGCTCGGCATCGCGGGCAATGGCTTGCTCGAGTATTTCCAATTTATACGGCTCCTCTCGCTTGCTAAATATGCGATGCGCTTCTTCCCATGGAACGTTATGTTTTATCACCTCGTAATCCGTGGCGGCGAGTGCCGCCATGCGCTCGTCGAGAGCCGCAAGATCTTCGTCAGTGATGCGATGTTCGAGGTCAATGTCGTAGTAGAAACCATTTTCGATCACTGGGCCAATCGCCATTTTGCTACTGGGCCAAAGCTGTTTGATCGCATGCCCGAGCAAATGCGCACAAGAATGGCGGATAATTTCGAGCCCCTCAGGATCGCGCGAAGTGATAACAATTAGATGGCCGTCTTCGGTAAGGAGATCACCCACATCTTTCAGCACGCCATCGACCTTGCCGGCAACCGTGGCTTTAGCAAGTCCGGCACCAATATCGGCAACCACATCGGCTATGCGAATCGGGGCATCGTAATGGAGCGTGGCTCCATCCGGGAGAGTAATTTCAGGCATGAAATAGCATGGGACATTGCCCAATCAAAAAAAGCAAGAATTTTGTATATCAGTTGTTTAGTTGGTAGGCGCGAGTGGATTCGAACCACCGACCCCCACCATGTCAAGGTGGTGCTCTAACCAACT
>WASV01160205.1_pt1 | contig 93575 bp, 86 predicted proteins | sample 5698531 | NCBI WGS metagenome assembly WASV01 (sample SAMN11175559, study PRJNA528189) | sponge metagenome | isolation source: marine sponge | host: Myxilla | place: Antarctica: Western Antarctic Peninsula, King George Island | collected 2013-01 | reverse complement strand
TGCTCTTGATAGAAAACTGCTCTTGATAGAAAACTGCTCTTGATAGAAAACTGCTATTGGTAGAAAGGCGGCTCACCTGCAGGTCGCGTTTTGAAACGTTTATGCGACCATAGGTACTGTTCGGGGGCGTTCAAAATTAATGACTCTACGATTTGATTCATTCGTGTTGCCGTGGCAATTTCATCGTCTCCGCCAGAGTCGGGCGCAAAAACGGTGATCGGTTCCCCAAAAGTGATTTCATAGCCCCGCCCCCATGATAATATCCGCGTCCAGCAGGGAATAATTGTAGCATTACTGATGCGAGCAATGCGCCCTAGGGAGGCAAAAGTTGCCGTTGGGATTGTGAAAAATGGAGCAAATACGCATTTTTTTTTGCCCGGGTCTTGATCCGGAAGATAATAAAATGGATTGCCACGACGAATCAGCGTGATAATGGATTTGATTGCTGAGTCCTCGCGCTTATAGAGCGCGCTGTTAAAGCGGTTGCGGCGCTTCTTTATTAGCTTATCCAGTAGCAAGTTTTTATGGTGCTGATACAAGGCAATTATCGGAATGGTCATGGATAAATAAATGGCACCATGCTCCAATCCGACGAAATGCGGAGTGAGGAAAATAATATTATCTCCACGTTTTCGGATATTATCGACCACCTCGCGATTGTGAACTCGGGTCAGCCGCTCGAGGCGTGGCTTATCAGCCCACCAAGCGACCCCGATGGTGAACATTGCCACTGTTAGAATACGAAAGTGTTTTCGCGCGAGCGTTCGAATCTCACTATTTGTTTTCGTCGGAAAGCAGGCGGATAGATTACGTAGGGTGATTTTCCGGCGAGGGATATGCAGATAGTAAGCGATTTGTCCGAACACGATACCAGCCAAATGTAGCAACGGTAGCGGAAACCAAGCTAACGTGTGCACAAAGCCAATTAGAATCCATATATGGCAGTACCGAAACCGAAAAAATTGTCTACTCAATTTTGGCGGTTGCATGCTTGAAAATATACACATTAATTAGCAGTAATTGTAACATGGTTTGTACAAACATGCCCCCTAGAGATGGTAAAATAATCATGTGCATCGATAGCCTCTGGGTAACGGCAACAAGATTACAGATATTCAACTGAAATGATCTTAGTTTTACAACTTTTCCTGATAGGCTGTTTTATATCCAAGCGAACAGGTTCTTAATCTAATAAAATGCTTCCATTCATTACTACCTTGCTTGAGAACCACCGGTGACAGAAGCACTGCCTATTACCATTGAAATCGTTGGTGTTTTAGCAATACTGGCACTCACCGTCTATTTATTTGCTTTCAATGTGGTGCGTGTCGATGTGGCTGGCATCATAGTGATGGTGTTGATTGGTCTCAGTAGCTTAATACCTGGGTATTCTGGATTAGTAAATCCGGAACGATTATTCAGCGGTTTTTCCAGTAATGCGGTGATGTCAATTATCTCGGTGATGATTATTGGTGCCGGGGTGGACCGTACCGGTATCATGAAGCAACTTGCCACGCGAGTTCTTCGAGCTGGAAATAGAGCTGAGGACCGGGTGATCGTCATTCTCTCAGGTGTGGCCGGCATTATTTCTAGTTTCATGCAAAACATCGGGGCTGTGACACTATTATTGCCTGTGGTCAATCGAATCTCCCGTCAAAGTGACCTTGCTATCTCGCGGTTGCTGATGCCGATGGGTTTTTGTGCAATTCTAGGTGGTACGATCACCATGATCGGATCGAGTCCGCTAATTTTACTCAATGATTTGATTGAAAATTCAAATAACACACTTGAAAACACTGTCCAAATAGAAACCTTCAAGTTATTTTCGGTTTTCCCGATCGGGGTTGTATTGTTGCTAGCGGGCATCGGTTATTTTGTGTATTTTGGTCGCTTTGTGCTCCCCGAAGTGAAACAGAAACCGAGCGAATCCGGTAGCATGCTCAAATACATTCAGGAAGTGTATGGTATTACTGGGGAAGTGTACGAATGCAAAATCACGAGCGAGAGCTCACTCGTTGGCAAAGCCTTGTCGGATGTCGATGCTGCCGGTCGCGCTGGATGGATTGTTGCCATACGTACTGGTGATTATACGCGGGTTACGCCCGGTGGGGATTCAGAGTTTCAAGTCGGCAGTGAAGTTGCCATTATGGGGCAGTATAAGTCCGTGGTAGAATTTGCTGAAGAGTACGGGCTTATTCTTAAAAAAGAAATGGATGTGTTTGCCGATGTGCTTAGCATTACAAATGCAGGGATCGCCGAAGTAGTCATCATGCCGAATTCTACGATGGTGGGTAAGAGCATTAAGGATATGCAAATCCGCAAAAAGTATGGGGCAACCGTATTGTCTGTATTTCGTGCAAATGATGTTATTGATCGAGAATTATCGAGTTTGGTCATGCAATCTGGTGACACACTAGTCATACATGTTCGCTGGGACCGGCTGGTTGCGGTGGCTGATGCCCGGCATGATTTTGCCGTGGTTACTGATTTTCCCCACGAAAACCTCCGTCCGGAAAAGCTTAAATATGCGGTTAGTTTTTTAGCGATGACCATGGGGTTAATATTATTCACCGACATTCGTTTATCACAAGCGTTGATAACAGGTGCGGTTGCCATGATCTTATTTGGTGTCATTAAGATTGATGAGGCATATCGGGCGATCGATTGGCAAAGCGTCTTCCTGTTAGCAAGCCTAATTTCGCTGAGCATAGCAGTGGAGAACTCTGGGACTGCAAATTGGATAGCAGCACATGTATTATTGTTGTTTCAAGACACGTCGATTTGGGTACTGCAGACAATCATCGCCATCATTGCGACCATTTTTGCTTTATTGATTTCGAATATCGGAGCGACCGTTTTATTAGTACCACTCGCGATCAATATTGCTATTGGGGTAGGTGCGGACCCTGCAATATTTGCGTTGACAGTGGCGTTGGCAACTTCAAATTCATTTTTGCTTCCAACCCACCAAGTGAACGCACTGATCATGGGGCCCGGCGGTTATAATGTATCCGACTTTCTAAAAGCTGGCAGTATTATGAGCATAATGTTTTTGTTTATAGTAATTGGAATGCTAACTTTGTTCTATTAAATGCTTTGGTGGTCTTGGTATGTGTTGCTTCATTATTTAGAATCATTCACCATGAAACATTGTTAAATGATGTTATTATTTTCTGCAACTTAAAAAAGGAATACCACTATCCATATGTCTATTTATTGGCGTGCATCGATGTCAATTTTTGCCGTGTGTATGGCTATCTACGTGAATGCCATTTTCAGTACCACTGCACAAGCACATCACCTTCTTCCTCAGCATACGCTTAATTGTAGTCAAGATTTTCCGTGCCCGGATGAAATTAAAGGCAGAATCCACTTCTGGATAGAAGTATTCCGTACTTGGGATAAACAAACTGCGGTTCTGCATGATTCGCGAAAACCCGAGCGCGTATATGCAGTGCTACGAAGTAAAAACTGTAATCGATCGGTGCGCAAAAAACGCGAACGAGTCAAAGCGGAACTTCGTGCTCTTGCAACTAAAATTGAAACTGGTGGTCGGTTGACTGCTGCTGATCAGCATTTTGCCGAGCTATTCCTCAAGGAATCGCCTCGAGAAATTCGCCAGGCGAGTGAAAACATTCGTTGCCAACGCGGCGTGCGCGATGATTTTCTGCGTGGTTTTCAACGCTATACACTCTATCGACCGATGGTAGATAAATATCTCAAAAAGTACAATTTGCCGGCCGATATCCGCTATCTGCCATTCGTCGAATCTTCATACAATCCGGCAGCGTACTCCAAAGTTGGTGCTGCTGGGATGTGGCAACTAATGCCGAAGACCGCACAAGTACTTGGCTTGAAGATAAACCCCACCTTGGATGAACGGATGGAACCCGAAGCCGCCACCCGCGTTGCGGCACTGTATCTCAAAAATGCCAGAAAAAAGTTAACCAAATTGGCAACCGCGAAAAAACCATCGATCACAACAGCCGAGATTAACCCGTTTGTGATTACTTCTTACATTTACGGCGTTTATGGTATGGAACGAGCCATTCGGCAAGTAGGCCCTGATTTTATCGCTGTGTTAGAACATTATAAATCACCCACATTCCGAGTGGCGGTAAAAAACTTTTATGCCAGTTTTCTTGCCGCGCGGCATGTCGCCATTAATGCCGAGCAATATTTTGGAAAATTGCCACCTTCGAATCACCATGTCCCCCAAATCATGGTACTGCAACATCCGACTTCCGCCGAGCGAATTAAGAAGGTTTTTGGCTTGAGCGAAGATAAGTTACGTCCTTTGAATCTTTCGTTGACAAGATTTGTTTGGCGCGGATGGCGATTGATTCCAAAGGGTTATCATTTACACTTGCCGCATAATGCAGGCAATTGGCGGTCCGAGCGGCGTCAGCTTGCCTCGCTTACGCCGGAGCGAGCGGTAACAGGTGGCGACCGGTATACTGTTCGTCGTGGTGACACGGCTTGCCAAATCGCAGATGTGCTTAACGTGTCCTGCCGTGACTTGATCAGCGTAAACCGACTTGGCAGAAAAGCAGTTATTCAAATCGGCCAAAATTTATTGATTCCAGGACCGATTATCGTGAATTCGTCATCTGACATTGCATACGATAAGCAAAATTCAACGACCTACCACGTCCGAAAAGGGGATACTGCGTGCGGTATCGCTTTACTTTTTCGCGTCAATTGCCAGTTTTTAATCCGCCATAATCAGTTGGGTTATAAGGCAAAAATTTACACCGGGCAACCGCTATCTATTCCAGGAAAACTGACCAACGTTGGGATACCCCGATTGCACACCGGTAATCACTATATTGTGCGAAATGGCGATAGTGCTTGCGCGATTGCGCAGAGGTTTAGCATCAAATGTGCTGATTTTCGGCGCATCAATTCGCTCCATGCAAAAGCGATCATCCATCCGGGGCAGAAACTAAAGATTTCGAGTTTGGCTGTGAAGACCACTAAAACTGATGAGGTGCATGGTAAGCGGGGGGTCACAACAAATACAGCAACCGAGTGAACAACAACTTGTCGCGACTCAAACGGTTGATTCTAAAGTGGTGAAAGCAATATCGTCACGCACCACCAGAGCATCGACGTTTTCTAAAGATTCATCTACAGCGTTACTGATTTTCGATACGTTACCCGACCTTGCTATCAATGTAATGGAGCAACAAGGAGAGTTTGTTTATACTGTGAGGGTCGAACTGGAGGAAACTTTGGGGCATTTTGCTGAGTGGTTGGGAACTGGCAGGACCGGTGCTTTGCGAAAATTAAATCGAATTAAAAACAGCCACACACTCTCCGCTGGTAGCCGGTTATTGCTTCCGGTAGTCGATATAGAGATGATCAAACGATTTGAGCAACGAAGATCGGAATATCATCAAGTTCTGAATGAATCGATAAAAGAACACTATACCTTTGCCGGTGTTGAAGTCTATACGATACGCAAAGGTGATTCGCTATGGTTGCTTTCACACGAATTAGAAGTTCCACTTTGGGTGCTATATCGGTTTAATCCAAATTTTCACAATACTCCACTGAAACCGGGACAATTGATTAAATTGCCAAAACTTGAAGCGAAGCAAGATAACGACACAGATTCGTTGCCTTCATAACGGTTGCCTTGATAACGGTTACCTTGATAACGGTTACCTTGATAACAGATGCCCGCAGTGGAATCATTCGATCGGTAAATTGGGGTCATTTCCCCATTCCGCCCATGCTCCTGCGTATCCTCGAACGTTGACAAACCCAAGGTAGCGAAACATAACGAAGCTATGTGACGAGCGATGATGCGTTTGGCAATAGGTGATTACTTTTTTTTCACGCACGATGCCGCGCTTTGCTAGCATCAAATTCAGTTCTTCTTTGGGCTTGAAGCGTAAGTTGTTACCCAGATCGATGGTATCAATCCAATTGAGGTGAAGGGCACCGGGAATCCTGCCATTACGTAATGAGGGTGATTTCATGCCGTAATACTCTTCCGGAGTGCGCGCGTCGAGAAGCACTGTCCCCTCATCGGTAAGCGACGCAAGTACATCATCTTTGTCTGCAACCACCGCCGGGTTTAGTTCAACCGAGGCTACACTCATTTGCGCTATATTTGGAGTGCACTCGACCGCATGTCCTTCATGGGTCCACGCTTGTGAGCCTCCGTTGAGCAGCGAGGCGCATGAATGCCCGACCGCCTCTAAAGTCCAGAGCAACCGCGCGGCATTGCCATTGCCTTGGTCATCGTATGCGACAACGTGCTTTTCCGCGGTCCATCCAATTGAACTTAATACCTCTTCGATTTTCTGTGAGGTTGGTAGCAATCCAATCGCTGGAGGTTGTCCTAAGATCAACGCAGTATAATTTAGATGAATGGCTCCCGGCACATGTCCGCGTAAATAGGTCTCGGGTCTGCTCACATCGACAATGAGCAAGTGATCATCCCCTAACCGTGCTTCAAGCTCAACTGCTTCAATCAGATATGGCATGTCATTATTCTTCATCAGGAAGGATTATAATCGCGATAGCAGCAAAGGTAAATCCATATGATTCGATTCATCGATTTTTTGACTAATAGTTGGAAAAAACAAAATTCATTGTTATGCGTAGGTCTCGATCCGGCTATCGAAAAATTACCCGTATCCATACGCAAACAGCAATACCCGCTATTGGCATTTAATCGCGAAATCATCGATGCCACTGCGCGTTGGGTCTGTGCTTTCAAGCCTCAAGTTGCTTACTACTCTGCGCTTGGTGCAGAAACACAGTTACACCGAACTATCGAATACATCAAAACAAATTATCCGCATATTCCGGTAATTCTTGATGCCAAACGGGGTGACATTGGGGCAACCGCCAGCATGTATGCGCGCGAAGCATTCGATCGTTATCAAGCAGATGCAGTCACCGTCAATCCTTTTATGGGCGGGGATACGTTAAAACCATTTTTAGATTATGCCGACAAAGGTATTTTCATCGTGTGTCGGACCTCGAATCCTGCCAGCGGCGATTTTCAACAACTCGAAAGCGGCGGAAAAACGGTCGCACAACACATTGCAACCCGTGCGGCAGAAGAATGGAATGAGCATGCTAATGTTGGCTTGGTGATTGGCGCAACTTTTCCCAACGAAATAGGGAAAATCCGCAAACTAGTTGGTGATATACCGCTACTAATTCCCGGCATCGGTGCGCAAGGTGGCGATCTTGAGGCAACACTCACCAATGGTCTAACCGTCGATTGCACCGGTTTGCTCATCAATGTTTCGCGTGGCGTGCTATACGCTGGAAGCGGTAGCAGTCAGTTTAGCAGTGCCGCTACCGCCGCAGAAATGTTTTGTCGAGACATTAACCGGCACCGGAAACAAACTTCTGTTTGAGAATGCTGCGGTTTTTTATTGGTCGATGGGATAGTTTTGATCGGTCTGACCAAATGCTGTGCAACCTAATTGCTGTAAAGTACGAGTCATTTCATCTCGAAAAATTTCTACGACCTGATGCCCCCCCTTAGTTCCTAGTGCTCCAATCCCCCAAAAAAATGCACGCCCGGAAAAGGTCATGCGTGCTCCCAGTGCACCGGCTCGCACCACATCTAGTCCAGTTCGAATCCCACTATCAGCCATGATAACCATCTTGTCACGAATTTCGCGCGGTACCGATTGAAGACTTTCTACTGATGTTGGGGCGGCATCTAATTGACGGCCGCCGTGATTGGAAATAATCAAACCGTCGACGCCAATTTCCAACGCAGTGCGCATGTCTTGTTCGTGTTGCACACCCTTCAATACCAATGGACCTTTCCACAATGCGCGGATTTTTTCGATGCGTTCTCGGGTTACGCCGAGCATGTTAAAACTAGTGAGGAATTGTGCAAAACTTTGTTTGTTGCCATTTTCTCGATAACACTCGACATTGACAAAATCAGGAAACTTGTGTGTTAAAGTGGCTAACACCCAGTGTGGTCGTTGTAAGCATTGCCAAACGATACGAGGTGTTAGTTGAAATGGCCGCCCCAAACCGTTTTTCAACTCACGGTTACGCTTAGCACCGATTGGAATGTCGATCGTGACAACTAATACTCGGTAACCCGCTTGTTTAATGCGCTCAAGTAGACCTTCCATCACTTCTATTTTTTCGGGGACATACAACTGAAACCAACACACATCGGGCGCAGTGCGGGCAATATCTTCCATTTTGGTCGTGCTGAAGGTGCTTAATATATACGGAATATTAGCGCGTTGTGCAGCACGTGCCAGTGCCATTTCTGCACCGGGCCACATCATATTCCCGAGCCCCACAGGCGGAACACCAAATGGCATTGAATAAGTGTGATTAAATATGCGGGTGGTGAGATCGACTGTTGAAACATCACACAAATAGCGAGGCGTCAATACGATCTTATGCCATGCACTGCGGTTTCGACGCTTCCCATGCTCCTCGTCAATGCCTCCGTCGACATAATCAAACGCGAAGCCTGGCATCCGCTTGCGCGCGCGCAATTTAAGGTCAGCGATAGACGGAAAACGGTAGTCGTAACTCATAAACAGCCAATGATCATACTAACATCAAACTATACCATTGATTTGAAGTGTTATATTGTATTTAGGAGGGTTGTGGGTTATATTATGAGTCAATATTGATCCACAAATTCTAATTATGACGATACGAACGGGTGAGAAAATACCAAATGTCACCATTGCAAGAATGGCGGCAGACGGGCCAGCGGAGATCACTACCGCAGAGATTTTTTCTGGCAAAAAGGTGTTACTCTTTGCCGTCCCCGGTGCCTATACGCCAACTTGTTCATCGGCGCATCTGCCCGGATATGTTGTACACAATAAAACGATCAAGGAGAAAGGTGTCGACACGATCGCATGCCTGTCGGTGAATGATGCTTTTGTAATGAGTTCGTGGGGGCGAGAGCAAAATGTTGAGGATAATATTTTGCTCTTGGCAGATGGCAGTGGTGCCTTCACTGAAGCGGTTGGCTTATCACTCGATTTGACTGCCAACCACCTAGGCATTCGTTCGCAGCGCTATGCGATGATAGTTGATGATGGAGTCGTTACTCACCTCAATGTTGAAGAAGGCGGAGGCTTTAAGGTTAGTAGTGCTGAAACAATGTTGCGCTTGCTATAACATTTAATGTTTTGCGTTTATTTTTTTGGAAAAAATATCAGCGGAGATATATGACCCGCATTTTATTTTAACTAGTCCTTATTGGAGGTATTGCTATGAATTTAGAAAATTCACAAACCGAAAAAAACTTAAAAGATGCTTTCGCTGGAGAATCGCAAGCGAATCGTCGCTATTTGTATTTCGCCGCAAAAGCGGATATCGAAGGGTATAACGATGTTGCTGCAGTGTTTCGGTCGACCGCCGAAGGCGAAACTGGGCATGCCCACGGCCATCTCGAGTACCTTGAAGAAGTTGGTGACCCGGCCACTGGATTACCAATCGGTAATACCGCGGCTAATCTCAAAGCAGCAATCGCCGGTGAAACTCATGAGTACACCGATATGTATCCCGGCATGGCAAAGACCGCGCGTGAAGAAGGTTTTGATGAAATCGCTGATTGGTTTGAGACATTGGGCAAGGCCGAACGTTCCCACGCAAACCGCTTTCAGAAAGCTTTGAACGAGTTATAAAATCATCGTATTCGTTCACCGAGTCACGCCTCAGTGGTTTTTGAGAATTTACTAAATAGTTATGTCTGGCAAATATTCCAGCGAGGGGGGCTTGCAAGCCCCTACGCGGTACCCTATTGACTGGAAAAACCCGGAGTTCTACGCAGAGTCAGCATTATTAGACGAGCTGGAGCGGGTTTTTGATCACTGCCATGGTTGTCGCCGTTGTGTAAACTTATGCAATGCGTTCCCGACTTTATTTGATTTAGTCGATGAATCTAGCACACAAGAAATCGATGGGGTTGCGCGTAAAGATTACTCGAAAGTGGTCGATCAGTGCTATTTATGCGATCTATGTTATCAGACTAAGTGCCCGTATATCCCGCCGCACGAGTGGAAAATCGATTTTCCACATCTGATGTTACGTGCTAAAGCAGTGAAGTTTCATCGCAAGGGAGCGAGCATCAGCGAAAAATCTTTATCGTCAACCGACACTGTCGGCAGATTGGCCGGGATTCCGATTGTCGTAAATGTGGTGAATGCTGCCAACCGCTCAAAACCATTGCGCAGATTACTCGAGCTGGCACTCGGCGTGCATCCACAAGCACGCATACCGCATTATCACAGCGATACGTTACGTAAAAGGCACGCTGCCTCATCCTACGCTTCGAAAGAAGCATCCTCTCCTAGCATAACTACGCATACTCGCAGTAAAGTTGCCATTTTTGCCACCTGCTTTGCGAACTATAATGAACCCGGGTTAGGGGAAGACCTTATCAAAGTGCTTGTACACAATGATATTGCAGTGGAGTTGATCAGAAAAGAGCAGTGTTGTGGCATGCCGAAGCTTGAATTAGGCGATTTGGAGGCTGCAAATCGAGCGCGGAAAGCCAACATTCCCGTACTCATGGAAGCCATCGAAAAAGGCTGGGATATCATTGCCCCGGTACCTTCTTGTGTGTTAATGTTTCGGCAACAACTGCCGTTATTATTTCCCGAAGACAAAGATGTGAAAAAAGTCTCTGAGTCAATTTTTGATCCGTTCGAATATCTTATGTTGCACCACCGTAAGGGCTTATTAAATCTCGCTTTCAAAAAATCGCTAGGTAGAGTGGCATATCATGTCGCTTGTCACCAGCGGGTGCAGAAAATTGGACTCCAAACCAAGAAATGTTTGGAACTCGTGCCAAATACTGAAGTGCTTGCTATTGAACGGTGTTCAGGACATGATGGCACGTATGGGGTAAAAAGTAGATCCTATGAGGCCGCTAGCAAAATCGCGCGGCCAGTCATCAGAAAAATTAGACAAAGTAAAGCCGATTATTATGGCAGCGATTGTCCGATGGCGGGGCGTTTCATCGAGCACGGACTGGCGGATGGTAGCGAAACCACACACCCAATCTCATTGCTTCGAGCAGCGTATTCAATTTAACGCAACAAACACCACATAAATGCATTAGATGATGGAAAAATTGACTAGATTCGACTTGATGGCACTCGAGACCTACGCGGAGAAGCGTGTGGATTATCGTGCCGAGGTGATGCAACACAAAAAAAATCGAAAAGTTGCACTTGGTCCTAATACGACTTTGTATTTTGAAGACCGAATCACTATTCAATATCAAATTCAAGAAATGCTACGCATCGAAAAAATATTCGAAGTTGCTGCAATTGAAGAAGAGATCGAAGCATATAATCCACTCATCCCCGATGGTAATAATTGGAAAGTAACCTTCATGATCGAATATGAAGACGAAGCCGAACGCCGCGTCGAATTAGGCCGCTTAATCGGCATAGAACGAACAATCTGGATGCAAGTCGGTATGCACGAAAAGGTGTACTCGATTGCCAACGAGGACTTGACGCGAGAAACCGAAGAGAAAACTTCGGCAATTCATTTTTTGCGTTTCCAATTATCCAACGAGATGAAAGAATCTGTAAAAAATGGATTAGAAATCCAGGTCGGTGTTGAGCATGAAAACTATACTCACACGACCGGGGCATTGCCACCTGCAACTGCAAAATCGTTGATCAAAGATTTGCAATTGTTACACTAGACCATTGAATCAATCGACTCCCACCGCTACTTTGTCGAATCCTGTGGGGCGGAGTAAAATTGCGGTGGTTGGCGTTGGCTATCTTGGTAGCATACATGCAAAAATTTATCATGGCATGCCCGATGTCGAACTCGTTGCGGTCGTCGATACCAATTTGGAGACCGCAAAAGCTGTTGCGAAACAATGTGGCTGTAAGGCGTTTCAAACGGCTGAGCAACTAATCGGTCAGGTAGATGCCGCTAGTATTGCAGTGCCGACCAGTATGCATTTACCGGTTGCAAAAATACTATTGCAAAATGGCATCCATGTAATGTTGGAGAAGCCAATTGCAGCAACTGTCAAGGAAAGCCGTGAAATCGTTAAACTGGCAGCCAAATACAAATGTATTTTACAAGTCGGGCACCTTGAACGGTTCAACTCCGGTGTAATGAAACTTGCGGAATTAGCGAACAATCCACGCTTCATCGAGGTGCACCGCTTAAGCACTTTCGTCGAACGCGCGACCGATGTCGATGTGGTTGCCGATTTGATGATTCACGATATCGACATTGTTTTATCATTGATCTCTGCCAATCTTAAACATATTTCTGCAACCGGTGTGAGCGTGGTCACTGAGCATGTTGACATTGCTAACGCCCACCTTGAATTTAGCAATGGGGCGGTTGCAAATGTAGTTGCTAGTCGAGTGTCCTGTAATCAGTTTCGCCGTATCCGTGTATTTTCTAAAGAGGTTTATTTTGGGCTAAACTTTGTTAATCAACAACTCGATCAGAGGTATTATCGCAAAACGCCCGGCGAATCTAGTTTCCCAAAACTAATCGAAGAGCGAGTTCCTGTTAAACCTCAACTCCCACTCGACGCTGAACTTGGGCACTTCATCAAGTGCTTGCAAGAAAATGCTCAGCCGTTAGTCACTGGGGAAGATGCTTTGATCGCAGTTCAGGTAGCACAAAAAGTGCGCACAAAAATCAATGAATCGTTGGAATGGTGACATAACATCAATCTTGGTTGAGGCGATTAATTCAAGATTGATTAATTCAAGCGACTGCATCCGGTGAGTATTGCTGGGTTAGCGATGAAGCGCGGTGTTACAGCCTGATTTGGTTCGAATCATGGTTAACCCACTCTCGGTCGGCACGGGTTGCGTCCGTCTGAGCGAGTTGGGGTAAGCAGAAATTAGCAGAGAACCTGCTCGTCATCATGCTCTTCCATTCCCCTTCGATTTAGCAAAGAGTGACTGTCTGGAAGTTCCTTTCCTCTGTGGAGATCACCTCTGTGGAGATCACCTCTGTGGAGATCAAGTCACTGTGTTCGAGCAGTGTATAATGATCGACAATATCAGTAAATAGCTCGTGATTATGGCTGGCAATCAGCAACGCGGTATGCGATTTCTTCAATTGCTTCAACAATGACACTGTGCGTAGCCGTGATTCCCGATCCATGTTGGCAATCGGCTCATCCAGTAATAAAATTTTTGACTGTCGTAACCACGCACGCGCCAGTGACAACCGTTGTTTTTCCCCACTGGACAACCGCTTCGCATGCGTTTCAGTAAGATCGGTTAGTTGTGCCCATTCCAATGATTCACAGATACGGCGGTCAAGTTGCACGGTAGGAATACCGGCGGGAAGTGCTAACTTCAAGTTACGAACTACGTTGCCGTTAAACATATAGGGTTGTTGATGAAGATACATTACTTCCTGTTGCAATTGCCGACGGCATTTTTTCCATTCGACCGATTTTCCATGCGCACCGAATTGAACCATGCAAGAAGTAGGCATGTTGTACGTCGGCTTTTCCAATCCAGCGAGAATCCGCAGTAAAGTAGTTTTCCCTGCTCCATTTTCTCCAGATAGGAGAATAGCGGTACTACCTTTAAGCGAGAGTGATACATTGTTAAGCAAACATCTCTTTTGGAAAAACTTATAAATGTGGTGAAAATGAATTTCGTTGTATTCACTCATGTCGAAAGATTTCCGCGTCCTTGAAAATATTGTAATACGATATTGAGAGCGAATGCTAATACCAATAATACGATACCCAATGCGATACCTTGGGCAAAATTGCCTTTGCTGGTCTCGAGAGCAATAGCGGTCGGGATATTGCGTGTATGGTGTAAGATATTGCCACCGACCATCATCGATGCGCCGACCTCGGCAATGATACGCCCGAACCCGGCTAATATTGCGGCTAGTAACCCGAACCGAACTTCGATAACGACCAACAAGAAGGCGCGAAATTGACTAATACCGAGCATTCGGGCGGTCTCCCAGGCGCGTAGATCACCGGATTGGAAGGCGGCGTGTCCCATTGAGACTAAAATAGGGAATGCCAGAATAAATTGGGCAAGCATCATTGCTGATTGAGTAAATAATAATCGCCAATCACCAAGTGCCCCGTGCCGAGAGAGCAGTAGATATACAAGCAAACCAACCACCACTGCCGGTAATGATAGTAATGTATTGAATAACGAAACTAACAAGCGTCTGCCAGGAAATTGTAGATGCGCTAGCAAGAATGCGGTGAGTATAGCAAGAGGGATTGCCATGGCGACCGCGCTCAGCGAAACGCGAAATGAAATGCCGATTATTTCCCATAATTCAGGGTTGCCGCGAAATAATAACTGCATGGCTTCAAACGTCGCATTAGTAAGCGGTTGCATAATTATTTAGATGATCAGAAGTTGGCAGGCATAAATAATTGCATTCCGTGAATCTTATATTCACCGATGGCAGTTTGTCCGTTAGGTGAAGTGAGCCAATCGATCAATGCAAGCGCACCGTTGTAATTGATGCGATGCAACTTTGGATTAACTGCCATGATGCTATATGGGTTGTGCATGGCGTAGTCCCCTCGATAAAGTAATTTAAGGGAGGTGGTATGGCGAAACGCTAACCATGTCCCTATGTCGATCAATGTGTACGCTTGCAATTCGTCCGCAATTTGTAAACTCTTCCCCATACCTTGACCAACTTGTAGCCGCCAGTTACCCCAATCATCGATACCCGCACTTTTCCATAGGTCGTTTTCTTTTTTGTGGGTACCTGAGTTATCACCGCGTGAGATAAAAGTGCTTTTGTTTTTTTTCAATCGTATAAATGCATCGATTGCCGAGGTTGCATGCTGCAACTTCGCCGGGTCACTTTTTTCACCGACTAGTACAAACTCATTTGCCATCACATTGTGATGGTGTACACCATAACCGTGCTCGATAAAATGTCGCTCGCTATGTGGTGCGTGCACCAGCAATACATCGACATCGCCATTTTTTCCAAGTTGTAGTGCTTTTCCAGTACCTACTGAGAGTACCCGTACAGTGTAGCCGGTGGCATCTTCGAACTGGGGTAGTAAATAGTCAAGCAAGCCAGAGTTATCAGTGCTGGTCGTAGTCGCTAAACGCACGATGTGGCTCTCGTCTTGGGCACGGATAACGCCAAGTACGGTAGCCATTACAAGCACGGCGATAGATAAAAAAATCGCTTTCATTCGCGTCGATTAGCCGGTATTACGCATTCCTGCTGCGATGCCGTTTATTGCGATTAATAACGCATCGCGCACTTCCCCAGATGGGTTGTTGCGCACACGTGCCAACAGTTCCACTTGCAGGATATTCAATGGGATTACATACGTATTTCGCACATCCACCGAACGGCGGACAACCGGTTCATTTTCAAGCGGAGTTTGATGACCATTGACTTCGAGGAGTAGGGCGACGGTATCCTTATATTTCTGGCGGAGTAAATCTCCTACCTGTTGCATCGGTTTACTCACGAGGCGATCATCATAAATTGCGGATACATTTGGATTGGCTTTAGCAAAAACCATTTCAATGGCATTCAAAGTTGTATGGAAAAAATGCCAATGATTACGCATTTCAATCAAAATTTCTTGATCACCGCGATCGCGTGCTTTTTGTAGTGCATTACCAACACCGAGCCAGGCAGGCAGCATAAAACGTGTCTGAGTCCACGCAAATATCCATGGAATCGCCCGCAGATTTTGAATGTTATTGCCTTTTCGGCGGTGTGTCGGGCGGCTACCAATTTTAAGACCGCCGAGTTCTCGTTGTGGGGTTGCAAGTTGAAAGTATTCGACGAAATTAGGATGGTCACTGACTATTTGCTGAAATTCATCAAAAGCGTCTTTGGATAGTTGGCTAATCTGAGCACACCATTCCGGTTTTGGTGTCAATGATGGCGTTAAAGTCGCCTCGAGGGCCGCGTTAATATAAACTTGCAAAGTCTCCTCTGCCATACCGGGTAAACCGTATTTTGCTTGAATAACTTCGCCTTGCTCGGTCACACGCATCGAAGCGTTGACTGACCCGGGCGGTTGCGCGATGATTGCTTGATGGGTGGGCCCACCACCGCGTGCGACAGTGCCACCACGCCCGTGAAATAATGTTAAATCGATGTCATGCTGGGCAAAGACCTTCACAAGTTCTGCTTGTGCTTGATATAAACCCCATGCAGCGGATAAAATGCCAGCACCCTTAGCCGAATCTGAATAACCGATCATTACCTCTTGCTTGCCTTTAATGTGCTTCTTATACCAATCCACCTCAAATAATTTGTTCATGCATTCTGCCGCACCTTCGAGTGCATCCAACCGCTCAAATAAGGGTACTACCCGTAGCGGATGAACCACGCGACATTCTTTTTGTAATAATTCTACCGCTAGTACATCAGATGGCTTCGATGCCATCGAAATGACATACGCGCCAAATGACTCGGGGTTTTCTGCCGCTATCATACGAAAAGTCATTAGTACTTCACGCACTTCATTGTTTGCTTCATCATTACCGGGGAAGGTCGATGCGATCAACGGTCGCTTGCTTTTTAATTCGCGCAGTAAGAACTCTTGCCGTGTGGCCTCATCCCATTCGGCATAACTGCCGATGTGAAGATATTGTGTAATTGTGTCGAGTGTTGCGGTATGCCTAATGGCTTCTTGGCGGATGTCAAGTTTCAGCATGGTCATTCCGAAGGCATCCAGCCGGTGCAAGATATCCGTCAATCGCCCTTCAGCAATTAGCTGGTCGCCGCATTCAACCAGCGAGTTATAACAAAGCATCAGCGGTTGGCGCAATTCTTCACTGTAACGATAGATTTCGACGTGTATATGTTGCTCATGTTTGCGTAAAACTACCGTCGATTTTGCATTGTCAACTAACTGGGTGTAGTACCTAACTGTAGATTCTATCTTATCAATGACTCTTTTCAACAATGCGCGATACGGTTCAGCGACTCCGTCACCAACCTCTTTTCGCAATGCTGCGTTACATTTTCGTATGGACAAATCCCAGCGTAGTTTCTTGATATCGTGCAAGAACTTCCGTGCCGCTTTTAATTTATTGAGCAAGCACACGTGCTGAGTAACTTCCGGAGTGGTATTTGGGTTACCATCGCGGTCGCCACCTATCCACGAATTAAACTGAATCGTGGTAGTTCCGAGCGGCAGACTTTTACCGGTGTGACGCGTCACTGCATCATTGAGTTCACGCACAACTTTAGGTACAACTTCCCAGAGTGTATGATCGACCGTACTCAAACTATTCCGTGCTTCGTCTATCGGAGATGGACGCTGTCGCCGAATTTCGTCGGTCGTCCATATTTCCGCAATCGCTCGATGTAAGCCTTGCGTTATTTGTTCGTATTCGAAACTCGACAAATCGGGGCGGTCTTTCTCTGCCAATAGATGGGCAATGCGCATAAATTTAGAAGAAATACTGCGGCGCTGTACTTCGGTTGGATGGGCAGTCAACACTAAGTTGATCGATAGTTTGCAGACGCACTTATATAATGCCTCTTTGCTGACTCCTAGATCGATCAGTTTTTTTAATTTATCGTAGATGACTCCACCATGATAATCATGCAAATCGGCATGTGCGTTTATCGATTGACGACGCTGTCGTATCTGATGATGTTGTTCGGCGATATTGGCAAGGCTAAGAAACAAAGTGAACGCGTGTGCGAGGTTGAGCAAATCGATTGCCGGCAAGTTAGATAACTTGTCGATCAAAAGGCGAGAGGCGGCAGTTCCCTCGATACGTGCTTGTTTTGCAATTACCCGCACTTCTTCAACTAGAGCAAAGAGAGCCTCTCCATGTTGTGTTTGAATTGTTTTGCCGAGCAAATCGCCGAGCATGCGCACATCGCGACGAAGATTCTCGTTTTCAGGGGAGTCTAAATTAAGGTCGGTATCGATTTTTTTGGACAAATGTTGTAAGCACATACAGACATTATATACAAGCGATGTATACAAGCGATTAAAATATACAAAACTTTGGTATGATTTAATACTGTTTCCACCTAGACAAATACCACTCATGCACGTCGAAGATCAATCAAGAATTCGGAATTTTGCGATTATTGCCCATGTAGATCATGGAAAATCTACCCTTGCAGACCGATTTATCCAATTATGCGGGGGGTTAGCAATGCGTGAAATGCAAGAGCAAGTGCTAGATTCCATGGAACTGGAACGCGAGCGTGGAATAACAATAAAGGCGCAAAGCGTCGCGCTCATCTACACAGCAAAAGATGGACATGACTATCAGTTGAATTTAATTGATACCCCTGGGCATGTCGATTTTTCATATGAAGTTTCACGCTCCTTAAATGCTTGTGAGGGTGCGTTGCTAGTCGTCGATGCAAGCCAAGGGGTCGAAGCGCAAACAGTGGCAAACTGTTATAGTGCTATTGATTTGGGGCTGACCGTTATACCGGTACTGAATAAAATTGATTTGCCGGCAGCACGCCCAGATGAGGTCATAAAAGAAATTGAAGATACTATCGGTATCGACGCTAGCGGCGCACTTTCGGTAAGTGCAAAAACTGGCAAAGGGATTGAAGAGGTATTAGAACAAATTGTCACTAGCTTACCGCCACCGACTGGCAATATTGAAAGTCCTTTACGTGCATTGGTGATTGATTCTTGGTACGACAAATATCTTGGAGTGGTGTCGCTAGTTCGGGTGGTCGATGGGCGCCTGCATGCGAATCGAACTAAAATTCGGATGATGTCTACTCAACGGGATTACCAAGTCGAAAAAATTGGTATTTTTACACCAAAAGCCACTGCAGTATCGGAGTTGGCAGCAGGCTCTGTTGGATTTGTGGTTGCAGGTTTGAGAGAAGTGAAGTCTGCCCGCATCGGCGATACCATCACGTCGAGCCATCAACCTGTAGAGCAACCGTTACCAGGGTTTCGCGAAGCCAAGCCAACTGTATTTGCTGGCTTGTATCCGGTAGACAGTGCTAGCTTCGAGAATTTCCGAACTTCCCTCGGAAAACTTGGACTGAATGATTCGGGGTTATCGTTTGAACCTGAATCTTCCGGGGCTATGGGGTTTGGTTTTCGCTGTGGATTTCTTGGAATGTTGCACATGGAAATCGTTTGTGAACGTCTACAACGCGAATATCATATCGATTTGGTTGTTACCAGCCCGACGGTCGTCTACGAAATCCTTAAAAAGGATGGCGAAGTAATATTAATTAACAACCCGGCGGCACTACCGGAATCCTCTAAGATCGAAGTAATCAAAGAACCTTATATTCTGGCACGAATTTTGGTGCCACGAAAGTGGGTCGGAGCAGTGCTAAATTTATGCTTAAAAAAATATGGAAAGCAACGTAATTTACATTATCATGGACGACAAGTGATGATAGAATTCATGTTGCCTCTCAGTGCCGTGGTGTTAGATTTTTTTGACCGTTTGAAATCTGTGAGTCAAGGGTATGCCTCATTAGATTATGAACTCATCGAGAGCCAGCCCGTGCCGTTAGTCAAAGTGGACATACTGATTAACAGTGAACGAGTTGACTCACTTGCCATCTTAGTGCATCGGGAACAAAGCCAATACCGTGCTCGTGAGATGACCAAGCGCATGCAAAAATTAATTCCGCGACAAATGTTTGATGTCATCATTCAAGCTGCGATTGGAGGGAAGATCATTGCCCGGGAAACGGTCAGGGCATTACGTAAGAATGTTACAGCGAAGTGCTACGGCGGCGATATCACGCGTAAACGAAAATTGTTAGAAAAGCAAAAAACAGGCAAAAAACGCATGAAACAAATCGGGTCGGTTTCGATTCCACCAGAGGCGTTTCTGGCGGTTGTGCGCGTCGATACGGATTGATACGGGCTTTTAAGGTGTCCGATCCGATCGATTTCTATCATTACTACTTAAATTAAGCCAATGGATTTTTCATTAATTTTGTTTGTGGGTTTGCTTATTACTGGGGCACTATCTCTCGGGTATTGGTTATTTGTGCGGCGCTTGTCTGCTGTTGCTAAAACTAACTTGGTATTGCCGGCATTGCCAGCATTACTAATTGAATATTCACGCGCATTATTCCCAGTTATATTGATCGTTTTTTTGTTGCGCTCGTTTGTTGTTGAACCCTTCCGGATACCATCTGGATCGATGTTGCCAAGCCTTCACATTGGCGATTTTATTTTGGTCAACAAGTTTTCATATGGTATTCGCCTGCCAATCGTGCACTACAACATCGTTCCACTGAATTTGCCCGAACGCGGTGATGTTATGGTATTTCGTTATCCGCGCGACCCAAAATTGAATTTTATTAAACGCGTGATTGGGTTGCCCGGTGATACCATTTCCTATCGGAATAAGCACCTTTTTATCAACGGTCAATTAGTTTCGCGCACTGCCTCGCAGACTGCCGAAGACGAATCTTTATTTCGTCCATTGAAATTGCGCAACCCAGCGGTGGAGCAATATTTAGAGATTATCGACGATACCGACCACCAGATTCTTATCGATCGAGGGCTACCCGGCCGTGACATGGAAGTAACCGTTCCTGAAGATAGTTATTTTGTAATGGGTGATAATCGAGATTACAGCAACGATAGTCGTTACTGGCGTTTTGTTCCGGAGGAAAACATTGTCGGAAAAGCATTTTTCATTTGGTTCAGTTGGAAGAGCGCGTCCGGTGGTGGTGTACACTGGAGCCGTATCGGCGATCAAATCCGTTGATTTAATCTATATGAACACCCTTGAAATATTTGAATCCAAACTTGGCTATTATTTCAAGGACCGAGATTTACTCGCTCTCGCATTAGTACATCGAAGCTACGGCAAAGATAATAACGAACGGTTGGAGTTTTTGGGTGACAGTATACTTAACCTTATTATTTCTGAAATACTGTTCGAGTGCTTTCCGCGAGTGGATGAAGGCGCGTTGACTCGGATGCGGGCAAGTTTGGTGCGCAAAGAGACATTAGCAGCACGGGCACACGAATTGGCGATAGCGAAGTACTTATTGATAGGCGGAAGCATGCGAAAAAATAATCATGATTATGGTGATTCGATTTTGGCAGATGCTTTCGAAGCGATCATCGGTGCAGTCTATCTTGACAGCGATATGCAGATGGTAAAAACTTTGTTAATGGGGTGGTTTGAGCAACCATTGTTGCAAGTTTCTCGACTAAATTTGAAAGACGAAAAAACGCGACTGCAAGAATACTTGCAACAAAATAATTTGCCGTTACCAAATTACCAAATTATTGAGCAATCGGGTAAAATGCACGCGCCGACTTTTAAGGTGGCGTGTACTGTCGATTCGATTGCATCATCGGTATTCGCCATCGGTAATAGCCGCCGCGTAGCGGAACAAAACGCGGCTCGCAAAGTATTAACAATGCTTGAAATTCATGATTGAGCCTCATCGATTTGGGACGATAGCATTAGCTGGTCCCCCAAATGTTGGTAAATCAACCTTGTTGAATCGAATCATCGGTAAAAAAATATCGATCATATCGAGGCGCCCACAGACCACTCGGCATCGAATTCTGGGCATCAAAACGATGCAAAATGCTCAACTGGTCTTTATCGATACGCCAGGCTTGCACCAAAATCAATTGAAAGGTCTGAATCGTGTAATCAACAATGTCGCGCTCAGTAGCATATCGGATGTAGACTTGACTGTTTTCTTGATCGATATTCGCGGTTGGGTAGACGACCATGAAAAATTGTTTTCGCGGGTCGCGGATAAAAACACGCCGACAATGTTAGTTATTAACAAGATCGATCTGTTACGCGACCGAAAGTTGTTATTGCCGTTGATGAAGCAGTCCGAACATATTCATGCTTTTACGGAAATCATGCCGCTTTCCACTCTTAAACAAGAAAATATGGATGATTTTCTAAAGGTTTTGTACCACGCGATGCCCGAAGGCCCAGCCGGATTCCCCGCAGACCAATACACTACTCGTAGCGAGAGTTTTTTGGCGTCTGAACTTGTGCGCGAACAAACTTTCCACTTACTTGGGCAAGAATTGCCATATGCTAGCGCGGTGGAAGTAACCAAGTTTGAATACAAGAATGCAAACTTATTATCTATTGCAGCCACGATATGGGTGGAAAAGGCAAGTCAGAAAGCCATCATCATCGGTAGCGGTGGCCAGCAACTCAAGAAAGTTGGGCAAAATGCCCGCAAGCAAATGGAAAGAACATTTAACACGCGCGTTTATCTGGAATTATGGGTTAAAGTACGGAAAGGATGGGCGGATAATGAAAAGATGTTGCGCTCCCTAGGTTATATGGAAATTTAGGCGTATCAATATTTATTGATTTGCCTACCCGATGAAGGTCAATCTACAACCTGCTTATCTACTGCATACCCGGCCGTTTTCCGAGAGCAGTTTGTTGCTTGATATGTTTACCAAAGAACATGGCCGATTAATGTTGCTTGCCAAAGGGGCTCGCCGTAGCAATTCGCGCTTGCGAGGCGTGTTATTCCCATTCAAACTGTTACTGATTAGTTGGGCGGGGAAGGGGAGTCTGCCAGTTCTTACAGCAGCCGAGCAAAGTGGGTTTAGTGCTGATATGAGTAGGATGACATTCATAAGTGGGTTTTACATGAATGAATTACTGCTTTATCTGTTGCATCGACATGATGCCCACGAAGCATTGTTTGAGCACTATCATCATGTGATACAACAACTCGGCAATGAAGATACGCTATTGCTGACTTTACGCATCTTTGAAAAAAAACTACTCCAGAACATTGGTTTTGCTGTGGTGCTCGACCGAGATGCCGAAACCGGTGAAGCAATATCGACAGATCGGCAATATTACTATGTTCTGGAAAAAGGTCCTGTTTGTATCGATTCACCGACCCAACCCGATTCACAGAGCAGAGAACCCATGCTGATCATCCATGGGAACACGCTATGTGCACTGCACAAAGAAAAATTTCAATCCAACCATGAGTTACGCGAAGCTCGTCGCTTGAATAGCAGCCTCATCGACCACCAGTTACACGGTCGCAAGCTACATAGCCGAAGGGTGATGCGGGAGATGAACCGATATTTCATGAATAAAAGCTAATCTGTCGGAATGCGTGAGCATGTGCTACCATATACAATTACGCGAGCTAACATACAATCCTTTTTTGTATGTTAGCAACACAATTATATTATTTTGTAAAAAGATATGAATATTAGACAATTTTGGACAAACCTGTCAGTATCGAACCGATTCGGTATCTGTTTTATTGGTGCTGTGTTGTTGTTATCCTTGCTCCTATTTTTAATCTAGGCTACAGCTGCAACGACATCTTATAAAAAGGAAAGCCCATAAAGAGGGCTACCTCATGCTCATGCTTTCTTGGTTTTTTTGCGTGGAAGATATAAATCAGTAATTACACCGGAAAATGCTTCGGCGGCAAAACCGATGGTTTCCGCAAGGGTAGGGTGGGGGTGAATAGTGAGGCTGATGTCTTCGACATCTGCGTTCATCTCGATAGCGAGAGCCGCTTCTGCAATTAGGTCGCCCGCATGATTGCCCGTTATGCCAGCACCAATAAGCCGCTTATTTTCATCGAATAAGAGTTTCGTGACCCCTTCGCTTCGTCCTTGACTTAGTGCACGACCGCTGGCGGCCCATGGGAATACACCTTTACCGTATTCGATACCTTGTTTTTTTGCAACAGTTTCAGTCATACCAATCCAGGCAACTTCGGGGTCGGTATACGCCACGGAGGGAATGACACGTGCATCGAAGCCGCTTTTTAAGCCGGCGGCTACCTCAGCGGCGACTTTACCCTCATGAGCCGCTTTGTGTGCCAACATCGGTTGCCCGACAATATCGCCAATCGCAAATATATGTGGAACGTTCGTGCGTTGTTGGTCATCCACATCGATAAAACCGTGCTCATTGACTGCTACTCCCGCCGCTTTACAACTTAGCTGTTTGCCATTTGGTGTGCGTCCAACCGAGACTAGCACCTTGTCAAAGGTCATGCTCTGTTGTTCTTTATTCGCGCTCGAATCCACCTTCTCAAAAGCAACTTCAATTCCATTTTTGAGTGCTTTCATGTGGGTGATACGGGTATTCAGTAAAATGTTTTCATACTGAGCTGAAATACGTCTGAATAAAGGACGCACCAAATCAACATCGGTACCCGGCATCAAGCGATCACACATCTCTACAATACTGATTTTGCTGCCTAATGCATGGTAGACCGTTGCCATCTCTAAGCCAATGATACCGCCGCCAACCACGAGTAGATTTTTGGGAATGTCGGTCAATTCAAGCGCACCAGTGGAGTCCACCACACGTGGGTCAGTGTGCGGGAAACTAGGTATTTGAACCGACGAAGAGCCGGCTGCAATCACGGCTTGCTGGAAGTGAACAGTATGAATATCTCCATTGTGTTTAACCTCAAGATCGTTGGCGGAAAGAAACTGCCCAACGCCTTGAACTAACTCAATCTTACGTTTTTTGGCAAGTCCAGAAAGCCCCCCAGTGAGCTGATCGACGATGCTCGTTTTCCATGTATTCAGTTGTATGATATCGATCACTGGCTTTTTAAATTTTACCCCCATCGAATCCGCATGCGCGGACTGGGTGATCACATGGGCAATATTTAGCAGGGCTTTGGAGGGAATACAGCCGACATTCAAACAAACTCCGCCGAGTTTTGGATAACGTTCAATTAATGCGACTTTCAAGCCAAGATCCGCGCCACGGAATGCTGCGGTATACCCCCCAGGGCCCGCACCCACTACCGCTAAATCTACACTAATTGTTTTATTCTGGGTGCTTTGTTTCACTTTATTGGGGGGGGGGACTAAAGCAAAAGTCGTCTCAGGTCGCTGAACACGCTTACTAGAAAAACCATGAAGCGCGCCGCTTCGGCACCATCGATGACCCGGTGATCGTAAGAGAGTGCAAGCGGTAGCATTAACCGCGGTTGAAATTCCTTACCATTCCATACTGGAGTCATGCGTGCTCGAACAACCCCTAAAATTGCGACCTCGGGCGCATTGACAATGGGAGTAAACCCACTTCCGCCGATACCACCCAAACTAGAGATGGTTATGCATCCTCCCTGTAAATCGGTTGCTTTCAGTTTTCCGTCACGCGCATTTTGGCTTACCTCGTCTAGCTCTTCTGCTAACGCAAAGATGCTTTTACGGTCAGTATCTTTGATTACTGGGACCATCAGACCTTTCGGGGTATCCACTGCAATACCAATGTTATAGTACTTCTTTAATACTAAACTTTTGCCGTCGGCATGCAACGAAGCGTTGAAACTCGGAGATTCTTTCAACGCCTGTGTCAGAATTTTGATTATAAATCCGAGAATGGTAACGCGAACACCTTTTTTTTCTGCCGCTGGTTTTAAGGATTTTCGAAATGCTTCGAGTTCAGTAATATCCGCCTCGTCGTGGTGGGTTACATGTGGGATATTCAACCAAGCCCGCTGTAGATGATGCCCAGAAATCTTTTGAATACGCGTCAGCGGTACTTCCTCAACTTCGCCAAATTGTGAAAAGTCGATGACCGGTATCGGCGGTATACCGCTGGTAGATGGCGCGGCTTCTTGATCGCTGGTTAATTGCTGTTTTACCCAATCTTTTACATCTTGTTCAAGGATTCGCCCTTTCTTTCCGCTACCTTGAATATGTTCAAGTTGGGCATTGAGTTCGCGGGCAAAACGACGCACTGCTGGACTTGCATACGGTAGTTGTTCGGGTGATTGATCCGGAGAAGATGGAGAGGGAGTATAATCGATCGATTGAGGTTCAGGCTCCGGCTGAGATTCAGGCTTTGGCTCAGGTTCGGCGGCGGCTTCCGTTTCTAGCGGCGGCTCAGCGACAGGATCATCATCTTTCCTCGTTTCTGGTTGGGCCACACCATCTACCATAACCAACTTAGCAATTGCGCTACCTTCTGAAACCATATCGCCGGTCTTGACTAGCAACTGGCTAATAACCCCATCCAATGGGGCAGGGATGTCCATAGTTGCTTTGTCGCTTTCTAGCGTGATTAGTGAATCTTCGGCTACTACTGCTTGCCCTTCGGTTACCAAAATTTCGATGACTTCGACTTTATCAAAATCACCGATATCCGGCACTTTAATGTCAATAGTTTCAGTGGTCATATTTATTATTCAGCATTTTCTTGGATTGGGTAAATTAGCGTCGATAGCATATTTTTCAATCGCCGCATGTACGGTTGCTTCCGGTACTAGTTCTTGTCTACTCAAAGCATACAACGCATTGACCACGATATGATATCTGTCTACTTCAAAAAATTTTCGAAGTTGGGCTCGGGTATCGCTCCGCCCAAATCCATCGGTGCCAAGCACAGAGTATGATCGTGGCACGAATGCTCGAATTTGCTCAGCATACAGCCGAATGTAATCGGTTGTAGCGATCACTGGACCGGTGGTGTTGGCAAGACATATCTCCACATAACTCTTGCGTCGCTCCTCCTGTGGATGTAGGTAGTTGTAACGGTCCACATCTTGTCCGTCACGCGCTAATTCATTGAAACTGGTCACGCTCCACACATCTGAGCTGATCTTGTATTCCGTTTTCAATAATTCCGCGGCCGCTTCCACTTCACGCAAAATCGCGCCGCCGCCAAGCAGTTGCACTTTGATCTTCGCTGCCTTTTTGCCTACCGAGCGTAGTAAATACATCCCGCGTAAAATGCCCTCCTCCACGTCTTTGGGCAGGGCAGGGTGTGGGTAGTTCTCATTCATTACCGTGATGTAGTAGTAAACACTTTCCTGCTCTTCATACATCCGTCTTAGCCCATCGTGAATAATGATTGCCAGCTCAAAACGATAAGCGGGGTCATATGATATGCAATTCGGCACCGTCCCGGATAAAACCAAGCTATGCCCGTCTTGGTGCTGCAAACCTTCGCCGGCCAGAGTTGTGCGCCCAGCGGTTCCTCCGAGTATGAAACCTCGTGCCCGGCTATCCCCTGCAGCCCAGCACAAATCGCCGATGCGTTGGAAGCCAAACATCGAGTACAGGATGAAAAATGGGATCGTACAAATTTTGTGGTTGCTATATGCGGTGGCCGCGGCAATCCATGACGACATTGCGCCAGCTTCAGTGATGCCTTCTTGTAATACTTGACCTTCTTTGCTTTCGCGGTAAAACATCAACTGATCCATGTCCTCCGGCTCATATAATTGCCCCTTTGGCGAATAGATACCGAGTTGCCGGAACATGCCCTCCATTCCAAAAGTACGCGATTCATCGGGGATAATCGGAACAATATGTTTTTTTAAATCCTTATCACGCATTAGCGACGATAAAATCCGCACGAATGCCATAGTGGTTGATATCTCGCGTTCGCCGGAACTTTCAAAGTGGCTTTTGAAGATACTCAGCGGTGGTATCGCATACGGCGGGGAGCACATACTCTGTCGGGCGGGTAAAAAACCATGTAATGCTACACGCCGTTCAAGTAGATACTGTGTTTCTTCAGAATCTTTCGACGGGCGATAAAAGGGTGCTTTAGCAACCTCTTCATCGGTCAGCGGGATATTAAAACGATCGCGAAACGCTAGCATCGCCTCTTCGCCCATTTTTTTCTGTTGATGGGTCGTATTTTGTCCCTCACCAGATTCCCCCATCCCGTATCCCTTCACGGTCTTTGCCAAAATTACGGTGGGTTGCCCCTCATGAGCAACGGCTGCAGCGTAGGCCGCATAAATTTTATGCGGGTCGTGTCCGCCACGATTGAGTCGCCAAACGTCTTCATCGGTCATATTGGCGACCATTTCTGTTAGTTCGGGGTATTTTCCAAAGAATTTTTCTCGTACATAAGCACCATTTTTAGCTTTGAAAGCTTGATATTCCCCATCAACGGCTTCTTCCATCCGAAGTTTCAGTAACCCGCTGTGATCGCGCGCGAGTAGCGGATCCCAATAAGACCCCCAGAGCACTTTAATGACATTCCATCCGGCACCGCGAAATTCACTTTCCAACTCTTGGATGATCTTGCCATTTCCCCGCACCGGCCCATCCAACCGTTGCAAGTTGCAATTCACGACAAAAATTAGATTATCAAGATTTTCCCGCCCGGCAAGTGACAAAGCCCCCATCGATTCGGGTTCATCAGTTTCGCCGTCGCCTAAAAATGCCCAAACTTTACGATCGCCGGCGTCGCTCAATCCGCGATGGTGCAGATATTTCATAAAACGCGCCTGATAGATCGCCATAATGGGGCCAAGCCCCATGGACACGGTTGGAAACTGCCAAAAGTTTGGCATCAACCAGGGATGAGGATAGGAGGAAATCCCGCCGCCCCCTACTTCTTGGCGAAACTTATGTAAATCTTCTTTGTGTAGTCGTCGCTCCAAATATGCACGTGCATAAATTCCGGGTGCCGAATGTCCTTGAATGTACAGCATATCGCCGAGTTGTTTTTTGGACGATGCACGCCAGAAGTGGTTAAAGCCAACGTCGTATAAGGTTGCCGCCGAGGCAAAGCTGGCAATATGCCCGCCAAGTTCGCTGGAGAAACGGTTTGCCCGCACTACCATCGCCATCGCATTCCAACGAATTAACGAACGTACACGTCGTTCTAACGTATGGTTCCCGCCGCTACGCGTTTCTTGATGCGTCGGAATAGTGTTGAGGTAGGCGGTATTGGCTTTATAGGGGACATGAATGCCCGAGCGGCGCGCATGGTCGATGAGCTGCTCGATCAGATAGTGTGCACGCTCGCCACCTTCTGCAGCCATCACTGCAGAGAGTGATTCAACCCATTCACTCGTCTCTGTTGGATTGAGATCTTTCATTATGGTTATCGCTAAAGTGACGGATCAACTTAAAGTATAGCATTATATTTAAATAAGAATTAGCGGGTGTTACTGTTATTTTTATAATTCGTATTAATATAGTCAGTCAATTATAGTCGGTTAATTCTTTCGTATTCATGGGTAAAAACATGGTACACTGGCGTTTGCTTGAGTTCATTCTCAATCGCTCCTTTTTTCACCGTCAAAAAATTGCTTTTTGTGCGGGAATTTATTAATCCATAGGGAGATTTTATGAAAAATCTGCGACATTATGAAATTGTACTACTGATTCATCCGGGGCAAAGTGAGCAAGTTCCAGCGATGCTGGAACGTTACCAAGGAATGGTGGCGGCTGGCGATGGCACGGTTCATCGTTCGGAAGACTGGGGCCGTCGACCGTTGGCTTATCTGATCGATGATATTCATAAAGCACATTATGTCATGTTAAATATTGAGTGTAATCTAGAGGTTTTGCGAGATCTCGAGAAAAACTTTAAATTTAACGATTCAATTGTGCGTAGTTTGATCATTCGACGCAAGCATGCATTGACGGAACAATCTGCTATGGCAAAGGAAAAATTGAAAGAGGATCGTGTAGACGCCAAAAAACTTGCGAGCAACCTTGCAAGTGCTGATGATAAGAAACCACAAGCGAAGGCTGATCTTAAAAGCGTGCCCGAGAGCCCTAAAGAGGAAGTGCTCGCCACGCAACCTGCTAGTCCGCCTGCAAAGGATCCGCCTGCGGAGGCTGATCTTAAAAGCGTGCCCGAGAGCCCTAAAGAGGAAGTACTCGCTACGCTACCTGCTAATCCGCCTGTAAAGGATCCGCCTGCAAAGGATCCGCCTGCGGAGGCTGATCTTAAAAGTGTGCCCGAGAGCTCTAAAGAGGAAGTGCTCGCCACGCAACCTGCTAATCCGCCTGATACAAAATCCGAAGTATCCCCTGAAGCACTGGAGGAGAAATAATGATGAAACCTCAACGCCGCCCGCGATTTTGCAAATTTACGGCTGCCGGTACTAAATCGATTGACTATAAAGATTTAGATACTCTCAAAAGCAATGTTAGCGAATCTGGGAAAATTCTGCCACGCCGAAGTACGGGTACCAAGTCTCATTTTCAACGACAATTGGCAAAAGCGATCAAGCGTGCGCGATATCTTGCGTTGATACCGTATACTGACCAACACAACCGGTAGAGACCGACATGGAAATTATTTTATTAGAAAAAATTCAGAATCTTGGCATGCTTGGAGACACCGTCAAAGTCGCCAATGGGTATGCTCGTAATTACCTAATTCCTCAGAAAAAAGCGTTGCGTGCAACCCCCGAAGCCCAATCTGAAGTCGAAGTACGACGACAACACCTGATTCAAGAAGAAAAACAACGCATAGATGTTGCACAAGCACGTGCGGATACGACTATTCGGGAAATAACGCTAACCCGACTGACCACTGACGGCAGTAAACTGTACGGTTCTATTTCATCCGCTGATATTGTCTCTGTGCTCAATGAGTCCGGAGCGAATATTATGAAATCAGAGGTAATGCAACCCGATGGGCCGATCAAGCAGACCGGTGAGTTCATTGCTGAAATTGTATTGCATAAAGACGTTAGATTTCCAATAAAAATTATTGTTGAGGCTGAGAATCCGAGTGAGAGTTTAGTGGAAAAGCCAATTGATGATACTGACCCGACTGAATAACTATTGATGCCCTGTCTGTATGTCAATTCTATTTTTAATAGACTTTCAAAAACACCTATATAAGTAGCCCTTCTTGGGTGGAAGACAGACATGGTTGGCTCTGCTGAACCCATCTCCACTAACACCAAACTCCCGCCTCAAGCACTGGAGGCAGAGCAATCATTGTTAGGGGGCTTGTTGCTACATAGCATGAAGTGGGACGATGTAGTAGACGTAGTTAGTGCCACTGACTTTTATCATAAAAACCATCGCCTAATCTTCGAAGCCATTCGAGGGTTGCAGGATGCGAATGACGCGGTGGATGTCATTACAGTAGGGAATTGGTTGAAGGAAGCGGCAAACCTTGAGAAGGTTGGCGGGTTTGCCTATATCAGCAAATTGGCAAACGATACCCCGGGTGCCGCTAATATCATGACCTACGCGAAGATTGTACGCGAACGGGCAATTTTGCGTTCACTAACTTCGGCAGCCAATGACATTTCTGACAACGTATATAACCCCAAAGGGAGAACCTCACGCGAGATATTGGATCATGCGGAAGGATTGATCTTCGATATCTCCGAACGTGATGGCCGTGGTCGCGGAGGTTTTGTGTCTTTGCAAACATTGGTCGATGAATCGGCAGAGGTTATGGAAGAACAGGCAAAGAGTGGTAAAGATATTATTGGAATTTCGACCGGGTTTATCGACTTGGATAAAATAACTTCCGGCTTTCAGCGAGGTGACCTAATTATAGTTGCAGGTCGCCCGTCGATGGGGAAGACTTCTTTTTCTTTAAACATCGCTGAATCTGTTGCCATCGAGGAAAAACTAACCGTGGCGGTGTTTAGCCTTGAAATGCCCGGACAACAATTAGCGATGCGGCTTTTGTCCTCAAATAGTGGTGTTCCTTTGAGCAAGATTCGAAGCGGAAATTTCACAGATGCCGATTGGGGCCGTCTGAATCCAGCTATGCGCTGGCTCAAAAATTCATCGATGTATATTGATAGTTCAGTCAGTCTGACCCCGCTCGAATTGCGTTCGCGTGCACGGCGGTTGGCTCGCCAACACGATGTAGGGCTCATTATCATCGATTACCTGCAACTGATCGAAGCGTCGAACAAAAGTGACAATCGAGCGACTGAAATCTCCGGAATTACCCGTGCTATGAAAAGTTTAGCGAAAGAATTGAATGTGCCAGTAGTAGCACTTTCTCAACTCAATCGAAGCGTAGAGAGTCGACCCAACAAACGACCAGTGATGGCCGATCTGCGTGAATCTGGGGCAATTGAGCAAGATGCGGATGTAATTCTCTTTATCTATCGAGATGAAGTCTATAACGAAGATAGTGAACATAAGGGTATCGCTGAAATCATCATCAGTAAGCAGCGTAATGGACCAATTGGTACCATTCGCCTGACATTCAATGGCACTCTTACCAGATTTAATAATTATGCAGCGCAACCTGCTTAGCGCAGATGACTCACGAAAGAATAACATCCAATAATGGGCATATGCACCGGACTGCAACCGTTGGCTGGTTAGTGTGCGTTTGGTAATAACGACAAATGTCGGCACCAAAATCTAAAATTTTGTTTTACTGTACCGAATGCGGAGCAGATTTTCCGAAGTGGGCTGGGCAATGTGGAGAATGCACTGCGTGGAACACATTGGTCGAGCAACAAACGAAGCAGCCAAATATCTCTACGGTAGCCCGGTTTGATGGGTTTAACACAAATTCTAAAGTGCGCTCGCTGCATACGGTTAATATCTCCGAAGTTCAGCGATTAACGAGTGCTAGCGGTGAGTTTGATCGTGTGTTAGGCGGCGGGTTGGTACGAGGTTCGACGGTGCTCATCGGTGGCGATCCAGGTATCGGTAAATCAACTTTACTGTTGCAATACTCCTCGGTCATTAGCAAAAAATTGCCGATCTTGTATGTCAGTGGCGAGGAATCCGTCGAACAACTTGCGATGTGTGCCCATCGCTTGAATATAAATGGGAAAAACCTCAATGTCATGGCAGAGAATTGCCTTGAAACCGTACTCGAAACCGTACTCAAAAAACCACCGACAGTACTGGTGATCGATTCGATCCAAACGCTATACAGTGCGGCACTCGCACAAGCACCGGGTAGCGTATCACAAGTGCGCGAATGTGCGGCGCAACTGGTTCGCTATGCCAAACAGAGCAGTTGTGCGGTCATACTCGTTGGGCATGTTACAAAAGAAGGTACCATCGCTGGACCTCGAATTCTCGAGCACATGGTCGATTGTGTTCTGTATTTTGAAGGTGACGCAAACAGTACGTTTCGCTTAATCCGAGCATTCAAAAATCGCTTCGGTGCGGTCAATGAAATTGGGGTATTTGCGATGACCGATCATGGACTCAAAGATGTCGAGAACCCGTCGGCGATGTTTATACGCAAATACGGTGCCGATTGCCCGGGGTCTGTGGTATTGGCAACCCATGAAGGAACTCGCCCGTTGCTCGTTGAAGTGCAGACGTTGGTAGATGAAAGCACCGCGGCCAATCCGCGCCGCCTATGCGTTGGTTTAGAGCAGAATCGTTTTGCTATGCTACTTGCTGTAGTGCATCGATATGCCGGAATTTCCCTCAATCACTACGATGTATTTGCTAGCGTTGTTGGTGGATTGCGAGTTTTGGAAACTGGCACCGATCTAGCATTACTGATTGCAATTGTCTCCAGCCTGAAAAACCAGCCAGTGGGTAATGATTTGGTCGTATTTGGGGAAGTTGGGCTGTCCGGCGAACTGCGCCCGGTGCAACGCGGATTGGAACGTATTCGAGAGGCGCAAAAACTGGGCTTTAAACGTGCCCTGATACCGCGGGCAAATTTGCCTCAAAAACCGCTATCTGGCATCGAAATCATCCCGGTGCAGAAACTCAAAGAAGCAGTTGATATATTGGCTTAGAGGTTACGTAACAATTTGTTGATGCCCACTTTGCTACGGGTTTTTTCATCTACAGTTTTGACAATTACAGCGCAATATAGGCTATGTGAATTGTCTTTTGCTGGAATTGATCCGGAAACGACGACTGCACCTGGAGGTATTTTGCCGTAACTAATTTCACCTGTTTCTCGATCTAGGATGCGCGTACTTTGCCCAATAAAGACCCCCATCGAAATGACTGCGCCTTTGCCAACCACTACCCCTTCGACAACTTCGCTGCGAGCACCGATAAAGCAATTGTCTTCGATAATCGTTGGAGCCGCTTGCAAGGGCTCAAGAACTCCACCAATGCCAACACCACCAGAAAGATGTACATTGCTACCGATCTGAGCACACGAACCAACCGTCGCCCATGTATCCACCATCGTTCCAGAGCCGATATAGGCACCGATATTGACATAACTTGGCATCAGCACGACATTCGGTGCAATATAAGCACCTCTGCGGACATGCGCAGGCGGGACTACGCGAAAACCAGCATGGGCAAAATCTTCGCTGTTGTAGTCGGAAAATTTTAGCCCGATTTTGTCATAATAGTTAGTGTAGCCACTTCGAATAATTTGGTTCTCCTCACTCAAAAAGGATAGCAATACCCCCATCTTGACCCATTCATTAACTTTCCAACCATCAGCACTCGGCTCGGCAACACGAATTTTGCCAGAATTGAGCGCATGTAAAACGTTGTTAATCGAATCGTAAGTAGCAGGGGGAATATTCTGCGGGTTGAGTTGATCGCGTTGTTCCCAAGCATCGCGGATTATTTTTTCGGTTTTTTCCATGATGCGGATAATCAGTAGTAGAGTTTAATGATTGACAGTGCGTTACCGATAATTATATCCGGTTTGTGTATGATTACGGAAATTTGTTATGAAAATGATGTTGTATTTACAAAACGCTTGAAATGTATTAAACTACGAAAAAATTTAACTCTATCGTGCGGTGTAGCACGATGAAAATTTGTGCCAGCCAATAGGGCAAAGTCTCTTTTTGATATTTACTTTCTTTTTGATATTTACTTTCTTTTTGATATTTACTTTGTTGGCAAGTTTCAACGAACTCAAAAGCAAGGATAATCCGTTTTTGGAATTAATTTTTTTCAGTAAAACAATGAATTTATGAAAACAAAAAATCATCTATTGGTTACCGTTTCGAATTTATCCGGTTCACATCATTACACCTTCAAAGGGTTGACCAAACGAGGGCTTATTCTCATATTTTTGTTGGGTGTACTTACAACTTTTGTATTGGGTGGCTTTGATGTTTTTCAATACATGAACTCCTCTACATTACGGGCAACGAATTCAAGTCTTACCGAAAAGCTAGCATTCCATAATTCCAATAGAATTGTAATTCTTAAAGAAATCGCCAGTTATGTTAATCTAATCGATAGGTTAGAAAAAGAATTAGAGGAAATCGAACGTATAGGTGGAGTGGATCCCAGAGAGGTAGCAAGTGAAGCCCCAATCGATTTAGGACTTCGTATTCGCGCGATTAACCAACTATATAGTAGTAAAGAAGAAAAGTATGCAATGGTTCGTATACGACTTGATCACATCGAGAATTTGATGGAACTTGGAGGCAGACCGATGTACAATGGAGCCACCAACCTTGACAACCGAGTGAGCGCGGTTGAACAGAATACCAGTCATGCACAGTTTTTACATAGTAACATTCCTAACGGTTATCCGACGAAGAGACAGAAGATAACCAGTGAATATGGTAACCGAATTCACCCCATTAAAAAAGTGATGTCGTTTCATCAAGGGATTGATTTGCGCGCTGAAGTTGGAGCAGATGTATGGACGACTGCCGATGGCATCGTACGCACTGCAGAATATACAAAACTAAGCGGTAACCTTGTGGTTATTGAGCATAACTATGGATTTGAAACCTATTATGCACATTTGGATAAGTTAAAAGTGAATCCCGGAGATATTGTTAGAAAAGGTGCTGTTGTTGGGACAGCGGGCAACTCGGGGCGGAGTTATGGCCCACATTTACACTATGAAGTTCGACATTTGCAATCTTCCATTGATCCATATCCATTTTTAAAGTGGGAATTTGGATCTCATGATATTTTTAAACAAGAACAGGAAATTCCATGGCTATCTTTAATAAATCTAATCAAAAACCAGACTATTCAGAGAACATTACCACTATCTCAGAGGGAGCAACTTTCTCAGGGGAGATTGTAATAGCAAGTATGTTGCATATCGATGGCGAAGTCCATGGTGAAATCAAATCAATGTTTACTGTTAAAATTGGTAAATTAGGAATTGTTAATGGCAACATAACTGCTGAAAAGCTAATGGTAGCGGGTAAAATGGTCGGTGATGCCGATTGTGAATCGATCATATTAATGCCTGACGGCGAAATTCTAGGTTCGTTGATTTCCAGTAGTTTCGTCATCGAGACTGGCGGTTTGTTTGAAGGAAAAAGCGCGCGTAGAATACCAAATGCGACTATCGGCGTAGTAAAGAAGTTCCCATCTGAATCGACAGCATATGATTATGATCAAAAAAATCATGATCAAAAGATTACTAATAAGAATACTAGTAATCTGAGTGCTAGAGACACGGGCGATGCCAAGAAGTAACGCTAGTCACGCAGTATAAAATCGATAAAAAAGTATCTTTTCAAGGTAGAACTTGTCGCTAACTGCTTTATTGGTTCGGTAAACAGCGCGTATCACCTTCCGATTGGCTCTGTTGTTGCATCGATTCATGCAATTTTTGTGCGTTCGCATAACTGTCTGCGTTATCTGTAAGTAGTGGTAGCAATTGTTGTAAATAGGCACAAGCTTCACCGTAATCACTGCGCAACTTGGCATCCCACACTGCACTCCACAGTGCCCCTGTATGCGTTGGTTGCTTTTTTATCACAGATGCGATAGCTGCGCGTTCCTTATCGGAAAAGACTTCATCGTTCGCCATCACACTAGCGTGCACTAATGCTACGATCACATCCGAGTCATCGCTGACTAATTGGTGCAACATTTCATATGCGTGCTTGGCTTTAGCGAACTCTCCAACATGCATGTAACTCCTACCTGCCAATGCCCAGCCGTTTACATCATTTGGATTATCGGCAAGTTTTTCTTCCAATTGTACAAGCATCGCAGGAACTCCCACATGAGTGGAGGTAATTTCGGGGGCAGGTAACAATGTGGTTGGGTTACCAAGTTTGAGGTACAGCCCAATGCTGATTACCGGGAGCATTAGCATAATTCCGACAGTCCATGAGTTTCTATGAGCTTGTCGCGAAGGCGGCCGATCGAAACGATCTTCGGTACGCCGGGTAGGGTCGGCATCTATACTGCCTTGAAGATCATCTAATAGCGCGACTTCAATTTCCGAGTTTGATACTGCCTCACCGGTGCGGCTCTCCAAGTCGAGTTCGGAAAGGCGCCGCCGTGCAATATCGATGTTTTGCTGCATACGGTCATCATTGCGCAGTGGTTTTCGACCCAATAAAGTTGGCAAAATCATCATCACGCTGAATCCCAGCAGTATGAGCACACCAATATTAAATCCGATGATCGATTGCATGATTAATAATCTTCATCTTTAAGCAATGCGCGTGCTTGGCGCAGCTGCTCGTTCGAATAGGGTATGTTACGGCGCGATTTTGTTACCTGCATAATTATCCACCCCCCGACCAGGAGCACCAAAAATGGTGTGACCCACAGAAACATAGTGGTTGCAGAAAAACGTGGGCGATATAATACATACTCACCATACCGTGCAACCATATAGTCGATGATCTCGGCGCGGCTTTTTCCTTGAGAAATCAGTTCCGCAATTTTCCTACGCAAATCTTTCGCCAGCGTAACGCTAGAATCGGACAACGTTTGGTTGGCACAGACCAGACATCTAAACTCGTCAATTAACTCGGCATATAGAGCTTGTTGATGAGTACTTTTTAGCGATACATTTTCAACCGCCAAAACGGAGGCAATTGCTGATAGTACGCTAAACAGTATCGCAAACAATAATGCTGTCAAATGTTTCATGAGGGAGTTGGCTCGGCACGCAATTGTTTGATTGTCAATAATAATTGCTCGACAACTTTCGGAGTGATTGGGCCGACGTGTTTGAAAGTGATACGCCCGCTCTTATCGACAAGATATGTCTCTGGCACCCCGTAGACACCGTATTGGATACCGACATCACCGTTTGCATCGACCGGCAAATGGGTATAAGGGTTACCAAATTTCTGTAACCACGCAAGTGCATCTTTGTTGCTATCCTTATAATTCAAGCCAACGATAGGCGTACGATTGCGCCGTGCGATTTCACTGAGCAGTGGATGTTCAATACGACATGCCGTGCACCAGGATGCCCAAACATTGAGTAACCAGACTTTTCCTTTCAATTGGGTACTTCTAAATATTTGCTCCGGGTACAGTAAGTCAGGTGAGGAGAATGCCGGTGCTGGCTTGCCAATCAACGGTGATGGTAATTCATGAGGGTTACGTGTTAAGCCGACCGCAAGGAATCCAAGCAAAGTACAGAATATCAACAGCGGTGCAATAAAGCCGATGGTTTTTTTATTCATGTACATTAGCCGCTTTCAGAAATGCGTCGTCGCCGGTAACGCCGATCAAATGCGGCTAACAGTCCGCCAAGTGCCATCAGCAACGCGCCAGCCCAAATCCATCGAATAAACGGCTTGTAATAAATCCGAACCGACCATGCGCCCTCGCCATTCGTCGTTTCGTCCAGCGGCTCACCAAGCGCAACATATAAATCGCGAGTAAAACCGGCGTCAATAGCGGCTTCAGTCATCGGGTTTTGTTGCATCCCATAAGTTCGTTTTTCTGGGTATAGGTGAATTGTTTTACCATTTTTTTGGATCAAAAATTCGCCACGGATAGCGTCATAGTTTATGCCTCGATGATTTTTTACTCCGGTGAACAAAAAAGTATAACCAGCAACCGCATATGACTCGCCACGCACCATGCGGACATCTTTTTCAATGCCATACACCGTAGTGCTGACTACCCCAATAATCAAAACGCCAACACCGATATGAGCAAGCGTCATGCCATACACTGCACGCGGTGCATGCAGAAAATCGTATATGCGCGTGCCACGACGAGTGCGTGCACCGAGCATCGCTAGCGAAGACAGGATGACCCACCCGCCGAGACTGATGCCAAGCATGGCATACCATGAATATGGCGAGAGTAAAAACGGCACGGCAAAACCGATCACTAGGCTAGTGATTGCCGGGGCGAGTAACTGCCAGTTAAATCGTCGAAAGTCGTCGGTTTTCCATCGCAACCACGCACCGATCCCAAGAAAAATGGCAAGCGGTGTACCGATGACAGCAAACAAAAAGTTGAAGTAGGGTGCTCCAACCGAAATTTTTGTGCCGTTAATCACATCGAGTATGAGTGGGTACAAAGTGCCAAGTAATACAATGAAACACAATGCACTGAGCAATACATTATTGACCAAAATCGCCGTTTCACGCGAGATAGATGCAAAGCGAACATGGCTAATTATCGCCGGTGCGCGCCAGGCATATAATGCCAATGAACCGCCGATCACGATACTAAGAAAAATTAAAATAAATAAGCCGCGCGCCGGATCGGTGGCAAACGCATGCACCGAAGTTAAGATGCCGGAGCGAACTAAAAAAGCACCAAGCAACGATAGCGAAAAAGTGATCACGGCGAGTAGGACTGTCCACGCCTTGAACACCCCGCGTTTTTCGGTTGCTACCAATGAATGAATTAAGGCGGTGCCGGCAAGCCATGGCATAAATGATGCATTTTCTACCGGGTCCCAAAACCACCACCCCCCCCAACCTAATTCATAATACGCCCACCACGACCCACCGACGATGCCGACAGTCAAAAAAACCCAAGCAACGTTGGTCCAAGGAAGCGACCAGCGCGCCCATGCCGCATCTAAACGCCCGCTAATAAGTGCAGCGATGGCGAATGAAAAAGAAACTGAAAAGCCGACATAACCGATGTACAGCACTGGTGGATGAATGACTAACCCGATGTCTTGTAACAATGGATTGAGGTCGTTTCCATCCACCGGCACTGGAAACAAACGGGCAAACGGATTGGAAGTTAATAACAATAACAATAAAAATCCGATGCCGATCATCGCCATGACCGCTAACACTCGCGCAATAAATACATCCGGCATTTGAGGAGTAAAACGAGCAACCGCGCTCCCCCAAATTGATAAGATCAGGCTCCATAACAATAATGACCCTTCGTGTCCACCCCAAACACCGGCGATCCGATAGACAAGCGGTAATTGTGAGTTGGAATGATGAGCGACATACGCTACTGAAAAGTCACCATTGATAAAAGCGTACATCAAACAGATAAAAGCAGTGAGTAGCAACACCATTTGGGCGTGTGCCGCCGGTTTGGCGAGGGAAATCCACGCCGGAATATGTTTATGCGCACCGTATAGCGGTAAAGTTGCTTGTAAAAATGCAATCAGCAACGCCAAAATCAGCGCAAAATTACCTAGTTCGGGGAGCATGTGTGAACTTTATAGATGGTGACGCTAGTATGAGGGTTGATCCACATACCGATTTCGGTTAGCCGCATTGAGTGCGTCGCTGACTTCCGGTGGCATATAATTTTCATCGTGCTTGGCAAGCACTTGATCGGCGATGAACACTCCGTTTTGCAGGCCCCCGAGCGCAACAATCCCTTGCCCTTCGCGAAATAAATCGGGCAATATGCCAGTATAGGTGATCAGCAACGTGCTGGCAGTGTCTGTAAGTTGAAAAGTAACCGATAAGTCGTTTTTACCGCGCCGTATACTGTGTTCCACTACTATTCCGCCGACCCGAAACGTTTTATCCAGCGGTGCCTTACCGGCGAGCACTTCCGAAGGGCTAAAAAACAGATTAATGTTTTGCTGGAGTGCGTTCAACCCAAGGAAAACTGCGCCACTTAAGGTCGAAATCAACAGCGCAATTAAAATTAGTCGTTGCTTTCGTTGCGCTTGCATGGAGATAATTTTGGTTGTTGGGGTGCGGATAATTCGGCAGTAATTTCCGCTAGCAATCGCCGCCGGCGAACCAACGGTGCAACATAATGATAGCCCAAGACCACTGCCACCACTGCATAACTCACCCAGATATAGAAAGCGTATCCGCCCATGTAGAATAAATCAGCCATGGGGCAACTCCGCAACCCATTTTGTTCGTCGTTCACGATCGATCAATTCGCAGCGTATACGATTTAGCAAGGCCGCAATAAAGTACATTTTGAATGCGACAAACATGATCAGCAGTGGGATTAACATGCGAATGTCGATGCTCGGATGATCCAGTTTCAATACACTCGCATTTTGATGAAGAGTGTTCCACCATTCGACTGAATAATGAATAATTGGCAGATTAATAACCCCTGCCACCGCTAAAATTGCCGCTCCACGCGCCGCCAAACGTGGTGATTCGGCAGCATTTGACAACGCGATATAACCACAAAACAAGAACAATAAAATCAGCTCCGAAGTTAGCCGTGCATCCCAGACCCAATATGTTCCCCAAGTTGGTTTTCCCCATAACGAACCAGTCACTAATGCGCATAAGGTAAAGGCTACTCCGAGTGGTGCACACGCCCGTGCGACAGCATCAGCAAGTTTCATGTGCCAGACTAAACTGATGCCGGCTGCGACCGCCATCATCATATAGACGAACATCGACATCCATGCCGAAGGGACATGCACATACATGATTCGATACGAGTCACCCATTTGATAATCTGGTGGCGCAAATATGAGCCCATCGATCACGCCGATTAACAACAACACCGCGGCCAATCCACCGAACCATTTTGCCCAACGTGTAGCAAAATGATAGAAATAGGCAGGTGATCCGAAACGATGGAACCGCGCATAAATGCTAGGATAATTCAAAGGAGGCTTGTGGTGATAATGGGTAGAATAAGGTGTATTTTAGCGGATTTGTTCAATCTAAACTGATGAATAACGCTGCCACGATAGCAAGTGGTGCAAGTGCTAATAGCAGTAATAAAATTGCGCCGAGCCATAACAGTTGCCCGCTCGGGTCGCCAGCAGACAGTGCTGAACGTACCGCTCCGGCTCCGAATATCAAGATCGGAATTTGCAACGGAAAGACCAGTAGTGCCATTAATGCCCCACCGCGTCGCAACGTCAGCGTCAACGCAACGCCAAGCGCGCATAGGAGACTCATTGCGGGTGTACCAAGCAACAGACTAAACATTACTACCGGTAACACCTGCATCGGCAGATTCAACATGATACCCAACAGCGGTGCAATAGCCAATAGTGGCACACCAGTGACTAACCAATGTGCTAGCGTTTTAGTTAATATTAATATGGTCGGTGGATGCGGGCTTAACAATATCTGCTCGAGAACGCCGTCACGGTAATCTTGCCTAAACATGTCATCTGCGGCGAGTAAAGTTGCAAGCAACGCATTCACCCAGATCACAGCCGCCGAAATTTTTTCTAAAAAGGCTGGGGTAGGGCTTACCGCAAACGCGAATAAAGATGCGGACAAGATAAAGAATATTAGCGGCTGTAACAGTTTACCGCGATGCCGAACGGTAAGTAAAAGATCTCGGCGTAGTTGTGCAATAACTGCGGCGGACAAACTAGTTGAAGGCATATTGGGAGTGGCTTTCATGCAAACGTGTGCAAATGCAGTATCTGTGGCTGTGTGCCAAGGGTCAATTCTCGATGGCTGGTAAAAATCACCATACCGCCAGTGGCGATTTGTGCTTCAAGCATTTGTTCGAGTAGTGTAATTCCATCTGCATCGAGAGCTGCAGTGGGCTCATCGAGAATCCAAAGCCCACCGGGGCGAAGCCACATTGCAGCCAGCCCAACACGTTGCCGCTGACCGGCCGACAATCGTCGACATGGGAGACTACTGTAATCGCCTAGTGCTACATACTGCAAGGCATCAAGCGCAGACAATGGGCTCGACAGCGCGGGCGGGCGTGCCCACAATGCACGTGCCGCATCGAGGTTCTCAAGTGGTGTCAATGCATCATTTAGTGGTACCTGATGTCCACAATACGCCAACACACGATGATACTCAGCACGACACTGCGAAATTGGGACATTATTCCAACGCACTTCGCCTTTTTCAGGATAACTTAAGCCGCATAATATCCGTAACAAAGAAGTCTTACCTACGCCATTTTTCGCGCGAATGTTTAGTATTGCCCCCGATTCTAACCGGCAATGTAAGTTACGGAATAATGATTGGTAACCGCGCAAGCATTCCAAGTCAACAACTTCGATCCCATTATTGGGCAAATCTTTGGGAAAGTCAGTGGAGCCACGCAATGGAATTATCTCAAGGTAAAAGGTTTAGAGGCGGAGTTTAAAACGTTCTCGAGGGAAACTCAACCTATTATCCAACAACAGAATGTTTCCAGCACCTGTTGGCTAGGCAAGTTTGGTGAATAACCCGACACCAGTAAGGAAATCGCACGAGAATACTTATTCATACTGCGTGCCCTCAAATCGTCAAAATAACCGAACAGAGAAACGCCCACGCATTAAAAGTACTCCTGCAAAAACCCAATTCCATTTGTTCACGCGCATTGATGTCCTTCATTTTGTGGTGCTTTATCTTATCAATTCCCGTTTATGCAATATTAGTGAACATACCCCAAAATGAAAGCCAAATCTGGATTCTCTGTGCAGTTCTTTTTTATCAACACAGACCACTCCTCGGCATGGTACATTTCATTATTCAGCTAGAAGTCTGCAAATAGGATCATTTATGTGCACATGTTCAGAAAAATATAAAATTATATCCACCGTATGTTTCTTTCCGTCATACTCGACACATGATACTGCACATCGATATGGATGCGTTTTACGCATCTGTCGAAGAACGAGAAAAACCGGAATTGCGCGGCAAACCGCTGGTAGTCGCCAGAACCGCTGAAGAGCGTGGCGTGGTAGCGGCCGCAAACTATGCTTCGCGCAAATTTGGTATTCACAGTGCGATGCCAACTGTTGCCGCTTTGCGATTATGCCCGCAGCTCATCGTTTTACCGCCACGCGGCAAACTCTATATGGAAGTATCTGCGAAAATTCATGAAATTTTTAATCGCTACACCCCGCTTGTTGAATCATTATCGCTTGATGAAGCATTTCTTGACCCGTCCGGTAGTGAGCGTTTGCACGGTAACGCTGAACAAATCGGGGCGGCAATCAAGCGCGATATTCACGCTGAATTGAAATTGATTGCTTCGGTTGGCGTTGCCCCCAACAAGTTTTTGGCGAAATTGGCAAGCGATCATGATAAACCCGATGGTTTCACTGTGATTCGAGAATATGCGGTGCAATCATTCTTAGATCCGTTACCGGTTGAACGAATTTGGGGAGTTGGTAAAGCGGTAAAAGCCCAATTAAATTGTGCAAGCATCCATACGATATTGCAATTGCGCCAATCTCCGGTTGCGTATCTGCAGGCTAAATTCGGTGAATATGGTAAGAAATTATGGCAGCTTGCGCACGGTATCGATGACCGAAAAGTCACCGTCGGTGGCGGTGCTAAATCAATTTCACATGAGACAACTTTTCCCACCGATATCACTTCTCTGCAAACACTTCATGGCATCGCTCTCGACCTGACCGAAAGAGTCTGTTATCGATTACGTGGTAGCAATTTATACGGAAAAACGGTGCAACTCAAAATCCGCTTCGAGGATTTTTCTACGGTCCTGCGGGCTCGTAGCTTGGTGGCTCCAAGCAATACTACTAATGATATTTGGCAGCTCGCCAATATCTTATTGCAAGGCGAATTGACCGATGGAAAATTCTCGGTGCGCTTGCTCGGCGTCGGTGTCACCAATTTAATCCATGCACAAGGGTATCAATCTGATTTGTTTCAAGCCGAGGAACGACCTAAAAAACAAGCACTGGATGAATTGACCGATGCAATCCACGACCGTTATGGTAAAGCAGTCATTCGCCGCGGAAGGTCGCTACTTTCTTAACTTCAATCGAGACGCAGATTATCAATCAACCGTACTTGGCCGATATAGGCAGCAACCAGTGCGCGAGCACGTTGTAGCGTTTCACCTGCTTGGTAATTTACACTCCAGTTTTGCGGATCACGGACGGTTGCATACTCTACACAAATTCGGTTATCGGTCAATTCATCATGCATCACTGCTTGCAATTTGCTGATCGTTCGAACGCCCGTTTGCCACGCTTTTTGTGCGGAGCATAATGAATGGTATAGTTTTGCCGCCACTTCCAACTGTTCTGAAGACAACCGTTGGTTACGCGATGACATCGCCAAGCCAGATACTTCACGTACGGTTGGGCAGACAACTATCTGGATCGATGGACCAACTTGCTTTGCAAGTTCCGCGACGACCAGAGTCTGCTGAAAATCTTTCTCGCCGAAGTAGGCAGTGCACGCGCCGACCGTGGAAAATAAACGTTCCACGATTGCTGACACGCCTGGCAAATGCCCGGGACGAAATTCGCCCTCGAGACCTTCCATCACCGTACTTATTGGGTGCGCCAGCATCGCTTGATTCGCATGGACATCCGCAACGTCAGGAAAAAATTCGGCAAGAGTTCCGGTATATACCATATCGCAACCGGCCCTCTGCAGGAGGGCGGTATCTTTTTCTAAATCACGCGGATAGTTTTCCAAATCAGTGTGCTGGCTAAACTGAAGTGGATTTACAAAGATACTCGAACAAGTAATATCATTCTCGTGCACCGATCGTTCTACTAGCGAAAAATGGCCTCTATGCAATGCGCCCATGGTCGGAACATAACCGATCTTTTTCCCATTGGTGTGTTGCACGAAGCACCAGTTCGATGCGGCTTGTGGGTTTGCCAGCCGCTTAATCATTCGCTCGCTTATTCTCCACCCAACCACTGCCAAATTTCATCTGGGTGATAAACTATCATATCAGCCCCCCATTCAATTGGGTCGCTACCCGGCTCAACATAACCATATGCGGCGGCAATCGTCGGCATGCCTGCTCGTTGCCCGCATTTAATATCACGCACATCATCGCCAATATAAACAGCGTTTCTCACATCCGTGCCGACCACGTCACAGGCGTACCAAAGCGGTTCTGGGTCTGGTTTCCGCTTCTCTAATGTATCGCCACTGACCACACAAGCACTCCGCGTGGTCAAATTCATTAAGCGCAACAGCGGGTCAGTCAAAAAACCCGGCTTATTGGTAACAATACCCCACTTGCGCCCGCTCTTTTCAATGTTTGTAAGCAACACTTCCATGCCGGAAAATAGTGTTGTGTAAACAGTTAAGTTTTTACTATAAGCGTCTAATAACTCAACCCAAAACTGCTGTGCATTTTTATGATCAGGCTCAATATTAAAGCCCAAACATATCAACGCCATGCCGCCTTTGGAGACATAGGCGCGAATTTCTTCTGGCGACAATGGTGCGCGTTTATGCGTGACCAGTACCGTATTGAGTGCCTGAGCCATATCGGCGGCGGTATCTAGCAAAGTGCCATCCAAGTCAAATAAGACGGTATGAATATCGTCACCGCTTGGAAGATTCATGCTTGCCGACCTGTTTTGCGTCCATAAACGAGATAATTTGCATCGACGTTATGACCCAGCGAATAATTTTTATTAATCGGATTATAATGTATCCCAATCATTTCAGAAATCACTAAGTCTGCTTGCTCACACCAGCGATTAAGCTCGCTTGGGCGAATCAGTTTTTCATACTGATGCGTGCCGTGGGGCAATAAGTTAAGCAGATACTCGGCACCGATAATCGAAAATAGGAATGATTTCAAGTTTCGATTAATCGTCGAAAAATAAACCGCACCACTTTGTTTCAATAATGCCGAACAAGCGGCTACCACGCGTTCTGGGGAAGGGACATGCTCGAGCATTTCAAGGCAGCAAACCACATCCCATTCCTCGGCGTGCTGGGTTGCAAGTTCCTCCACCGTGATCTGCCGATAATCTACTTGAACTCCGCTTTCAAGGGCGTGCAATTTTGCTACCTCTAACGCTGTTTCTCCCATATCAATTGCCGTCACATTTGCCCCACATGCTGCCAATGCTTCACTCAAAATCCCACCGCCACAGCCGACATCCAACACTTTCATCCCCTCTAGCGGCGAGTGTTTAGCAATGAAATCAATCCGCAACGGATTAATTTGATGCAACGGCTTAAACTCTCCTTCTGGTTCCCACCACCTTGCTGCCAGTCGATCAAATTTTTCCACCTCGGCCCAATCGACATTTTCTTTACCTGCGTAGTGCTCATTATCAGTTGGGTCAGATTTATTCATAGGTATTATTACTAGATTGCAATTCGCTGTGCAAATTCTATCGCTTTTTGAATGATTTCGCTCTCATCTAAAGTGGTTGCCTGGCGGTTTTTTAGTATTCGTTTACCGCGTACCCAAACATCGCTAACTTGTCTGCAGGTTGCGCTATATACGATTTGGCTGACCGGGTGGTAGATTGGTTGGGTGGCTGGGTCGAATAGGTCAATGGCGATAAAATCGGCTTGTTTCCCGACGCATAGAGAGCCAATTTTATCGTCTAGCCCAAGGGCTTCAGCACCGCGTAGGGTGGCCGCTTCGATGGCTTTATATGCTGGTAAGGCAGATGGATTTTCAGCGACCCCTTTTGCTAATAACGCCGCAGTTTGGGTTTCCGCAAGCATGTCGAGGTCGTTGTTACTAGCAGCGCTGTCGGTGCCAATCGCAACAGATATGCCTTTTTCAATGAGTTTATCGACCGGACACAACCCATTCCCAAATTTTAGATTAGATTGTGGGCAATGCACAACTTTGACACCGGCTTCTGCTATCGTTTCGATTTCACCGGGCAATAAATGCGTCATGTGTACAGCAATTAAGCTTGGATCGACCAAACCCAAGCGCGCTAAACGCTCTAATGGGCGCTCTCCATATTGGGCGATCGATTGTTCGATTTCTTGATGGGTTTCATGCAAATGTATGTGAACTCGACAGCCTAGCTCACTTGCATAAGTACGGATTTTCTCGAGGGGTGAGTCTGATACGGTGTACGGTGCATGGGGTGCGAATGCTGCAGTGATGAGCGGCGAATGTCGTATTGAGTCCTTCAGGGCAAGCCCTTTGCTGATATATTCGTCGGCGTTTTTCCCCCAGACCGTAGGGAAGTCCATGACAATTAGACCAATGCAAGCACGCATACCAGCATTTGTTGCCCGCGCGGCGGCAACTTCAGGAAAAAAATACATGTCATTGAAGCAGGTAGTACCACTACGTAACATTTCGAGCAATGCTAGATCGGTACCGATCTCGACAAATTCGGCATCAACCCATTTTTCTTCGGCACGCCAAATGTACTCATTTAACCATTTCATCAGTGGAAAATCATCTGCATAGCCGCGCAATAAAGTCATCGCGGCATGCGTATGGGCATTGACGAAACCAGGCAGTACCGCGTGTTGATCCAATTCAATTTCGATCGGTGCGCTGTAATTGTTTTGAATAGTGGCTTTTTTATCGATTGCAACGATGTGATCATCACGAATCGCCAGCGCGTGACCTTGCAAAACCGATTGCGCACTGTCTACTGGAATTAGCCACCGCGGAAAAATAATTTGATCGACTAGTTGCATGCGAGAGCGGGGAGTTAACAGATGATTACTTCTGCTGACCGATGAACTGCTTTAGTTCATGCAATACGCCATTCGGGGATTCGGACATAAGGTTGTGCCCGCAGTTAGGGATGAAAACGATCTTGGCATTGTCGTTTTTCTCAGCGTGCACCGCGGCGAATTTCCCCGGTGTCATTTTATCAAGATGTCCACAGATGAACAAAATTGGACACTGAATCTGTTTAAATGCATCATCGCCGCCAGAGTAGGTACCGCAAGCAGTCAGATCGGCAAATACCGCGCCCGGGCGGCTATTTTCTAACATACTCATTTGCATACCAGACGACCAAAATCCCGGCATTGGTTCACCTCCAATTTTTGATGCATGGCTCCATTGCGTCATCATTGAATATGCTGAAGAAGGATCATTTTCAGCCGCATCGAGTAATTTCGGTGTAACAGTCATCGGATAACTGAAACCAAGCAGTGATAACGATTTCAACACAACCGTCGGTGACATGCATGCGGCCGTCTCCAATGCAACCAACGATCCCATGCTATGTCCGACCAAATGAATAGCCGGCCCGACGCTACACTCTACGATGCGTAATAGCCAATGGGCCATCGCGGTAATATTGGTTAGCAGTTCGCCGCCGCTCAAATTATGCCCAGGTAAATCGATCGCGAGTACATTATAACCATGGTAGGCGAAGTAGCGACTTTGTTGGCTCCATATGCTGTGGTCCATCGCCGTACCATGCACAAAGATTATCGTGTCGTGGTTTTTATCGGGAGCATGGTTGCCGCTGTAGGCGTAATACGTGGTGTCATCAAGTTTGAGTTTCATGGATATTATTTAGCAATTTTTTGGGACAAATGAAGTCCTCGTGACAAGTCTTCTAATAAATCATCGATGTCTTCCAGGCCGACCGACAAACGAATGGTGCCTTGATTGATGCCGGCAGCGAGCAAATCGTCATTGCTCATTCGATAGTGCGTAGTGCTAGCCGGGTGAATCACCAGTGATTTAGCATCGCCGACATTGGCGACGTGGGAAAAAATCTCCAAGCCTTCGGTGAAAACACGCCCAGCTTCACGTCCACCGCGCAGAGTAAAACAGAATACTGCCCCGGCACCTTTCGGCAACATGGTCTGGGCAAGTTGATAATCGGGATGGGTTTCAATTTCTGGGTAGCGAATATCCGCAACTGCATCGGACTTCAATAAAAAATCGATCACTTTGCGGGTATTTTGAACGTGCCGGTCCATTCGCACAGATAATGTCTCCAGTCCCTGCAGAATGTGGAACGCGGTAGTTGGGCTCATACAAGCACCAAAGTCACGCAAACCTTCACGCCGAGCACGTAGTAAAAATGCGGCTTGCGAAGATTCTTCGTAGAAGCACATGTCGTGGAAGCCAGAATAGGGCATTGCCAAAGTGTCAAAACGCCCACTTTTTTTCCAATCAAAACGACCATGTTCAACCAATACGCCGCCGATAACCGTGCCGTGCCCGCATAAAAACTTAGTAGCCGAATGCATAATAATGTCAGCACCATGGTGAAATGGTTTGAACAAATAGGGAGTGGTAAAAGTTGAATCGATCAACAGCGGAATTCCGTGCTCATGTGCCAACTCGGCGACTGCTGATACATTCATCACATCGCCGCCCGGATTACCCACGACTTCGCCAAAAATTAACCGCGTGTTCGGTCGGATTGCAGCGGCGATGGCATCGAGGCTACGCGGCGGTACGAAAGTCGTGTCGATGCCGAAGCGTGGCAGAGTGTGTTGAAGAATGTTGTGTGAGCCGCCGTACAGGGCGTTTGAGGCAACAATATGCGAACCAGCATCCATCAGTGTCGAAATTGCCAAATGCAACGCCGCTTGCCCGCTTGCCGTGGCAATTCCACCGACACCATCTTCGAGTGCTGCCACGCGCTCTTCGAGCACGGCGTTGGTCGGGTTGGAAAGCCGCGAATAAGCGTGCCCAGGGCGTTCCATATTGAAAAGAGAAGCAGCGTGGTCGCTGTCATCAAAAACAAAACTAGCCGTTTGGTAAATCGGCGTGGCGCGGGCACCGGTAGTAGGGTCTGGTTTCTGTCCCGCGTGCAATGCCAAAGTATCGAAACGGGTTTTGCTTGAAGATGACATAGGTGTAAGTATAAAGTAGAATGATTATAAAAGATAAACATACCACAGGTAACCTCCATGTCCGAAGAAAAACTCTATCCGGTGCTAACGGAAACCGCTCAACAAGCACATTTGACTGCCGAGCAATATTCGAAAATGTATCAAAAATCGATCGAGCAACCGGCAGAGTTCTGGGGCGAGCAAGCGAATAAATGGATCGACTGGTTTGCTCCGTGGGACAACGTGATGGAGGTCGATTATCATCAAGCACACATCCAGTGGTTTCAAGGAGGCAAACTCAATGCGTGTTATAACTGCGTAGATCGACACCTTAAAACACGCGGTGAGCAAGTTGCGATTCTATGGGAAAGTGACGATCCAAATGTTGATAAATCAATTACATACAATGAGTTATTCAAGTTAGTTTGTAAGTTTTCAAATGTGCTCAAATCGCACCAAGTAAAAAAGGGCGACCGTGTTTCTATCTACATGCCGATGATCCCGGAAGTAGCGATTGCAATGCTGGCGTGCGCGCGAATTGGGGCAATTCATTCGGTCGTATTTGGCGGTTTTTCGCCTGATGCGTTGCGCAACCGGATTTTGGATTCGGATTGCCGAGTTGTGATCTCTGCTGATGGAGGCCCTCGTGGCGGTAAAAATATCCCGCTCAAGGAAAATCTCGATCGCGCATTAGAGGGGTGTCCGGCGGTACATACCGCAATAATCGTACAACGCACAGGCAACTTGGAACTCAGTGACCCCAAGCGTGATATTTGGTATCACGAAGCAATGAAAACAGCATCTGCCGACTGCCCGCCTGAGGAAATGGATGCAGAAGACCCGTTATTCATCTTGTACACCTCTGGTTCAACCGGTAAACCGAAAGGGGTGTTACATACCACTGGTGGCTATCAGTTGTATGCTGCAATGACGCATAAGTATGTATTTGATTACCACAATGGCGACATCTATTGGTGTACCGCTGATGTTGGTTGGGTAACCGGACACTCGTATATCGTCTATGGTCCACTTACAAACGGGGCAACCACAGTGATGTTCGAAGGCATACCCACTTGGCCTGATGCCGGGCGATTTTGGCAGGTCGTCGACAAACACCAAGTCAATATTTTCTATACCGCCCCGACGGCGTTACGGGCATTGATGGGACAAGGGAATGATCCAGTTAAGCGATACAGCCGTAAAAGTTTGCGGATACTTGGTACTGTTGGTGAGCCGATCAACCCTGAAGCATGGGAATGGTATTACCGCGTGGTAGGTGAGCAGCGTTGCCCGGTGGTGGATACATGGTGGCAGACCGAGACCGGTGGTATTATGATCACGCCGTTACCAGGTGTCACCGACCTCAAGCCGGGTTCAGCAACGCTACCATTCTTTGGTGTTCAACCGGCACTGCTGGATGCTAACGGCAATGAATTGCAAGGAGCGGCTAGCGGTAACTTGGTGATCAAGCAATCATGGCCCGGGCAAATGCGCACCCTTTATGGCAACCACAAACACTTCATTGATACTTATTTTTCAACCTATCCGGGTTATTACACCACCGGCGATGGTGCGCGTCGCGATGTTGACGGGTATTATTGGATTACTGGGCGTATCGACGATGTTATCAATGTTTCAGGACATCGTATGGGCACCGCCGAAGTGGAAAGTGCATTAGTGTTACATGCACAAGTGACTGAAGCAGCGGTGGTAGGTTATCCACATGAAATCAAAGGGCAGGGCATTTATGCATACATTACCTTGATGGCTGATGCCAAACCGGACGATAAATTGCATACCGAATTGATCGAATTAGTACGCAAAGAAATCGGTGCAATAGCCAAGCCTGATATTATTCAATGGACACCGGGTTTACCGAAAACGCGTTCCGGCAAAATTATGCGGCGTATTTTACGAAAAATTGCTGCCAATGAAATCGACGATCTGGGTGACACTAGCACTTTGGCGGACCCGGCTGTGGTAGATGATCTAATTACCAACCGGAAGAGGTAATTAGCAATCTCGGCGTAGGCGTAATAGACGTCTTTTTTTGTTATTACAACAATTAGAACCGTGGGATGCCGCCATGGCACCCCACGAATCTAATACGGCTTCAAGTTGAAGCAGCTTCAGCAGGTTTTGGAGCAGCTCCAGCAGGTTCAGCAGGTTTTGGAAGTACAGTTGCTGATGGATCTTCCATCAGCGATTTCAGTAAGCCATAGGTCATTAGCAACATGATAACGCTAACCGGCAATGCGGCAGCGATTGAGGCAGTTTGGAGTGCCTTTAAGCCACCTGCAGCGAGCAATACAGCAGCAACAATACCTTCACCCATTCCCCACATAATGCGGAATTTATAAGGTGGGTTGTCACTACCCATGCTAACCATCGTAGTAATTACCAGTGTCCCCGAATCTGAGGAAGTGATAAACCAAGTCGCCAACAGCAGAGTCGCTAACGCCGCCATGGTGGTATTCAACCAATCAATGGTAGTGACTTGATCGATAGTGGCATACAACGCTGATGGTAAATCCCAGTTACGCACTAAATCTGCGATGCCAGCAGTACCAACACCACCCGTAGCGTTTAATTCGAGATAGATGGCATTCCCACCGAACATGCACAACCAGAAGAATGCAATCGTAGTTGGCACGAACATGACACCCACCATAAATTCACGGATAGTCCGGCCACGTGAGATACGTGCGATAAACATGCCGACAAACGGTGCCCACGAAATCCACCAACCCCAATAGAAGATCGTCCAGCTGCCTTGCCACGCATTTTCACCATCGGCATTGAATGTTTGCAGTCCCATTGGGATCACATTCCAAAGGTAATCACCAACCGAGGTGACAAAAAAGCCCATCAACCATTTGAAAGGTCCCAAGAACAAGAAGAATCCGAGTAGCACAATGGAAAGATAAATATTCCATTCACTGATGATACGAATGCCGTTACCAACGCCAGATACAGCGGATAAAGTAGCAATAATAGAGATCACAAGAATTAATGTCAATTGGGTGATCAATCCGGGGTCAATACCAAACAGGTAATGCAACCCGGTCGCCATTTGTGAGACCCCAAGTCCAAGCGAAGTCGCTACGCCAAACACGGTCCCGAATACTGCCAGCAAATCAACTGCATGCCCAATCGGCCCGTAGATTCGGTCACCAAGCACCGGATACAGCGCCGAACGCAAAGTAAATGGTAATTTTTTGCGGAAGCCGAAATAGGCTAAACATAAACCAACCACAACGTACACCGCCCAGCCGTGAAATCCCCAGTGGAAATAGGTGACGCGCATCGCATAGAGCGCACGCTGCTCAGTCATCGCGATGGCCCCAGCGTGGTCAGCAAACGGATTATTTGGATAGCCCCACGCTTGGGTATTATCGAAATAAAACATCGGTTCGGCGATGCCGAAAAACAAAATACCAATGCCAACTCCGGCAGAAAAAAGCATCGAAAACCACGAGAAATTTCTAAATTCTGGGCGGCTGTCGTCGTCCCCGAGGCGAATCTTACCGAAGCGACTGCACATCAGGTACAAACAAACAAACAACATAATTGATACTGCACTAATATAATACCAATTAAGCACGGATTCGATCCAGCCACGGATGGAAGCATAAATCCCCCCGGCAAAATCGACATTCATTGCGGTAAATATAACAAAGGCAAGAATCATGCCTTTGGAAGCGATCCCCATGCCGGGATGTATCCCTTTCCAGAAACCGCTAACGGCAACTTTGCCATGTGGTTTTGTACTCATATCGATTCTCTCTGTTGGTTAATAAATTATCGAATATTATTATTGGATACTACGGATATAAGTATAACGGTACAGATTGGATATGGCAACCACTTACGCTTTTTCCAATGCCTGTGCCAAATCATCTTCGATCTCATCGGGGGCTTCGATGCCGACCGACAATCGTACTAAACCGTCGGTCAAGCCACGTGCGTTGCGCTCATCCGCCGGAACATCGGCATGCGTCATAGTCGCTGGATGGGTGATCATGGTTTCTACTGAACCCAAACTCTCCGCCAATCTGCAGAGTTTCACACTATTCATCAGTTTTTTACCCACTGGAATACCGCCAGTTAACTCGAACGACAGCATGCCGCCGTAGCCGCTCATCTCCCGCTTTGCTATCGCATGTTGCGGATGCGATTCCAAGCCCGGATAACTAACCCGTGAAACTTTTGGGTGTGCTTCCAAAAACTGCGCTATTCGCATGCCCGTATCGGAGTGGCGAGCCATCCGCAGATGCAGGGTTTTAATCCCAAGCAAAGTTAGCCACGCATCAAACGGGCTATTGACTGCTCCGATCGTTTTTTGGATGAACTTGAAGTGCTCATACATCGCTTGATCGTTGACTACCAACGCTCCGCCGATGATCTGATTATGCCCGCTCAAATACTTTGTAGTCGAATGCATCACAATATCTGCCCCCAACTCCAATGGGCGTAAGTACATTGGGGTGGCAAAAGTTGAATCGACTCCGACTGGAATGCTTGCCTGCTTACCAATTTTCACGATCGCCTCGATATCGGTGATTCTTATCAATGGATTCGATGGCGTCTCCAGCCAAATCAAACGCGTCTCCGGGCGAATCGCATTCGCAACATTATTCGAATCGGTGCTATCAACATAGGTGAACTTAATCCCGTAAGTTACTAATACTTGGTTGAAATATCGTAGAACACCACCGTAGACATCCTCAGAGCAAACGACGTGGTCTCCAGCTTTCAGCAGTTTCATTACCGCATCTATTGCCGACATTCCACTGGCGTATGTCACTCCATATTTACCGCTCTCGAGCATTGCCAGATTTTCTTCGAGTATTTTTCGGGTCGGGTTCGACGAGCGAGTGTAATCAAACCCCATATCCTTACCAACTTCAGGCAATACATAGGTGGCGGTCTGATAAATTGGAGGGATAATTGCTCCGGTGGTCGGGTCAGGAGATTGTCCTGCGTGTACGCACTTAGTGTCAAATTTCATATATTTTCTCTAGGAAATGATGTGTTTGAGTGTCGGAGGATATCGTTCAAACGTGATTTTATCAGATGTTGATTTTATCAGATGTGTTGCCGCAGCAACTTGTTAAATAAGAGTATCCAAGACTTGCGGAGGGGAACTCTGAACTAACGGGTATAGGTCAGGCGTTTGCTTATGGGCTTGCGGAGAGGAGCATCTATTGTGCGATTGAGATAGCAACTATATCATATTTTCTTACATTGGGGCTCTACCGACCTCACAACCTTTAGTACACACAGTACACAAAATTTGATAGTTTTAGTAAAAGCTGTTGTAGAAAGTGCTACTATCTCTATCGTAATCATAAGCATTTTAATGTATTGCCCCATACAAATCTATACAACCCATACCAAGGTGACTATCATGACTTTTCGAATCAACGACTCCGCCCCTAATTTTCGTGCTCAAACGACTGTCGGCGAAATAGATTTTTATGAATGGATCGGTGACAGTTGGGCGATTTTGTTTTCGCACCCCAAAGATTTTACCCCCGTATGCACCACCGAGCTGGGCTACGTCGCTAAACTAACCCCCGAATTTGCTAAGCGTAACTGTAAAGTTATCGGGTTAAGTATTGATCCGGTTGAAAATCACAAGAAATGGGCGATTGATATTGAGGAAACGCAAGGATACGCCGTCAATTTTCCGATGATCGGCGATACTGACCTCAACGTAGCCAAGACCTACGATATGTTCCCCGCTGACACTAGTGGTTCTTCGGAGGGGCGTACCGCGATGACCAATGCAACGGTTCGCACCGTATATATGATAGATCCCGACAAGAAAATCAAACTGATGATGACCTATCCAATGACTACCGGTAGGAATTTTGATGAGATATTACGCGTACTCGATTCGATGCAACTGACCATGAAACATCAAGTTGCAACACCGGTCAACTGGAAAAATGGGGATGATGTCATCATCGTACCTTCTGTTTCGGACGAGCAGGCTAAGGAAAAATATCCCAATGGCTGGAAAACGCTCAAGCCATATTTACGCGTAGTAAAACAACCACAATGAGGATGTATTCAAAGCAAATCTGCTATACATAACTTGCCTCGAAACCACCCGCAAAGGTATCTAGTTTGAGATAACACGCTAATGATCGTTATCTCAAACTAGGATTATTGTTTGGAGACAATAAAATCCAGTCTCCCCGTCGTATTTATAAATCACCGCAAAATAACCACTGCAAAATCGATTCCATCATACCCTCCCATTTTTGGTATATTTTCCCAAGCGATACGGGAAATGTGAAAATCTCGACGAAAATCATGGTTTGGTATGGATTGGGGTTTTAGAACTCTTGAACTTTCGGAAAATTAGATGATGAAAGCAACATTTAAAAATATAGGACCTATCAGCGACGCTGAACTTGAACTCGGTGATTTGACCATCATTGCTGGGCAGAACAACACGGGCAAGACTTACTTGGTTTATACATTGTATGGTTTCTTGAAGTTCTTGAAGGATGAATTTAACATCCCACTTATCGATATTGAAGAGTGGAGAAATGATGAGGGAATAAGGAAAATTGCCAATCAAATTGAAGCGACTGGAACGGCAAGTGTGGAGTTTGAGACGCATAAAGAACTAAACAATCGGATGATGCAGGGAGCATCTTCAATATTTTCTTCCCATCTTATTGGTAAGGTTTTTAGTTCTCCGAACGGCGAATTTGATAATGCCCTGTTTGACCTCGAAGCAAAAAGCGAGTTATCACATGGAGTAAAGATCTATGCAAGCGAATCTAAAGAGCATAGAACATTTCTAACGGTTTCTGTTATAGAAAATAAGGTGGTATTTGAACTCAATAATTCTGAAAACATTTCATTTTCGAATGAGCAAATTGTATCCGGACTATATCGGTTACTTCGTAAGGCGATACGTAATAATTGTCCTCAGCCATTTATTCTATCGGCTGAAAGATTTGGCATTTCTCTTTTTTATAAAGAATTAGATTTCACTAAAAATAAACTGATTGAAGCGTTACAAAATGCATCCGATGATAAAGATTTTGACTTTTCTGAATTTCTTGAAAAAGGAAGTGCGCGTTACGCACAACCCATAAAAGACAACATACATTTTACTAGGGATTTATCAAGCATTCAAAAGGTAAGAAAAGAACTTATAACCGACAAATTTCACTCTGTAGAGAAAATAATCGATGGATATTACAAAGAAGCAAATAATGAAATACGATTCATCTCAAAGAAAAGGGGGGATAACCACTTTGATATACCCTTGCATTTGGCGTCGTCTTCGGCGCGGGGCGTTTCAGATTTATACTTTTATCTAAAACACGTTGCTGAACCCGGGAAGATTCTTATTGTAGATGAGCCCGAAAGCCATCTGAGCCCAACCAATCAAATTATGATGGCACGGCTGTTGGTGTTTTGTGTCAACGCTGGATTAAAGATTCTGATAACCACACATAGTGATTATTTAATCAAAGAAATCAATAATCTGATTATGTTGAATAGCGATTTTGAGGGGAAAGATGCGTTTTTGAAGAAGCACAAAAAGGACTACACAGAGGCTGATCGATTGAATCCGGAAAGGGTGAAGGCATATACATGCGCAAACGGAACATTGCAGAAATGCGATGTAGATGAAAAAGGAATTGACATGCCCGTTTTTGATAATGCCATTGATAAAATCAACCAGATTTCAAATGAGTTAGGTTGGCGAATATCGCCAGATGACGGATAAGATGATTGAGGCAATAAAGAGCATCTTGCATGATCGGCACTGCAGGTCTACAACAACAAGTAGTCTGCAATTAGAAGACAAGCAAGCTGGAATGAAAGTTCAATTAGAAGAACTGCCCCGAACAGCTCTTCTAATTAATGTCCCAGCCGAAGGGAGAGCCCACTTAGGGATGATTACTAATACAGCATCAGGGCTAGGGCAATCTTGCGACTATTTGCTCCTAATTGACCGAGAAGAACATGTTGATGCCTATTTCATTGAAATGAAAAAAACATTCATGGCTAACGAGGATGGTGTCTCTCAAGCACCAGCCGAGCAAATACTCCACACCACGCCTGCATTCGCGTATTTAGTTTCAATGGCAAAGGTTCACTGCGGCGAAAGCAAAAAAACAAAATTGCACTTCACCATTATTACCCAAACGATTGGGGAATCTTTGCGCAAACAAGGGGTAAAATATTCTTCACCTTTTAGGGCATTTCCATATAGAAATGAGCAGTTCAAGGTTATATCGTCATTGGAAGCAATTCCTTTGAGAATGTTATGACATCTACTAGCCTTTACGACTTTGATCTCCCCTATGTAGATGTCCTATGTACATGAGGAGCGAACGGGCGCAAACAAGATAATGACATTGAATCTCAATATAGAGTAGAATTGCCATCAGTTTTTCGTTGCTTTGTTGATATTGTATTATTTCCCATTTAATAGATTTCTATATCGCATCTTTTTATATTGAATCATGCCCATAGCAAAATTTTCGCGTGACACAAACCCCAAAAAACCTACCAAGTTAACCGTAGGGATAGCAGGGGTTTTTGCATTGGCTGTAGGAATAGCATCCGCTGCGCAAGCAAGTAGTAACATTCACATTGTCGGTTCGTCTACGGTTTATCCATTTATTACGGTTGTTGCTGAAAAGTTTGGCAAGTTAACGGATTTTAAAACGCCAATTATCGAATCAACCGGTTCTGGTGGCGGGATAAAATTATTTTGTACCGGAGTAGGGCGGGCACACCCGGATTTTTCTAATACTTCACGGCGAATCAAAGAGTCCGAGTTATCAAAATGCAGGGACAACGGTGTGGCCGATATTATTGAAATCAAAATTGGTTACGATGGCATTGTTCTGGCTAACAGCAATGCAACAGCACCTATGCGGCTAACGCTCGAGGAGATTTTTTTGGCATTAGCAAAAGAAGTCCCTAACCCAGATGGTAGTCAGACATTGATTAAAAATCCTTATAAGACTTGGGCGGATGTCAATCCCGCACTGCCAGAATATAAAATTGAAGTGCTGGGTCCGCCGCCAACCTCAGGAACACGCGATGCGTTTGTCGAACTGGCAATGGAAGGGGGTTGTAGCCAAATTTCCTGGCTTGCCGCGATGAAAAAAACTGATCAAGTGGCATATAAACGTGTCTGCCATCAGATTCGTGAAGATGGTGTGTTTATCGAGACCGGTGAAAACGATAACTTAATCGTTCGGAAAGTCGTTAAAAACCCAAATGCGGTCGGCATTTTTGGTTTCAGCTTCCTCGACCAGAATACAGATATTGTGCAAGGAATTCATATAGAAGGAGTTCCGCCTGAGTATGAAAGGATTGCAGATGGATCATATCCAATCACTCGCCCCCTTTATGTCTATGCGAAAGTCGCACATATTGAGTTGTCGCCCGGCATGAAGGAATTCATGGCGGAGTTGTCGGATGAAGATACTTGGGGTGATGAGGGCTATCTCACCGAACGCGGGTTGATTCCAATGCCGCTGGCCGAGCGGGAACTATTTCGTGCCGCAGTGATCAATCAAACGCAGATGGAATCTCTGTAAATGCGGTTTAACTGCCAATAATATCGTATCTGCTACCTCTCCTCAATTTGAGGTTTGAACCGTAGCAGATTCTTGATCAACTTATTTTCTCTACTCCTTCTCGATATTCAATCCGATGAGTTTCCTCACCGCTTTAGGCTTAATTTTTTTCGGCTTACCGTGCATGTTGATTTTGGCTGGGCGTTTATTACGTCGACAACATCGAGCTCGTCGTCACATTGAAACGGTATTTAAATGGTTTTTACTACTGTGTGCGTGCCTTGCGATTTTAACCACCTTCGGAATCGTGCTCTCGGTATTGTTTGAGGCTATTCGGTTTTTTAATATCATCCCCTTCACGGATTTCTTGTTTGGTTTGGAATGGTCTCCGCAAACCGCTATCCGTGAGGATCAAGTGGGTTCGAGCGGTGCCTTTGGTGCGGTGCCATTATTTGCTGGAACATTTCTTATCACTTTTATTGCAATGTTGATTGCCGCACCATTCGGCTTATTATCCGCAATTTATTTGGCTGAATATGCGAGTTCTCGCGTTCGTGCCATCGGAAAACCGGTGCTGGAAATGCTTGCGGGCATCCCAACCGTGGTCTACGGCTTTTTTGCCGCGCTCACAGTTGCGCCGTTGGTGCGTGAAGGGGCTCAATTTATTGGATTGAACGCAGCGGCAGAAAGCGCATTAGCAACCGGATTGGTCATGGGCATTATGATGCTACCATTTGTATCTTCGTTATCGGATGATGTAATTACTGCAGTGCCACGCTCGTTACGTGATGGCTCACTCGGGCTGGGTGCGACGCATTCAGAAACAATCAAACGAGTAGTTTTACCGGCGGCATTACCGGGCATTGTTGGTGCTCTTTTGCTCGCAATTTCACGCGGAATCGGTGAAACGATGATCGTGGTAATGGCCGCTGGACTGGCCGCCAACTTGACCGCCAACCCATTGCAGTCGGTGACTACGGTGACAGTGCAAATTGTCACGCTATTAGTGGGTGACCAAGAGTTTGATAGCCCAAAGACCTTGGCAGCGTTTGCACTTGGGCTGGTATTGTTCGTTCTTACCTTGGTCTTAAACGTGATTGCTCTGCATGTTACACGTAGATATAAGGAGCAATACGAATGAGAATGACCGAAACCGAAGTGAGGCAGGTCATACGCCAGAGCCTCAGCAAACGCTATCGCAAGGAACGGCGATTTTATCGAACTGGCGCGCTTGCAATTTCGGTCGGCGTATTATTTTTGTTGTGGCTATTCGGTACCAATGCTTATCAAGCGTCTGACGCATTTTTGCAGACGTATATTGGCCTGGATATCCCATTGAATGTCGATCAGTTTGGTGGCGAGCAAGCATCAACAGAAGTGCGGCAACAAGCAGTTTCAAGCGCAAATTATAATAAGATAATCAAATCGGCATTGCGTACGATCTTCCCCGATGCCTCCACACGTAAGCAGAAGGCAGAGTTGTATCGACTCATCAGTAGTGGTGCCGAATACAATTTACGCGATCGCATGTTGCGCTCTCCTCATTTGGCCGAAACGGAATCGGGTACCGTTCATCAGATTTGGTTACTGGCAGATGATGAAATAGATATGTATATGAAGGGTAAAATCGATCCTAATCTACCCAATGCCAACCGCCGTTTGTCCGAGCGTACCATTGCCCGGATCGATCGCTTGCGCGCAGAAGGGCGTATTAAAAAACGTTTCAATATGCCATTCTTTACTGCCGGTGATTCGCGTGATGCCGAACAAGCTGGCATATGGGGGGCATTAAAGGGCTCAATCTTTACCATGATGGTGACGATGCTATTGGCACTGCCAATTGGCATTGCAGCGGCGATCTATCTGCAAGAATTTGCGCCAAAGAACAATAAGTTAGTAGATTTTGTAGAAGTGAATATCAATAATTTAGCAGCCGTACCGTCAATTATCTTCGGCTTGTTAGGGCTGGCGGTGTTAATCAATTTTTTTGGATTGTCCCGTTCAGTTCCACTAGTTGGGGGCATGGTGTTGGCTTTAATGACGCTACCGGCGATTGTCATTGCCAGCCGAGCGGCATTGGGGGCAGTACCAGCAAGCATTCGCCAAGCGGCATTGGGGGTAGGGGCGTCAAGCGTGCAGACTGTGGTTGATCATGTGTTGCCGCTGGCATTACCGGGTATTTTGACGGGCAGCATTCTTGGCTTAGCACGTGCATTAGGGGAAACCGCACCATTACTCGTGATTGGCATGGTCGCATTTATCGTCGATGTACCTAGCGGCCCTAACGATCCGGCAACAGTATTGCCGGTGCAGATATATTTATGGGCGGATAGCCCAGAACGCGCTTTTGTTGAGCGCACTTCAGCAGCAATTTTTGTGCTCTTGATATTGCTCGCACTGATCACTGGATTGATTGCTTTACTACGTAACAAACTAGAAATTCGTAATAGATGATAATAATATCAATTAAATAACCCGTAATATTAATGTACTACATGTGATTATAAGTGTGCTAGAAAAGAAAATTTCGACGATTGGTAATCCGTTCACCGATGGTACGGCGGTATTATCGTGTCGCCATGTGAATGTATCATATGGTGAGAAACAGGCGGTTTTTGATGTCTCGCTGGATTTCGCAAAACACGAGGTGCTCGCCATGATCGGTCCATCCGGCTGCGGAAAATCGACTTTACTACGCTGCCTCAACCGCATGAACGATACAATCGATGGTTGTCATGTTAGCGGTGGTATTGCGCTACATGGTGACGATATTTATGCCCATGATATGGATATTGTCTATCTGCGTGCCCGTGTCGGTATGGTGTTCCAAACACCTAACCCATTCCCAAAATCAATTTATGAAAATGTCGCGTATGGTGTGAAATTGCACGGCATCTACCGAAACCGTGCCGAATTAGATGATATTGTCGAAGAGTGTTTACATCGTGTCGGGCTATGGAATGAAGTCAAGGACCGTCTCCATCAACCCGGTACCGGGCTCTCCGGGGGGCAACAACAACGGCTTTGCATCGCACGCGTGATTGCGATTCAGCCAGAGGTCATTTTGATGGATGAGCCGTGTTCGGCCTTAGATCCGATAGCGACCGCACGTATTGAAGAACTAATCGATGAGTTAAAACAACAGTATACGATTGGTATTGTCACTCATTCGATGCAACAAGCAGCACGTGTATCGCAGCGTACTGCTTATTTTCACTTAGGCAACCTCATCGAAGTCGGGCACACCAACGATATATTCACCAACCCAACACACACATTAACAGAAGGGTATATTACCGGAAGATTTGGATGAATAAACCTTGAAAAACATATTGTTATAGACATAGACTATGTTTACTAAACCACGCGAGACCTTTTTATGACCATCAATGCCAACGATCACATTTTCAAGCGGTTTGACAATGAAATGCAATCTTTGCATAAATTGGTCACTCAAATGGGTAGTTTGGCAATCTCGCAACTACGTGAAGCGGTTGCTACGTTGGATCAGCAGGGGGTTGAAAAAGCGCATCAGATTATTGAAAACGATAAAAAAATTAATGCGCTTGATATTCAAGCGGATGACGAGATTGTGCGTATTATTGCCTTGCGCCAGCCGATGGCGAAAGATTTACGTGAAATTATCGCAGTTAGCAAGATCATCGCCGAATTGGAACGAGCCGGAGATGAGGCTCGGAAAATCGCAAAATTGACGATTCGGTTCTATGCCGAGGAAGGCATCACGCCCAATGATGAGATTCTGCAAGATATCTATGCGTTGGCAGTATATGTGGAAGGCATGCTGACTAATGCCATGCAGGTATTCGATCATCCTGATTTGCTCGGTGCAATTGCTGTGTTAGAACAAGAGCAGCAATTAGATCAGAAGTTGCAAAATGTTTATCGTCGTCTGCACGCATTTGTCCGCAAGGATTTGAACAATACGGAACATTTTATCGACTTTGTATTAGGTATTCGTGCACTCGAAAGGTTTGGCGGGCACGCTAAGAATATCGCAGGGCATATATTATTTATCCAGTATGGCACCGATGTTCGGCACGACACGGTGGAAAATATCTTGCAACATTTGAAAGGGCAACAGTTGAAAGGGCAACAGTCGAGCAGTAACTTTACATAATACACATTATACGAAGTAACAGTACCAATAGAATTGCGACATATTGCTACATAGCGTTACTGCATAGAATTACTGCGATCGTTTGATATTGCGCAAATGGCCAGTTTTACTTTGCGCTTCGATAAAAATGCGCGCTACTTCCGAATATTTACCCTTAATCGTCGTTTCCAACCGACTAATCACATCTTCAACTTCGCTCGACGAAAGCATGTCACTAAAATCCAGACTGATCGTCAATAAGACATCCTCAGGTCCCATGTGCATCGTCAACACTTCGTTAATATTGATGATGTGACGCTCCTGTGCCAGAATTCGCCGGATCCCTGTGCGCACTTCTTTGCTTGCTGCTTCGCCAATCAGTAAACCTTTGCTCTCATATGCCAGCACCATCGCAGTAATACTCAAAATGACTCCAATGATGATTGATGCCAGCGCATCGTAGAATGAATTGTCAAACCATTGTGCCAATATTAATCCGATCAAGGCAGTCAGCAAGCCTAGCATTGCCGCACTATCTTCAAATAAAACCGTAAACACGGTCGGATCTTTACTCAACTGGACTGCCTGAAAATAACTCTGATCCTTGTCTTTTTGGCGGCGGAATTCACGAAATGCGACACACCAAGCTCCTAATTCGAAAAACATCGCCACCACAAGCACAATATAGTTAACGAAAGGACGATGTATCTCCGTTGCTGGCGTAATAATTTTGGCAAATCCTTCGTATAATGACGCGCCGGCACCGATTGCAAATACTAATATGGCGACGACAAAAGCCCAGAAATACAATTCCATGCCATAACCAAATGGATGTAGCTCATCGGCCGGTTTTGCCGCACGTTTCATGCCCCACATTAATAAGGCTTGGTTCCCAGTGTCGACCACCGAGTGAATGGCTTCACTCAACATGGCGGAACTACCCGTGATGCCCGCGGCGATGAATTTAGTTATCGCAATTAAACTATTGCCGATTAAGGCGGCTAAAACCACCCATTTAGAGCCATGTTTTTGTTTCAAATATAAATATTCTTGAAGAAAGTGAACGAGTAGTATACGCCAAATACTGTTTCACTACATTCTGATTCGGCAGAAATTGAATTACGAATTGGCTCAAAGACCATCAAGCGTGTACATCAAGCGTGTACATCAAGCATGTACCAGAGTCGAACTCTAACCGTGAAAAGTGCCAATGTGGATTATATTATTCAGCAGCGGTCAAATATCAATATGCTACAATAAAACCATGATTATCATTCTACTTAGTATTGCTAAATACTACCTACTAGGTGGGGCTATTTTTGGAGTTGCATTCTTTTTTCGTGGGCACGCGGCGATTGCTCCAGAAGCAAGCGGTGCCCCATCGCTCGTCAGATTGATATGGATACCGGCAGCGATAGCACTTTGGCCACTTTTGGCTTGGAAATGGTATAAAGCAAAACGACGATGATTTCCCGTCAGCGTAAAATTCACTTCTGGGTTTGGTTATTGATAACTCCGTTGTTATTGATATCGATCAACTATTTCGGACAACCTGCGGTCGATCAGTCGCTGGTAAATGTTCGTGCTCTTGTGCTTCCTGATAAGGGCAAAGGAATGTTGCCATGAGCCATGGATACGTCCTCGTCAATTGGAATCGACGTAAAAAAATTTACGACATTTGCATTTGGGTCGGCATTGCCATCTACTTAGCTTTGTTTATTGGGGTTAGTAGAGTCATCTACAGTGGTGCTGATTCGGTGTCGATACAGATTTTGATGATTCGATCATTATCAAGCTGTGCGTTCTTAATGTTGACCTTCATTTTATGCATTGGCCCGCTGGCGAGGCTGGATCGTCGCTTCTTGCCGGTATTATATAATCGGCGACATTTGGGCGTGTCGATGTTCATTATTGCGTTATTGCACGCTGCTATAGTCATTTATTGGTATCACGGCTTCGGAGTGATTAACCCGATCGTTTCGGTATTCGTGTCTGGCGGAGAATATCGATCATTGACCGACATTCCGTTCCAAGTGTTTGGTGCATTCGCTCTCATGATTCTATTCTTAATGGCCGCGACCAGTCATGATTATTGGAATGCGAATTTGAGCGGGCCGTTGTGGAAAGCACTTCACATGTTAGTATACCTTGCTTATACCTTAGTCATCGTGCACATCATTTTCGGTGCATTGCAGCAAGATGTCACCGGCATACTACCGTGGGTAGCGAGCACGAGTGTGGTGTTGGTCGGTGGGCTTCACCTGCTTGCCGCACTCACTAAATCTGGCCCCGATGCCGCGATTACCAGTTCTACCAAAGACCTCGAAACGGGATGGACGGCAGTTGGCAATTGGCAAGATATTCCAAATAATCAAGCAATTACTGTCTCCATCAACGACGACGAACGGGTTGCAATCTTTCGTTATGATGAAACCAAATTAACAGCAGTTTCCAACGTCTGTCAACATCAAAATGGTCCGTTAGGTGAAGGCCGGATCATCGATGGGCTGATTACGTGTCCTTGGCATGGATATCAATATAAGCCTGAAGATGGTTGCTCCCCGCCGCCGTTTACTGAAAAAATCAAAACCTATCGACTAATGTTAGAGGGCGATGAAGTATTACTCAACTCAACTCCTCTACACGCTGGTACCGCTCGTCCGATCACTTTGATTAAAACATAACGTTGATTAAAAGATAACGTTGATTAAAAGATAACGTTGATTACAGATAACCTTGATTACAAATTAACTTTGGATGCTAATTAATGCCTAAAGACCGCCCTGCCATGAAAGAAAAACCTTTTTTTGTCGGATATTTGGATATGCCGCCGACACTGAAACCGTTTTATTACTTGTTTCTTGCTTGCTTGTTGGGCGGAGTTGGAGTACTTGGCTATACGATAGCGGCGCAACAAACAGTTACTGGGCCGGCTACTTGGGAAACTAAAGTGACCACCACCATGCAGGGGATTCTGGTCACGACCCCCTACCCTGTTTTGCATCGTATCGATCCGACAGATGAAAATAATTTTAACGCCGTGTTGTTGGTCAACCCAGGTAAGCACTCTGCAATCAAGTTCACTTCCCACTTAGATCGTCAATGGGTCTCGGTGAACGGTTATCAAATTGAACGCGGCGGTTGGACAATGATCGAATTGGCCGGGCCAAATGCTATTTCTAAAATAGAACAGCCTCCAACCGAGGCATTGTTACCGATCAAGTCGTTAGGTAAAATCTCGTTGATTGGTGAGATTGTCGATTCGAAATGTTTTTTAGGAGTAATGAAGCCCGGTGTCGGAAAACTTCATAAAGCGTGTGCGGAAGTTTGCCTGCGGGGAGGAATCCCTCCTATGTTGGTTGCTGAAGATACGTGGAATAACCGATTTGGCTATTTAGTTGCGAAAGCAGATGGCTCTGATGCCTCTACACTGCTGTCAAAGTTTGCTGCTGAGCCGGTGCGTATCAACGGACAACTGCGACAACAAGGAGATTTGCTCTATATTGCCATGGAAAAGCAAGGCATCGAACGTTTGTAACTTTCGTATCTGGGGTTTTACATGCCAAATTTATTGCTAGTAGCAAATTGCCCCTCTGAAAACACTTTAAAATTACAGCAGGCAGTCTATTCTGGGGCTTGCCATGCCGATATTAGTGGGATTACAACCCGGGTTCTACAACCTTTAGAAGCAGGCTCTGATGATGTATTGTGGGCGAATGGCATCATTCTTGGTAGCACGGAAAACTTCGGCTACATGAGTGGTTTGATAAAAGATTTCTTGGAACGCATTTATTATCCGTGTCTCGATAAAACTATTAGTCTGCCCGTTGCTATCTATATCAAAGGTGGGCTAGATGGTCAGGGGGCAAAAAATAGTGTGGAACGTATTTTAATTGGGTTGAAGTGGCGGTTAGTGCAACCGACTTTGATTCTCAAAGGCAGCTACAACGAACAATTTCTGCAGCAGTGCGAGCAATTAGGTACTTCAATGGCAGCTGGTTTAGAATGTGGTATTTTTTAATCACTCGTATTGGTACTCATCGCTCGTTTAGCGATCGATCAAAACAACGTAGTTGAATTGCTAAGGAAAGATTTTCGGCATCAATTTCTGTTTTTTGCTCGAGATCCGCTATTGTTCGAGCAATTTTTAGAATACGATAATATGCCCGTGCGGATAATCCGAAACGATCGACTGCGGCTTCAAGCAAGCGGTTACTGCGCTTATCAATAGAGCAAACTTGCTCGATTTCTTTACCTTGTAACAATGAATTAATTTTCCCTTGCCTTTGCAACTGCCACTGCCTCGCCTGAATAACTCGCTTTCGAATGATATGGCTATGCTCCCCTCCATGCGTGGATTGCCGCAAGACACGGTATCGGATGTGTGGCATCTCGACTTGAATATCGATGCGATCGAGCAATGGACCCGACAATTTTGTGCGGTAGCGAGATATTTGGTCCGGAGTACAAAGACAACGGTTAGATTCGTCGCCCAAATATCCACATGGACATGGATTCGAAGTTGCAACCAGTAAAAAATTTGCCAAGTATTGAGCGTGTCGTGCCGCGCGGGCGATATTTATTATCCCCGATTCAAGCGGTTCGCGTAACGCTTCCAATGCCCTCCGATCAAATTCTGGTAATTCATCTAAGAATAATACCCCATGGTGTGCCAGTGAGATTTCGCCGGGGCGTGGAACACTACCACCACCGATCAATGCGGCACTAGAAACAGTATGATGCGGTGCGCGGAATGGCCGGCGCATCCAGTTGAGATGATCGAAACCATCATGTCCGAGAGATTCCATGGCAGCAGTTTCGATGGCTTCGTCTTGCGTCATTGGCGGTAAAATGCCTGGGAGGCAAGTGGCCAGCATGGTTTTTCCGGTACCGGGCGGCCCCGACATTAAAATGCTGTGCGCACCGGCAGCAGCAACCTCCAATGCCCTCTTGACAAACGGCTGCCCAACTACGTCGCACATATCAACACCAGCGACGGCCGTCTCAATGCGCGAATGTGTTACCACTGGAAGCTTCTCTCGACCGTTCAACATTGCACAGATTTTTAATAACGAGCTTGCACCCAACACTTGCACATCGCCGACCAGTGCCGCTTGCTCAGCACTCTTACTCGGTAATACCAATATTTTTTTGCTACCCTTGAATGATAAGGCGGCGATCAACGCGCCTCTGATGTCGCGCAACTCGCCGCTCAGGGCAAGTTCGCCTAGAAAAATGTATTGATCGATATCGTCGTTCCGGATTTGTTGACTCGCAACCAATAAACCAAGAGCGATTGGAAGATCGAAGCGGCCGCCCTCTTTGGGTAAATCAGCGGGGGCAAGGTTCACGGTAATACGTTGACGCGGAAACTCAAAGTTTGAATTTAAGATCGCGCCACGCACTCGGTCGCGGCTTTCTTTGACCACAGTTTCGGGCAAACCAACAATAGAAAATTGCGGTAATCCACGCACCAAATGCACCTCAACGGTCACGTCCAGGACATTCATGCCAGATTCAGCACAGCTATGGATAATGGCGAGCGACATCCCAGTCTTCCTATGTATTACTAATCCTTGTTTTGTCAGCGATAAACCGCTGTATGTAAGATATTATAATTATAAGTTGGCGCGATGTATACTCGATTGCACCTTGTTTAAATAAACCCTACATTTCTTTCTGTTGCCTTTCCATTTCGGCTACTTGTTCTTCCAACTTTGTTAGGTGCATGCGCGTTCGTTGCAACACCTTCTCTTGAACTTCAAACTGCTCGCGGGTTACGAGATTCATTTCATTGAATTTATTCCGTACAACCGCATCAATATTGTCCTTCAACTCCTTTGCAAGTTGTGCCGGCAACAATCCTCGAATCGCTTTATTTAGTTCGTCATACATCACATTTGATCTCGATCTAAGGATCGCTCGTCGCGGAGACATATTCCACATATGCCGCATCACGGATGGAACTGGACCAATTTTCATAGAGCTCCGCAGATTTTCGACCGAAGATAATTTGTCGAGCACGATTGGCGATTAGCTCGCTACTAATATCATGTTCGCGTTGATCCAGCACCTTAACGATATGATAACCAGTTTGAACAACGAATGGTTTACTTATATCACCAGTTTCTAGTGTTTTCATGGCTTGAAAAAATGCGTGTGGTAACTGAGCCGGATTGACCCAACCAAGTTCACCGTCTCCCGGGGAGTATTTCTTTGCAAGCAGATCAAAATCTTCCCCATTAAGGATATCCTGATAGAGTTTATCTGCTAGTTCTCTCGCTTCCTCCTGACTTCGTTCACCGCTTGCTCTAACTAATATGTGTTTAATTAATTGTTGTTGGACGATGTTTCCACTACGTTTATTGTGCAGTTTTAATAGATGTAGAGCGTTTTCACTGCGTAGGATGCTACTGATTTCTCCAGCCTCTAGTTGGCGCAATTCGTGCATAAATATATCTGGAAGTTCGCTACGCCACCCAAGATGCCCTCCTTTCTCTTTCTCTGGACTGTCGGAAAATTCGATCACTGATTTCTTAAACGAACGCCCTTCCAACAAACTCTGCCGAATATGCTCAAGATTTTCATACTCAGACTGAATATTTTGCTTCGACTTTCCTTCTAGTGAGATAAGCATGTGCGACACTTCATACTCTTCCTTCTGCTCTAATGGTTCAAATTTTTCATGCCGCTTCAGATAATTGTCCACCTCCGTTTGATTGACCACAATGCGAGAATGGACTGCAATTTCTACCAAGCGGCTGAACATCCGTTCTTCTCTGATACTGCCTCTAAATTGGTCAGCCGCAATCCCATTTTGATTCAGATACTCAAGTAATTGTTCTGTGGTTGTATCATTTTGTTGAGCGATCGCAGAAATGGCCTGATCTACCTCTTTAGGGTTAATTTGAATACCTCTTCGCAATGCGACTTGCGCTTGAATACGCTCATTGATCATTTGCTCCAAAATTTCTTGTTTAATTTTATTACTGAAAGGTTGGATATCGCTCGATTTTTCCAGCAGTTCGCGCTGATGTCGGGCACGATACTCACTCAGAGTAATTGGTTCATTGTTGACAATTACCAGGACTTTATCGATTGCTATGGTCTCCGCGAATGCGACAGCTGAAATTGCTATTATCGCAAGCACGAAGCCATATAAGTAAAACGGGGGGGTGAATAACCGCATCAGTTCGACTCTATCATTATACTTAAATTGATTTTATCCGCCCAAAAGGACTTAATCTTAACGTCACCTTGAAACTGTTTTTATACGTTTCCAACGCTTCTAAATGGCGTTCCATGCTAAATTTTACTGCCCAACAACAACCATCAAACCTAACAGAGAGACCCATCGATTTTAGTTCATTTTCCTGAAGAGAATATGCTATGTCTGTCATTAATTGTTGGCGTGCTCCGAGTTGCGTATGCAAAGATGCGTTGACCTGTTTCGTTTCATTTGCTAATTCTAAAAGATCTTGAGCGAAAATATAAGTCAATGTAGCATGTTGTCGAGCATCGTAGTGATAACGAGTGAACAGCCGAAAGGTTTCGAGTTGATTTTGATTGTCATCCCAACGCGCAAATCCGTTCATTTTCCAACGTTTAGCAAAGGAACTCGCAAATTCAATAAAGGGTCCCGAGTTTTCCCGAGTATCAGTGGAAGAATCCGGAGATAATCCAACTGTCCGATTTTTCAAGTAATAGGCTTGGCCGAGGCTAAATTGGAAATGTTGTTTCCCAGTATCCGTACGAATAATTCGAGTACTCAGCCCGAGCGATAGTTGTTCAGTATCCCCAACTCGATCTCCACCAAAAAACCGATTTTCACGAAAGAGATGTGCAAAACTGCCCTCGCTTCCATTGTTGGCGTCGAACACCGGAAAATCATTTTGTCGATTCTTTCGTGGAACTTTCACATAGAACAACCTAGGTTCGATCGTCTGAGTATACTTTGAGTGCACCCGAGGGAAAGAACGATCAAAAAACAGCCCTCCATCGATGCTAAAAATAGGCAGGCTCAAAGAGGGTGAATCGTCGCCACCTGCTGTAATCGGCTCTTCCAAGGAATAGTGAATAATTTGCTGTGATAATCTGCTATGGAGGTATCCGTACGAGTTATCAAATACTGCGCCGATATGCGGTTGAAAATGCAACCGGTCGCCCTCGATGCGTTCGCCGTCACTGTGTACAAACCGGGTATATTGAAAGGTGCTTCCATACTCCATGAAGTTCAGATTGCGAGGATGAAATTGCAAAGTAAACTGTGGCAAAGTTTTATACGGGCGATCAAATTTAAGGACATCATTATTGACCGATTCATAGGAAACTGCTTGTGCACCAACGGTGAATGTTTCCCCAAAATAATCTAACCACGCTTTTCGATCTACATAATTCGAAGAAAACACATCGATTTCAGTTGAGAAGTCGCGCAAATAATCGCTATCTGATAGAGTTTCCCAATCCAATCCTACATTCCAATTGCGACTTGAATAATCGTGTTGGTAGCCGAACGAATAGCGATCTTCACCATCAAACTGTTGGTCTGATGGTAAAAATTCTCCTTGCAAGTTGCCCCGACTATTTGCCCCGATATAACGAAACTGTGTTGAAATTTGCCCGCCGCGTTTACTCAGTATCCGCGGAGTCAGTGTCGCATCATAATTTGGGGCTAAGTTGATGTAGTATGGCGTTTGCACAATCCAACCAGATTCATCTTGGTAGCCAATTGATGGAAATAAAAACCCAGTTTTACGTTCATCGTTGAGCGGAAAAGTAACCATTGGAAAATAGAATATTGGAATTTTCTTAAACCTAACCGTTAGCGACTTCGCGGTTCCAAAACCTAAATTATGGTCTAATTCAATTTTGTCTGCACTCAAGAAAACATCTTCATGACCTTCTGCACAGGTTGTTAGGGTAACCTTCGTCAACCTTTGCAAAGTGCTATCATTGAACATCAGATGTTGTGCCCACGCCCGTGTGGCGATCTTAATCGGAGTGTGATTGGCATCGCTATCTCCAATATGCTGCTCAATATCACGGTTGGCAATTTTGATTTCGATGTTCTTCGCCTGTCCGCTAAAAGAATCAGTTTGTACCTCCAAATGGTCTGCTTTAATCAAATCTCCATGGGTACTATAAAAACGCACATTATCTTCTGCGACTGCAGTTGAGGTAGATTGACTATACTCGATACGGTTAGCATATATTCCACGACGACCATTCGTTATCTGTGCGTTTCCAGTCAGAATAAAATGGCTATCATTTTCTAATTCCACGATATCTGCTTTGAGATCGATGGGCAACATGTTTGCCGAACGATGTGCGGCAATTCGTAGCTCCACTGGCAGGTCAATCGTGTTTATCGGGCATCGATCCGCAGCGATAAGTTTAGAGTGAGTATCTGCAGCCGCATACTGTGAAAACGTCATTAAGAAAGTGAACATGAAGAAAATAAACATGAAGAAAGTAAACATGAATACACATCGTATATTGGATAGAGAAGTGCCCCAAATAGAGTTCCGATAGAGAGTCATGATTTTTGGAATCGACATGAAATAATTGTTGCGATTATAATCCAGACTTGAATGAATAACTTCTTGTCCTTCTAATCAACGATCACCGATATGGAATCAAATAAGCTGACGGTATTAATTCTCGCTGCTGGACGTGGCAGACGTCTTAAACCGCTAACCGACGCCACCCCCAAACCATTGTTGCAAATAGCCGGTCAAACATTGATCGAGCATCATTTAGAGCGGCTTGCGGAGCAAGGGTTTGAGGACATTGTAATCAACCTTTCATGGCTTGGGGAACAAATCGATACTTATCTACACAAAGCATGCTACTCGTTAAACATTCGCTATTCCAATGAACCGCCAGATCCTCTTGAGACTGGCGGCGGTATCGTGCAGGCATTAGATTTGATTGTGAGCGACCCTTTCATTCTCATCAATGGCGACATCTGGTCAGATTTCAATTATGCCGACTTAAGCGTCTCCAAAGCACATGATATGCATCTGGTGTTGGTACCAAACCCACCCCACCACCCTAACGGTGACTTTTCCCTTGAAAACGGGCAATTACATATTCGCCCTGCTAACTTTGCAGAGTACCTCACTTATGCTGGGATTGGCTGCTTCCGTCGCCGTGTTTTTGCTGGATTGACACCAACACGTTTTCCACTACGCCCAGTACTGGAGCAAGTAATCACAGACCAGCGTGCCAGCGGTGAGATTTACCATGGGAAATGGATCGACGTCGGCACGATCAAACGACTGACTGAAGCTCGGAAACTTGCCGACTAAGAAAATTTCTCAATCAGTACTCGCTCGAGATCATTTTCAACCTCTTCAATACTAAAGTTTTTTTTATGTTCGCTCAGCTGAGTGATCGCCAATCCGCGAAACCCACATGGATCAATTTGATGATACGGAGTAAGGTCTAGGTCTACATTTAGACTTAATCCATGAAAACAACAGCCGCGTTTTATGCGAAGCCCGAGTGCGGCAATTTTCGCTTGTTTGATATACACTCCAGGTGCCCCGGGCCAGCGTGAGGAGGGGATCGAGTAACTGCCCAATAAGTCAATCACCGCTTGCTCTATCTGGGATATCACCGACTTGGGAGCGTAGTGACCTCTCTTGAGATCGAGGAGTACGTAGGCAATCAGTTGACCAGGTCCATGATAAGTAATTTGTCCGCCTCGGTCCGTATGAATAACTGGAATATGTTTACAACTTGAGCGAGGTTCAAGATGGCAGCCGATCCCTTGAGTAAAAACAGGAGGGTGCTGTAGTAGCCATATTTCATCTTTGGTGGTTGCAGATCGAGATTCGGTAAATTCTTGCATGCGTTGCCATGTCAGCTGGTAATCACATAAGCCAAGATGGGAAACGATGACCCCGTGTGGCATTACTTGCGTCGCTGATCGAATATGTACGATAATTCCGTCACTACCATCGCATAATTAATACTGTTGTTATAACGAGTGATGACGTAGAAATTATTGAAACCAATGAGATACTGCGGTTCGGATGCTTCTTTTAGTCGTAGCAATGCCATTTTTGTGCTGCCGCCGCTTTCATCAAACTCAATTCCAGATTGCTTAAGAACAGCGGCAGTCAGCGTTGGTTTGGCACCCTTGCTAACCAATTTAACAGCCGCATGTGGAATAGAATTCGGCAATTGACGTTGGATATCTTGCCCGGCGACCCAGCCCTTCTGCTTGAGATAATTGGCGACCGAACCAATTGCATCCTCGTGCTCATTGATTAAGTTGAGACTGCCATTTTTACTGAAATCAACGGCGTATTGTTTATAACTCGTTGGCATGAATTGTGGGATACCGACTGCACCAGCATATGACCCTAATATCGTACTTGGGTCAATATTTTCTGATCGCATGATATTCAGAAAAGCACGTAACTCCTTGCCGAAATAGCTGCTTCGCCGTGGATATTCAGCCGTCAAGGTGACCAACGCATCAAGCACAGATTTTTTGCCGAGATACGTACCATACCGAGTTTCCACTCCGATTAACGCGACGATAATGGCGGGTGGAACCCCGTATGTTTGAGCAGCATGTTCTAAGGCTTCTGCATGTTTATTCCAGTAAGCAATACCATTTTGGATGCTTTTTTCAGTGATAAACAACTGGCGGTATTGTTGCCATGGTTTAACCTTATATTGCCGATCCATGGAATCGATTATATTTTGATCGATGTTTGCTCGAAGTAAAATCTCTTTCAGCTCAGCATGCGGATAGCCATCGTATTTAATCATCATGTCTACTAACTTCAACAGTGGCGGATAACGTTGGATCTCTACCGCATGATTGTTACCCGCAACGATCATGATGATGATGGTGCTTACTGACAAGACAATTTTTTTGAGATATTTCATCGCAAGTAGAATACTTCTCGATATCGGTGAATGCTCATTAGTATACCAAAACTAATCATCAGAGAAACTAGCGAAGAACCTCCTTGACTGATGAATGGCAACGGTACTCCGACGACCGGTAGAATACTAACCACCATACCAATATTAACAAACACGTAGCAAAACAGCATGGTCGATAGGCACCCCCCAAGTAATCGTGAATAATTATCACGTGCGTATCGCACAATGAACATTCCTCGATAAGAGGCAAATAGATATAACGCGATTAAAAATAGCGCCCCTAATAAACCAAATTCTTCTGCATAAACTGCAAAAACAAAATCAGTACTCCTTTCAGGGATAAAGTCCAGTCGCGCTTGTGTACTAGCAAGCCAGCCTTTGCCAGAAACCCCACCCGAACCAACTGCAATCATCGATTGAATTGTATGGTAGCCGGCACCGCTTGGGTCCACCCATGGATCGAATAGCGTCAGAATACGCTGACGCTGATATTCTTGAAATACTAGGTTCCACAATATGGGGGCAGCCGAAAGTACCGTGATAGCAATTATGGCAATCGATTTCCAACTTATTCCGGCTAGAAAAATGATCAACAACCCAACTGAAGAAATTAAAATTGCAGTGCCTAGATCAGGTTGTAAAATTAGAAGTATGACCGGCAGCGACACCGCTAAGATCGAAAAAATGATCGGTAGCAAGCGCACAGGTAGCGGTGATCGGGTTAATATCCAGGCAATCATCATTGGCACTGAAATTTTAGCGATTTCAGACGGCTGGAAATAAATTGGTCCGAAGTGAAGCCAGCGTTGTGCCCCATTGATGTTGATACCTACTATGTGAGTAGCAATTAGTAGTAGCAAAACGAGCATGTACAATGCCAAGGACCAGCGCATGAGTATCGTCGGACGAATATACGAAAAAACCACCATTATCACAAAGGCAAAACCGATTCGCGCACTTTGCTGTTTGAATAGTTCAATATCTTCCCCGCCGGTGCTATACAACACCACCAAGCTGAGTGCACACAGCATGAGAGTAACCGACAAAAGCGGCATATCGGGCAACGTTCGATTTCTGTTTTGCACTATTTTTGAACGGTAGTAACTTTTTTGTCAAACATTTTGAGGCGATCAAGTAAATAATAATCGAGCACTTTACGTGCGATCGGAGCGGCAATGCGACTACCGCTTCCAGCGTGTTCGGCAATCACCGCAATCGCAATCTTCGGTTCATCGATGGGTGCAAATGCAATAAAAAGCGAATGATCTCTAAATTTATATTCGACCTCTTCTTCATTATAATGTTCGCCCTGCGGAATGCTTTTAACTTGAGAGGTGCCGGTTTTTCCCGCCATTTTATAGCGGATGCCATACGAAATACCTCGTGCAGTCCCTTTTTTACCATGCACCACATCATGCATGGCGGCAATCACGTATTCATACGCTTCCTCATTACCAAATTTTTCCGTGTGATCATTTCCGATCGGAATCACTTTTTTAGTACGAGTACGAATATTTTCTATCGCTGATAAAAAGCGTGGCGTCACATGTTTTCCTTTGTTCGATAATATCGCCGTTGAAGCGGCTAATTGCAATGGGGTGGTCAATAGGTACCCTTGCCCAATGCCAACGATAATGGTCTCACCAGGATGCCACATTTCTTGATGGGTATTGCGCTTCCATTCGGCTGATGGAACCAAGCCTTCAGTACCGGTGGGTAAATCAATACCGGTAGATTTTCCAAACCCAAGTTGTAACAGACCGTCATGAATATTTTTGATGCCCAATTGTTCCGCCAATTGGTAAAAATATACATCACATGACTGAATAATACTGTCCATTGCATCGACTGAACCGTGCCCCTCCTCTTTCCAGTCACGATAACGACGCTTAAAGTTTGACAGGCGATACCACCCCGGACACGTTATTTTGGCATCCAGATCGACCTTGTTTTCGATACCGATCAAAGTCATGAAGGATTTGATTGTCGAGCCCGGAGAATATTGACCCGATAGGGCTCGATTTAGCAATGGTTGCTCGCCAGAATCCTTCAAAAAAGCATAGTCTTCGTTGCTGATGCCATTGACAAACAGATTGGGATTAAAACTTGGGGAGCTGGCAAAAGCCAAGATTTCTCCAGTGTCGGGTACCATAGCGACAATCGCACCTTTATACCCTCGCAGCAACTCCATACTCTTCTGTTGAAGATGAATATCGAGGTTGATATATATCGATCGCCCCGGCTCTGGCGATTTCACTTGCTTCAAGATTTCCACCGGTCTACCATGGGCATCAGTCTCCACCCATTGCAAACCGGGTTCTCCCCGTAAAATAGACTCATACTGCATCTCAATACCGCTACGTCCGATATATTCAAGCCCTTGATAATTCGCTAGATTTATTTTTTTGAGATCATCAGGGCTAATTCGTCCGACGTAGCCAACAACATGGGCAGATATTTCCCCATATGGGTAATAGCGTTGCACGCCCGCCTGTAATGACATACCCGGGTATAAATGTTGATCGAGGGCAATGAGTGCGGCTTCTTTTTCATTTAGATTCGCCCGTAGCGTATGGCGTTTAAATTTTGGTTGGCGGGCAACCAGTTCTCGAAAACGACTCAAATCTTGTTCCTTCAACTCGATTATCTGCCCAAGTTTGGCTAACAACACATCCATGTCTTTGACCGAAGAAGAAGTAATTTCTAGGCTATAAATTGGAATGTTTTCTGCTAATATTTCACCATTACGATCATAAATTAACCCTCGAACAGGAGGTAACGGGGCAAAATCAATTCGGTTTTCGTGTGCCCGAGTTGAAAATTTTTCGTGCTGGATAATCTGCAAGTCTACTAGTCGCCCAATGAGTATCACTGCTAATAGTGTGACCAAACCAAAGGTCCAAAGGATACGGCGATCAATGATGGTGCTTTTAGGCATGGTCCGTGTGGCTAGAATCTATCATGGTACTCAATTCACTAATGTCCGATCCTTCACAGTATTGAGATACACGAGCGGCCATAACAGCGTGGTAGTGACTGCCGCCCACCAATACTCGAAGTGAAACACAACATTATTCGTTATCGAGTGAACCGATATGACAATTAGAATGTCGACCGAGCTCACCACAAAAATAATTAAGCATTGTTTCCAGAGGTGATAGTTCTTCCAACGAGGGGATACGCTCACGGCGACCATGGCGATAAATGCCTTGCCTAACGCATGTTGTCCAAATACGGTATAGTTCATTAGGTCAAGCATCAATCCCACCAGCCAACCAGAGCCGACTCCAATACTGGACGGTAACCTTAAACACCAATAAAATAATACGAGCGTAACCCAGTCTGGGCGGGCAAATTGGACCCACTCGGGATAGTTAATGCTATTGAGGGTAAGTGCTAATAACAGGCTCAGAACAATACTGGTCCATTGGCGAATTTTTGTAGAGGAAGTGTAGTTCATTGTTGTTCTGTAGCGAGTTCAGGATCGCTCTCACTGCTGTGAGGCCATACCAATAGCACTTTTTTGACCAAGTCAATATTTGCAAATGGCGTGGCACGAACTTTAAGAAATGCATGATTCGCATCGGTAATGATCTCTTTGACCCGTGCTACCTTGAAACCAGCGGGAAATCTTCCGCCCATGCCTGAGGTAACCAATACATCATCAGTACGAATGTCTGATTGCCCGGGTAAAAAAGGCACACTGATTTGCCCGGGGAGACTAGTTCCTTGTGCAATAGTACGTAAGCCGTTACGTTGGATCTGCACCGGAAGACCATGGTTTTTATCGGTAATCAACGTAACCCTACTTTGCTTAATCCCGACCGCAGATATTTGCCCAAACACACCATTCGCAGTGATAACCGGTTGCCCTATATACACCCCAACCTCTGTGCCATAGTTCAAAATAGCCTCGTGTCGATATGGATGTAATCCAACTTCAACGATTTCTGCCAACAATACACGGCTTTTTACTCTCTTCGAAGCAGATAACAGTTTTAGCAACTGCTGATTTTCTCGCTCCAATGCTTCGTAACGTTGCAAACGTCCTTCTAACTCAATTTGCTTGGCTAATAAGCGTTGCTGCAGATCATTTTCGGTCCAATATCCTTGAATCGATTTCCAATAAGTGACCGGCAGAGTCACCGTTTTTTGGAAAGCCAGATTAAATACCGACGCATATAACCGCACTTTTTCCAGTTGAGTGCTCTGCGTATCGACCACCATTAATGCCAGTGAAAAAACTAGCAGGTAGAGGAAGCGGTAAAATGGTTTCACCCGATCATGGGATTTATCGTCGTTCCGCACGTCGTTTCAATGACCTCCAAATCAAAGGTCTAGTGTTATCCGTTGTAAGCAAATATATCCATGCCCAAACTGTCCATTTCTTCGAGGGCACGGCCACATCCTTTGGCAACACAGCTTATCGGATCGTCCGCTACCACTACCGGAAGCCCCGTTCCATTCATCAATCGACGATCCATATTGCGCAATAATGCGCCCCCGCCAGCGAGAACCATGCCCTTTTCACCGAGGTCCGCAGTCAACTCTGGTGGGGTGTTTTCAAGTGCTTTGCGCACGGCATGCACAATCTGTTCCAGTGAATCATTAATCGCTTCCAACACTTCTTCGCTAGTAATCAATAGAGTGCGAGATATGCCTTCGGATATATCACGCCCCTTGATCTCCATTTCATAGTGATCAGAATCGGGACAAGCGACACCAATAGTCTGCTTAACTCGCTCGGCGGTCGCTTCGCCGATTAGTACATTATAGCGACGCCGGACATATGTCATGATTTCTTCATCAAAAGTATCACCAGCAACTCGTAGCGAACACGAATAAACTAGCCCACCAAGAGATAAAACTCCGACTTCTGTTGTACCTCCCCCAATATCTACTACCATCGAACCAGTTGGTTCGGTTACAGGTAGATTGCTACCAATTGCGACCGCTACCGGCTCTTCGATCAAAAATACTTCGCGTCCTCCAGCACTGAGAGCGGACTCTCGAATAGTACGACGTTCGACTTGTGTCGACCCGCACGGCACACAAATAATTATTCTCGGGTTGGAAAAAAGTCGAGTCTCTTGCACCTTGCGGATGAAGTATTTGAGCATCTCCTCAGTGATATCGAAGTCAGCAATGACACCATCTTTCAGTGGTCGGATGGCTTGAATTGACCCTGGGGTACGCCCTAGCATGCGTTTGGCTCTGTGCCCAACCGCTAACACTCGGTTTCCAGAGCGACCATGCGGATCATTTCTGATGGCAACAACGGATGGCTCGTTCAATATGATTCCTTTATTTTTGACATAGATCAGTGTATTGGCGGTGCCTAAATCAATCGCAAGGTCATTCGACAGAAAACCTAAAAAGCGTTTAAACATTAATAAATTCCTTTAGCACAATTGCTATTGATATAACGAGATGTGGGAGGTGCAAATATATTCTTACCGAGTATATCTGATTATATCTGTAATATAAGTTCTATTCAAGTACAACGTTTCATGGTACGCTGTTTATTCACAAAATAATTGTATTTCACTACTCTAATCTGGGTAGGTCGATTATACTTCCACATCTTGAAAATCAGTAAATAATTTTTAATTGCTGGCATGTCCGTTACTAACCAACAAGTCACTCATCTCGCCCATCTCTCTCGGATTAAAAGCAGTCCGAACGAAGCGAAATTGTATGCCAAGGAATTGTCGCGAATCATCGAACTCATCGATCCAATGCGCCAAGTTGATACCGACGATATTATACCTATGGCGCATCCACAAGAAACCGCTTTACGCCTTCGTGAAGACCGGATGCGCAAGGAAAACTGTCGGGAGCAATACCAACAACTCGCTCCTGCCACTAACGCTGGGCTATATCTAACCCCTAAGCCCATCGAATGACCGTAAGCAGTCAGATGGATTGTGTACACCAAAAAACAATCGCCTCGCATGCGAAATCACTGCGCACCGGTGAATACTCTTGTGAGGAACTAACACGGTATTTTCTTGCGAGAATTGACGCGGCATCCGAGTTAAACGCACTAATTACAGTGACCGCAGAATTTGCATTGCAACAAGCCCGGCATGCCGATCGGAAGATTAAATGTGGCGATGCACCGACCTTGACAGGTATTCCGCTGATACACAAGGATATTTTCTGCACCAAAAATATACTGACTACTTGTGGCTCAAAAATGCTCGCGAATTTTATTTCTCCGTATAACGCATCGATAGTTACTAAGTTAAATGATTACGGAATGGTCGTATTGGGTAAAAGCAACATGGATGAATTCGCAATGGGCTCATCGAATGAAACTAGCTATTATGGTGCAGTGCTCAATCCTTGGGATAAAACAGCAGTGCCGGGTGGGAGTTCAGGTGGTTCAGCGGCAGCCGTTGCTGCTCGCTTGGCACCCATCGCTACTGGCACCGACACCGGTGGATCGATTCGCCAGCCGGCAGCACTATGCGGACTGACTGGTGTGAAACCGAGTTACGGTAGAGTATCCCGATACGGTATGATCGCTTTTGCTTCTTCGCTCGATCAAGGCGGGGTCTTGTCTCGATCGGCTGAGGATGCCGCCCTTCTATTGCGTTCGATGTCCGGGTTTGACCCTCTCGACTCGACATCAATACAACAAGAGGTACCCGACTACCCTACCCTACTGGATACCCCCATTTCCGGAAAAACGATTGGCTTACCAGACGTTTTTTTTAGCGATGATGTAGACAGCGAGGTTGCCACTGCAGTTGAAGCGGCGATTGAACAACTGCAACGGATGGGAGCGAAAACCGTGAAAATTAGTTTGCCCAATAGCAAATTGAGTATCCCCTGTTACTATGTCATTTCGTGCGCCGAGGCTTCATCTAATCTGGCACGCTTCGATGGTGTTCGCTACGGCTACCGCGCTCCCGAGTACACGGATTTGAACGACATGTATGCGAGCACTCGCGCGCAAGGCTTCGGCATGGAGGTTAAACGAAGAATTATGACCGGCACATATATGCTGTCTACTGGTTATTATGATGCCTACTACATCAAGGCACAAAAATTGCGCCGTTTGATTGCCGATGATTTCTCCCGCGCGTTTGAACAATGTGATCTGATCGTTGGTCCGACCACTCCTGAACCCGCATTTCCACTCGGGAAAAAAACCAATGATCCGATAAAAATGTATCTTAATGACATCTTTACGAATAGTGCTAATCTCGCCGGCCTCCCTGCCTTATCCATGCCAGTTGGATTTACACCCAGCGGTCTACCCATTGGGCTACAACTAATTGGCAAGTATTTAGATGAAACTACTCTGCTCAATGTAGCACACCGTTATCAATCGGAGACCGATTGGCATCTACAAATGCCGGAGGAATATCAATAATGCAGTGGCAGCCAATCATCGGGCTTGAAGTGCATGTGCAACTTAATACAGATAGCAAAATTTTTGCTCAATCTGCAACCGAATATGGTGCCGAAGCCAATATGCAGGCGTGCGATGTCAGTATTGCTTTACCCGGCACATTACCTGTCATGAACCGTGAAGCCGCCCGTCTTGCGGTCAAATTTGGACTTGCAACCAACTCTACGATTAATTCACGCTCCATCTTTGCACGGAAGCATTATTTTTACCCTGATCTACCTAAAGGTTATCAAATTAGTCAGTATGAGCAGCCAATTGTTGGCAAAGGAAGTCTTGAAATTCTCACATCGGATGGCTTGAAAACTATTACTATCACCCGTGCACACCTCGAAGAGGATGCCGGAAAATCATTGCATGAAGAATTCCATGAACTGAGTGGTATTGATTTAAATCGGGCTGGCATACCGCTTTTAGAAATTGTATCGGAGCCGGAAATGCACTCGTCTGCCGAGGCGGTTAGCTACTTACGAAAAGTGCATACACTGGTTCGATATCTCAAAATTTCTGATGGCAATATGCAAGAAGGATCATTTCGGTGTGATGCCAATGTTTCGGTCAAACCCTTCGATCAGCAAGCATTAGGAACCCGGGTTGAAATCAAAAACCTTAACTCATTTCGGTTTCTGGAAAAATCGATCGAATATGAACTAGAGCGACAAATTGAAATACTTGAAGATGGTGGAAAACTTGTGCAAGAAACACGATTGTACGATGCCGATAAAAATGAAACGCGATCCATGCGTAGCAAAGAAGACAGCCACGATTACCGTTATTTCCCAGATCCTGATTTACCCCCGTTAATATTCGATCAAGAGTTCATCGAATCTGTGCGTGCAGAATTGCCTGAACTGCCCGATACACGGAAAGCCCGCTTCGAAAAAGAATTTGGATTACCGCTTGTTGTTGCCGAACAATTGACGGGTGAGATCGAATTGGCAGATTATTTTGAAGAAGCCAATGCTTATACTAATGCAAGCCCCAAAATTGTTGCCAACTGGATCTTGGGTGAATGGATTGGTGCCATTAAGCGGCATGATCTACCCATCAATCAATCGCCGATCAGTGGACAACAGCTAGCACAACTACTTGATCGCATTGCCGATAATACCATCTCTGGTAAAATTGCCAAAGAAGTTTTCCAAGCAATGTGGCAAGGGCAAGGAACAGCGGATATAATCATCGCTAGCAAAGGTCTTCAGCAAATTACCGCTTCACAAGAACTAGAGGCAATCGCTGAGCGCATTGTGGCAACCTATCCAGAGCAAGTGAGGCAATATCGGGACGGTAAACCTAAATTATTGGGCTTCTTTGTCGGGAAATTGATGAAAGAAACCGGCGGGAAAGCTAATCCAGTGCAAGCCAATCAAATTTTATCTCATAAATTAGATCAATAAGATCGACTAAATTGTTGTTTTACATTACAATTTCACCAACGGGTCTGTAGCTCAGCGGATAGAGTACCTGGCTTCGAACCAGGTGGTCGGGGGTTCGACTCCCTCCAGGCCCGCCAATTTTCCTCATTGATCAAAGATGCCCTCACCTTCAAATCAACGCCCTATCATATTAGCGTCTTCTTCTCCCTATAGACGACAACTGTTGGAAAAAATTCACTTGTCGTTTACATGCTGTTCGCCGAACATCGATGAGTCAGCGTTGCCCGGGGAAACAGCACGCGACTTGGTCGAGCGCTTAGCACTCGCCAAAGCCAAAGCGGTTGCGCAGCATTCTGGTGATGCACTTATTATCGGAGCGGATCAAGTCGCCGATATTGAAGGAGAAATTATTGGCAAACCAAGCAACCACGAGGCAGCAGTTCGACAGTTGCAACGCGCATCGGGAAAAGTAGTTAGTGTGTATACTGGCTTGGCATTATACGATGCGTTAAGCGGCAGTTTTCAATTAGCAAATGAATCTTTTATCGTCGAAATGCGGGAGCTCGAGCGCGATCTCATCGAACGCTATTTGCACCAAGAACAGCCCTATGATTGCTGTGGTAGTCTTAAAACAGATGGGTTGGGAATTGTACTTGTCAAACGTTTAAGTGGTGATGATCCGAATGCGATAATTGGCTTACCGATGATTCGATTGATTGATATGTTGACACAAGCCGGGGTGGAGTTAGTGTGAGGCCGATAGATTCCCATTTATTACGACGAATTTTGACTCATCAATAAGCCACTATCGCGAATTCGTTTGATCCGATCACGAGTCGCCGCGGCGGATTCAAATTCGAGATTTTTGGCATGACCATACATTTCTTTTTCCAGTTTTTTCAATAACTTCCCAAGGTTACCTGCAGAAGTAGGTAAGTATTCAACATTATCTTCCGCAAGGGTGTGGTTGTCTATTTGCTTGCCGGCCGTGGCACGGTTCATCACCCCTTCGATCATTTCTTTGACTGGTTTAATAATTGATTTTGGTTGAATATTGTGTTTTTCATTATATGCTTGTTGTGTACTCCGTCGCTTTTCAGTTTCCTGTATCGCACTTTCCATCGAGCGGGTAATTTTTCCTGCATACAAGATCGCATAGCCATTGATATTGCGTGCTGCTCTACCGATCGTTTGGATGAGAGACCGAGCCGATCGCAAAAACCCTTCTTTGTCAGCATCCAAAATTGCAACTAACGATACTTCTGGAATATCAAGCCCTTCACGCAATAAGTTAATACCAACCAACACATCAAAAACCCCATACCTGAGATCACGAATAATCTCCACTCGTTCGACCGTTTCAATATCAGAATGCAGATAACGTACCTTAATATTGTGCTCATGCAGATATTCGGTCAGGTCTTCCGACATCCGCTTGGTCAATGTCGTTACTAGCACTCGCTCGTTGCGCGCCGTGCATAAGTTGATTTCCGACATCAAGTCGTCCACTTGAGTTTCGACCGGTCGGATTTCGATTTTCGGATCGAGCAAGCCGGTGGGCCGTACAAATTGATTTACAAATAAAGGTACCTGCTGCTCCTCATAGGGACCTGGAGTCGCTGAAACAAAGATAGTCTGCGGCAATAATTTTTCAAACTCTTCGAATTTTAATGGGCGGTTATCCAACGCTGATGGCAAGCGAAAACCATATGCGACTAAATTTTCCTTGCGCGACCGATCGCCACGATACATCGCATGGAGTTGAGGGATGGTAGCGTGGCTTTCATCGATGAACACTAACGTGTTTGAAGGTAGATAATCTATCAAAGTTGGTGGCGGCATGCCCGCTTTACGCCCGGACAGATAACGCGAATAGTTTTCGATACCACTGCAATAGCCCAATTCGCGCATCATTTCGAGATCATACAAGGTACGTTGTTCAAGACGCTGGGCTTCGACTAGTTTTTGATCATGTTTGAGTTGTTGTAATCGTTCGACCAACTCAACACGAATTTTATCGATCGATTCATGAATAATTTCAATGGGCGTTACATAGTGGCTCTTGGGGTAAATCGTGATACGAGTAAATTGGCTATCGATTGCACCGCTGAGTGGGTCGAAGCGGGTTAAACTCTCGACCACATCGTCAAATAATTGAATTCGAGTTGCAAGTCTTTCCGACTCGGCCGGATAGATATCGATAACATCACCTCGCACACGGAAAGTAGCACGACGTAGTTCGAGGTCATTACGCGTATATTGCATATTGGCAAGCCGTTTTAATATATCCCGTTGCTCAATACGTTCACCTTGCTTGAGGTGCAGAATCATACTGTGGTAAACTTTTGGGTCGCCGAGCCCATAGATCGCCGATACAGTCGCCACAATAATTACATTCGATTTCTCTAATAGTGCCTTAGTTGCTGATAATCGCATTTGATCAATGTACTCATTGATTGAGGCATCTTTTTCAATATAGGTGTCGGAACTCGGAACATACGCTTCGGGTTGGTAATAATCGTAGTAAGAAACAAAATACTCAACCGAATTATGTGGGAAAAAATCGCGCATCTCGGAATACAACTGTGCGGCAAGGGTTTTGTTATGCGCAAGAATGAGCGCAGGTCTGTTGCTGGTAGCAATGATATTTGCCATTGTGAAAGTCTTGCCAGAACCAGTTACACCGAGCAAGGTTTGAAATAATTCACCATTATTGAGCCCTGTCAGCAAGGCATCAATAGCGATGGGTTGATCGCCAGCGGGCTTGAATTTACTAACAAGTTGGTACTCGGTCGAATTCATCGGATCAGTGCAGATATTATCTGTTGTATTGTGAGTTAATTGGTTGATCGGGTTGATTTTAAGGGCACTCGATTGTAGTCTACACGAGATCCCCGGTAGCTCAGTTGGTAGAGCAGGTGGCTGTTAACCACCTTGTCGGCAGTTCGAGTCTGTCCCGGGGAGCACTCCCTCTTTATGACAACGCAGTTACGACTATGCAGTATCGAATAACTGTTTTGGTGCAATTTTTCCATCCTCGGTAACTTCGGCCAAACCGAGGAATTTGGCATCTCCCGAATAGACGCGCACCAAGCCTTGATCTGGCAAACCGGCAACCCGTACCTGTTTCATACGTTTCAAGTAATAAGCAAGATTATCTGGTAAGTTTACCGCCGGTAAGTAGTCTAGGACTTTATCGATCGGGAGCAAGAGCGTACGCCGCTCGCGCGGTGTATCGTAAGCTTCAATATCAGCCATAGTAATCGTATTGGCAACAGAAAAATTACCGACTGCAGTTCGCTGGAGTTCACGCACATGTGCGCCGCAACCGAGTGCTTCACCAAGGTCGGTGGCAAGCGTACGGACATAAAAGCCGCTCGTGCAACAAACATCCAATTCAAGATTCGTGCCGCTCCACTGGCGTACGGATAACTCAGAAACCGTCACTTTGCGGGGTTTACGAACAACGGTGATACCTTTGCGTGCAAGTTTATACAACGGCTCTCCGTTTCGTTTGAGTGCTGAATACATCGGCGGTATTTGTTCAAATTCACCGCGAAAAAGATCGAGTGCTTTGGCTAGTTGTTGTTCACTAACATTGGCTGAAGATTGAGACTGTACTTGCCCTTCCCGGTCACCCGTATCCGTTGTAATGCCTAGTTGAATTTGCGTTTTATAGCACTTGCTGGCATGTAGAAACATTTCTGAAATTTTGGTCGCTTCACCAAAACACAACAATAACAAGCCAGTTGCAATTGGATCCAGAGTGCCGGTGTGCCCTACTTTGCGCGCATTCATCAGTTTTTTGACCGATTGAACCACTTGACTAGAAGTTAATCCTGACGGCTTGTCTAGCAATAACATTCCGTTCACGGGAATACCCGTACTGCGTAGTTTAGTGCGTGACATGTCGTTTATTAACGGAATTGATAAGATCAACTATTTCCACAGCACGCCGAATACTGACGTCGTATCGGAAGTTTAATTCAGGGGTAACTCTCAGATTGACATGTTGACTCAGCATGTATCGGAGATATTTACTCGCTTTTTTGAGATCTTGTTCAACTTTTGAAGGGGAAGTCGAACCATCTATGCTCGAAACATAAACCGTTGCTTGCTTCAAGTCTTTACTTACGGTAACTGCCGTGATCGTTACTAGGCGAATGCGTGGATCACTTACTTCTCGGGCAATTAGATGAGCAAGTTGCCGATGAATGAGTTCGCCGACTCGTTGCCTTCTGTCCACTTCGTGCATGTTGGTAACCATTCATCAACAATATGTAATGTTTATCGTTGCTGTACCGTTTCAATAATTTCGTAAACTTCCAATTGATCACCAACCTTGATGTCATTGTAATCCTTAATACTGATACCACACTCCATCCCGTTCTTAACTTCCCGAACATCTTCCTTGAATCGGCGTAATGAACTGATTGCACCCTCAAAAATTACGACCTCATCACGCAAGATATGTACGGGTAGATCACGTTTTACCATGCCTTCAAGCACATAACAGCCGGCGATTGCACCAATTTTCTTCATCTTGAAGACATCTCGTACTTCGACGAGTCCAACTTTGTTCTCTTTTATTACCGGATCCAATAGCCCCACGATTGCCGCTTCCACGGTATCGATAGCTTCGTAAATTACATTGTGATAATGAACCACAATCTCTTCTTTTCCGATCAGTTTGCGTGCGCCGGTATCCGCACGCACATTAAACCCGATAATCATCGCACTAGCCGTGATCGCCAAATGGACATCCGATTCATTAATCCCTCCAGCCATCCCATGCACCACTTTCACTTTTACCTCATTGTTAGACATTTTCTCGATAGCATCGGAAAGTGCTTCCAGCGATCCATGCACATCGGCTTTAATCAGTACGTTCAGCGTTTTAGTTTCCCCTTCTTCCATTTTGCTGAACATGTTTTCAAATTTATTAGTCTGCTGTTTGGCAAGTTTAATTTCTTTATACTTTCCCTGTCGATGTAACGCTACTTCACGAGCCTTACGATCATCATTGATCACAAATAGTACATCGCCAGCCGCCGGAATCCCAGAAAACCCTTGAATCTCAACGGGTGTCGAAGGTTCCGCATGGTCGACTAACTTGCCTTGCTCATCGAACAATACGCGCACTCTGCCTGATTCTCGTCCTGCTAAGATAACGTCTCCTTTATGCAATATGCCTTCTTGTACCAGCACCGTGGCGATTGCTCCTCGCCCCTTATCAAGGCGCGCTTCGACAACTTGACCGCGTGCTGGGCCACTATATCGTGCTTTCAATTCCAGCAATTCTGCCTGTAATAATATTGAATCTAGTAACTTATCAACACCTTGACCGGTAACCGCAGATACTTCGTTCATCAAAACATCACCACCCAACTCTTCTGCGACTAATTCATACGTAAGTAATTCCTGCTTTACTTTGTCAACATTTGCATTTTCACGATCAATTTTGTTAATGGCAACCACAATCGGTACTTTGGCAGCACGTGCATGACTAATTGCTTCGATAGTTTGCGGCTTGACCCCATCATCTGCGGCAACAACTAAAACAATGACATCGGTGGTATTCGCACCACGTATACGCATTGCAGAAAATGCTTTGTGTCCGGGAGTATCGAGAAAACAAATCGCACCTTTATCCAACTGTACTTTATATGCTCCAATATGTTGCGTGATCCCACCGGATTCACCCGATGCGACTTTGGTTTTACGAATGTAGTCAAGCAATGATGTTTTGCCATGGTCGACATGCCCCATAACCGTTACCACTGGTGGGCGTGGGCGCAATTCGCTTTCATCGTGCTCGTGCACTAGTAGTAATGCTTCCGGATCATTGTCCACCTTAATCTTGGCGGCATGTCCCATTTCCTCAACAATCAGAACCGCAGTATCCTGATCGAGCAATTGATTGATGGTTACCATAGAGCCAGCGTCCATTATGGTTTTGATCACTTCGCTTGCTTTTATCGACATCGCTTGCGCCAATTCGCCGACACTGATCGTTATGGGAATTTCCACTTCGCGTTTGACCGGCGCAAGTGGTTTAGCAAAAGCATGCGCTTCAGCGATTGTCGATGAAATCCTACTCGGCTTACGCATCGGCTTACGCCGGGCTTTGAGGTTACGTTTGTTCGTGATATGAAGTTCCGCACGCTTAGGGGCTTCCCGATCAGCGGCGGTTTTTCCTTTACGCTTTTTATTGGTCCGCTTAGCATCTGTATCCACTTCGCTACTTGGTTTTGGATCGGCTTGTTCCGACGGTTTTACAAGTTCAGAAGGCGGCGAAGTAATTGGATCCTCTTGGGGAGTAGCGGGTTCTAATAATTTGGCAGCAGCCTTTTCTTGTTCTTTGCGCTCTTTTTCTTGTTGCCTTTTCTCAGACTCATCTTGGGCGTTTATTTTTGCTTCTTGTGCTCGTTGAATACGCTCAGTTTCCAATTTGGCAATCGCGTCGGTTTTTTCCGTATCGGCAACCGCACTTTTTACAGGGCGATGTTGTTGTTTTTTGACTTCGATGCCTACCGTCCGTGATGCCCCGGTTCGCGTAGTCTGTTTGATTTCAGTAGTAGTTTTTTTCTTAAGTGCAAGAGGCTTCCGTACGGTTTTAGTGCGCGGCTTGTCCCCGCCAAGAAAAGCTAATAGTCTTAACTTCTCTTCCTCATTTAACAGATCATCTTTACCTTTGCTTTTGATGCCAGCCTCTTCCAATCGCTTGAGCAACTTATCAGCACTGACTCCTTGTAGTTTGGCAAGGCTTTGGATTGTTACTTGTGTCATATTCAAATTTGGTTTTCAGAAGATGTTTCAGTACGGCTACTTAAATAACGGTGCCCGTGCAGTCATAATCAACGCACTTGCACGTTCCCGATCCATATCGACAATATCAAGAACCTCATCGACCGAGCAACTAGCAAGATCTGCCAGTGAACGCACATTGCCAACCGCAAACGCCCGTGCAGTTTCTTCATCCATTCCTTCCACATTAAGAAGGTCTTCCTCAGGCTCGGTCGTTAATTTTAATTGAAGTGCGCTAACAAGCAGAGCATCTTGCGCACGTGTGCGCAATTCTTCCACGATATCTTCATCAAACTCTTCAATCTTTGAAATTTCTTCTGAATCTACATAAACAATATCTTCAAGGGAGTTAAAACCTTCTTGGACCAGTATACTAGCAACGTTTTCATCGATATCCAGTTTTTGCATGAAAATATCGATCACCATTTTTTGTTCGTTTTCTTGCTTTTCTGTGGCATCTTGATCGGTCATCAAGTTTAATTCCCATCCGGTCAATTCAGAGGCGAGCCGCACGTTTTGGCCACCACGTCCGATCGCTCGCGATAAATTTTCTTCGGCAACAACCACATCCATGCTTTTCTTTTCCTCATCGACATAGATGAACTCGATTTCTGCCGGCGCTAGCGCCTGAATCGCAAATTCGGCAACATTTTCAGACCAAACGATGACATCTACTCGCTCCCCGGCAATTTCATTCGAAACACTCTGCACTCGTGAACCTCGAATACCAACGCAGGCTCCGATTGGGTCGACGTTTGTGTCATTGGTACGCACCGAAATTTTTGCACGCGACCCAGGGTCTCTAGCAGCCCCTAAAATTTCGATAATACCCTCTCCAGCTTCGGGGACTTCTAATTTGAACAGTTCGATAAGAAATTCAGGAGACAGCCGAGTTAGCACCAGCTGCGGTCCGCGTGCTTCCTTGTCGATGGTTTTTAATAAGCAACGGATACGGTCTCCCACTCGCAACCCATCATGTGGAATCATTTCGCTCTTTGGCAAAATGGCTTCGGTACCACTCAAATCGATGTGTGCATTCCCTCGGTCGATGCGTTTCACTGTTCCCGAAAGCAAGACCCCAAATTGCTCTTGATACTGCTCTGCAACCTGCAACCTCACCGCTTCACGCACATTTTGCATAACAACTTGTTTTGCTGCTTGTGCAGCGATCCGGCTGAACCTGACTTGCTCATCCGTCATCTGCCGCTCAAGCAATTCATCCGGCTTAACATCCGAGCGAATTTTTAACGCATCAGACAGCTGCATCTGGGAATTTGGTAGTTCGAGTTCAACATCATCATCGATGACTTGCCATACACGGAAACAATCATAGTCTCCGGTGTCTCGGTCAATGCACACCCTGACGTCGATGTCTCCACCATGCAATTTACGGATGGCGGCAACTAAGCCGGCTTCAATCGCACAATACACATCCTCTTTTTTCAGTCCTTTTTCGCGCGAGACGACCTCTGCCATCTGAAAAATTTCATTTTTCGTAATCGTCATTAGTATTCACACCCCAATAATATTTAAATTTTCATCCCTATGTTCAGACAGCAACAAAACAGCTACATTAGGTCAGAATAACGGCTTGAGTCGCGCAGTTTTGATGTCATCATACGCCAGCGAATAACACTCGCCATCAACCTTAATTACCACACCTTGACCATTCGCTGCTTGCAACTCGCCGGTAAACCGCAACCTTCCATTGACTCCAGAATTCATTACAATCCGTGCATTGTTACCAGTAAATCGTTGAAAATGTTCTGGTTTATGCAACGGACGATCGTCACCTGGTGACGATACTTCGAGCATGTACGCAGTATCTACCGGATTCTCGACATCGAGGATAGCACTCAGCTGACGGCTGACTGTTACACAATCAGTTACTCGAACTCCACCCGGCGCATCGATATATACGCGCAGAACTTTTTCTTTGCCGTTCATCGCATACTCAAGATACAACAACTCATATCCCATTGCGTCTACTGACGGCCCTAACATTTTTTGCAATATTGGCAAATCATCGCCCATAACCAATCTACCCACTCAAACTTAGTATTCAATCTCAATAACTAGTTTCTTAACCAATCAAGCATTTAGGATTAAAAAACACCAAACCCCGCAACAGCGGGGCATAAAAAATGGTAGCGGGGGTAGGATTTGAACCTACGACCTTCGGGTTATGAGCCCGACGAGCTGCCAGACTGCTC